>FWPV01001504.1_pt1 | contig 64257 bp, 59 predicted proteins | sample 2228371 | NCBI WGS metagenome assembly FWPV01 (sample SAMEA103939776, study PRJEB20133) | metagenome
AGACCCTTCGGGCGGAGCCTGGTCATCTCCGTCGCGCGTCGATGCAGCGCCGGGTGGCGGTTACCTGCTGGACGCGGAGTTCGACGGCTCTGGCGGGCTGTATGTGGCCTGGCTGCATCTTTTCGACCGGAGCATCTTCCCGAACAGCGGAGTCTGGGGACGCTACCGGCCGGCAGGCGGAACGTGGGGGCCCACGCACCTCATCGCCTTTCACACGGACGACCACCACGAGAAGTTCCCGCAAGGATTCAACCTCGTGGCCCGCGGCGGCCGCATCTACGGGCTCTACGATGTCAAAGGGCCGAAGATGAAGTGGTTCGAGAACGGCGTCTGGAGCCCGGAGCGGACCGGCGCCCACCGCGCCGCGTTCTCTCCCTCCGGCGAGATGGCCGGCGTGTGGGCCATGAGCAACCCCCTTCCGCACAGCGGCCTGGACTGGGACATCTATGTCAGCTTTTCTTACGATGGCGGTCAGACCTGGGGTCCGGCCACGGACGTATCGCAGTGCCCGTGGCTGGCCCGCAACCCGGAGGTGGCATACGACGCGGACGGGAACCTGCACATCTTCTACCAGCGCAAGGATTCCGACCCTGAGCAGTTCGATATGTGGTATGCGGGGCGAATCAACGGAACCTGGCTGACGTCATACAACTTCACACAGACGCCGGGCCGGACGGGCGGCTCGCTGGACTGTGTCCTTGCCGTCGGGAACGACCTGCACTACGTGTACTCGGACAACACCGCCACTGGATACGAGGACGTGTTCCTCGTCTCCCGCATCCACGAGCCGGACATCACGCCGCCGTCGCCGGTGTCCACCTTCACTGCCAGCCCGTCGGATGGGCGCGTCTATCTGAGCTGGCGCAACCCGCCGGACCGGGACTATGTGGGGACCATCATCGTCTGCCGCAACGACCGATACCCTTCCGCCCCTTCCGACGGCGTCCGCGTCATCTCCCGGAGAACGGCTCCCGGGCAGTACGACTCCTTCGTCCATACGGGACTCGCCAACGGGGCCGCCGTCCACTATGCCGCCTTCGCCTGGGACCTTTACGGGAACACCTCTTCCCCCGCGCTTCAGTCCGCCACACCGCTCGGCATCACGGCGATGGTGGCCAAGAGCCTTCCGGACGGCTCCCCCGTGGACCTGTTCGGAAAGGTGGTGTCGGCTATCTTCGCCGCGGACGGGTGCATCTATGTGCAGGAGGAAGACCGGAGTTCCGGCATCCGCGTCACTTATGGCGGAGCGGAGCTGGCCATCGGAGACCGGGTGGACCTGAAGGGCATGATGAGCACCCGCATCGTGAGCGGAAGGCCGTGCGAGCGTCAGGTGGTCTCCGTGAGCATCCAGGGTGTGCGTCCCGGACAGCCTCCCCGGCCTCTCACAATGGCGGGGCGCACGATGGGCGGCTCGGCCGCGTCGGCGCTCGCGCCCGGGGTCGGCGGCGGGACCGGTCTGCACAGCCTGGGACTGCTGGCGCGCATTGCGGGACGGGTCTCCGCCGTCTCGGGCAGCTACTTCTGGCTGGACGACGGCTCCGGCGTGCGCGACCCTTCGGGCGCGACCGGGGTCATGGTCCGGTGCGCGGCTGGGCAAACACCGCCTCCTGCGGGAGCCTTCGCGGCTGCCACGGGTGTGGTGGAGGGGAGCATCCCGGCCGGGCAGACGCTCAACCGCCGCCTGCTGCGGATGCGCTCAGCCGGGGACCTGTCCGTCTTCGAGTGATCCCTCTCTTTCCGTGCTTGACGCCGGCGGCCTGGAGGTCCCATAATCCCGCCGCCGGGCGCGGCCATGAGCCGCAATCGAGACCGGGAGAGAAAGGACACGAGATGTATGTGAAGAGAGCCATCCGGGCGCTGACGGGCGCCGGACTGATGCTCGCCGTCTGCCAGGCTGCCCTGGCCTACAGCATCGTCAACGTCCCCACCGCGAATCAAGCGGCGCTCGGGGAGCTGAACCTGGCTTATTACAGCATGTCCGTGGACAGGCTTCCCGTCACGCACAAGGACATCATCATCATCTACACCTCTCCGGCACCGGACTTCGAGGTGGAGTATTTCCACGTCAACATCAACAAGGGCGCGCCTTCTCAGAACCTTGTGAACGCAAGCTACCGGCTGATGCGGGAGACCGCGCAGATGCCTGATGTGGTGGTCGGCGCGAAGAACATCTTCGAGGACGACAACTCCCCGAACCCCGACGAGCAGAAGCGGTCGTATTATCTGGCCACCGCGAAGACCCTGAATCCGCCGAAGCCGGGCCAGGCCTGGCAGCCGGTGGTCAGGCTCCACGTGAACTACGGCACCCGCGAGCACAGGGGCCTGTTCGGGGGTCTGCAGATCGCCGTGACCCCTCAGCTTGGCGTCGCGGCGATGAAATTCTCCAACTCGCCCTACGTGGACACCTTCTTCGGCAACTCGATGGAATACGCGGTGGTCTACTCGCTGGGCAAGGGACGGCCCACTCTGAAGGCCGGCACGCTGGGCCGACACGAGTGGGTGGGGTTGGACTACAGTCTTTTCTTCTGAGCCTCACCGGGTCGCGGGTCGCCTCGCCGGGCTCCCGTCGCCGGGCACCGGCGCTCCGGCGGGGCATCGCCGCTGTATAAGGAGCCAGGCAACATGCCTCTTCGAACCCACGAAGGCGCCGGCGCGGCGCCGGTGCTGATGGCGGTGCTCGTCATCCTGCTTCTTTGCTGTGCGGACAGGGAATCGCTGGGAGCCGTGCGGCCGGCAGCGCTGTTCTCCGACGGAGCCGTGCTGCAGAGGCAGCGTCCCGTCCCCGTATGGGGGAGGGGCAGCGATGGAGAAAAGGTGACGGTCCGCTTCAACGGGCAGGAGAAGTCCACCATCGTGCGCGACGGGCGCTGGATGGTCCGGCTCGACCCGATGGAGGCCGGAGGCCCGTTCACGCTCACGGTGTCGGGCGAGAACACGGTGGAGGTGCGCGACGTCCTGGTGGGCGAGGTCTGGGTCTGCAGCGGCCAGTCGAACATGCAGTGGCCGATGAGCCTCTCGGACATGCCCGAGGCGGATGCCATCGAAAAGAGCCTCGACCCCGGCATGCGCCTCTTCACCGTGCCCCGGCGCGCCGCGGATGCTCCGGAGGCTGACGTCCAGGCGGCGTGGCAGCCCTGCGATCCCGGCACGGTCGGGGACTTCTCGGCCGTCGCCTATTTCTTCGGACGCCGTCTCAGACGCGAGATGGATGTTCCCGTGGGCCTCATCAGCAGCAACTACGGCGGCACCCCGGCGGAGGCCTGGACGAGCCAGCCGGTCCTGCGCTTCGACCCCGTGCTCCGCCCCCTGCTGGACAGGCACGCGCAGGCCGTGCTGCAGTATCCCTCCAGAGTGGAGCAGTGGAGGAGCGCGATGGCCGCCAAGGAGCAGGAAGCGGAGAAGGCTCGTCAGGAGGGCCGAGAGGCGCCGAAGGCGCCGGCCAGGCCTGCGGACCCGCGCGCCTCGGTCCAGCGTCCGTGCGGTCTCTACAATGCGATGATCTCCCCGCTCATCCCCTTCGCCATCCGCGGGGTCATCTGGTATCAGGGGGAGTCGAACGCCGGAGAGGCCTGGCTGTACCGGCGGCTTTTCCCGGCGATGATCCGCAACTGGCGCGCAAACTGGGGACAGGGCGACTTCCCGTTCCTGTTCGTCCAGCTGGCTCCGTACACGAAGATACGCCCAGAGCCCGGGGAGAGCAGATGGGCGGAACTCAGGGAGGCGCAGCTTCTCACGGCGCTTACGGTGCCGAATACTGCGATGGCCGTCATCACCGACCTGGGGGACGAGGACGACATCCATCCCCGCCGCAAGGCGCCGGTGGGGGAGCGGCTTGCTCTGGCCGCCCTGGCGCTGGCTTACGGACGCAGCGTGGAATACAGCGGCCCGGTCTACAGGTCCATGGAGATCGAGGGCAGCCGTGTGCGCCTGACCTTCGACCACGCTGCAGACGGGCTGGTGGTGCAGGGTGATTCATTGACCGGCTTTACGGTGGCGGGCGCGGACGGCCGATTCGTCAACGCCGAGGCGCGGGTGGAAGGCATCCAGGTCGTCGTTTGGAGCCCGCAGGTCCCGAATCCCGTGGCTGTCCGCTTCGGATGGGCGGACTATCCGGTGGTGAACCTGTACAACCAGGCCGGACTCCCGGCTTCCCCGTTCCGCACGGACGATTTCCCGCTGGTGACCGCTCCTCGCTGAGCACCGGGCAGCGCATCGGGGGTCCTGCCCGGCGCATGCAGCCGGGCAGGCCGGGCCTCCTTTACGGAAGAAGACGTGTCGTCGGGCAGCGGCGCCACGCGTCCAGCCGCCGGAATCCCTCCGCATACTCCACGCCGCACGCCAGGCCGCGGAAACGGCCCTGCACCCGGATCATGTCCAGGATGTCGATGTTGTCGTGGTCTTTCAGCCACCGGACCTGGCTCTCGTGGCAGGCCATCATCGCCAGTTTGTCCTCGATGACGTCCGAGATGTCCACGTACTCCGCAGGGATGAACGCGGCGCCGGCCAGGCTGTCCATATAGTAGAGCGGGGGAATCCCCTCGCTGGGCGGATGGTCCGTCTCCACGTGGGGGAGACTTGCCATGAACGAGCTCACGAACACAAGCTCCGAGACGATGCGATGGTCCAGATGATAATCTTCGGGGTTGTGCGTGATGACCACGTCCGGGCGCGCCTGGCGGACCATGTCGATGAACATCAGACGGGTCTCGTGGTCGTGGTAGATGAACTCGTCGTGGATGTCCAGCCAGATGAGCCGGGCGCCGCACAGGTCCGCTGACGCCTGCGCCTCCCCGCGCCGGATCTCCTTCAGCTCGGGAGGCGGGATGACCAGATGTCCCTGTTCGCCGTTCGTGGCCACACAGATGACCACTTCATGTCCCTCGCGGGCGTAGCGGAGCAGCGTCCCGGCGCACAGGATCTCGATATCGTCGGGATGCGCTCCCACAGCAAGTATCCTCAAGGTCTGTCCTCCTGTCCGTCTCCGGAGATCCGGAGCTCCCGGCCGGCCCCGGGAGAGCGCTAACGGTAGACGCCCTCCTGACGCCACACATCCAGGATGAGCTCGTACCGGGCCAGCCTCATTCCGGTGTAGATGCAGTTGCTCGTGGAGAAGATGTATCCGTAGCCGGGCATCCCGCTTCGCAGCGCGTATCTGGCAGACTCCACGCATTCCTCCTCGGTCCCCGTGTCCAGCAGCCCGCAGTTCACGTTCCCGATGAGACAGACGCGGTCGCCGTAGCGCCTCTTGACCTCGGCGATATCCACCCCTGCCTGCGGGTCAAGGGAGTGCAGCGCGTGAGGCCCGGCGTCCACGAGCTGGTCGAGGATGGGCATGATGTTCCCGTCGGTGTGCTTGATGGTGTAGAAGCCCATCTCCCGGTATCCGGCGATGAGCTGCCGGAGGAACGGCGCGACGAACTCCGCGAACTGCTCCGGGCTGAGGAACGGACCCGTGTTCAGGCAGTAGTCGGCGCACAGGGCGAAGCCGTCCAGACAGCCGTGCTCCCGCAGCGCTCTGCCCCGTTGGAGGGCGTCGTCCACCATCCTGGCCGCCTCGTCTTTCATCCCCTGCGGGTCGTCCGCCATCCGGTAGCTGAACTCCAGCATCCGGTCGCCGGGCGGGATGCCGTATGTGGCGTCTCCGTGCAGCATCAGGAAGTAGGTATCGCCGCTCTTCTCCCGGATGATGTCCAGCAGGCGGCGGGTCTCGTCGAGGTCTCCGGGATTGGGATGGACGAAGATGGCGCTGTGCTCGAAACGGGCGGCCGTGGCGATGAAGACATCGGCGATGTCCTCCCGGTGAAGCTGACGCTCCTTCTCTTCCATCTGGTCCCACTGGCCGTACGCGCGATGGAGGGGGTGCACTTTCCCGAAGGCTTCCATCGTCAGGAAGAATACCAGCTCGAAGTGCGGCACCCGCCCTGTCAGGGGCCGGCGCTCCAGCGCGGCGATGAACCGATCCCGCGGAGTCCGCGCGTCCGGCTGGATGCCTGCGTGTTCTCGCTCCTCCTGCATCGGAATGAGTCTCCGTTCTAAAGATAGTGGATCCTGTCGCGGTGGCGCTCCAGGAGCCGGGCGTTGTATTCATCGCCCCCGTCGAGGTTGGCGCTCATGAACACGGGCGGCTCGACTCCCCTCTGAAGGCACATCTCCACCACCTCCACCGTCAGCGCATTCACGAGCGCAATGCCCGTCAGCGACGACAGCGGTCCCACCGGCTGGGGGAACCCCTCCACGCTGACAGCCGCGTCGCCCACCGGAGCTCCGTTGTCCAGCACCACGTCGCACAGGTCCATCAGCTTGAGGCCGGAGGCGTCCCGGCTGGTCACCGCCGACGAGTAGCGCACGGAAGTTATCCCGATGACCTTCAGCCCCCGCTCGCGGGCCGCTCCGGCCATGTCCACCACCACCGGATTCCTCCCGGACGTGGACGCGATGATGAGCACGTCGCCGGACCTCGCAGGGGAGTTCACCAGCAGTTCCCGCCCGAATCCCGGCAGACGCTCGAAGCGCGAGGTAGCCGTGACGGGCCGGACGGACAGGTTCATAGCGTGGGGGAAGATGGGATTGACCAGCATCAGCCCCCCGGTGCGGTAGACCATCTCCTCGGCGAGCATGAACGAGTGGCTGGCCCCGAAGGCGAACAGGCTGTGGCCGGCTTCGATCGCGTCCACCATCATCGCCGCGGCTTTTCTGATGTTCGAGGCCTGCGTCTCCTGCACCTCCTGCAGGGCGGCCCGTGCGGCCTGGAAATAGCTGTCCAGCGGCATCCTAGTAGCCCTTTTCATCGAAGCGGGCGCGGCACCGCTCGTAGTGCGCGGGGCCCTCCGGCCGGTTGACACTCATGAAGACGGTGGGCGGGTCGCCCTCCGCGGCCATCCGTTCCATCACCTCGCCCCACAGCATCCATCCCGCCAGCGTCATCGCGAGTCCCGATAGCGGCAGGGCCCTGACGTCGAGTCCCGGGACATCCACACAGGCGTCCCCGAAGGGCACGGAGATGTCCAGGACCACATCGGCCACGTCCGCGAGCTTCTTTCCCGACGGATGCTGCGGCTCCACCTGCGACGAGTATTCCAGAGACGTCATCCCGATGACCCGCACGCCCATCTCCCTGCAGACAAGAGTCATCTCCACCGCGCGGCGGCTTCGGCCGGAGACAGACGAGAGCACCATCACATCCCCGGGACGCAGGGGGCTGGACCGGACGGCGTGACGCACGGCTTCGAGGTCCCCATCGGGATCCGGTCTGCGCTGTTCGGCGAGACACGAGGGCAGGGGAGCGGTGACGCTCACCGCGAAGGAGAATCGCTGCACGGCTGCCAGCCCCCCGGCACGGTTGATGAAGTCTCCCTCCGTGCCATGCCCGATATTGTGGCAGAAGACCGCGCCCCCGGACCGCAGCGCCGCGATGACCAGTCCCGCCGCCTGCCGCACGTCGTCCATCCGGGTCGATTCCAGCCGGTCGATGAGACGGCGGACCTGTTCGAGATACTGATGTGCCACCACGTCGATCACTCTCCTCCCGTATCAGCGGCGCGCCGGATGACATCGGGAGCCGTCTCCAGCAGCCGGGCCCGCCGCCGGGCATAGTCGTCCGGCGCAAGCTGTCTCAGGATGACCAGCGCGGCGCCGACGACCGGCGCCTGCGGGACGCGGGCCACCCTCAGGTTCGGGGCCGTGCGCGAAAGGACGGCCTGCAGATGCTCTCCGTAAAGCCTCGAGTTCGCCCCGACCCCTCCCGCGAGCGCGACGACGCACTCCTCTTCGAGGAGCCCGGCGGCCTCGGCGGCATCCAGAATGGTGCCCGCCAGGTCCTCCGCCGCATTCTCCAGGATGCAGCGAGCGACGCGGTCTCCCTTCTCAGCCTCGCAGTCCACGATGCGCGCCAGCGCCGCAATCTCCGCCCTGTCCCGCGTCCCGAGAGAGTAGTCCACCAGCCTCCGGCCGGATTCCTCCGGCCCTTCTCCAATGCACGCCCGGTAGACGGGGTCGGCCAGAGAAGTCCGCCTGCGGTGCGACCAGCCGGAGCACGCAGCCGCTCGCATCGCTTCCCGTCCAATCTGATATCCCCCGCCGTGGTCGCCAAGCTCCGGACCGAGCCCGTCCAGCAGCACCTCCCGCCCTTCGGGCGAACGCGCATAGACCAGAGCTCCTGTCCCGGCGATGGCGGCGATGCCCCACTCGAGGCCCGCCAGAGCCATCGGACAGTCCTGCTCGCGGACCGGGTGCCAGACCGCGTCCAAACCGCCGCGAAGCGGTTCGATGGGAGGGCAGGGCTCGGCCGGGATGTTGTGATGCAGCTCTCCGGGAGCCAGCCCCTGGAGGGCGGCCGAGACTGCCCGTTCCAGGCTCCGGCGGCTCCGGCCGGAGCCGGACGGTCCGCGGCCTCCTTCGGGGTCGTCGATGCCGCTGCGCCCGGCTGCGAGCGCGGTGCCATCCTCGCGGCAGACCAGGGCATCGCATTTGCTGCCGCCTCTGTCCACCGCCAGGATGAGCCGCTTGCCGTCAGAGACCGGTCGGGCATCAGGGGATGACAACAGACCCTCCGCAGCCTCCCCAGTGGAGGCGTCGTAGAGTTCGACCGCCGGCGGCCTCGCCTCCTGCGGGAGTTTGCCCTGACAGCTTCGCGGATGTCCTGCCTGCAGATGGAAAACCTGAGAAGTCTTGGCTTTTTGCCGTTACCCCGCTGGCTCGTCTGTGCTACATAACCCTTGTCCGCCGAAAAGCGGGGAAAGGGGGCGCGCGATTTGCCAGAGAGCCGGCTGATGTTCGATATGACAGTCCGCGACGTCGAGGAGGGACTGAAGGCGACGCAGACCGTCATCATCCCGGTGGGGATTGTGGAGCAGCACGGGTACCACCTGCCCCTGAGTGTGGATATCCACAATGCGTGCGAGATTGCGCGGAGAGTATCCGAGCGCACGGGTTGCTTCGTGACCCCGCCTGTCCACTACAACTTTTCCGGCGGGACTCTCCCGGGCACCATCAACATCAGTCCTCAGGTCTTCTCCCTGATGCTGATGGACATTATGGAGAGCCTTGTGAGACAGGGTTTCCGGAAGCTCGTCCTGCTGCTGGGGCACGCAGGCTCGGAGAGCCAGACGGCCGCCCGGGACGCGGCGCATCACTTCCTGCGCCTGCGCAGTCAGGCGCAGGGTGTCTTGCTGTGCGTCGTACCGTTCACGGAACTCTCTCCCACCATCCGGGACGCAATGGCCTCCGGAGACTACCACGCCGGGCTCTATGAGACATCGCTGATGCTCCACTGGAAGCCCGAGCTCGTCCGGATGGACCAGGCGGCGATGGATGAGCCGGAGATAGCCGAAATGATGCGCCGGGACCCGGACGCATACGCTGTCACAGAAAAGCACACGCAGAGCCGCTTCGAGGTGCCGCGCGTGAAGCAGGACCCGCGCATCAGGGTGGGTGTGATGGGTGACTTCAGCGGTGCCAGTGCGGAGATGGGGGCGAGGATCGCCTCGGAGTGCGTGGATTCGCTCGAAGCTCTCATCCGGGATGTGGAAAGGACGGGTGCGGTATGACCCGCTGGGGGATCATCGGCTGCGGAGGGATAGCGCGGAGGCGCGTCCTGCCGGCGCGGAAGGACATGCGCCGGACCGGGTTTGTCGCGGTCATGGATGTTGACGGGTCCGTCGCAATGGACGTGGCGGCGGAGACCGGCCTGAGGGCCTGCTCTGAGATATCCGGCATACTGGAGGACCCTGAGATCGATGCCGTCTACATCGCGACGCCGGTCTATCTGCACCACCAGCAGGCCCTGCAGGCCGCTGAAGCCGGCAAGCACGTCCTTCTCGAGAAGCCTCTGGCCCTCAATACGGAGCAGGCCCGCGAGATCGTGGAGTGCTTCGAGCAGCGCGGCCTGTTCCTGATGGAGGGCTATATGATGAAGTTCCACTCTTTGAACCGCGCAGCCGCAGCCTCGGTCCGTGACGGACGGATAGGCAAGCCGGTCTTCCTGCGCGCGCAGCTGACCTGCTGGTACCCCGAGATTCCGGGCGCGTGGAGACAGGACCCCGCGCTCGGCGGGGGCGGTGCGCTGATGGACATGGCCACCCACCTTTTCGACCTTCTGGAGGAGCTGGCGGGGTCGCAGATCATCCGGGTCGCCTGCCTGGCCGGGACCCGGACCTTCTCGTATCCGGTGGAGGACTCCTCTGTCACGCTCCTGCAGTTCGAGAACGGGGCGACGGGAGTCGCGGAAGCGTTCTACAACATTCCGGATGCGGCGGCGCTCGGAAGGCTGGAGGTTTACGGAACGGGCGGTTCCATCCTTGGGGAAGGGACCATCGGACAGGACCCGGGAGGCTCCATGCGCCTGTTCTCTGCAGCGGGGGATGGCGGCTACGACGCGCTTCAGCGTCGCGACCTGACAGGCGTCATGTGGGAGGAAGTCCCGGCTCCTCCCGTCGACATGTACGCGGCGGAGTTCGACTACCTGTCCGGATGCATCGAGAACGGGACGCCGCCTGAGATAAGCACCGGCCGGCAGGGCGTGCACGTGCTCGAGGTCGCCGAGGCGGCATACCGGAGTGCCCGTACAGGTCAGGCCGTCCCCGTCAGTCCCTGCGCCTGAAGGTCTGTCAGGAGAAAAGCCCGGCCGCAGCGAATCACTGCGGGCCGGGCTGCGGAAGCTCTGTCTCTAGTCCAAGGAACTCAGCGGGGCGGTCCCATGCGCCCGGCGCCCGCGCGCTGCTGGAACTGCTGACGCTGCTGCGGGGTCAGCTCCTGCATCACGCGCTCGTGGGTGCGCTGGCGGATCTGCTGGACCATCTGCGCCTTCTGCTGAGCGTTCAGGCCCGGGTCAGCCATCACCGCCGCAGCTTCTCTCGCGCCGTCCTGCCGGATCTGGCGGATGCGCTCCTGCTGCCCGGCAGAGAGCTGCACTCCGGGGACGAGTCCGGACATGCCGGCTCCCGCACCGAAGCCCCCTCCGCCGACGAAGCCGCGGCCCCGGCCCGGACCCGCGCCCCGGCCTGCGCCCGCTCCCGGACCGAGACCGGCTCCACAGGGGCCGCGCCCGAGCCCGGGGCCCTGCGGGACAGTTCCGTCGAACACGCGGCCTCCCGGCCAGCGGCTCTCGAACTGCTGGCGCTGCTCGGGCGTCAGGATGCTCAGGACCCGTTCGTGGCCCTCCTGGCGGATGCGCGCGATCTCAGCCGCCTTCTCCTCAGCACTGAGCGAGCTGTCCCACCGGACAGCCTGGACCTTCTGCATGGTCTGCGAGCGGATCTCCGCGACCTGCCGTTCCTGCTCCGGAGTCAGCTGGACTCCGGGCACCGCGCCTGCGGAAAGCGCGGACCCGCCCGCGCCCCGGCCGGCTCCACCGCGCCAGCCCTGCGCATCCGTCGGGCCCGCCGCGACGGCTATAACCAGTGCTGCAAGCGCGAACACAATCCAAATCCTCGAGTGTCTCATCTGCACGATCCTCCTTAACGGATGTGACGCCCGGCCCGGGGACGCATGCCCTGATCCTGCCCCCGGGTCGTCTTTCTGCTCCACCGGATAAGACGCCGCCTCGAGGGATGCCATTCACTCTTTTTGCAGGAAAACGCCTCAGTTTCCGCGGACTTCCGGAGGGAGCAGGTCCGGGGTGAGCACGGTGGCGTCCGGGTCCGCCAGGACGCAGGCGCGCTCGATGACATTCTCCAGTTCCCTGACGTTTCCCGGCCAGCGGTAGGCGGTCAGCAGATCCAGAAACTCCGCGGACGCCCCCTCTATCCTCCGGCCCTCCTGCGGAGCGTACTTCCGGATGAAGTGGTCCACCAGCAGAGGGATATCCTCCGTGCGCTCCCGCAGCGGGGGAAGGTCTATCTGCACCACCTTCAGCCGGAAATACAGGTCCTCCCGGAACTCGCCCTTCTCGACCAGCTTCGCGAGGTCCTGATTGGTGGCGGTGATGAGGCGGACGTCCACCCGGATGGTCTTGTTCCCCCCGACGCGTTCGAACTCCCGTTCCTGCAGCACGCGCAGCAGCTTGCGCTGCACCTCCAGCGGGATGTCCCCGATCTCGTCGAGGAACAGCGTCCCCTTGTGGGCGAGTTCGAAGCGGCCGGCCTTCTGCGACAGCGCGCCGGTGAACGCCCCCTTCTCGTGCCCGAAGAGCTCGCTCTCAAGCAGATTCTCCGAGAGGGCGATGCAGGCCACCGCCACGAAGTTCTCCGAAGCGCGGGGGCTGTTGAAATGAAGCGCCCGGGCGATGAGCTCCTTCCCGGTGCCGCTCTCACCCCGTATCAGCACCGATGCACGCGACGGGGCAACCTTCTCCACCATCTCGAAGACCGCCCGCATCTTCGGCGACTGCCCCACGATGTTCTCGAAGCGGTAGGACTGCTTCAGCTTCTCCCGGACCCCGGTGTCCGACGAGGAGAGGGCGCGCCGCTCGATGGCCTTGCGCACCAGGACCTTCAGGTCCTCGATGTCGAAGGGCTTGGTCACATAGTCGAAGGCGCCCAGGCGCATCGCATCCACAGCGGTGCGGATGGTGCCGTGCGCGGTTATCATCACGACGGACACGCCCGGGTTCGTCTCGCGCACCACCTCCAGAAGCTCCACCCCGTTGATGTCCGGCATGATAAGGTCGCTGATGAGGACGTCCGTCTGCTGATTGGCCTTCAGCAGCTCGAGCGCCTTCCGCCCGTTCTCCGCTGTGAAGACCTGGTAGCCCTCCCGCTGGAAGGTGGCTTCCAGCACGCGGCGGATGTTCGGCTCATCGTCGGCTATCAGAATGGTCCCGGCTCTGGCGTTTTCCGGCAAGGATGTCCTCCCCGCAACAGGCGCCGCGCGCGGCGCAGTGAATCCCCGGACGTTATTATCGGCAGGCTTCCCTTCCCCCGGCGAGGCGGCTCAGGCGCGTTCCATCAGGTCCGGCGCCGCAGGCTCCTCCCGCTCCAGAAGCCGCGGCTCGGGGCCCCGGACGGGCAGGTCCACCCGGAACACGGACCCTTCGCCCTCCACCGAGTCCACCGCGATATGCCCGCCGTGGTTCTGCACGATCTTCTGCACCACAGGCAGCCCCAGCCCCGTTCCCTTGACCTTGGTCGTGAAGAACGGCGTGAAGATCCTTTCCAGGCGGTCCGCCGGGATGCCGCATCCCGTGTCGCGCACCCACAACTCCACGCACTCGGGACGCCTCGGTGAGGGCCGCGCTCCGACCTCCAGCTTGCCGCCGTCGGGCATGGCCTGGATGGCGTTCAGCATCAGATTCAGCAGCACCTGTTCCAGCTGCCGGACATCCGCGACGAGCGGCGGCGTCCCGTCCTGCACCGACACCGCGCAATCCACGCCTGCCTGCTGCATCTGCACCGCCACGCGGGAACGGGCCCGCTCGAGGAGCTCGCCGGGCTTCACCTCCGAAAGCTCCAGCTTCAGCGGGCGGGCGAAGTCCAGGAACTCGCTCGCGATGCGGTTCAGCCCGTCCACCTCCTCGATGATGATGTTGAGGAACTCGCGGTCGGCGGGGTCGGAGATCTCCGAGTTCAGGAACTGCGCCGCCCCCTTGATGGACGACAGCGGGTTGCGCAGTTCGTGGGCGATGCTGGCTGCCAGCTGGCCGATGGCCGCGAGTTCGCCCATCCGCCGCACCTCCTCCTGCATCTGCACCTGCCGGGTCATGTCTTCGAAGACGATGACCAGTCCCAGCGGCTCCCCGTCGGTGTTCCTGAGTTGCGAGGAACTCAGCGCAAGGTGAAGCCGGGAATCCGGGCCGTTCCTGAGCGTGAGCGCCACGCCCCGCTCCGGCGGAGCACCGTCCAGCACTCGGGCCAGCGAGGCTTCCAGCGAAGCCATCTGCGCGGCCGGGATGTCGAAGGGCTCCAGCACTTCCGTGAACGATGAGCCCAGGGCCTGGTGCGCGGGCACTCCGAGGATGTCCTCGGCCGCCCGGTTCCAGCTCACGATGCATCCCGCGCTGTCCAGAGTCACCACTCCCGCCGGGACGCTGGTGAGGATGTTGTCCGTGTAGGTCGTCAGGGCGGTGAGAGCTTCCAGACCCCGGTAGATGGATGCCGCCTGAGACGCGATGACCGACAGCACCCGGAGATGGTCCTCCGTATAGATGTTGGGGGAGTGGCTGTGCAGGCTCAGCACCCCCACCACCTCGTCCTGCACCATCAGAGGGATGGCCATCACGGAGCGCAGGCGGGAGTCGCGCACCACTCCGGCGAACCGGGAGTCCTTCCGGACATCGGGAAGGACGACGGCTTTGCGCTCCTGCACAGCCCACGCAGCCAGCCGCTGGGCGCCTGAGCCGTCCCCGCTCTGCCCGGCCCGCAGCTGCAGCGCACCGGACTCCGGGTCCACGGTCCAGATGAAGCACTCGTCGCAGTCCACAAGGTCCTGCACGATGGCCACGATGCTGGCGAGCGCCTCGTCGAGACTGGCGGCCGTGCTGATGCGCTGCGAGAGTTCGTAAAGAGCTGAGAGCTCCAGCACCTTCTCCCGCATCCGGCGTTCGTACTGCGCCGCATTGCGGATGACCACGCTCGCGTTGGACGCCACGATGGAGAGCAGTTTGACGTCGTGCGACACGAAGCGCCCTGTCCCTGAGCGCCGCTCCAGAAGCACGCCGATCGTCCTGCCGTCGGTGATGAGCGGCACCAGCAGCAGCGACGGTCCTCCCTGCAGGAGCGCTCCCAGAGCCTCGTTCCACTCCGGACGCGCGCCCGCATCGTCCTGACCGCCCAGAAGGATCGGGTCGCGGAGCCCGGCCAGAAGCCGAGCGGCCGCAGGCTCTTCGCAGACCTGCCACGGGGCGGGGTCCTCCGGGTCCGCGTGCAGCGTGCCCTGCACCTCCACGCTTCCCTCCGCTTCGTCGACCAGCGCAAAGGCGGCGGAGTCGGCCGGCACCGCCTTCATCGCCACCTCGAGCAGAAGCGCCACCGCGTTCTGCAGCCCGTACGCCGACCCGATGGTGCGCGAGAGCTCGTAGAGGACGTTCAGTTCCGCGTATTTCTGCTCCATGGCCTGATACAGGCTGGAGTTCTCGATGGCGAGTCCGGCGTGGCTGCCGAGTGTTGCGAGCAGTTCCACCTGCTCCTGCCGGGCGATAGGGCGTCCGGACGTCCCGTTGTCCGCCGCGATGACACCGATGGTGTGCCGGCGCACCACGATCGGCGCCGCCACGAATCCCTGCGCGGACTGCGGCATCGGCTCGCTGACGCGGGAGGCGCTTTCCAGTTCCTCACCCTCGGCCAGGATGACCACCTGCTCCCGCGCCGCCAGGCTGATGACGCTGTTGCCGGACTCGACGGTGGACGGCCAGTTGTCTTCGTCGGAGAACCCGCGGGATGCTCTGGCCTGCAGCCGTCCCGTGCGCTCGTCCATCAGGTAGACCGCGCACCGGTCGAAGCCGATGTCCTCCGTGACGCACTCCGCGATCTGGGAAAGGACGTAGTCCAGGTCCAGGGTGGCGTTGATGGCGGCGGTCAGCCGGTTGACCGTGGACAGCTCCTGGATGCGGTGCTGCAGGGCGTCGTACAGCTGCGAATGCGCGATGAACATCGCAGCCTGGTTCGCGAACACCGAGAACGCGGTGAGGTCGGCGGGAGCGAAATCGCGCGCCGGCTTCATGCGGCGGATGGACAGCACCCCCATCACCGGCCCGGCCGGAGACCGGAGCGGGACGCACATGCTGGACTGGATGTCCGAGCGGCGCCGCACCCGGATGTCCCCGATGCGCTCGGACGGGGATTCGTTCAGCAGCGCGGCCTCCCCGCTCTCCATCACCTGCCATGCGATTCCCGTTCCCCGGGGGAGGTGAGTGGTCTGGACCACTTCCGCGGGCAGGCCGAAGCTCGCCCGGATGACCAGTTCTCCCTCGCTGTCCACCAGCATCAGGGAGCAGGCGTCCGCCTCCATCACCTCGGTGGCCTTCCGGCACACAAGGTCCAGCAGAGCGGAAGGGGAGAGGGTGTGAACCGCCTGGCCGATCTCCAGAGCGGCCTGCAGCTGCGCGGCGTGTGCCCGGTCATCCCGGCGGGTGCGGGCCAGGCTGTCCCTGAGCGCAAGGGCCTCGAGGTTGGCCCGGACCAGCTCCCGGGCGCCCGAAGGCAGAAGGCAGGGAGACTGCTCCCCGGGGGCGGCCAGGCCGGCCGCCAGCGCGCAGTCCCCGAATGTCCATCCCAGAAGCACCCCTCCGCTCAGGAAGAGGGGCTCTGAGATTTCACCCTGCGCAAACACGGAACGGAACTCGGCGCAGAGCCCGACAGCGATGCTCCCCGCCGATGCCAGCACCTCCGCCTCACACTGCTCGCGACGCAGGATGCACACGCCGGCGAACGGGCCGAGCGTCCGGAGGTCCTCCAGAAGGCGAAGCGCGGCGTCCTCCCGCCAGCCGGGATGGCTGTCGGCCTCGCCTGTTCCGGTCAGGATGCGGACGGGGTGTTCCACGGGAAGCACAATGTCCTGTCGCAGGGGAGAGGGAGTTCTCCCGATTATATCATGTTCCGTATTCCCGCCCGGGCCAACCAGCCGCTCCGTCCTTCAGACGGGTGCATTCGGCCGGAGCGGCCGCTATAATCGGTTCCGGCGCTTCGGAGAAGCGGGAAAGGCGGTGGATGTATGAGACTGCTGATCACGGGCGCGGCCGGGATGCTCGGCACCGACCTGTGCGCCATGGCGGACGGACACGAAGTCCTGGGAGTGGATATCACGGGGGACTGCGACCGTCTGGATATCACCGAGCGCGCGGAGGTCCACAGGCTGATGGCGGCGTTCCAGCCGGACCTTGTGCTGCACCTTGCGGCTTTCACGAACGTGGACGGATGTCAGACGGACCCGGACACTGCCTGGCGGGTGAACGCGGCCGGCACGTGGAACCTTGCCTCGGCATCCTGCGACCGCGACTGCGCGATGCTGTACATCAGCACGGACTTCGTCTTCGACGGGACGAAGGGAAGCCCCTACGACGAGTTCGACCAGCCGAATCCCGTGAGCGTCTACGGCAGGACGAAGTACGCCGGGGAGCTGTTCGTGCGGCATCTGGTGCGCAGACACTATATCGTGCGCACCGCCTGGCTTTACGGGGTCCACGGCAAGTCGTTCCCCGGGACGATGATGCGCCTGGCGCGGGAGGGCAGGCCGCTCAGGGTGGTGGGAGACCAGACGGGTTCGCCCACCTACACCCGCGACCTTGCGGAGTGCATCCTGAGGCTGGTGGAGCTGCCGCTGTACGGCACCTATCACGTCACGAATTCGGGGGAGTGCTCCTGGTATGACCTCGCGGCCGCCACGCTGGAGATGGCCGGACTGGGGGATGCCGACCTGACCCGCATCACCTCGGAAGAGTGGCCCACGCCTACCCGCCGGCCCGCCTACTCGGTGCTGGAGCACCGGGCCCTGTGGATGGCGGGGCTGCCTCCGATGCGTCCGTGGCGGGACGCGCTCGCCGATTTTGTTGCAGAATACCGCAAAGAACAGACTGCCTGAGACAATAAAGGAGCTCATGGACTACTCGAAGACCCTGAACCTGCCCCGGACCGACTTCCCGATGAAGGCGAACCTCCCCCAGCGGGAGCCGGAGATCCAGAAGCTCTGGGAGCAGTTGGACCTATACCGCCTCTCGCTGGAGCGGGAGGCTCCCGCCGGTACGTTCATCCTTCACGACGGCCCCCCTTATTCCAACGGCGACGTGCACGTGGGCAACGCGATGCAGAACAAGCTGCCCAAGGACTTCATCACGCGCTACTTCGCGATGAACGGATACCGTGTGCCGTTCGTGCCGGGGTGGGACAACCACGGGATGCCCATCGAGAACAACGTGGCCGCCGAGTTCCGGGCGAAGAGCGAGAAGCCGGACCGGATGGCCATCCGGCGCCGCTGCCGGGAATATGCCGCGGGATGGGTGGAGAAGCAGCGGGAGCAGTACATCCGGCTGGGCATCCGGGGAGACTGGGAGCGCCCGTATCTGACGATGGACCCGCGTCTGGAGGCGGCCATCGTGCGGGTCTTCGGGGAGCTTGCCGAGAAAGGCTTCATCTACCGCGGACTGCGTCCCATCCACTGGTGCCCCACCTGCGAGACCGCTCTTGCCGACGCAGAGATCGAGTACTCGGATGCGCGGAGCGCATCCATCTACGTGTTCTTCCCCCTGGCGGAAGACCCGGGAGGGGTGTTCGAGGGAGCCCCGGGAGAGGCGGGAGCGCTCATCTGGACGACGACCCCGTGGACCATCCCGGCCAACCTGGCCATCGCCGCACACCCCGGCTTCAAATACAGCGTGGTGAGCTTCGACGGGCGCACGGGCATCGTGGCGAGCGAGCTTCTGGAGCGCGTCGCGGAGCAGACGGGCATCCGCTTCTCGGAGGTCAGGACGCTGTCCGGCGCGCAGCTTGAGGGGCTGCGCTTCCGCCATCCTCTGTTCGAACGCCCGTCGCCGCTCGTGTTCGCGGATTACGTGACGCTGGAGGAGGGCACCGGGCTGGTCCACACCGCGCCGGGGCATGGCCGCGAGGACTTCGAGACCGGGAAGCGCTACGGACTGGAGGTGCTGTGCCCCGTCGATGAGCGGGGCGTCTTCACGCGTCAGGCCGGACCCTTCGAAGGCCTCTCCATCTGGGAAGGAGACGGCAGAGTCATCGAGTCCCTGCGGGAGAGCGGCGCGCTTCTGGCGGATGGCGCCGTGGACCACAGCTACCCGCACTGCTGGAGATGCCACAGGCCGGTCATCTTCCGCGCCACCGTGCAATGGTTCATGTCGCTGGACCACGACGGGCACCGGGAGCGGGTGCTGTCCGAGATCGACCGCGTGGAATGGCTCCCGCCTGAGAGCATCAACCGCATCCGCGCCATGGTGGGCGGCGCGCCGGACTGGTGCGTGTCCCGGCAGCGGGCCTGGGGCGTGGGAATCCCCGTGTTCTTCTGCAACGGCTGCGGCGCCGAACTGCTGGAGCGCGGGGTCATCGAGCACGTCGCCTCCATCGTGGAGAAGGAGAGCGCGGACGCCTGGTTCGCGCGGTCTGAGGAGGAGCTGCTGCCCGCCGGAGTCGTCTGCTCGAAGTGCGGCGGAGCCTCGTTCCGCAAGGAGACCGACATTCTGGACGTCTGGTTCGACAGCGGCTCCACCTGCCGGGCCGTGCTGGACAGCGGCATCTGGCCGGAGTTGAGCTACCCTGCCGACGTGTATCTGGAGGGCAACGATCAGCACCGCGGGTGGTTCAACAAGTCGCTGATGGTCGGCGTGGCGACGAAGGGGCAGGCGCCGTTCCGCAAGGTGGTCACCAACGGGTGGATGGTGGACGCCGAAGGGCACGCCATGCACAAGTCCCGCGGCAACGTCATCAACACGATGGACGTGGTGGGCCGCTACGGCGCGGACGTCATCCGGCTGGCCGCCGCTTCGTTCAACATGATGGCGGATGCGCGGCTGGGTGAGGAGACGCTGCAGCGGGCTGCGGACGGATACCGGCGCATCCGGAACACCTTCCGGTTCATGCTGGCCAATCTGAGCGACTATTCACCGTCCTGCGCTCCGCCGTATGCGGAGATGGAGGAACTGGACCGCTGGATGCTGGCAAGGCTTCAGCGTCTGGTGGCGCGATGCAGGGCGGCGTACGAGGCCTACGAATTCCACCGCGTGACTCACGAAGTGCACAACTTCTGCGCTGTGGATCTCAGCGCGCTGTATCTCGACGTGCTCAAGGACAGGCTCTATTCCGAGCTGCCGGACTCCCGGCTGCGCAGGTCGGCGCAGGCCGCTCTTTACACCATCCTCAGCACGTTGGTCCGCGTGGTGGCCCCCGTTCTGGTGCACACGGCGGAGGAGGTGTGGCAGGCGGCCGGGTTCAGTTCGGAAGTCCCGAGCGTGCATCTTGCCTCCTTCCCCCGGCCGGACGAGTCGCTGGAGGACGAGCGCCTGCTGGAGCGTTTCGGACGTCTCATCGAGCTTCGGGAGGAGGTGTACCGGCACATCGAGGAGGCGCGCCAGAGCGGCGTCATCGGAAAGCCTCTGGAAGCCCGTGTCACGCTGGAGACCGGTGGCGATGGCGCGCTGGTCGGCGAAGACCGCAGGCTGCTGGCATCTCTGTTCATCGTCTCGGATGTGCGGCTTCTTCCGGGGAGCGACGGGCGACGCGTCAGGGTGGAGCCCGCCCCCGGCACGAGATGCCCCCGCTGCTGGCTGGTCAGAGAAGACGTCGGGAGCAGGGACGAGCACCCGGAACTGTGCGGGCGCTGCGCGGATGTGGTGGCTGCGCTCGCCGGAGGAACACAGCCGTGACACCTGGGGCTGCCGGCATCCTTGCGGTTCTCGAAGCCGAGCGGGAGCGGCTGGCGGAGGAGCGCCGGAGGCTCGAGGCATCGATATCGTCCTGCTCCGTATCCGAGGAGACGGGCGAGATTGCCGACCTCCGTCATCACCCGGCGGATTCGGCCACTGCCGCCTTCGACCGTGAACAGATGGGCGTGATGCTCCAGAACGTCGAGAGCCTGCTGCGCAAGGTCGACCGGGCGCTGGAGAAGCTTCGCGACGGGACTTACGGGCTCTGCGACCGGTGCGGCAGGGAGATCGCCGCGCCCCGGCTGGAGGCCCTGCCGTCGGCGTGCCTCTGCCTGCAGTGCCAGGATCTGGAGGACCAGCTCTGAGCCGGCTTCGTCCGTGGATCGCTGCTGCGGCCATCGTCGCACTCGACCAGGCTACCAAACTGCTGGCTCTGAGGACGCTCGAGATGGACGGCGAAGCTGTCACGGTCATCCCGGGGCTGCTCTGGTTCCAGCTCATCCTGAACACGGGAGCAGCGTTCGGACTGTTTCAGTCCCTGGGGCCTCTGCTGGCGCTCATCAGCGTCATCCTGCTTTATGCTGGCTACAAGATAATCCGCCATGAGGACGACCCGCTGCTCGTATGGTCTCTGGCGCCTATTCTGGGTGGCGCTGCCGGGAACCTCATCGACCGCGTCTTCCGCGGAGGGGTGGTGGATTTCATCCGCATCCCGTCCTGGCCGTTGTTCAACCTTGCCGACTGCGCCATCACCGCCGGCACCGCCGGAATCATCCTCTACGCCCTGATGAGCCGCCGGCGGGAGGAGCGAGGATAGGAGGCATCGCGGCGTGCATCCAGTGCTCTTCGAGATAGGGTGGTTCAAGCTGCACAGCTACGGACTGCTGCTTGCCGCCGGGGCGCTGGCAGCCATCTGGCGGGCGTCGCGGGTGTCGGGAGGGCGCGGCATCCCGGAGAGCGCGATGGTGGACGCGGGCCTCATCGCGCTGCTTGCCGGACTGGCGGGGGCGCGGCTGACATACGTCCTGTTGAACCGGGACGCGTTCGCGGGAGACGCCGCCTCGGTCTTCGCGATCTGGGACGGGGGACTGACGTTTTTCGGCGGGCTCGCCGCGGGAGCGGCTGCGGTCGCGGTGTGGGCGCTCCGCAGGGGCTACCATCTGGCCGACGTCGCAGACATCTGCGCGCCGAGCCTGGCTCTCGGATATGCCATCGCCCGCATCGGCTGCTTCCTGAACGGGTGCTGCTACGGCTGCGAGACGGACCTGCCCTGGGCGGTGCGCTTCCACGCGGACGGGGGCGAGACGCTCACGCCGCCCAGCCATCCCGTGCAGCTCTATTCAACCGGCATCAGCCTGCTCATCTTTCTGATGCTCACGCGTCTGGAGCGGAGGAACCTCGCGCGGGGCGCTCTGTTCGGCAGCTGGCTGGTGCTTTCCAGTCTGGAGAGGTTCTTTCTGGAATTCCTGCGGCGAGGCGCGACTGCCCGGGAGCTGGCCGCCGGTCTGACCCAGGCGCAGGCCGCCAGCCTCGTCCTGCTCGTCGCCGGAGCACTGCTCATCGCCCGGCAGGGGAGGGCTCCGGCGCGATGAGTGCCGGGGCGTTCCGGTTCACCGTCTCTCCTGAGGAGGCCGGGCAGCGGCTGGACGTCTTCCTGGCCAGAAGGCTGACGGAGGTCTCGCGCACGCGGCTCAAGAAGGCCATCCTCGAAGGAGAAGTGCTGGTGGACGGCAAACCCTGCCAGCCGCGTCTGCCGGTGGAGGATGGAATGGAGGTGTCGGGCCGGGTCCGGGAGCCCGACGCCTGGAGTGTGGCGCCTGAGCAGATCCCCCTGGACGTCGTCTACGAGGACGCCCACCTGGCGGTCGTCAACAAGCCCCGCGGGCTGAGTGTGCATCCCGGAGCCGGACATTCCGCGGGCACTCTGGTGAACGCCCTTGCCGCGCGGTTCGGGCGGCTGCCGGATGCGCCGTCGCCGGAGAGGCCGGGCATCGTGCACCGCCTGGACAAGGACACGTCCGGGCTCATGGCCGTCGCGCTGAGCGCGGAAGCGATGGCCAGGCTTTCCGCGATGGTGGCGGAACGCCGGTTCGAGCGCCGCTATCTGGCGCTGGTCTGGGGACATCCGCGCTTCGAAAGAGCAGAGGTGGACGCCGCCATCGGACGGGACCCGGCGCATCCGGAACGGATGGCGGTCCTTCCCGCGCAGGGCCCGGCGCGCGCGAGGACCGCGGTGACGGAGCTGACTGTCGTGGAGCGTATGGCGGATACCACGCTGCTGGAAGCCCGGCTGAAGACCGGACGCACGCATCAGATCCGCGTCCACTGCCACTACGCCGGGCACGAGGTCGTGGGCGACCCGGTCTATATGCGCCGCCGCCGGCTCTCGCGCGCCTCCCCCGAGGAGCAGAGGGAGTTCGACAGGCTGCTCGAGAGACTGGCCGGGCAGGCGCTTCACGCCGCGCGGCTCTCCTTCCAGCATCCGTTCACCGGCGAGGTGCTGGACCTGACCGCGCCGATGCCTGAGGAGATGCAGGCGGTCGTCGATTTCGAGCGCCGAAGAGCGGGAGGAGGGAACTCTTGACGGGACAGCAGCCGGATGGCCGCCAGTGGGAGCGGGAGCGGGAACTGCTGATCGAGCGGGACCTGGTGGCCCGCGGAGTGACCGACCCTGCAGTCCTCGAGGCTTTCCGGAGGGTCCCGCGCGAGCTCTTCGTCCCGCCGGAGCAGGTGTCGCGGGCCTACGAGAACTCGGCGCTTCCCATCGGGTGCGGCCAGACCATCTCGCAGCCCCTGATGATCGGCATCATGCTGCAGGCGCTGGCGGCATCGCCCGGGTTCAAGGTGCTGGAGGTGGGGACGGGCAGCGGATATCAGGCCGCGCTTCTGGCGCGGATGGGCTTGCGCGTCTTCACGATGGAGCGGATTCCGGAACTTGCGGACGCGGCGAAGGACCGCCTCGCCCGGCTGGGTCTGCAGGGCGTGCGGGTGGTGGTGGGTGACGGCTCTCTCGGACTGCCTGAGGAGGCCCCGTTCGACCGCATCATCGTGGCCTGCGCCGCCCCGGAGCTTCCGGCGGCGCTGGCGGGACAGCTGGTGGAGGGAGGCATCCTTGTCGCGCCCGTCGGGAGCCGTCACGGTCAGAGGCTCTGCATCGCAAGGCGGCGCGAAGGCCTGCTCGACGTGGAGTACGGGGACGAATGCGTGTTCGTCCCCCTCATCGGGCGGCAGGGATGGCCCGAGGAGGGGCTCTGAGACGATGGGTGTGAAAAGGACGGGCAAGAGACGCGTCACCGCCCGCCGCAGACCGGCTTCCAGCACTGCGCGTCCGGCTCGAAAGGCCGCTCGCCGCCCGGCCGCCGCGCGAAGGACGGCCCGGCAGAGGCCGTTCGCAGCGGGACTGCCCGTCCGTCCCTCGTTCGTGCTGCTGGGGCTCGCCGCGGCGCTTCTGCTCTGGCAGCTGTGGGCTCCGGCAGGGGGCGACAGCCTCACCCGCTGGCTGTCCGCCCGTACGGCGGGCACAAGCGGAGTCCTGCTGCTGGTGGCGGGGCTGGTGGTGATGGGGCTGGAAGCGGCCGGGCTCCGCGAGCCCTCCGGTCCCCGAAGCAGGGCCTGAAAGAGGTCAGGCGGCCAGGCGCATCCTGCCCGCTCCCCGGTGCGCTCCCAGGATGAGCGCCGCAGCCGCGAACGCCTTCGCGGCATCCACGAGCAGGAACGGAGCGGTCCCCTGCACGAAGGCGGTCCACCAGGCCGTCGTCAGCCCGGACGCGCAGGCGTTCACCACGGTGAGCCAGGCGAAGCCTCCGGCGTGCACCACGCCCATGCAGGCCAGTCCGGCGACCAGCGCCGGACCGGGAGAGTCGGATGAGCGCCGCGCCCAGACGGCCCCTGCCGCCGCCGCGCCCGCCGGAAACGCCAGAAGATATCCCAGAGTGGGCAGAGAAGCGGCTCCCGCCGAGAACCCCGCGAACACCGGCAGTCCGGCCAGACCGGCCGCCACGTAAAGCGCGGCGGAGGCGGCTCCGGCCCTCCATCCGGTCAGCGCTCCCAGGAGGACCAGCACCAGCGTCTGAAGCGTGACCGGTACGGGCGTGAAGCCCAGCGGGATGCGCACCTGCGCCGCGGCGGTGAGCATCAGCGCTCCGGCCACGGTATAGAGCAGGACCTCTGCAAGGCTGCGAGGGGCCAGCAGGATGGTCCGATCGATGGCGAGTGAACGGGAATTCTGCATCATTCTGGAGTCCAGGGGATGTTTTCCGGCCGGGGACGGGCCAGAGGGGCCACGCCCGGCAGGATGCCGCCTGATTGCCCGGCCGGGCCGGCGCATGCTACAATCAGCCGGTCAGCCTGCCCGCGGGCAGGCGATGGGCATTATACACGATTGTGAGGTCATCGGGGGTTGATCGACACCAGCGATTTCAGGAACGGTCTCCACATCATCCAGGACGGTGAGATCTTCACCATCATCGAGTTCCAGCACGTGAAGCCGGGCAAGGGAGGCGCCTTCGTCCGGACCAAGCTGAAGAATCTGAAGACGGGAGCGGTCATCGACAAGACGTTCCGGGCAGGCGAGCGGATGGACCAGGCCGTGGTGGAGCGCAAGACCATGCAGTACCTCTACCACGAGGGCGACGACTACATCCTGATGGACATGGAAAGCTACGAGTCCGTGCCCGTGAACGCCTCGCTCTTCGGCGACCAGGTGAAATATCTGAAGGAGAACACCGACGTCACGGCGCTGGTCCACGAGGGGAGCATCATCGGTGTGGAGATCCCGTTCTTCGTGGAGCTGGAGGTGACCGAGACGGACCCCGGGGTGCGGGGCGACACCGCATCCGGCGGCTCCAAGCCGGCCACGCTCGAGACCGGCGCGGTGGTGCAGGTGCCTTTCTTCATCAACGTGGGAGACCGTATCCGCGTGGATACGCGCACCGACGAGTACATGGAGCGGGTGCGCTAGCTTCGCCCGGAGTTGTGCGGCCGGGGCCGCTCGCTTCCGGAGCCTCTGAAGACGCCGTCAGGAGGGAGACACGTGCGTCCGGGACCTTCAGGACAGGGACGGCCCGCCAGCGATGACCAGCCGAGGGGCCCCGCGCGGGACCCGGTGCGCGAGGTCCTGGATGCCGCTTCCGGCGCGGCTCTGAACTTGGGTCTTGCCGTCACGGCGCTGGCGGCGGCCTATGTGGCTTACGGGGTCCTGACGGCTTTCCCGGGAGGGCAGCCGCCTGCGGACCCGGCCCTTCGAGCCGCAGTGACCGCGCGGTTCGCTCTGGGGCTGCGGGCTCTCGTTTGGGGGGCCGGGATTCTTGCAATCGCAGGGGGGTGGAGGTTCCGCGGCGAGGCGGCCGCCGGCTACCTCTTGGCGCTCGCAGGGGCCGCGCTTCTCTGGGGCGCGCCTGCAGCGGTCCCCTATCTGTTCCCTGCAGGCTACCCCGAGGGACCCCTGCTGCTGGGGGACGCCGCCCGGCGCAGCGGAGCACTTTGCGCGGGCGTCGGCGCCTTGCTCCTCATCGTCCACCTGGCCGGCAGGGTGGGGGATGTCCTCGCCGGACGTCGCAGCAGGTCCGTGGAGGTCCCCCATGACCCGGAGTGGGTGCCGCGTCCCGGCATGGTGCCGCTGCGGTGCTGGCAGACCGGCTTCTGCAGACCCTACGTGCGGGAGTTCTGCCCCCGGTTCCAGGAGAAGACGCCGTGCTGGCGGCGGAAGGAGGGCTGCTTCTGCGAGGAGCGCATCGTCTTCCGCGCGCGGGAACTCCGCCAGGGAGCCGCCGACTTCTACGCTCGGATGCGCACGTCCCTCTCAGGCGCGCCCAGGACCCTTACGCCATCCGAGAAGAGGGAGCGCTGCCGCACGTGCCCCATCTACGGGGAGCACCAGCGGTTCAAGTACCGACTTGCGGTGCCTTTCGCATTCGCCGCCGCATTCGCTATACTCTGGTTCAACGCCGGTCTCATCCGTCAGGCGCTGCTGTTCTCCGTGGAGAGGCTCGACGCACTGGCGTCGTCGCTTGCCTTCCCCGCGCCGGGAGCGGGAGCCGCCTCCGGGGCCGTTGCGGCGGCAGCGCAGGAGGCGATAGCCACCTCCCTTGTGTTCTGGGGATTCATGGTGTTCCTCTTCGTGATGGTACTGACGTGGCTGCTGCGACTGGTGGAGTGGCTTTTTCTGAAAGTACAGGTCTGACTGCCTTGGACATAGCTCTGGTCGAACAACTGGTGGCGCTTCTCCAGCGATCCGCCGTTTCGGAGGTGCAGGTGAGCGCCGGGGGGCTCACGGTGCGGGTGAAGCGGGGGCTTGCATCGCTGTCTGCGGAGCACCCTGAGCTGGAGCCGGATGAGAGCGCTGCGGAGCCGGCGGCGCCGGAGGAGCCTCGCGAGGAGCAGACGGAGCAGGAAGAAGGCGCGCTCATCCGCGCGGGGATGGTGGGCATCTTCCATCAGGTGGACGGCATCCTTCCGGGTGCAGCCGTGAAGCCCGGCCAGACGCTGGGACTCATCCAGTCCATGAAGCTCATGAACGAGGTGAAAAGCACGGTCAGCGGAGTGGTGCGGGAGGTGTTCGTCGAGGACGGCTCCCCGGTGGAATACGGCCAGAAGCTGTTTGCGGTCACGGAGACGGAGTGATTATGCCCGCCATCAAGAAAGTGCTCATCGCGAACCGAGGCGAGATTGCCGTGCGCATCATCCGGGCGTGCCGCGAGATGAAGATCGCATCCGTGGCTGTGTATTCCGAGGCGGATGCCGAGAGCCTGCACGTCCAGCTGGCGGATGAGGCGGTGTGCGTGGGACCGCCGGCCAGCAAGGACAGCTATCTGAACATGCCCAACATCATCAGCGCCGCCATCATTACGGGCGCCGATGCCATCCATCCGGGCTACGGCTACTTCTCGGAGTCGCCCAGTTTCGCCGAGGCCTGCGAGGCCTGCGGCCTGGTGTTCATCGGACCGCCGGCCGCCGCCATCGAGAAGATGGGGGACAAGGCCCGCGCGCGGGAGATCGTCCAGAGCGCGCGCGTGCCCGTCATCCCCGGGGCGCGGGGCGTCATCGCAAACGACCAGGATGCCATCCGCACCGCTGCGCGGGTGGGCTACCCTCTGCTGATAAAAGCTGCCGCGGGGGGCGGGGGACGGGGCATCCGGCGCGTGGATGACCCGGACGAGCTGCTTCCGGCGGTCCGGACCGCCATCCAGGAGTCCGAGGCGGCCTTCGGGTCGGGAGAGGTCTACATCGAGAAGCTCATCGAGAACGCCCGCCACGTGGAGGTGCAGGTGCTGGGCGACCAGCACGGGCACTATGTGCACCTGGGCGAACGGGAGTGCTCCATCCAGAACAGCAGGCGCCAGAAGATGATCGAGGAGGCCCCGTGCGCGTTCCTGGAAGCGCGGGTGCGCGCGAAGATGGGCGAGGCAGCGGTTCGGGCTGCCCGCGCGGTGGGCTACCACAGCGCGGGGACGGTGGAGTTCCTGGTGGATCAGGAGAGCAACTTCTACTTCATGGAGATGAACACCCGCATCCAGGTGGAGCATCCGGTCACCGAGATGATCACCGGTGTGGACCTCGTCAAGCAGCAGATAGAGATAGCGGCGGGCGCCAGGCTCCCCTTCACTCAGAAGGAGGTCACCTTCAACGGGCACTCCATCGAGTGCCGCATCACCGCGGAGAATCCGGACAACGACTTCCGCCCCTCCACCGGCACCATCACGCGCCTGCTCTGGCCGGGGGGACCGGGGGTGCGCGTAGAGTCCCACGTCTATCAGGGGTACAGGGTGCCGCCCTACTACGACCCGCTGCTCGGAAAGCTCATCGTGTGGGGGCGCGACCGGCAGGAAGCCATGGCGCGGATGCTGCGGTGCCTGAGCGAGATGAAGATAGAGGGCCTCAAGACGAACACCCCGCTTCACACGCGCATCCTGCTGGACCCGGCCTACCGCAAGGGCGACTTCAACACCACGTTCGTCACGCGCAAGCTCGCCAGCGCGGGCCGCGAAGCGGCCTGACGATGACGCGCGCAGGGAAGTCGGTCCGCCGGGCGGCGAGGGAGCTGGCTCTCAACCTGCTGTTCCAGATGGACGTCGCGCGCCTCACGCTGGACGAGGCGATTGCCGCCGCCCGCGAGAACGCGAAGGTGCCTGCGGAGGCGCTGGAGGCCGGGCTGGAGTATGCCCGCGAGGCGCACCTGGCCGCGCAGGAAGCCGATGCCCTGGTGAACCGGCTCGCCCCGGACTGGACGGTGGAGAGGCAGAGCAGCGTGGACAGGAACATCCTGCGGCTTGCCATCTACGAACTCCGGAGCCGCCTGGAACTGCCCGTTCCTGTCATCATCAACGAAGCGGTGGATCTGGCGAAGACGTACGGCTCCGAGGAGTCGGGCAGATTTGTCAACGGCATCCTGTCGGCGGCTGCCCGGCTCATCCGGGAAAAGGAGGGAGACGACTGAGTTGAGCGCCATCATCCTTGACGGCAGCGCGACCGCGAAGAGGATACGGGAGGAGCTTGCAGTGCAGACGGCGGAGTTCACCGCCGCCACTGGCGCGGTGCCCCGGCTGGACGTCGTGCTGGTGGGCGACGACCCGGCCTCGGTGACATACGTCGGGATGAAGAAGCGCGCGGCGGAGACCGCCGGCATGCGCTCCGAGACGCACAGGCTTCCCGGAGACGCTTCGCAGGAGGACGTCGCGGCACTGGTGCGCTCTCTGAATGCGGACCCGGCGGTGCACGGCATCCTCGTGCAGCACCCGGTGCCGCGTCACCTCGACGAACAGGCAATCCTCGACGAAGTGTCCCCCGGGAAGGACGTGGACGGCATCTCCAGCCTGAGTCTCGGACGGCTTCTGACGGGAGTCCAGTGCTTCCGCCCCTGCACCCCCCTCGGGATCATCCGCCTGCTGGATGAATATGGAGTGGACCCCCACGGCAAGCGGGCCGTCGTCATCGGAAGGAGCATCATCCTGGGCAAGCCGGCCGCACTCCTCCTGCTGGAGCGCCACGCGACGGTCACGGTGTGCCACAGCCGGACCGAGAATCTTCCGGATATCTGCCGGGAGGCTGACATCCTGGTCGCCGCGGTGGGCCGGCCCGAGATGGTGCGCGGGGACTGGGTGAAGCCTGGGGCCTGCGTCATCGACGCGGGCTACAACCGCGTGCCCGGAAGAGACCGCGACGTGGGCGACGTTCATTTCGAGGAGGCTTCCGCCGTAGCCGGCTGGATCACCCCGGTGCCCGGAGGCGTCGGGCCCATGACCATCGCGATGCTGCTTCAGAACACTCTGGAGGCGGCCCGCAGACAGGTGCAGGAGGCATCCCCGGGCTCCGCCTGACAGCGGGTCGGGCTTCCCGGTGCTGTTGACACTCCCGCGGGCGGCGGGTAATATCTTCACGGATTAGCACTCGAGAGGCGCGAGTGCTAACGCATTTTCCGTCGCGGCCATCCCCGGGGCCGGCTGCTGCGCGCATCCGGCGCGGCCGGGTCCCGCAGAGATGGCCGCCCCACACTGCTTCAGGAGGACAAGCAGAGACATGATCCAACCGCTGTTCGACAAGGTGGTGGTGGAGCCGCTTCCGGAGGAGGAGACCAGCTCCGGCGGCATCATCCTGCCCGACACCGCCAAGAAGAAGCCCCAGGAGGGCATCGTCGTGGCTGTGGGTCCGGGGCGCATCCTGGACGACGGGAACCGGGCTCCCGTCGCCGTGAAGGAGGGCCAGAAGGTCATCTATGCCAAGTACGGCGGCACCGAGTTCAAGCAGGACGGCAAGGACTACATCTACGCGATCGTCGAGTGAACGGGCCGCAAACGAAAGGAACGGGAGACTGACAGGCTATGGCTGCTAAGCAGATCATCTATGACGAAGAAGCGCGCCGGGCGCTCGAGCGCGGCGCCAGCATGGTGGCCGCCGCGGTCAAGGTGACGCTCGGCCCGCGCGGACGCAACGTCGTCCTGGACAAGAAGTGGGGCTCGCCCACGATCACCAAGGACGGGGTGACCGTGGCCAAGGAGATCGAGCTCCCTGAGCCCTACGAGAACATGGGCGCCCAGCTGCTCCGCGAGGTGGCTTCGAAGACCAACGACGTGGCCGGAGACGGCACCACCACGGCCACAGTCCTCGCGGAGTGCCTCATCTCCGAGGGGTTGAAGTATGTGACCGCGGGCGGCAACCCTCTGGCCGTCAAGCGCGGCATCGACAAGGCCGTCGAAAAGGCCGTGGAGGAGCTGAAGAAGATCGCCACGCCTGTGGAGACGAAGGAGGAGGTGGCCAACGTCGCCTCCATCGCCGGCAACGACCCGGAGATCGGTCAGCTCATCGCGGACGCCATGGACAAGGTGGGGCGGGACGGGGTCATTACCGTCGAGGAGTCGAAGGCAAGCCTCACTGACGTGGAGGTCGTGGAGGGGATGCAGTTCGACAAGGGCTACATCTCTCCGTACATGGTGACCGACCCCGAGCGGATGGAGGCGGTCTTCGAGAATCCTTGCATCCTCATCCACGAGAAGAAGATCTCGTCCGCCGCCGACCTGGTGCCGTTCCTCGAGAAGGTGGCGCAGACCCGGCGTCCGCTGGTCATCATCGCGGAGGACGTGGACGGGGATGCCCTCGCCACTCTGGTGGTGAACAGGCTGCGGGGCATCCTGCAGTGCGCGGCCGTAAAGGCTCCCGGGTTCGGCGACCGCCGCAAGGAGATGATGCGGGACATCGCCATCCTCACCGGCGGCGAGTTCATCAGCGAGGACCTGGGGCTGAAGTTGGAGAACGTGGATGTCTCCCGGCTGGGGACCGCCAAGAAGGTGGTCATCACCAAGGAGAAGACCACCATCGTCGAGGGCGGCGGAAGCCGCGAGGCGGTGGCGGGCCGCATCCAGCTCATCAAGAACCAGATCGAGACCACCGACTCCTCCTACGACCGCGAGAAGCTGCAGGAGCGGCTTGCCAAGCTCGCGGGAGGCGTGGCGGTCATCCGCGTCGGCGCGGCCACCGAGACCGAGCTGAAGGAGAAGAAGCACCGGTTCGAGGATGCTCTGTCCGCCACGCGGGCGGCCATCGAAGAGGGCATCGTCCCCGGCGGCGGCACCGCGCTGCTGAACATCCAGCCGGCGCTGGACAAGCTCAAGCTGAAGGGCGACGAGGCCATCGGGGCCGGCATCGTCAAGCGCGCCCTCGAGGAGCCTCTGCGTCAGATCGCGGAGAACGCGGGCTATGAAGGCTCCGTGGTCATCGCGGACGTGCGCAGGCAGGAGAAGCCGGGCTTCGGCTTCAACGCGCTGACAGGCGAGATCGTGGAGATGATCGCGGCGGGCATCGTGGACCCGGTCAAGGTGACGCGCAGCGCTCTGCAGAACGCCGCGTCCATCGCGGGAATGGTGCTCACCACGGAGACGCTCATCTCCGAGAAGCCCGAGAAGAAGAAGGCCCCCGCGGCGCCGTCGGGCGGGTACGACGACTACGATATGTGACCCGCTGTCGCGGGACTGCTGCCGGGCTCTGGTCCGGCCGGTCCCGAGGCAGGGGATTGCGTGAAAGGCGGCCCCTCGCGGGAGGGGTCGCCTTCGTTTTCGCGGTGGCCGTGAAGGCTGCCGGTCGGCGGTCTACGTCAGTGAGCGCAGCAGGTCGTCCAGAGCGATGTAGGCGAAGGTCGTGGAATGGTCGCTCATCGCGTACGGAACGAGGACGACGTCATTGTGGAGCAGGGCGCCGCAGGTGTAGACCACGTTCGGGACGTATCCGCTGCGTTCGTCCTCCACGGGGGCGATGAGGGGCTCCCGGCTCCTTCCCAGCACTTTCGTGGGGTCCCTCAGGTCCAGCAGCACCGCTCCGATGCAGTATTGCCGCATCGGCCCGACGCCGTGCGTGAGAAGAAGCCATCCCTCCCGGGTCTCGATGGGCGACCCGCAGTTGCCGATGACCGAGAACTCCCACCAGTGCGTCGGCTCCATGGCAAGCGCGGCCTCGTTCCAGACCAGGATGTTGTCCGTGTAGAGGATGTAAAGGTTTTCGCCGTCGATGCGCCCGGAGCAGACGTAGCGGCCGCCGATGCGCCTCGGGAAGAGCGCCATCCCCTTGTTGCGGGCGCACCGGCCGGTCAGCGCGGTCATGCTGATGACGCGCAGGTCGCCCGTCTCCAGCAGGGTGGGGAAGATGGATGTGCCGTTATAGGCGGTGTAGGTCCCGTAGATGTGCCGGAAGCCGTTGTCCTCTGTGAACATCACCAGCCGCAGGTCCTCGATGCCGCGGCTCTCGTTCTCACTCCGGGGGAAGATGACCGCCTCCGAGACGGACACGTCGTCGTCCACCAGCAGCTTGTAGCTGGAGCGCGCCACCGTCAGCATATTCCTGTAAGCCTGCTCCCAGGCGGCGCCCGAAGGGACCTCCGCGCGCATCTCCTGCAGGACGCTCTCGAGCTCCCCGATGCTGAACGAAAGACCGAGCCGCTCGATGGCCCGCTCCTCGAGCGGGCCCAGCAGGCCCGCCTCCGCCAGAGACACCCGGTAGCGCGAAGTGTCGAAGCCTGCGTCGGGCACCTCCTTCAGCGGACGCGCCACGGGTTCGGCTTCCTCGATGACCACGTGGTTGTTCCGGTCGATGCTGCCGCGGCGGAAGACCACCGAGGAGATATGGCCCTCGCCGGTGGCGCGCAGGCTCATCAGGAACCGCGTGGTGCCCGGCGCGGCCGAGGACTGGTCGGGCAGAGGCACGATGGAAGGGTTGAAAAGTGCGGAGGACTCGATGGCGTATTCCATCGTGAAATAGGCGCCCGCCAGCAGCTGCCTTCGCTCGGAGACGTGCTGCCACGCCACAGGGAGCAGCGGAGCCACGCGCTCGAAGTGCTCCTTCCAGATGTCCACGAGGTCCCGGTGCTGCTCGCTGTAGTCTTCCTCCAGGCGGCAGAGCAGTTCATCCACCGTCTCATCCGGAATGGACAGGATCCTTTCCAGGCGGCGCCGGTTGCGGGCATCGTCGGAGCCGAAGAACCGCGCGATGACCCGCCGGGGGTCAGGGCGAAGCGTGATGGGGAGACGGATGAGAGCGGGGTTGTTCCCGGGCATTTCAGACGGTCACTCCTTCCTGGCCGGATTCTACGGGACCGGGACAGCTTATTTCAAGTGGCGGCTCCGTGTCGCGTCCGGACGGAGCCGCCAAAGCGGCGCCCGACGGCGTTGACAGTGTCCTGACTGCGGTGTAGGATACACTGAAAACGACAGGAGGTAAGCCCTTTTTGCAAATCCTGCTGGGGGGACACAAGTGGGCGCGGCGCTCATACGGCTTTGATGAAGTGTCCGTCGCCTGCGGGTCGGTGACGGTCGACCCGAACGACACCGACACCTCTTTCGCGATCGGGCCACACACCTTCCGGATCCCCTTCCTAGCATCCGCCATGGACGGCGCCGTGAGTCCTCGCATCTGCCAGATCATGGGCCGTCTGGGCGGTCTGGCGGTGTTGAACCTGGAAGGCCTTTTCACCCGCTACGAGGATACCGACGCTCAGCTGGAGCGCATCGTCTCCGCGCCGCAGGAGGAGGTGGTGTCGCTCCTTCAGTCCATCTATCGCGAGCCCGTCAAGCCGGAACTGGTCGCCCGGCGCGTGCGCGAGATAAAGGAAGACGGCACGCTGGCGGCCGCCTCGGTCACCCCTGCGGCCTTCGAGACGGTGGGGCGGGCCGCTCTCGAGGCAGGGCTGGATATCCTGGTCATCCAGTCCACCGTGACCAGCGCCAACCACTACTCCAGCCAGGGAGTGTCGTTGAGCATCCGTGAGCTTTGCGAGAGCGCAGGGGTCCCTGTGGTGGTCGGCAACGTGGTGAACTACGAAGGGGCCATGTCGCTGATGGAGGCCGGCGCGGACGCGGTGCTGGTGGGTGTCGGGCCGGGGGCGGCCTGCACCACGCGGAGGGTCTGCGGAATCGGTGTTCCCCAGGTCACCGCGGTGGCCGATGCGGCGGCGGCTCGCGACGACTTCCATTCCCGCACCGGGAAGCGCGTGACGGTCATCGCGGACGGCGGGATGCGCACCGGAGGCGACATTGTCAAGGCCATCGTGGCCGGGGCGGATGCCGTGATGATCGGCTCGCCCATCGCTGCGGCGGCGGAAGCTCCCGGACGGGGCTGGCACTGGGGGATGGCCACCAGCCACCCGGGGCTGCCTCGCGGGACCCGCATCCGGGTGGGGGAGATGGGAACGCTGGAGCAGATCCTGTTCGGGCCGGCGCGCTCCGACGACGGCACGATGAATTTCGTCACGGCGCTGAAGGTGGCGATGGGCTACTGCGGGAAGCGCACCATCCCCGAGATGCAGACGGCCGAGATGGTCATCGCTCCGGCCATCCCCAGCGAGGGCAAGGCCCACCAGCGCGCGCAGAAGGTGGGGCAGGGGACTTGAAGCTGGAGCACATCGCCGCTCCCGAAGAGCGCGTGGTGGTGCTGGACTTCGGCGCGCAGTACAGCCAGCTCATCACGCGCCGGGTCCGGGAGTGTCACGTCTACAGCGAACTGCTCTCCTACGACACGCCGCTGGAAGAGATACTCTCGCGCAACCCGCGCGGCATTATCCTGAGCGGCGGGCCTTCCAGCGTCTATGAGCAAGGCGCCCCGACGGCCGACCCGCGGCTGTTCGAACTCGGCATCCCGGTGCTGGGCATCTGCTACGGGATGCAGTTGATGGCGCACCAGCTGGGCGGCAAAGTGCTGCCCGGCGAGAACCGGGAATACGGCAAGACGGAGCTTCACGTCCGCGAGGGGGCCCCGCTCTTCGACGGACTGAACCCGGAGCTCATCTGCTGGATGAGCCACGGAGACCTTGTCGAGGAGCCGCCTCCAGGGTTCGAGACGATAGCGTCCACCGTAAACTCCCCCGTGGCGGCGATGGCCAATGTGGAGAAGAAGCTCTTCGGGGTGCAGTTCCACCCGGAGGTCGCGCACACGCCGTGGGGCATCGAGATCCTGCGCCAGTTCCTGTACGGCTACTGCGGCTGTGAGGGGCAGTGGACCATCGAATCGTTCGTCAACGAGGCGACGGAATGGGTGGCGCGGCGCGTGGGGAAGGGACGGGTGCTGTGCGCCCTGAGCGGAGGAGTCGATAGCTCCACCACGGCTGCGCTGGTCCACCGCGCCATCGGCGACCAGATCACCTGCATCTTCGTGAATCACGGCCTGCTGAGGCTGGAGGAGCCCGAGCGCGTTCGCGCGACCTTCGACCAGCACTTCCGGATGAACCTGGTGTACGTGGACGCCACGGACCGGTTCCTGTCCAGACTCGAAGGAGTGACCGACCCGGAGCGCAAGCGCAAGATCATCGGGGAGGAGTTCGTGCGTGTCTTCGAGGAGGAGGCCAGCCGCCTGGGCCGGTTCGACTTCCTGGCGCAGGGAACGCTCTATCCGGACGTGGTGGAAAGCGGCACCAAGAACGCGGCGCTCATCAAGACGCACCACAACGTGGGCGGGCTTCCGGAGAAGATGGACTTCCAACTGCTAGAGCCGCTGCGGGATCTGTTCAAGGACGAAGTGCGGGCGGTGGCCACCGAACTGGGGCTTCCGAGCGAACTGGTCTGGCGTCAGCCCTTCCCGGGGCCGGGGCTGGCCATCCGCATCATCGGCGAGGTGACGCGCGAGCGGCTGGAGACCCTGCGGCGCGCGGACTGGATCGTGGTGGACGAAGTGAAGAGGGCCGGCCTGTACCGCCAGCTCTTCCACGCGTTCGCCGTCCTGCTTCCGATACGCAGCACGGGGGTGATGGGAGACCAGCGCACCTACGCCTATCCCATCTGCGTGCGCGCCGTGACCAGCGACGACGTCATGACGGCAGACTGGGCGCGCCTCCCCTATGAGGTGCTGGAGCGCATCTCCAACCGCATCACGAACGAAGTCCCCGGCGTCAACCGCGTGGTGTTCGACATCAGCTCGAAGCCGCCCGCGACGATCGAGTGGGAATGAGTCCTAAAGTAATGAACCTTCGCGACGATATCGCTCAGATACTGCTGACCGAGGAGCAGATCGCGGCCCGGGTGAAAGAGCTCGGGGCACAGATCTCCAGGGACTACGAGGGCAAGGACCTCATCCTCGTGGGCGTCCTGAAAGGGGCTGCCATCTTCTTGGCGGACCTCGTTCGCGCCATAGACATTCCGGTGGCGTATGACTTCGTGGCCATCTCGAGCTACGGCGCGGACAGCCGCTCCGCAGGGGTCGTGCGCATCATCAAGGACCTGGACGAGAGTCTTGTCAGCAAGCACGTGCTCGTGGTCGAGGACATCGTGGACACGGGCTGGACTCTGCGGCTGTCCTACCTGCTGGAGAACCTGCGGTCCCGCAAGGCGGCAAGCGTGCGCGTGTGCACCCTGCTGGACAAGCCCAGCCGGCGTGAGATGGGTGTGAAGATCGACTACACCGGGTTCCTGGTCGAGGACAAGTATGTGGTGGGCTACGGTCTGGACTATGCAGGGGAATACCGGAGCCTGCCGTTCATCGGTGTGCTGAAGCCGGAGGTCTACGGGGGCGGCTGAGAGCCATTGGCGCGACCGCTTCGCCTTCGTAATGTGAAAAGTTTGTTGCGTGCGGCGAGGGAGGGGTATATAATACTTGCGATGCTGGCTGCCTCCCCGGACACGCTCGCAGCCTGATCCCGGTTTCCTGAATCCCAGACGCGATTCCCCCGGTTTCTGGGGCGTGGCATAAGATACGTGGCCCTATGATGCCCGGCCGGACGTAAGCTCGCGTATTTTTTCCCTGCTTTTGGCCCGGAGCGTCCCCTGAAGCTCAGGTTGAGCGGCGACGGGCCGTGCAAAGGGCGTGCTCCCTTATCTGAGAGGTGACCCACACGTGGAAACGCTGGAACTCGCTACGCTCGATTCGAAAGACGTCGAGGAACTGCAGAGGATCGCCAGAGAGCTGAACATCGAAGTCGACACCCGCCGGAAGCACGAGCTGGTGAACCGCATCATGGAGCGCCAGACGCAGAACAGCGGGTATCTCTGGCGGCAGGGCGTCCTGGAGATCCTGCCGGACGGGTGGGGGTTCTTGAGAGGCAAGAACTTCACGCCGGCGCCGGACGACGTCTATGTGTCCCAGTCGCAGATAAAGCGCTTCGGACTCAAGACCGGAGACACCGTGTCCGGGCAGGTGCGGCCCCCGAAGGATTCCGAGAAGTATTACGGGCTCCTGCGGGTGGAAGCCGTCAATGGCCAGGACCCCGAGACGGCCCGTCAGCGGCGCTCTTTCGACGACCTGACTCCCATCTACCCCAACGAGCGCCTGGTGATGGAGCACGACCCCAAGCAGTTGAGCGCGCGCCTCATCGACCTCATCGCGCCCATCGGGAAGGGGCAGCGCGGGCTCATCGTCGCCCCTCCGAAGGCCGGCAAGACGATGCTGCTGAAGACCATCGCGAACGCCATCACGGCCAATCACCCGGAGGTCTTCCTCATCGTGCTGCTCATCGACGAGCGGCCGGAGGAGGTGACGGATATCCGCCGGTCGGTCGATGGAGTGGTGGTGAGCTCCACGTTCGACGAGCCGCCCGACAACCATATGCGCGTTGCGGACATGGTGTTGGAGCAGGCGAAGCGCCTTGTGGAGTCAAAGCACGATGTTGTGGTGCTGCTGGACAGCCTCACCCGGCTCGGCAGGGCTTCGAACCTTACGGTGACGCCGAGCGGCCGCACCCTTTCAGGCGGTCTGGACCCGGTGGCGCTTTACCGCCCGAAGAGGTTCTTCGGCGCGGCCCGCAACATCGAGGAGGGCGGCAGCCTCACCGTGCTGGCGACGTGTCTGGTGGACACGGGCAGCCGGATGGACGATATGATCTTCGAGGAGTTCAAGGGGACCGGCAACATGGAGCTGGTGCTGGACCGCTCCATCGCGGAGAGGCGCATCTACCCTGCCATTGATGTGAAGCGTTCCGGTACCCGGCACGACGAGCTGCTCTACGACGAAGCCACTCTGCGGAAGATCTATGCCCTGCACAAGATCCTTGCCGGGCTGGACCCTGTGGAAGCGATCGAGTTGCTGCTCGACCGCCTGCGCCACACGATGTCGAACGAAGAGTTCCTGCTCATAGTCGAAAAGCAGGTGAAGACTTAGGCTGGCGCGGAAGCGCCGCCGGTCAGCGTGTATTCGGAGGGCCGGGCGCGAGCAGACCCGGCCGTCCGGAGGCAGGTGATGGGCCTTGCGTGAAGGCGGAGCCGAAAACAGGAACCTGGAAGAGCGTGAGATCCAGGTCATGGGGGTCTTCGAGGAGCGCAGCGCGGACGCGCCGCTCAGCAACCCGTTCGTCGTCGTGCGGGACAACCGCGGGCGGGCGGTGCTGATCTGGATCGGCCGGTTCGAGGCGCTGGCCATCTCCATGGGGCTCGAGGGCGCATCGTCGGAGCGGCCGATGACGCACGAGCTGCTGAAAAACATGGTGGAGCGGCTGGGGGCGCGGATAGACCGCGTGGTGGTGGACGACCTCTGGGACAGCACCTTCTACGCCAAGATCTGGATGACGCTGAACGGCAAGTCCATCTTTGTGGACTCGCGTCCCAGTGACGCCATCGCACTCGCTCTGCGGGCGAAGTGTCCGCTGTATATGACGGAAGCCGTGCTCGAGGAGGCGTCGCGGCCTGTCGAGGAGATTACGGGAGGTTCCGGGAGCGAGGAAGAGGAGGACTGAGCAGGCTTGCCTCGGGCGCCGGGCCGGTTCTGTGCCGGCCCGCATCGTTGGCCAAGCCGAGAGTTAACATAATATATCTTATCGGACATGTTGCCCAATGTGCCCGCTTGTCGTGCGGCCTCCCCCCCGTCCACGAGAAAGGCCTGCTCGCCTTTCATCAAGGGAGCAGGCCCCGCCACGCTGACAGCATCGATCCTGTTGGCCGGCTTCGCGCCGCCGCGCTCAGCCCTTCGCCGCCACGGACTCCCGGCCCAGCGCGCGGTCCATCTGAGCGATGGTCGCCTGGCATTCCCGGATGATCTCCCGGATGTCCCGCTCGCCCGAGAGCGGACGCATCCGTTCATACAGCAGCCGCCCGATGAGGCCGGCCACCACGATCGCGCTGATCACCCCTGCTGCCAGAGCCACGACGTTGGGACCGTCGCAACGATTTCCGTTGTCCATCAGCTGATGTCGAACCTTCCGCTTCCGTCCGCGCCGTCTTCCATCGATTTGAAGATGCGCTTGACGAACGAGATCAGCTCCATCGGGTTGAACGGCTTCGTGAGGTAGCAGTCGACCCCGGACTGCCAGCCGCGGAAGACGTCCGCGTCCTGCGCCTTGGCGGTCAGCATGATGACCGGGATGTCCCGCGTGCTGGGATTGCGCCGCAGATTCTGCAGGACCTCGAACCCGTCCATGTAGGGCATCATCACGTCCAGCACGACGAGGTCCGGGCGTTCGCTCTCGACCTTTTCGAGGGCCTCCCGGCCGTCGTTCGCGGTGACCACCTCGTAACCCTGGCGCTCTAGGTTCACCTGCACAAGCCGGACGATGTGTTTCTCATCATCCACGGCCAGAATCTTCTTGGGCATCGTGATCCGTGTTCCTCTCGGGAGGCCGTGCTGCGCACTCGGCCGCGCTGAGCGTCCTCCCTCTGCGAATTTACCATACCGCCGGAAGGGGTGTCAAACAAACCTGTCTCCGGGGATGCCCTCCCCCACCCCTGCGGAGCGGGCGTTGAGCGGCCGACAATACCGGGCGGCGATGCCGGCCGGCCGCTTCCGGGCGTTGACGATGCCGGGAGTCTGCGATAAGATGAAGGAGTCCGTGGGGCTGTAGCTCAGGGGGAGAGCGCTTCCTTGGCATGGAAGAGGTCGTGGGTTCAATTCCCATCAGCTCCACCATTTTCGCATATCAGCGCGCCGTCGTCTGCGGCCGCGCAGCGTAGCCGGCGCCGCCTGTGAGCGGCGCCTCTCTTTTTGTCCGGTCCCCCGGCGCGCGCAGGCGGCGCAGGCCTGCAGGCCCCCTGCTCCGCAGAGCGGACCGGACCACACTGTCCGGCTGGAAAGGATAACGGTCGCATATGGAACTCGACCCGGTCATGGACCTTGCGCTCCAAGAGCGCGCTTCCGACATCTTCCTCAAGGCTGACGCGCCCCCGGCGCTCCGCGTGGACGGCAGGGTCAGGCAGACGGACCTGCCCGTGCTGTCGGCCGACGATGTCCGGGACACCGCCTACAACGTCATGACCCCGGAGCAGATCGGCAAGTTCGAGCGCCACAACGAGATGGACCTGGCGTTCACCTACAAGGACCGCTGCCGTTTCCGCGTCAACATCTACCGGCAGCGCGGCACGGTGGGAATGGTGATGCGGCTCATCCCGTTGCGCATCTACTCTCTCGAAGAGCTCAAGATGCCCCCCGTGGTCGCCGAGATGACGCGCCTCCATCAGGGGCTCATCCTGGTCACCGGTCCGACAGGCTCGGGAAAATCCACCACGCTGGCCGCGATGATCGACCTGATCAATCAGACCCGTTCGGCCAATATTGTTACCATCGAGGACCCGATCGAGTTCGTTCATCCCGACAAGAAATCTATTGTCAGTCAGCGGGAGATCAGCATCGACACGACATCGTTCACGGAGGCGCTGAAGTATGTGGTGCGGCAGAGTCCCGACGTCATCCTCATCGGGGAGATGCGGGATGTGGAGACCATGAACGTGGCGCTGGCGGCGGCCGAGACCGGACACCTGGTGTTCTCCACGGTGCACACGACGAGCGCGGCCGACACGATGGAGCGCATCATCAACATGTTCCCCCCGCACCAGAAGCAGCAGATCTGCCTGCGATTGTCGACGTCGCTGATGGGTATAATCTCTCAGAAGCTCATTCCGCTGAAGGACATGAGAGGGCGGATCGCTGCGGTCGAGATCCTGACCGCGACTCCCACAACGGTGAAGCTGATCGAGGAAGGACGTTCGAGCCAGCTTTACTCCGCCATTAGCGAAGGCGCGTTCTTCGGGATGCAGACGATGAACCAGTGCCTTGACCGCTACGTCAAGCAGGGTCTCATCTCCGAAGAGGATGCGCTGGCCAACGCCGGCAACCTGACCGAACTCAAACAGATGCTGAGACGAAGCTGAAGCAGGCCGGAGGGCAGCGCAGCGCGCTGCGAAAAGCCCGAAGGCCTCGTCCGGGGACCGCGGCAACGCGCCGCGGACGAGCTGTGCCCCGGGCCGAGCCAGATCTTTCAGGAGGTACTGCTGCTGTGGATGCTGATCTGACCATCAAACGCACCGATTCAAACGGCTGTCCCATCCTGCAGATGGCGGGAGAAGTGGACGCATACACTTGCGAGCAGTTCCGGCAGGCCGTGCTGGAGTCGCTGAATGGCGACGTGGACAACGTCATCCTGGTGATGCACGACGTCGATTACATCGACAGCACGGGGCTGGGAGCGCTTGTGGCCGGGCTGAAGAGGGCCGTGGACCGCAACGCCCGCATTTCTCTCGTGTGCTCGAATCCCCGGGTGAGAAGGGTCTTCGAGATAACGGGACTGGAAAAGGTCTTCCCGATGTACCGCAGCGTGCAGGATGCGCTGGCATCCACGGATAACAAGCTGGCAGCGGCGGTATAAGGCATTGAGCGATTCGAGAAGCACCAGTCCCGCATCGCCCCTGAAGCCCGGGGCTTTCCTCGAAGACGAGCCGGGGATGCACGATGAGGTCCATCGTCTGCAGGCAGCAGACGACGGACTGTTCACGCAGCTGCGGGAGGCGATGAGCAAGATCGACGTGGCCTACGTGGCCACGTATCCTCCCCGCGAGTGCGGCATCGCCACGTTCACCAAAGACCTGTCCACGGCCATCGACAAGTTCCTGCCGTTCTCCCGGAAGATCATCGTGGCGATGAGCCGCGGCGACGAGATCGAGCAGTATCCCCGGGAGGTACGGTTCCAGATTTTCGATCGCAGCCGGGACAGCCACCGGGCCGGGGCGGACTTCATCAACGAATCCTCGGCCCACCTGGTCAGCCTTCAGCACGAGTACGGCATCTTCGGGGGACCGGACGGCGAGTGGGTCCTGGATTTCGCGGAGCGGCTGCAGAAGCCCATCGTCGTGACGTGTCACACGGTCCTGTTCCACCCCACCCCGAACCAGAAGCGCATCATCCAGGAGCTGGCCGCGCTGGGAGCCAGGTTCGTTGTGATGGTGGAGCTGGGCCGTGAGATCCTCCAGGACGTGTACGGGGTGCGTCCCGAGGCCATTTCGCTCATCCCGCACGGTGTCCCGAACGTGCACCGCATCCCGGCGGAGATCGTGAAGCGGGACCTGGGCATCGCCGGGCACGAGGTGGTCTCGACCTTCGGGCTGATCAACCGCGGCAAGGGCATCGAATACGCCATCCAGGCCATCGCGGAGGTCCGGAAGCATTTTCCGAACGTCAGGTATCTGGTGCTGGGCGAGACGCACCCCGGGGTCCGCAACTATGAAGGCGAGTCGTACCGCCAGATGCTGATGGGGCTCCTGGACGAGCTCGACCTTCACGACCACGTGAAGTTCAACAACCGGTTTCTCTCTCTGCGCGAGCTCGTGCGTTACCTGTCGGCCACGGATGTCTATGTGACGCCGTACATCAACCGGGACCAGATCGTCTCCGGGACGCTTGCCTACGCGCTGGGATGCGGACGCGCCATCGTCTCCACGAGGTACCTTTACGCCGAGGAGGTCCTTGCGGACGGGCGCGGCGTGCTGGTTGACTTCCGGAACCCGGATGAGATCGCCCGGGCCATCGTACGCATCCTGGGAGACCCGGAGTTCCGCGAGTCCCTGGAAGCCGCCGCTTACCGGTACGGGCGGCGCGCTGCCTGGTTCAACGTGGCGGTGGACTATATCTCGCTCTTCCGCGAGGTGCTGGCAGAGGTCTCCGGGCGCGAGCCCGCCGGAAGCGGCGCCGCGGTCTGAGCGCCGCTCGTCCCGGCTCAGGCCCTGAGGGGCGCAGGTGTGCGGCGCCCGGGACCGTTGACAGGAGGAGGATGATCGCATATGTCCAAGCAGGACGCGGCGGCTGCCGTGGCAGGATGCCTCATCGAGGGCAGCTATCCCGAGATCCGTCTGGACCATCTTGAGACCCTGACCGACAGCACCGGCGTCATCCAGCACGCCATCTTCTCCATCCCGAACCGCAGGACGGGATACACCACCGACGACAACTCCCGGGCGCTCATTGCGGCGGTGCGGCACTATCACCTGAGCCGCTCGCGGCGCGCGCTGCGTCTGGTCAGCAACTATCTCAGCTTTCTGCATTATGCCCAGCTGCCGAACGGCAAGTTCCACAACTTCATGTCCTTCGACCAGACCTGGCTGGACGGAGAGGGCTCGGAGGACTGTCAGGGACGGGTGATGTGGGCGCTGGCGCAGTGCCTGGACGCCAGCATCCACGAGAATGTAAAAGAGGTCGCGCGCAATCTGCTGCATCAGGCTCTCTGGGTGCCGGGGACGGCGATGTTTCCGCGCGGCAAGGCCTACAGCGCGGTGGGTCTCAGTCTGGCGTTGAGAGCCGATGGCGAGGACGCCTACGCGGAGGTGCTCCGCAAGGTGGCGGATTCGCTGGTCCGGGACTACGAGCAGAACGCCTCGCCCGGGTGGGAGTGGTTCGAACCTGTCCTCACGTATTCGAACGCGCTCCTGCCGCGCGCACTTTTCCTTGCCTACGAGGCCCTCGGGAATGACAGATATCTCCAGGTGGCCGCCGAAGCGTGGGAGTTCCTTGAGAGGCAGTGCATCATCGACGGAGTGCTTCAGATCATCGGGTGCAACGGCTGGTACTGGAAGGGTCAGGAGCGCGCCTGGTTCGACCAGCAGCCGGTGGACGCTATGATGATGGTCCTGGCGGCGCTTGACGCATACCGCGTGACCGGGGAGCAGGGCTATCTCGACACCGCGAAGATATCCTTCGAATGGTTCTTCGGGCGGAACGCGCTGAACGTCCCGCTTCACGACCCCGTGACGGGTGGCTGCTTCGACGGGCTGATGCCTTCCGGCCGCAACGCCAACCAGGGCTCCGAGTCCACGGTCTCGTGTCTCATTGCCCAGATCGAGATGGTGCCGTTCCTCAAGGACGGGATGGCGCTGCTGGAGGAGCGTCAGTGAGCGGCCTGCACGAACTCCTGAACACGAGACGCTGGGTGCTCTCGGACGGCGCCATCGGCACGATGCTGCAGGCTAGAGGGCTGAAGGTCGGCGCCAGTCCGGAGTTGTGGAACCTGGCGCGTCCGGACGATGTGCGCGCAGTGCACCGGGAATATGTCGGCGCGGGGGCGCAGCTCATCACCACGAACACGTTCGGCGGGACCCGCAGGAAGCTTCGAAAGTTCGACGCGGAGGGCGATTTCGAGGAGGCCAACCGTGCCGGCGTGCATCTGGCGCGCGAGGCGGCAGGGGACGCCGCGCTGGTCATGGGCTCCATCGGCCCGCTGGGCGACCTGATGGAGCCGTTCGGCGACCTGACCGAGCAGGAAGCCGCCGACGAGTACGGCGGCCTGGCGGAGGTGCTGGCCCGGGCGGGCGCTGACGCCATCCTGTTCGAGACGTTTTTCGACGTCGACGAACTGACGGTGGCCATCCGCTCCGCGGCCGGCACCGGTGTGCCCGTGCTCGCAACGATGACCTTCGACGAGGCCGGCCGCACGATGATGGGCTCCCTGCCGGGTGACGCGTGGAAGGCTGTGTCCGGCCTGGGCCTCGCGGCGTTCGGCGCGAACTGCAGCACGGGACCGGACCGCATGGTGGCGGTCATCTCGGCTATGAACGAGGCGGGCGCGGAAGTCCTGATGGCGCAGCCCAACGCCGGGATGCCGCAGATGACACCTGACGGCCGGCTGGTATATCTTGAAGACCCGGAATCATTCGCGGGGCACGCTCAGGCGATGCTGGACGCCGGGTGCAGGGTCTTTGGCGGCTGCTGCGGCACCACTCCGCAGCACATCCGGACTCTGCGGGAGACCCTGGAGATGATAGCCCCCTGTTGAACGAGGATAGGACGATGACGGCGAGGACCGTGTTGGCTGTTCTGCTCGGGGCGGTCTGCGTATTGCTCTCGGGCTGCGCGCAGAAGCCCCGGGAGCCGCTCGTGGGCGTGTATCTCTCGCTGACGGGCGACATGGCGGACTTCGGAATCACCACCCGGCAGGGCATCGAGCTGGCGGGCGAAGAGATCAACGCGGCGGGAGGAGTCAACGGGCAGCGGCTGCGTCTGCTCGTCGAGGACGACCGGGGCAAGCCGGAGGAGGCCCGCACGGTGGTGACCAAGCTCATCGACCAGCAGGGGGTCATCGCCGTGCTCGGCGAGGTGGCCAGCAAGAACAGTCTGGCGGCGGCTCCCATCTGCCAGGCCCGCCGCATCCCGATGGTCTCTCCCTCCTCCACCAACGAGGAGGTCACCCGGAAGGGCGACTACATCTTCCGGGTGTGCTTCGTCGATTCGTTCCAGGGCTACGTGATGGCGCGCTTCGCGAGGGATGACCTGAAGGCGGCGAAGGCGGCCGTGCTCTGGGACAACGGGTCGGACTACAGCAAGGGACTGTCCTCCGTCTTCAAGTCCCAGTTTTCGAAGATGGGCGGGACCATCGTCGCGGATGTGACCTACGCGGCGGGAGACGTTGATTTCAGCTCGCAGCTCACGCGCATCCGGGCGGCGCAGCCGGATGTTATCTATGTGCCGGGCTACTATACGGAGGTCGCGCTCATCGGGCGGAAGGCGCGCGAACTGGGCATCCGCGTGCCCTTGCTGGGCGGCGACGGGTGGGACTCCGAGAACCTTCTCAAGCGGGCCGGGAGCTTCCTGGACGGGTGCTACTTCAGCAGCCACTATTCCTCCGACACGGGGAGTCCGGTCGTGGACCGGTTTGTCAGAAGCTTCCGCGAGCGGTACGGGACGATGCCGAACGCTCTCGCCGCGCTGGGCTACGATGCGACGTGGATCCTTGCGGAGGCCATCAAGCGGGCCGGCTCTCTGGAGCCGTCGAAGATCCGCGACGCCCTTGCCGCCACGAAGGACTATCCCGGGGTGACCGGCCGCATCACCATCAACGAGGAGCGCAATGCCGTCAAGCCGGCGGTGGTGCTGCAGGTGAAGGAGGGAGCGTTCCGCTACGTGACCACCATCCAGCCGCCGGACGCGGACTGACACGGGAGGGAGCGCCCGCGCGCCTTGCAGGAGTTCCTTCAACAGCTGGTCAACGGTCTGGTCTGGGGCAGCGCCTACGCGCTCATCGCCCTGGGCTACACGATGGTGTATGGCATCCTCCGGCTCATCAACTTCGCCCACGGGGAGGTCTACACGACGGGCGCGTACAGCGCCCTGTTCATCGCCGGAGGACTCACGGCGGCGGGCATCCCTGTGGCGCAGAGCCCCGCGTGGGCGCTGGTGGTGCTCGTGGGGGCGATGGCCGCTGCGGGACTTCTGGGATTCCTGATAGAGAGGCTCGCCTACCGCCCGCTGCGCACGGCTCCGCGCCTCACCCTGCTCATCACCGCCATCGGGGTCTCGCTGTTCCTGCAGAATGTCACGCAGCTGGCCTTCGGCTCCGAGCCGCGCTCCTTCCCTGAGATCATCCCGTCGGCTCCTCTGGTGACCGTGGGCTCCGTCACGCTGAGCAACCAGCAGGCCATCATCGTCGCCGTGTCGGCCGTCCTGGCCCTTGTGCTGCAGCTCATCGTCCATCGCACGACCATCGGCAGGGCGATGCGGGCTGTCAGCTACGACCGGGAGGCCGCGGCGCTGATGGGCATCTCGGTGAACCGCGTCATCTCGTTCACGTTCGTGCTGGGCTCCGCCCTGGCGGCGGCCGCTGCCACGCTTATCGCCCTCAACAACCCTCTGGTGACGCCCACGATGGGCGTGCAGCCCGGGCTGAAGGCCTTCGTTGCGGCCGTGCTCGGCGGCATCGGAAACATCTACGGGGCCATGGCCGGCGGGCTGGTGATGGGTGTCGCGGAAGTGATGATCGTCGGCTACGGCAGCTCGGGCTACCGGGACGGCATCGTTTTCGCCATCCTGATCGTGGTGCTTCTGGTGCGCCCGACGGGACTCTTCGGGTCGCCGGTCACGGAGAGGGCATAAGGGAGATGGAGACCGCCCGCCTTCTCCGGTTTGCCGCGGTGATCCTTCTCTTGCTCCTGTTGCAGGCCGTTTTCGCCAGCGGGGCGGTGAATCCGTATTACGTGCGGGTCCTCATCCTTTGCTGCTTCGCCATCATGCTGGCCGTCAGCCTCAACATCATCATCGGCTACGCGGGGCAGTTCAGCATCGGACATGCCGGCTTCTACGCCGTGGGGGCGTACCGTCTTCGCCGGCCTGCCGCTCCGGTCGGCGCTCGCTCTGGACAGGCTGCCGGTGTGGGTTGAGGGCACGGTGTTCCTGATGGCGGCCGTCGTCGTCGGGACGTTGTTCGCCGCCGCCGCCGGATTGCTGGTCGGTCTGCCCTCGCTGCGCCTGAGAGGCGATTATCTCGCCATCGCCACGCTCGGGTTCGGTGAGATGATCCGGGTCATCATCCAGAATGTGGAGGCGGTCGGAGGTCCGCGGGGATTCAGCGGCATCCCGGTCTACTCCAGCTTCTTCTGGGTGGCGCTGTCCGCTGCCGGCACGGTCTGGATAGCGCGGAACCTTGCGCGCTCCCGTCAGGGCCGCGCTCTGCTCGCCATCCGGGAGGACGAGGTCGCGGCGAGCGTCCTGGGCATCAACGTCACCCGGCACAAGGTGGCCGCCTTCGTGCTCAGCTCCGCCCTGGCGGGTTGCGCGGGCGCTCTTTACGCTCACTATGAGGGCTACCTGGAGCCGCGCAGCTTCGATTTCATCCGCAGCATCGAGATCATCATTATGGTGGTCATCGGGGGGATGGGAAGCACCACCGGGGCGGTCATCGCCGCCGTCCTCCTGACTCTGGTCCCGGAGCTGCTTCGCGGGCTGGCGGAGTTCCGGATGGTCATCTACTCGGCCCTGCTTGTGGTGTTCATGCTGGTGCGGCCTCAGGGGCTCTTCGGCACGTGGGAGTTCTCGTGGGACGCCCTTCGGGCTCAACGGGAGAGGCGCCGTGAACGCACTTGAGACGCGCGCCCTCACCAAACGCTTCGGGGGGCTGGTGGCCGTGGATTCCCTGGACCTTGCCCTGCCCCGCGGCGGCCTGGTGGGTCTCATCGGTCCGAACGGCGCCGGGAAGACCACAGTGTTCAACCTCATCAGCGGCCTCTATGCGCCCGACTCCGGAAGCATCCTGCTGGGAGACCACGAACTGGCCGGACACCCTCCGCACGAGGTGGCCCGGCACGGCGTGGCCAGAACGTTTCAGAACATCCGCCTGTTCAACTCGCTGTCCGCCCTGGACAACGTGCGCGTGGGTTCCTATATGGTCTCGGGCGGGAACTACATTTCCGCGCTTCTGGGGGGCCGAGGCTCGCGGGAGCTCGGCCGCCAGTCGCGCGAGCACGCGATGCGCGTGCTGCGGGATATCGGACTTGAGCGGTATGCGCAGGAGCTCGCTTCGAACCTCCCGTACGGCGTGCAGAGGAAGCTGGAGATCGCCAGGGCACTGGCATCCTCACCTTCCGTCCTGCTGCTCGACGAGCCGGCCTGCGGGATGAACCCGCAGGAGACCGCTGAGCTGATGGAGCTTGTGGTCAGGCTGCTGGAGGAGTGGGACCTGAGCATCCTCCTCATCGAGCACGACATGCGCTTTGTGATGGGCATCTGCCAGACCATCTACGTGCTCGACTACGGGAAGACGATCGCCTGCGGACCGCCGGACGCCATCCGGAACGACCCAGCCGTCATCGAGGCCTATCTGGGGGACGCTGCGCACTGATGCTTCGCGTCACCGACCTGAACGTCTACTACGGAGCCATCCACGCCGTGCGCGGCGTGTCGCTGGAGGTCGGGCCCTCGGAGATCGTCACGCTCATCGGCTCCAACGGCGCCGGGAAGTCCACCATCCTCAGGACCATCAGCGGGCTGCAGCGTCCCCGTTCCGGAAGCATCTCTCTGGACGGGACGGACCTGACGCGGCTCGAGCCGGACGCCATCGTCCGGGCCGGCATCTCCCACGTCCCGGAGGGACGCCGCATCTTCGCGAACCTGACGGTGCGGGAGAACCTGGAACTGGGGGGATATACCCTTTCGAGCCCGGCTGAGCGCCAGGAGGCCCTGCAGCGCGTGCTGGAGCGCTTTCCGCGCCTTCGCGAGCGTCTTAAGCAGTACGCGGGGACGCTGTCCGGCGGCGAGCAGCAGATGCTGGCCATCGGGCGGGCGCTGATGGCCCGGCCGCGCGTGCTGCTGCTCGACGAGCCGTCTCTCGGGCTTGCGCCGCAGCTGGTACACGATATCTTCGCCATCATCCGTGAGATAAACAGGCAGGGGACGGCTGTGCTGCTGGTGGAGCAGAACGCGCATATGGCGCTGGGGATCGCGGACCGGGGATACGTGCTGGAGACGGGCAGGATGGTGCTCACGGACGCCGCCCGGGCGCTTCTCGACAATCCGGACGTCCGGCGGGCGTATCTGGGCGAATGAGAGGGTCGGCGATGGACAGGTCGGCAGAGCGGCTTCATATCGTCGCGGTGGGGGCTCACATCCACGATGCCGAGGTGATGGCCGGCCACCTGGTGGCGCTGTACACTTCTGCAGGACACCGGGGGACGTTCGTGCACGCGACCCCCGGCGAGAAGGGTTCTCAGACACTGTCTGCAGAGGAGTACCGGCCCATCAAGCTGGATGAGGCGCGCAGGACGGCCCGGCGGCTGGGAGCGGATGTCTGCTTCCTCCCCTACCCTGATGCCGGCCTGCCGCTCGACCAACCCACCCGCCTCCGGTTCGCCGCGCTGTTCCGGGAGCTGCGTCCGGACGTCGTGCTGACGCACTGGCGGGGCAGCTTTCATCCCGACCACTGGAGGACGCATTGCCTGGTGATGGACGGCATCACCATGGCGGCGGACCCTGCCGTGGACGTGCCGGGCGAGCCGCACCGGACGCGATGGGTCTTCTTCCCGGAAAACTGGGAGGATATGACAGATTTCAGACCGGAGATCCTGGTCGATGTCACTCCGGTCTACGGCCGGTGGCACGCAGCCATGATGGAACAGGGGCTGTTCCGCGGGGAGGTCTCGCGGTTCCACTACCGGGAATACTATGAGGGGTTGAGCGCGGTGCGGGGCGCGCGAGCCTGGACCTCGCGGGCCGTCGCATTGATGCGCTCTCCACTGTGCGCGGACAGGCGGTGCGCGCTGCCGGACTGGCGCACGAGTTCAAGCGGCTGACGCCGCGAGGGGGAGGCTGGCGGGATGTCCGAGAAGATCATCGACCTTGTGGACCGGCAGGTCAACAAGTCCCTTCTCGCTCAGTCGAGATGTGAGGAGGAGGGCAAGGGCGCGGCGGCCGTCGTGCCCTACTGCCGGGTCATCACCATCTCTCGAGAACTGGGCAGCGGCGGGCGCAGGGTCGCCGAGGAGCTCGCCAACACGCTGCACCTTAGCCTCTGGGACAGGGAGCTGGTGGAGCGGATCGCCGAGGATGCCGATGTGGCCGACCATCTGGTCCGGCACTTCGACGAACACGTGGTCTCCGAGATAGAGGTGCTGGTGCGCCACCTGGCAGGAGAGCCGCGCATCGGCGGGTTTCAGTACAAGCGGCATCTGGCACGCACCATCCTGCAGATCGCAAGGATAGGGAATGCCATCATCCTGGGGAGGGGCGGCAACTTCATCCTGCCCCACGCCCTGAACGTGCGCATCGTGGCCAGCAGGGAGCTGCGCGTCCACAACCTCATCCAGTTCGAAGGGCTGACCCGGAAGGAGGCCGAGGCGGCCATCGACGAGTCCGACCGCGAGCGCGCCGAGTTCACCCGCCGTCTTTGGGGGAGGAAGTGGGACGACCCGCTCTGCTACGACATGACGCTCAGGATGGACGAGATGACCAACGCCGACGCGGCGGCCATCATCACGACTGCCTTTGAACGGCGGTTCAGTGCCTGAACTTCGCTGCCGCCCACGGTCTCGCCGCATTGCCGGGCTTTCTGCCGTCGCGCTCCCGCTGCTGGCATCCTTGTCCGTGCTGCCGCCTGCGCGGGGGCTGGAGTCGGTGCACCCGGCCGAAGCCGTCCGTCTCCTCACGGCCACTCGTGTGGACAGGCTGAATCCCCGGCGGCACATCTTCCTGGACGGGGAATGGGAGTTCCGCCCGGAGCGGGAGCACAACTGGCGGAAGGCGCCGGTGCCGGGCAACTGGCACAATCTTCCGCGACTGCGAGGATACACGGGAGCGGCAGAATACCGGAAGACGGTGACCATCCCGCCCACGTGGAACGGCGACCCCTGGCTGGTGTTCGGCGCGGTGGACTACGCTGCGCGCGTCGTCGTGAATGACCGCTACGTCGGGTTCCACGAGGGAGGATATACCCCGTTCGCGTTCAACATCGGTCACATCGTGCGGCCGGGTCAGACCGCCGTCGTCTCGCTCGTGGTCGAGGATGCGGGCCCGGGGGCGGATGTCCGGGGGTATGCCTTCGACGAGATTCCCCACGGGAAGCAGAGCTGGTACGGCAACGTGAGCGGGCCGTGGCAGCCGGTCATTCTGGAGGAACGGGCTCGCACGCACGTCCGCAGCCTCCGGATAACACCCGACCTCCGCACGTCATCGGCGCGGCTGGACGTCACCCTGTCGCAGACGCCCCCCGGAGGGCGCGGGTCCCTCATCGCCACCGTCTACTCTCCGCGCAGCGCGGCCCCCGTCGCGCGGCTCCAGACGGAGCTGACGTCTGCGGTGAGCTATACCCTCACGGCGCGCATCCCGGGAGCCGAGCTCTGGAGCCCCGAATCCCCCGCCCTGTATACGGTCAACATCAGCATTGTGACGGAGGACGGCGCGGTGGTGGACCAGTATGCGGACCGTTTCGGGATGCGCAGCATTGCGACGCGTGACGGGCGCATCCTGCTGAACGGCAAGCCGGTCTTTCTGGCCGGAGCTCTGGACCAGGACTTCTACCCTGAGACCGACTACACTCCCCCGTCGGAGGAGTTCCTCAGGGAGCAATTCCTCCGCGCCAAGAGACTCGGTCTCAACCTTCTTCGCTGCCACATCAAGATTCCCGACCCGATGTATCTCAGGCTGGCGGACGAGCTGGGCCTGCTGGTGTGGTATGAGCTTCCCAACGTCCGCACGCTGACCCCTGCCGCCCGCTCCCGGCTCACCGCTCTGATGAAGGAGGCGGCGGAGCGCGACTACAACCGGCCGTCGCTCGTCATCGTCAGCCTGTTCAATGAGTCGTGGGGCATCGACCTGTCGCGGCCGGAGCAGCGCAAATGGCTGCTCTCCGCCTGGGAGACCGCCCGGTCGCTTTTCGGCGACCGGCTCATCGTGGACAATTCGGCGTGCGCGGGGAACTTCCATGTCCGGACCGACCTGGAGGACTTCCACGCGTATTTCGCGGTGCCCGACAGCGTGGCGCGTCTTCGGGAGTGGCTCGACGAGTTCGCTTCTCGACCATCCTGGACGTTCTCCCCGCACGGAGACGCCGTCCGGCGCGGCGACGAGCCGCTGGTGGTCTCTGAGATCGGGAGCTGGGCGCTTCCCGTACTGGAGAGTCTTTTCGCCTGTCACGGTGGAGGCGAACCGTGGTGGTTCCGGACGGCCCAGGGGGCCCTGCGTCCCGAAGGTGTGGAAGACCGTTTCCGGCAGACCGGCCCCGGGAGGGTCTTCGGCGAGTTTGCCAGGCTGGCGCGGAACACTCAGGAGATGCAGCTGCTCGCGTTCAAGCACACTGTGGAGGAGATACGGCTGAGGCCTGCCATCTCCGGTTTTGTCTGGACGGAGCTGACGGACATCCAGTGGGAATCCAACGGCCTGATGGATTTCTGCCGCAACTTCAAGGCGGTGGCCCGGGTGGCACCGCTGGTCACCGGCCCGCGATGCGTGATCGTCAGGCCGGAGCGGCGCAATGTGCGTCCGGGAGAACTTCTGACCGTGCGTGTGTCCGTCTCGAACTTCGACGGTCCGGTGGAGCAGTCGGCTTTCGAGTGGTCTATGGAGGGATTTCCCGAAGCGGCGGGAAGCATCCCCGCCGCTGCCTCCTTCGGAGCAGCCACCGGAGGGCCGGCGGGAGAGTTCTCCCTGAGTGTGCCCGACGTGTCTTCGCATCGAATCGCGCGTCTCACTGTGAGGTGGCTCTCCGGGACCCGCGTCCTGGCCCAGAACTATGAGGACATCAACATCATCCCGGATGCGGCCCCGCCCGCGCTGCAGGTCTTTTTGGACGATTCCGTCGCCGGGCGCGCCCGCCTGGAGGAGTGGCTTAGGCGAAGCGGCGCGGCAGTGACGCCCGGCCTTCTGACGGCGGACGTGGCCGTCACCGGACAGCTCACGCCGGAGATTCTCGACTGGACGCGCGCCGGCGGACGCACGCTTCTGCTTGCGCGTGACGGTTCAGCCCTCGCCGGACTGCCCTCACCCGTGCGGATATCGTCGCGGACGGAGGCGGATATGTGGGGGGACTGGGCCACGGTCTTCTCTTGGTTCGACAGGAGCCCCTCGTTCGCCGGATTGAACACCCGCCATCAGATGCTGGACTGGACGTTCGAGAACATCCTGCCGGACCACATCATCACAGGGCTCCCTGATGCGATGTGGGACGATGTGGAATCCGGGATGTTCGCCGGCTGGCTGCACCGGGGTGCGGCGCTCGTGCTCCGCGGGGGCACGCCGGAGGCGCGGCTCCTCATCACGACGCTGAGACTTGCCGACCGGATGGGAGATGACCCGGCAGCGGACCTTCTGATGGGCAACCTTCTGCGGCGGCTGTCCGGTCCCGCGTTCCCGGTCCGCGGCCGGTGGGAGGCGCTCTTCGCCCGGTGACGCCCCGGCGCTTCAGAGTCCGAGGAGCTTCACATCGATGTTGAAGCTCCTGTAGCGGTTCTGATAGCTGATGCGCGGCTCGATGCAGTGGAAGACCCGGGAGAGACGCAGCCCCCAGTCGTAGACCCCCCCGCGCTGGAGGTCGAAGTCCACGACTAGGTCCGACCGGAGCAGGCCCCAGCCGGACTGCAGCCGCGTGGCGAGCTTCTCTCCCACGTCGATGTTGTCGAACTCGAACGGGGAGGAGCCGTCCGTGAAGTGGCGGGCGTAGGTGACCGCGATGAAGTGCCTTTCCAGCACCCGCCGCCCCACCCCGATGCTCCCTCCCAGGACGGTCTGGTGCCTACCGTCGCTGTACCAGGAAGACCGGGCCAGCAGCACGGGATCCAGCACCCAGGCGACCGGCCGGATCCTCTCGGTCCGCACAACGGCCCTCAGGTCGTAGCGGGTGCGCCAGACCCTGTCCGTCTGTTCGCGGAAACGCCCCACCCCGCCCTGCGCGTCAAAGGCGAGCCGCCAACCTGCCGCGCCGTCTCCGGGCAGGCTCGCCCCCAGCAGCCGGACCCCCGCCTCGGGCTGACGGTCCAGATACAGGTATCGCACGTCCGGGTCGTAGATGCGCTGACGCCGGCCGTATCGGAAGAACGCATTGGCGCGGACGGAAGGGCTCTGCGCGGCCGGGGAGCCTGCATCCTGCCCGCTCAAGAGGCCTGCTCCCATTAGGTCCGGGGCGACATCGCGCGTCAACTGCGCTCTGGCAGGGGCCGTCCCGGTGAGGCTCCGCTCCAGCTCCAGCACTCCCTGCAGCCCGCGCTTCTGAGTGATGCGGCCTTCGAGTGCGGCGGCGGAGGTGTACGCGGTGACGAAGGGATACGTGAACTTGAGATACGCCCCGTCCTGCTGCTCGATGCCCGGCGTGGGGAAAAGGGGCTGCGTCTCCTGAAGCGACAGGCGGTAGGCGGGGAAGCTCATCACCCGGGTGTTGCCGACCCACAGACCGATGCGCCGCGCCGACGCGTACTTCCCGGGACGGACCACCACCTCGCGAGCGGTCAGCCTCCAGTGCGCGTGCTCAAGGTCGCAGGTGGTCCCGGATGCCTGACGCACCGTCAGGACACCGTCGGGCGCCAGCAGCGCAGAGGCGCCCGTGAAGGTATACAGCCCGTACGTCCCGGAAGCCGACTCCAGAGAACCCTCGTCCGTCACCAGGTTGTACCGGACGGCATCCGCCCGCAGCAAGCCGTCCGGGCGGCGGAGCAGGACGTTCCCGGTGGCGGTCCACTGCCCGGTCCTGTGGTTCCCGTCGGCCCTGTCGGCGGTGATGGATGTCTCGCCGTAGACCAGCTCCACTCCCCCGATCGCGCTGACGTCCCCGGCACGGGTCTCCTCGATGAGAGGAGCTGTCACCACCAGCTCCGGGAGCTTGGCCGCGGGAGCGGGGACCGGCTCTTCCGCTGATGCGCGGCAGCACGTCGCGACCGCGAGAGCGGCTGCGGCACTCAGGATGGTGCCCCGTCTCATATCTCGATCTTCCTCCAGCGCCCCGTCGCGAAGATAGACGCGATCAGGATGCCGTAGAGCGCCATGCTCCCGGACATCGCCCACCAGGCGGCCACCGCGCCGTGCCCGAGCCGCACGGAGGCCAGCCAGGTGACGGGCAGACGCACCAGCCACAGCGTGAGGAAGGTGGCCAGCGTGGGAGACCGGGTGTCGCCGGCGCCCTGCAGCGCTCCGCCCAGAGCCATCGCCACCGCCAGAAACGGCTCGGACAGCGCGTTGATGCGCAGATATGAGACCGTCAGAGCCACGATCGCGGCATCGCGGGTGAAGAGGCGGGCTATCTTGGGCGCCATCGCGAAGAACACGGCTGCCATCACAGTCATCACTATCACCGACTGGCGCGCGCACGTCAAGGCGGCCTGCCGCGCCCGTTCCGGATGCCCGGCTCCCAGGTTCTGGCCCACCAGGGCCGCGGCGGCCGTGCTGTAGGCGAAGCCGGGCATGAAGGCGATGGCCTCGATTCCCAGCCCGATGGTCAGGGCGGCCATGGCGGACCGTCCTTCGGGCATCAGGCCGAGCAGCGAATAGTAGACGATGCTCGCTCCGCTGCGCAGCAGCGTCTGCAGCCCCGCCGGAAGCCCGAGTCCGAGGATGCGCACCGCCCAATGGCGGCTCACCCCTGTCCATTGCAGGCACGCTCCCCGCAGGCGGGAGGCGTTCAGCCAGAGGAACGCAAGCGCGCAGGCCAGCACGCGGGAGAGCACGGCCGCCAGCGCCGCGCCGTTCAGGCCCATCGCCGGGAGCCCGAGCTTCCCGAAGATGAGGATGTAGTCCAGCACCGCATTGGCCACGGCGGCCGCCAGCGTCAGCCGCACGGGAGTCAGCATGTCCGCCGTCCCGCGAAAAGCCGCGATGAGCACGGTCAGGACGAACAGAGGGGCGAGCCCGGGGAGCGAAACCAGAAAATACGATTCCGCCAGCGGCACGATCTCCCCGGCTCCTCCTGCCAGGAAGGCCAGCATCGGAGCTGCGAAGGGGGCAAGCACCACCATCAGCAGCAGTGCGGCTCCCAGCGAGAGCAGGAGCGACTGCCGGGTGGCCTCCTCCGCGTCCCTGACGGAACCGGCGCCGATGAAGCGCGCCACCATCGCGGTGGTGGCGGTCGAGACGGCAACGACGGCAGCGAACAGCAGCATCAGCAGGTTCTGCGCGAGGCCAAGCGCCGCCACCTCGTCTCCGCCCAGACGGGCGACAAAGAGGCGGTCCACATTGTTGGTGAGGGTCTGAAGCAGCAGGGCGGTGACCGACGGCCAGGTCAGGCTCCAGACCGTGCGCGAAAGCGACCCGCGTGCGCCCGCCCTCACGCCTTGCGCCTCCCCGATCGCGCGGGCGGACGGGGCGCCCGCTCCCCGGGCATTGACGGGCAGGGCGACACGGACAGGGAGGGCGCACCGCGCCCTCCCCGCCGGATATCTCCCGAGCCCCGCAGCCGGACGGCAGCGCTTCCGCGCGTCCGGCGAGCGGTGGAGGCTACTTGCCCATCTTTTTCAGGTTCTGAAGGCACCGCTCCACGCACTCCAGCGGCGGGTAGGCGTAGCTTTCCTGTTCCACGATGTACCACTCTGTGTTGCCCGTGGTCTCGCAAAGCCGGAACACATCCTCCCACCTCACATCTCCCTCACCGATGAGGGCCTTGTCATAGCCAGCGGAGTATTCCTTGAGGTGCACCGTCCTCGCCCGCCCGGGATAGCGCTCCAGGAAGACCACCGGGTCCGCGCCGCCGTGCATGCAGTTGCCGGTGTCCATCTGCATCGTGACATCCTGCGAGGTGTTGCCGAAGAAGGTGTCCCACGGCAGCTCGCCGTCCAGTTCCTGGAACTCCGTCCAGTGGTTGTGATAGCCCGTCCACATCCCGAGCGGCTTCAGCTTCGCCGCGATCTCGTTGAAGATGCCCGCCGTGCGCTTCCAGGCGTCCCGCGACGAAGCGTAATCCCCGTGCAAGCCGGGCACGATGAGGAATCTGTTGCCGATGATGCGGTTGAATTCGACGGTCTTCTCGAACTGCTCGCCCAGCAGGGTGTCCAGCCCGGTGTGGGTCCCGCAGCACTTCAACCCGTTGTCGTCCAGCATCCTGCGGAGCTCCTCCGCGGAGTACCCATGGTAGCCGGCGAACTCCACCCCCTCGTAGCCCATCCTGGCGATAGCCGCCAGCGTCCCGGGAAGGTCCTTCGCACAGTCCTCCCGCACCGAATACAGCTGCAGCCCGATCGGAATCCTGGCCATTTTCCGTTGAACTCCTGTCCACTCTGGATGAGATGGGCCGGCCTGCCGGGTCGGTGGAACCGGTCCCGCAAAGCGGCCTCCTCTCTGTTGGCTCAAAGGATGAAAGGTTCCTCCCCCGTCTGCCTCCCCGGTTCAGGGAGGAGAGCGGGGAGGCGGCGGCCAAGCAGCCGCAGGAGGAGAACGCGGCTGGCGAGCATGACTTATCCGGATATCACACTTCTGCGCAGCGAGCGCACCCGGCAGTTGACCACCTTCCGCCCGGAGAAGCGGACCAAGACCGTGCGCATTCCCCGCGGGGAACGCGTCACCATCGGTGAGGTCCGGGGCTGCGGGCACATCGCCAGCCTCTGGCTGACCTTTCCGGGCTGGTTCTGGATGCACTGGGACCCCGGGGCGCCACTCAGCCCCACCATCCTCAAAACGCTCATCCTTCGGATCTACTGGGACGGAGCCGGGCGTCCCGCCGTCAGCGCGCCCGCCGGCGACTTCTTCGGAGTGGGTCTTTGCGAGGTGGCGAACTTCGCCGGGCAGTTCTTCGGGATGTCCAGCGGCGGCTTCTTCTGCCGGTTCCCGATGCCGTTCCGCACGGGCTTCCGCATCGAACTGGAGAACCGCGACCCGCACATCGATACGGAGGTGTTCCTGAACTGCCTCTATCAGGAGACGGATGGCACGGAGAACGCCGCCGGTTATTTCCATACCGTGTTCCGGACCGGACGCGATCTGCAGGAATGTTTCGAGATTGCTGACGTGGCAGGCCGCGGGCACTATGCGGGCTGCACGCTCTCGCTCCAGGGAAGGCGCCTGAACGACCTGTCTTTTCTGGAAGCACCGGAACACGTGTATTTGGACGACTGTCAGGAGGATCCGGCCATCGTGGGAACGGGACTGGAGGATTACTTCCTCGGCGGCTGGTACTTCCGGGAGGGCCCGTTCGCGGGACCGCTTCACGGCGTCCCGGTGAAAGACCCTCTCCGCGCGTGCGTCGCGATGTACCGCGTGCACTCCGCGGACGCCATCCATTTCCGGCAGCGGCTCCGGTTCGAATTCCTGCATCCGTGGAAGCGCGAGGACATCAATCCGTTCTTCTTCTCGAGCTGTGCGTTCTTCTACCTGGATGCGCCTGAGGGTCAGCCGGAATGCGATTACGCCGTCGAAGAGCTCCTCGGGCTGTATCGCATCCGCGACACCGACCATCAGAGCCTGCCATGAACGGCGGATCGTCCCCTCTGCCGGATCTCGGAGGGTCCGGCGAACGCTTCCGGAAAGGATGAATGCGAGATGCGCTCGATGATGCTCACCTTCCTTGCACTCCTTGCGGCCGCCGCTGCGGCCGGCCCCGCCGCTTCGGCGGCGTCTTTCAGCTACGTGGACCTGGTCAACAGGCTGGTCGATCTGGAAGCCGTAGCCGTACTGCCCGTTCCGGGGGAGAGGACGGAGCAGGCTTCCAGCTACGACCGGGCCAGCCGCTGCGACGAGTCTTCGGGGAGGTATCTAAACTGGGACGCCAACGCCGACCACGGCGGGCACGTCCGGATGGAGGGAGACCGGATGGTGATGGCCGACATCGAGGGGCCGGGCGTCATCTGGCGCATCTGGTCCGCACGCGCGGGGAGCGGGCACGTCCGCATCCATCTGGATGGAAGTCCGGAGCCTGCGGTGGACCTTCCCTTCTCCGGCTATTTCGACCGCCGCAACGAGCCGTTCACCTACCCGGGACTGGTCTACGAAGCGGCGAGCGGGATGAACTGCTACGTCCCCATCCCCTTCCAGCGCTCCTGCAGGATCGTTGCGGACCCCGACTGGGGAGCCTACTATCATTTCACCTATTCGCGGTTTCCGGAAGGCACGAAGGTTCCCACCTTCACCCGTGACCTGAGCATCAAGGAGCGGATGGCCCTCGCCCGCGTCAGCACCTTCCTGGAGCACAGCCCCGGCGCCGACCCTGCGGGCCGCCGTCCCGGGCAGGAGACGCTTGGAGTCGCCCTGAGCGTAAAGCCCGGCGAGACGCAGACCATCGCCGACCTGCGCGGGCCGCGGGCCATCACGGCGTTGAGGGTCCGCCTGAAGGGGATGCCGGTGTCGCGCGAGAGAGAAGTGCTTCGCAGCGCCATCCTGCGCATCCGCTGGGACAGCGAGACCCACCCTGCCGTCTGGACGCCGCTCGGGGATTTCTTCGGGACCGCACCGGGCATCAATGAATACCGCTCCCTCCCGATGGGCGCGACGCGCGATGGATTGTACAGCCTCTGGTATATGCCGTTCGCCAGCCGGGCTGTCGTGGAGGTCCACAACGAAAGCCGGCACGAAATCCGGGGAGAGGTCCTCCTCACCCACGCGCCCCTTGCGCGGCCGGTCGAAACACTCGGGAGGTTCCACGCAAAATGGCACCGCGATGCGTTCCTGCCGGCACACCCTGACCGCCGGTCCATCGACTGGACGATGCTGGTCACCTCCGGCCGCGGGCGCTTCGCAGGCGTCATGCTGGAGGTCTGGAACCCGATGGGTGGATGGTGGGGAGAGGGAGACGAGAAGTTCTTCGTGGACGGCGAGAAGTTCCCGTCGACGTTCGGGACGGGCTCCGAGGACTACTTCGGATATGCCTGGTGCAACCCTGCTCTCTTCCAGCGAGGCTTCCACAACCAGACCATCTCCATGGGCAACAAGGGGCACATCAGCGTCAATCGCTGGCACATAGCCGACAATGCGCCGTTCCAGACGTCGTTCGAAGCAGCCATCGAGAAGTATTTCCAGAACGACCGACCCACCCTCTATGCCGCCACGGTCTACTGGTACCTTGAGCCAGGAGGCGAAGACTCCTACGAATCCGTCCCGCTGCGCGAGAGGACCGGCTGGTATGTCGGTTCGGAGAAGCCCTGGAGGGCAAGGGGGGTGCTCGAGGGCGAGGAGATAACGGTGCTCCGCAGGTCAGGCGGCGACCTGACCATCCAGAATCTCGGGGGGCGGGCACACCGTTGGAGCAATGACGCCCATCTCTGGTGGCTCCACGCCCGGCCCGGAGATACCCTGGAGCTCGAGGTCCCCTTACGGCAGGCTGGACGCTATCAGCTGGACTTTCAGTTCACGAAGGCGCCGGACTACGGCATTTTCCAGATATGCCTCGACGGCAAGCGGCTGGGCGCTCCTGTGGACCTGTACCATCCGGAAGTCGTCACCTCCGGCGAGACCACGCTGGGCGAGATGGAGCTTGCTTCCGGACCGCACGTCCTGCGCATCGAGATACTCGGCGCCAACGAAAAGGCGATCAAAAGCCACATGTTCGGGCTGGACTACCTGCGGCTGAGGAAGAAGTGATTCTGGGGTGAGTCAGAGCGCGCGGCGGTCCGAAGAGGATGCCCGGGGCCGCGTGCCGCTACCGGTCTGCATCGCGGACTGCCGGGTCGACTGAATCCGGAAAAGCGGCCTCATCCGGCCCCGGCTCCATCCAGAGGGGAACGAGGCCCTGCGCCTCCCGCATCTCCGCGAGCCTGCGGTCGCAGTCCGGGTCGAAGCTGCGGACCAGCCGCCAGAAGGACGCCGAATGGTCCGGGTGGACCGTGTGGCACAGTTCGTGGACCATCACGTGGCGGACCAGATGGGGCGGCAGGAAGAGAAGCCGGGCGCTCAGCAGGATGCGGCCGGAGCGCTGACAGCATCCCCAGCGCGTCCGCGCCCTCCCCACCCCGCACGTTGAGAACCGCAGCCCCGTCTCACCGGACACCTGCTCCAGCCAGGGCGGCAGCGTCTTTCTCCCCTGCTCCACCACCCACGAGCGAAGCACTCGCCTGCATCGTTCGGCGCTCCGCAGGTCGCCCTTCAGAATGAGCGCCTCTTCCTGCTCGAACACCGAGACGCCCTTTGCGCCGGACTCGGGACGCCACAGGAGGGAGAAAGAACGCTCCAGGGCTCGCAGATGGATGGCAGTGGGCAGCCCGCCCGGAAGCGCACCGGCCTCCGCATCTTTCCTGGACTTGGCAGCCTCCCGGCGGTCCGCTATCCAGGGCCCGCATTCCCGGATGAGGCCGGGCAGCCTTCTCCGGTCGAACCTCGGGGGGACCGTGACGATGAGCCGCCCGTGGGCATCGACCCGCAGCTTGACGGACCGGGCGCGCGGGTGGACCCGCAGCTGGTGTATCTCAGGGGCGCTGTCTGTCACGGTGCCGCAGCCATCCGGCCACCAGGTGCCTCTGACCCGTGGAGAGCTTCGGCCGGAGCATCCTCACCGTCATCCCGGGGCGGCCTCCCGTTCCGGGAGACGGGCGGGGGAAATCGGGTATAATCTGCTCGTCGGTCCGGGATTGCGGAAAGGCCATCCTGCGCCATCCGAGAAAAAGGCCTGCCTGGAGCAGGCCCCTTCCAGCGCGAATTCCGGCGGGTCCGCCGGACGGCCCGGCCGTGGCGGTTCAGGCGGCGCGGATGACCTTGCCGGCCTTGATGCACTTGGTGCAGACGCGCACCCTCCGGGGGGTGCCGTTCACCACCATCCGGACCGGTTGCAGATTCGGCAACCAGCGGCGCTTGGTCCGGGGAGCCCGGAGAGCCCAGGAACCGGAGTGCTGATGTCTGATATTCTGACCGAACTGCGCGCCCTTTCCGCAGATTGCGCACGAGACTGCCATCGGGCCTGATATCCTTTCGTAATCTCTTGTGCCGGGGATTCCAGCCGGTGACAGGCGGCTTGCTTTGCCGCCTTCCGGCGAAGAACATTCCTTGAAACAGACCGAAAGTGCAATTTATCACAGCGGCCGGCCGGCCTGCAACTCCGGGCCGGGGCCGACCGTGAGCGTCCCGGACAGCCGCATCACGGAGCTCGTCCGCACGACGCGTCCGCTCCTCCCGTCGGACAGCGTGTCGAGGGCCGTCGGGCTGCTCAGGGCCTCCGGCGGCTCCGCAGCCCCGGTGGTGTCCGGCATGCAGGTGGTGGGCATCGTCAGGGAGTCCGACCTGCTCCCGCTCCTTGCCGCCTCGGCAAACGGGAACGGCCCCGATGTGGACTCGCTTCCGCCCGTCGGGCAGGTGATGAGCCCGCCTGAGGGCTTCCTGCGAGCAGACAGCACCATCCGCGAAGCGGCGGACGCCTTTGCCCGAAGCGGGGCGGAGATGCTCCCCGTGGTGACCGACTACGGGGCGTATGCCGGATATCTGCTCCGCTCCGACATAACGGCGGCCCTCTCCAACGCCATCCGCCCGCCTGTCGTCGGGGGGCTGGCTACCCCGCTGGGCGTCCACCTGACGTGCGGGTCCCAGAGGGGCGGAGTCGGCGACGGTGCGCTCGTGCTGCTGGGGGTGATGTTCGGGCTGCTGAACATCCTGGGTTTCGCCATCGCCGGCGGCATTGCGTGGGCCGCGCAGCACTGGCTCGGCCAGCCGCTCTACGCAGCGCTGCTATCGGAGCCCGCGCCGCGCTGGAACATCTACGATGCCATCGCCTATCTGGCGCTGCTCGCCCCGGTGGTCACGCTGCTCATGGGAGTCCGCCTGCTGCCGGTGGCGGGATACCATGCGGCGGAGCATCAGACGGTGCACGCCATCGAGAGGGGCGAGCCGCTGGACCTCGAGACGGTGCGCAGGATGCCGCGGGTGCATCCCCGGTGCGGCACCAACCTGGCGGCGGCCGCCTCGATATTCATCGTGATGGTAACGGCCTACCCCGGCCCTCTGGCCGTGTTTGCGGGTATAATGGTCGTTCTGCTGGGATGGCGCTCGATCGGCGCCTGGCTTCAACAGCACGTCACCACGAAGCCTGCGAGCAGGAAGCAGATCGAAAGCGGCATCGAGGCCGGAAAGGAACTCCTCGCCCGGTACCGCGAGGAGGTGCTGGGAGCCCGCGAGCCGGGCCGGCGCATCTGGAACCTGGGATTCGCCCAGATAGGGGCAGGGCTGGCCGCCACGCTTCTTGCGGCCGACGCCGTGGTGCGGCTGGCCGGGTGGCGCATCCCGTTCTTCTGAAGGCCTGACCGCCCGCGGCGGGTCCGGGAGGCGAAGACCTATCAGCATCGGGAAGGAAGACCGGATTGGCAAAGGAGCGCATTGCTGAGGCTGTAAAGATTGCGCTGGAGAGCGCGGTCCGAGACGGTGAGGTCCGCTGCGCCTCCATACCCGTCATCGAGATCGAAGTGCCGCGCAACCGCGAGCACGGGGACTTCTCCACCAACGTGGCCATGATGCTGGCCCGGGAGGCGCAGATGCCGCCTCGTCAGCTGGCGGAGGTCATCGCGGGGCGCCTGCAGAGCGATGGCGCTCCTTCGCGCCTCATCCGGAAGGTCGAGGTCGCCGGGCCGGGCTTCATCAACTTTCACCTCTCCCCGTCGTGGCTGCACGACACGCTGGTGGAGATAGAGCGCCGGGGAGACTCCTACGGACGCAGCGACGCCGCAAGAGGCGTGAAGGCTCTGCTCGAGTTCGTGAGCGCCAACCCGAACGGTCCCATCACGGTGGGCAGTGCCCGA
>FWPV01001505.1_pt1 | contig 64086 bp, 64 predicted proteins | sample 2228371 | NCBI WGS metagenome assembly FWPV01 (sample SAMEA103939776, study PRJEB20133) | metagenome
GGCATCTTCTTCGGCCAGGGCGATCCCGCGGACCGACAGCCCGCGGGATCTCGCATACTCTCCGACCTTTTCCGCAACTTGTTCCGGCAGACCGTTTCTCCACGGGCGGATGTTCAGGGCCAGCCTCGGTTCTCCCGCTTTTCCGGCGAAGGGTAGGGGATCCAGTCCGAAAACCAGGTCCGGGGAGAGGACCGCATGCAGTCCCCACCCCGCGAGGGTCTCCATGGAAAGGCGATCCCGGACTCCCCTTCGCTCACAGGCGGATAAGGCATCCCGGGCAAGAATCCTCGGGATGGCTCCGTTCAAGGGCCCGACGGATTGGCCGAAGCACCAAGGGCGGCAGTTCGCCAGCTTTGCCATCCGAACGATTCCCCAATAGTAGAGCGGCGAACGAAAGCTGGTGGAGTCCTGAAAAAGTCCGCCGCCTCCCAGGAGGAGTGTCCTGCTTTCCCTCAAGGCGGCGAAGACGTCCCTCATGTTCCATCGGTTTACGGCAGCGGTGCCCAGAAAACGGGTCGTTTCGGCGACATCATTGGATAGGACAACGATCCTGTCCCGCTGGACGCCGCAGCCCTCCAGCAGCCGGACGGCGGCCTTGGCGAGGAGTTCGTCCCCGAGGTTCCCGAAACCATAGTATCCACAGAGAGCCACATCGAAACGATGTCCTAATTCCAACGGGCAGGCCTCCATCTCGAAACCAGCGGAAGCAGCCCGAACTTCAGCAGGCAGATGAGAACCAGTCCCATGGCGATTCCAGCCCACCAGCCGTTGAAAACCCGGAAAAGGATGAACGGCAAGCGGGTGTGAAAGTGGCAGAAGCTGTTGACGGCCGAGGCAAAACCGATCGAGGCCGCCACTCTCGGCAGGATCCATGCCTGCCGCCCCCAGTTCGCCCTTGCCATGGCGTACCATAGGATCAGGGCCGGGTAACCGATGAAGAGTTCCTTTGTCCTCGGGCGGGCTACCAGCGCCCGCTCCAGCAAATCCCTCAGGGTTCTCTCCCAGCCCCCGACGAATGCCGTGTTGTCGCTTCGTAATGCCAGCACTCCGGCGGCAAGGAGAATCACGCAAACCAGGAGGAACTCGAGCCAGATCATCGGCCTTGCAAGCAGTTTGCGGAGGCTTTCGGGAGCGACTCCGGTCAGGAAGTCATGGGCCAGGACCAGTATCGGGGGCAACAACAAGGTCATTTTGACCCCTGAAAAGGGCTGGAGCCTGAGCATCGTCATCGGAGTGCTGAAGAAAGCCGCTAGAGCGAGCCCTCCCGTGATGGTGAGCAACAGGGCCCCCAATAGCCCGAAAACCGGTTTCCGCACCTCGCCGAGTGCCCAGAGGCACACTTCTGCAGCAAGGAAAGCGCTTCCGAAGGCCCCAGAGAGCCTGGCCGCCAGGGGCAGGCGAAGCATCAAAAACGCCAGTACGGTGCCGCCCGCAAGGAGAACGGCCGCTTCCTGCCACCCGGCCGGTTCACTCATTTTCCCGGAAAACCGTAGGAAAAGCCGCACGCAGAGAAGAGCCAGCGCCAACCCGTAAGCAGCGGCTCCCGCAGGAGAATTCGGCCAGTCCCCGATGGGCTCGGGCCATCCGCTTCGATACCCTCTCCGTTCCAGGTCTTCACGAATACGGTTCATATCGTACAAAACAGCCGCATAGCGGCCTCCGGGTTCGATTTCGTAAGACCGGATCAGCAGCAACGGCACGGATCGTTCCACGAAGGCACGAACCATCCGTTCGACGATGGCATCCCTTGAAATCCGCTTCACCAGGATCTCGTCCGTGGTAACGCTGTGAATCGGGACCAAGGCAGGATAGGAGGAACGGTTCAGTCTTTCAGCCCCGTATTGCCGGCTGAATTCGGCCTGTGCCAGGAAAAGTCCCTTTTCCCGGATCCATTCCCCGATCCTTTGGATATCCGGTGCACCGGGAACGAAAAGCCCCTGCGGCAGAATCCCGCGGATCTCCGGCCGCCTGTCCGCCAGGGTTTGCAGGGAGGAAACGACGCGCTCCCCTCCTGCCCCTGGGCACGGCACTGGCCTGTAGAGTACCGGGAGGCCGGCCTTCCTCGCCAGGTCGAGCCCTTCAAAATCGGGGACCACCCCAGCTTTTTCAAGTTCAAACGCCGAACGCGGCAAAAGGAGGTATTCCATTTGTAACTTTGAATTCGAGAGAAGACCGGGAAATTTCTCCTTCAGGTAGGAGATGGCTTCGCCCGACCAAAGTCGATCCCTGGAGAAGGCTATCACCGCAAGGTCCCCCGGGGCTCCGGGGAACAGCGGCCCGGCTTCCGGAATCCTGGCGAGCGGCCCGAAAAGGAAGCCGGACTGGCCTTCCAGTAGCTCCAGGCCCGTCAGTTCGTTGACGACGATCCCCTCCAGCTTCTGCTCTTTCATCTCCTTGAGCAGGAGCTCCCAAGGCCGTCCTTCCTGTCTGGAGAGACTCAGGATTTCGCTGCTTTCGACGACCATGGCAAAATTCCGGTGCATCCGTTCGGCTTTCCAACGCGGGACCAAGGCAGTCAGCGAAAGGGAAAGGATCGCCGCCAGGAAGAAAAGGTGCAGCAAGTTCCGTCGCAATTTCATCGAACACCCTCCCATTGACGGGACAGGGGGACCCCGAATCGTTCCAGCAGCAGGCTCAACCTGAACAAGGGAAGTCCCACGACATTGAAATAGCATCCCGAAATTCCGGAAACGAGCAGGGAGCCGCGGCCCTGGATCGCATAGGCGCCGGCCTTGTCCCTCCCCTCACCTGTTGCGACGTATGCCGCGATCTCTTCGTCGGAAAGGGGACGAAAGGAAACGAGGGTCTTTTCGACTTCGTCAAGGCAAAGCCCTCCATGGCAGAGGGCGACGCCCGTCATCACCTCGTGCCGGCTACCCGAAAGAGCTCGGAGCATTTCGAAGGCCTCCGGGCAGTCTTTTGGCTTCCCCAGGATTTTCCCCTGGTGGACGACGATCGTGTCGGCACCGATCACAAGGTTTCCCGGAAACCGGCCCGACACGGCCCTGGCCTTCTCGATCGCAAGTCTCCTGCAGGCTTTCTCGGGAGATTCTCCCGCCAAGTGGCGTTCCTCGACTCCCGGGTCGACGATCCGGAACTTCCAGCCCAGGGTCGAAAGCAGCGTTTCTCTCCTCGGGCTTTTCGAAGCGAGGACCAGCGGTTTCATTTCACCGACCCGCTTTCGCCTCAGCGGATGATCCAGAGGCCGAAGAGACCGCCGAGTAGGGATCCCAGGTTCAGCCTGAGAAAGAGCTTGAAGCCGACAGTACCGAAAATCAGGTCGATTTCGTGGACATCGAAACCGGCACGCGTCACGTCCCTGAAAAGGGCCTGTGTCGCTTCGAATCCCTGCAGATAGGCCCCCAGCATCGTTCCCAGTAGGACCGCCAGGATCAGGATTGACCACCTGGATCCCGCTCCCTTTGCTAAAGCCATGTTTCAACCCCTCCCCAATAATCCTGCAACGACGGCCACCAGGCCCACCCCTGCCGTGTAGCAGGCGAAAAGGTTCCAACGGCCCTTGACGACAAACCTTCTCAGGATCGCCAGTGCGCACAACCCCGATAGGAAGGCAAACAAAACCCCGATCCACCAGCCCTTGGGCAGGCTTTGCAGGAAGTTGCCCATTCCGCCCGCATCCAGGACCTCCAGCAGGATCGCCCCGGAGACCGAAGGCAGGGACATCAAAAAGGAAAAATCGAACGCCACTTCGGGAGAAAGGCCCATGAGCAGTCCCGAGCAGATCGTGGACCCCGATCTCGAAACTCCGGGAAAAACCGCGAGCCCCTGGGCAAAGCCCACCCCCAGGCCAACGGGCAGATTCACGCTTTTCCCTCTCGACCGGCGATTCACTCTCCCCGCCAGGAAAAGGATCCCGGCGTTCAGGAGAAGCAGTGCCCCGACCAGGGAAAGCGAACCCAGTGCCGCCTCGACGGCCCCCTTCAGGGGGTAGCCGAGGCTCGCCGTTACGGCCGTTCCCCCGAGGACCGCCCAACCGATCTTCCAGCCCGAAGGCCGTTTGCCGGGCGGTAGCCTCCATCCAGCCAGCCACTCCTTCAGAACACCCCACCAGACCTTCCTGAAAAACAACAGTGTGGCCAAAAGCGTTGCCCCATGAAGGGCAAGGTCGTAGGCGAAAGGAGGGGTTTCAAATCCCGCGAGGTTCTGGAAAACCGCCAGGTGCCCCGAACTGCTGACGGGCAGGAACTCAGTCAGCCCCTGCAGGATTCCCAGCAACAGCAGCTTTCCCGTCATGGATCCGCTTCCCTTCCGTGTCCATCTTGATGACGTCCAGGACCATCAGGGCAAGGTTGTTCCCGTGGTCCGCGATCCGCTCCAGGTTGCTCAGGATATCGATAAAGACGACCCCCGCGCTGGGCTGGCAGGCCCCCGTGTTCAGCCGCTCGATGTGCTTCCTTCTCAGTTCTTTCTCCAGGGCATCGACCCTGTCCTCGAGAACCAGGACTTCCTTGGCGGCTTCACCGTCCTCGTTGAGGATCGATTCGATGGCAAGGTGGAAGGCGAGGCGTGCGTTCGTGAACATCTCCTCAAATTCCGCCATGGCCTTCTCGGAGAAAACTAGGTGATTCTCCTGCGTGTACTCGAAAAGTTCCGTCAGGTTCGTGGCGTGATCGCCGACACGTTCGATATCCGAAGCCCCGTTTACGTATGCCCCCAGGGTCAGGGACAGGTCCTCGGAGAGGCTGGCCTGACCCACTTCGGCGGCATAGCGGGCGATCCCGTGTGTCAGCTGGTTGACCAGCTTCTCCGTCTGGAAGACTTCCTCGGCCTTTTTCGGGTCCTTTTCGACAAAGGCCGCGTGCACGTTCTGCAGCATCTCCTCGGCCAGGAATCCGAGGCGGACCAACTCCTGCCTGACCGCGTGAACCGCAGCCGCCGGAGTCGCCGTAATCAGCCTACGGTCGAGAAACCGGGGCCCCATGTCCAGGACCGCCACTTTCCCCGGAATAATCTTTTGGACTAGGCCGACGAAGGGGCGGGAAAACGGCAGGAAGAGCAGGGTGTTCGCGACGTTGAAAAAAGTGTGCGAGTTCGCTAGCTGCCGGGGAATCGAGGCAGCTGAAGCCTGGACGGCTCCTTTGAATAGCGGGAATGCAGTCATGAAAATGACGACGCCGATCAGGTTGAACAAGACGTGGCAGGCCGCGGCCTGTTTTGCTCCCCGGTTTGCGCCGATGGAAGCCAGTACCGCGGTGATGGTGGTTCCGATGTTGTCCCCCAGGATAATGGGAATCCCCGCATCCAGGCCCAAAAGCCCCTGGGAAGCCATCGCGATGACCAGGCCGACCGTGGCTGCACTCGATTGGACCAGAAGCGTCAGCCCCGTTCCCGCAAGAACCCCTAGGAGGGGATGGTTCGAGAATGCAAGGAAGATGTCTTTTCGTCCCCGGAGGAACGACATCGAGCCTTCCATCGTTTTCATTCCGAGGAAAAGGAGGCCGAAGCCGACAAGGCCGTTTCCAAGGCTCCTCTGACGCTTGCTGCGCCCGAACATGGACAGGAGGACGCCGATGCCGATGAAAGGAAGGGCAAAATCGGAAAACTTGAATGCGATGAGCTGCGCGGTAACCGTGGTTCCGATGTTCGCCCCCATGATGACGCCGAAAGCCTGGTATAGGGACATGAGTCCCGCGTGGACGAAGCTGACCGTCATGACGGTGCAGGCACTGCTGCTCTGCAGGAGCGTCGTCACCAGGATGCCGACGCCGATTCCCCTCACGGGGGTTTTCGTCACGGTGGCGAAGAGTCTTCTCAACTTTTCGCCGGAGAGGTCCTGGAGGGTTTCGCTCATCAGTTTTATCCCGAAGAGGAAAAGACCGACACCTCCAAGCAATTGCAGAACCGAGGTCAGTGGCACGAGAGTTTCACTCCTTTTTTGGTGAGAGAGGTTCTTCGATTCATGCCGTTGCTTCCGTTCTTTCCAGTATCGTCACCATGGGCAGGACGTTGGGAGTTCCCCGAGTCAGCCTGCGGATCACCTCTTTTACCCTGCTTCGGATTCGCATTTCTAGGTTCTCGGGCTCCAGGACGTTTTTCTCCCCTGCGCTTCCGAGCGCTTTTAGGACCGCCTTCTGGATTTCCTCGTATAGCGCGGTCGCGTCCGAGCTGTGAATGAACCCCCGGCTTTCCAGGCGGATGTCCCCTGCGAGCCGGCCGTCCTTGTCCAGCACGACCGAAAGGATCAGAATGCCGTCTTCCGCGAGCTCGCGCCTTTCTTTCAGCACGCTTCCCTTCATCTCCCCGATCGCGAGTCCGTCCACAAGGACCGCTCCGCTTGGCACCGTTCCCCTGACCTGGGATTTCCCTCGCTGGATTCTCAGGATGTCGCCGTTCTGGAGAATGTGGACGTTGGACTCCGGTACCCCCATTTCGATGGCCAGCTGCGCATGCCGGTGCTGGTGCCGCCTCTCCCCGTGGAAGGGAACGAAATGCTGGGGCCTCACGATGCTCAGCATCATCTTCAGTTCCTCCTGGGACGCGTGGCCGGAGGCATGAACGTGCTGCTCCCGGTCGTAAATGACCTCGCAGCCCAGGGCAAAAAGCCTGTCGATCGTCCGGCTGACAAGCTTTTCGTTCCCCGGTATGGGGGTGGCGAAAATCGCCACCAGGTCCTTCGGCCCAAGAAGGATGTGCCGGTGTTCCCCTTTGCTCATGAGGACAAGTCCTGAAAAGGGTTCTCCCTGGCTCCCCGTCGTCAGGACGAGAAGCCGGTTTGCCGGAATCCGCTCCGCTTCGCTGGCGGGGACAAGCAGGTCGTCGCTGACCTGGATATACCCGAGCTTCCTGGAGAGCTCTACGTTTGCGACCATGCTTCTCCCCAGGAGCGCCACTTTTCGGTTGAAGCGCGCTGCCGCGTCGAACACCTGTTGAGTCCGATGAATGTTGCTCGCGAAAGCGGCAACGACGATCCTGCGGCTCTTGTGCAACCTCAGGATCTGTTCCAGGGACTTCCCGACGATGTTTTCCGATGGGGTGTGCCCGGGCCTTTCGGCATTCGTGGAATCGCTGATGAACAACCGAACCCCTTTTTTCCCGGCTTCCGCGAAAGCATTGTAATCCGTCAGACGGCCATCGATGGGAGTGGGATCCAGTTTGAAATCACCCGTGTGGACCACGATCCCTTCAGGGGTTTCGATGATGAGCCCCACCCCGTCGGGGATGGAATGGCAAACCGCGACGAAGGTGACCCGGAACGCACCGAGCTCGATCGTCTCGCCCGCCCGCACTTCCTGCATCCGCGGTTCGTAGGACGGGGCGAATTCGGAAAGCTTTCCTCTTGCAAGCCCGAGGGTCAGGGGCGTGCCGTAAAGAGGGACGTCCAGCTGGGGAAGGACAAAGGGCAGGGCTCCCGTATGGTCTTCATGTCCATGAGTCAGGACGATCCCCCGGATATTCTTCTTTTTTTCCGCAAGATAGGTTACATCCGGAATGACGAAATCGATGCCGAACATTTCCTCATCCGGGAATTTCAGGCCGGAATCGACAACGAGGATGTCTTCGCCGTATTCGAACACGAGCATGTTCTTGCCGATTTCTCCGAAACCGCCCAGCGGAATGAAACGCAGCTCCGCCGGCGTTGCAGCTGGGCTCCTTTTCCGGCTCCTGCTTCTTGCCATCCCATCACGCCCCTATCCGTCAAAAAACACCAGAAAACGAGGGGTGGACTAGCCACCCCCTAAAGGCTGCAACGATTTCCCGATGGATCCCTTAGTCGCTGAAGTCTCCCTTTTTGTTTTCCTTCCTGGAAAGCGCAAGGGCCTTCTCCCGGGTAAATTCGCTCCTTGGGTTCAGGATCGCCCTTTCCGGCGCCGCGTTCTCGTCCGCACGCCTGGAAACCGTTTCCAACAGGACTTCCGCCAATCCCTCGGCCCTGAAGGCCTTGATGTACCGCGTCGCCCATTCTTCCGTCTCGGCGACGATCCGATCCTGGATGGGTTCGGGAAGCGCCATGATCTGCTCATGAAAGGGCTTGTTCGCCTTCTTGTAATCTCCGCCCTTTCTGCTAATCCCCTGGTCGTCCGCCCAAGCCACGATCTCCCGCCAGAGGGCATCCGTCACGCCGCGGTCCTTTTCCTTGATGAAGGACTCTCCCTCGATTACCGCATTCCCCGTCTGCGGCTCCATTTTCAAGCCGAAAACGATGTTCTGCCAAAGGGTCCCGACGTTCCCCTTGTTGATCCCGGCATCCGCGAAATGTCCGACTTTTTCGAAGGGAGTGCCGGAAATGCCGTGTTGGGCAATCGAAACCCCATACGGGCGGATCGCCTGGGCGATTTCCAGGGTCCTCTGGAGATCAATCCCTTCCTCCAGTCCTGCTGCCTTGTCATAGGTCCCATGAAGGCTACCGTTCGAAATTGCCAGGTAATCGGGGAAGATCCCCCAGGCATTCAGGCCGCCCACGAAGAAAAGCGCCTCTTCGACCGTGGATAGCTCCCCCTTGCCCTTGATCTCGCCCACTTCAACCTCAAGCCCGAGGTAGGGGGGGACATGCATGGCAACATCCCGCGTATAGCAAAGGTTTTCCCAATCCGGGTTGTGGGAGGCGTCAACGGCGACGGAAGTCCAGCCTCGCTCGATGATTTTCCTCAGGTGGGAAATGGACTTCAGCAGGTCTTCCTTCGACTTGATCCCGTAATGGTCGACGTGGAGTCCGAAAAAAACACCGTGCCCGAGCTCGGCAGAGTATCGGATTGCATAGTCCGGCACGTTGTCGAAATTGCATCCGCAATACGTGGACTCCGATTTCGCCAACTCGAGCAGGACCACCGAATTCGTCTTTTTCGCGGCCTTCAGGAGTCCTTTGATCGTCAGCGGGTTGCGTACGTTTGCGGCAAGGACGATCGCTCCGATCTTTTTCGCCGCTTCGGCGACGTCGCGGCCGCTGACCAACCCCACGGGTTCCTCGCCGTACAGGGCCTGGACGTTCAAGGGCCTCTTCCTCAACACTTCCCGATAGCCGGCACCTTCGACCTTGATCATCCTGGAAAGCACCTCCTTCTACGATCACGCCCTATACGTTACCATGTCGGGAGGAATTATCAAGACTCAGACCCGGCACGCCCGCTTCCGGCGGCCTTTTTCCCGTTCCGGCAAAAGGAACCCCGGGGGTTGCACGTTCAGGGAGGCCATGGTAGTATTATGCCCGCTCGCCCGGAAGTTTCAGCGAGTTGCGCATTGGGGAATCGTCTAATGGCAGGACAGCTGACTCTGGATCAGCCGATCGTGGTTCGAATCCACGTTCCCCAGCCACCTTGAGTTCTTTTGAGGTCCCATCGTCCAGTGGCCCAGGACACCGGGTTCTCAGCCCGGGAACAGGGGTTCGAATCCCCTTGGGACTGCCAGTTTTCAGATCGGGGAGCCTCCACAAGGGAGGCTCCCTTTCTTTTTCGCGTGGCGGTTTTTTCAAACAATCCGCTTGGTTCTCAAGCGATCTTTCTTCGTCTCTCTCTTGACGTTAAAGCAGGCTTGGGACAAAATCATTTACGGCATCCGGAGCGTCAGGCCGGTGCCGTAAAATTCTGGAAGGACCGCGTTGGTCCGCAGGAGGTCAGGCTTTATGGAGCAGGGAGTCGTCAAGTGGTTCAACGGAACGAAGGGATATGGCTTTATCACCAGGGACAGCGGCGGAGACGTTTTCGTCCACTATTCAGGAATCCAGATGAACGGCTTCAAGACCCTTGAAGAAAACCAGCGGGTTTCCTTCAAGGTCGTGGAAGGCGCAAAGGGCCCCCAGGCCGTCGAGGTGACCCCGCTCTAGGAACGTTCCCGCCAATCATCCATACGATTATTCCCGGGCGGGGCCGTTCCATGGACGGTTCCGCCCTTCTTCTTTTCTCCTCAGCTGGCCGCAGGCGGCATCGATATCCTCACCGCGTTCCCGCCTGACCTCTGTCTCGATCCCCCGGGACAGGAGCACCTGGCGAAAGTTCTCGACCGCTTCGGGTGAGGCCTTTTTGAACGATTGGCAGGTGCGGTTCCAGGGAATCAGGTTCACGAAGCTTTTCAACCCCCTGAGCCGTTCCGCAAGGGCCTTCGCGTGATTTGGGGTATCGTTCAGACCGCCGATCAGCATGTATTCGATCGAAACGCGGTCCTTCGTTCTTTCCTGGTAAACCCGGACCGCGGACAGGAGTTGTTCGATCGGATACCGTTCGTTGACGGGCATCAGACGGATCCGCAAGTCATCGTCCGGGGCATGAAGGGACACCGCAAGCCGGATCCCGGGGTTCGCCTCCGCCAAAGCGAGGATGCCCGGCACGATCCCCGCCGTCGACACGGTCATCCTGCGGGAACCGAGGTTCCGCATCTTCGGGTGTTTCAGGATGCCGACCGCTTTCAGGAAGTTTTCGAAATTCAGAAAGGGCTCCCCCATACCCATGAAGACCAGGTTGTCGATCGGCATCCCCAGCAGTTTCTCCATGGCCATGAACTGACCGACGATTTCTCCGCAGGACAGGTTGCGGACAAACCCCGACTGGCCGGTAGCGCAAAAGGAGCACTTTAACGAGCAACCGACCTGGGTCGAGACGCAGGCGGTCAATCGTCCTTCCTGTTTCAGCAGGACCGATTCGATCCGTTCCCCGTCTTGCAGGGCCCAAAGGATCTTTTCCGTTCCGTCCCGCCTGGAAACGACCCGCCTGATTTCCTTGGGCAAAGCCTCGCCAAAGGTCTCCTCGGCCTTTTTCCTCAGGGCCAGTGAAAGATTCGTCATTTCCCCGAAGGCAAAGGTTCGCTTCGAGTAAAGCCAATGACAAATCTGTTCGGCCCTGAATCGGGGCTCTCCCCACGCTTCCGTGCAAAGGTTTTGCCATTCTTCGTAACCCAGGTCCAGGGGGAACCGCATGCGAACTCCTCGCTCTCGTTCATCCGGCTGAAGGAAACTGAAGGAAAAAGAAAAAGGCCTCTCCTTCCGGACAGGCCTGTATTTCCTGGTGGAGGTGAGGGGATTCGAACCCCTGGCCCCCTGCATGCCATGCAGGTGCGCTCCCGCTGCGCTACACCCCCGAAACGAACGGGGTTCATTATACGAAGCAGTTCGGAGGCTGTCAACAAGAGAATTGCCCATTGCCTCGGCCGCGTGTTCATGCGAGGATGGCGCCATGAAGAGAAGAAGACCCCGCTTCGCTTTCTGCTTCGCGCTGCTTTTCGTTCTTTTGCCGCTTCTTCAACCTCTACAGGCTGGAGCCTCCACGTCCTTCCTCCAGGGCGGGAATTCGTCCGTTCTCCCGAGGCTGATATCGGATACCGCCAGGGAAGGAACTCCGCTGATTCGGGAACCGGCCGTTTTTGGCGAAACCCGAGGAGAAGCCTTGAAGGCCGCCTATGACCTTTTGGGATGGGGGAATGTTCTTGGGGTCCTGCAGCGTATTTTCGGCTCGGACGCGGTTGGGCTCCTTTCTTCCGGGATCCGCCCGCGGCCGCCCGAACCCTTCCTCGAATCGCCCGGGGAAAGGGTAACCCCCGAGGATCTCCCGCTTTTCCTGGAATGGGTAAGGGAATGCCGTTCTTCGATGAATTGGGATTTCTCCCTTCAGAGCGGCTCCCTCGAACTGCGCCTGCACAAGGAGGGCATCGCGGCGGAATCCGATGCCTGGGAAGTGAGGCTCGAAGAAGGACTCGAGGAACCTGCCGGGTTGGCCAAACTCGGCCTTCTCGGCGAGGCTGGCTGGCCGGCTGCACTCCGTAGGAACTCCGAAGGGGGTTTTGACCTGCTCGTGGGTCCTTTCCCCTCTTTCCTGGACTGCGCAAAGGCCTTTGCTGCCCTCCCCCGGGTTGCGGGGATGCAAATGGCTCCTTCCCCTTCTGCCCCCCACGCACCTCCGCTCTTCTGGGCAGCGTTGGTTGCACGGGAAGGGGTCGGGGCCGAAGTCCGCCTTGCCTCGGAAATCGGCAAGCCTCGTGCAGGCCTTTCTGAATTGGCCCAGGCTTTCGAAGCGGAAGGAGGAATCAACGGCGGCTTCTTTTCGGGAGCGATCCCCGTGGGAACTCTCGTGGTGGACGGCATTCCACTCCACCAATCCTATGGTGACCGCTCCGCGATCGGGCTGTCTACCGGGCACCCGCCGGTTTTCGGAAACGGCTCCGTTGTCCTGCAGGCGGAAACCGAAGAATACTCGTTCCGCGTGGATCGCCTCAACGAGCCCCCGCGTAACGGCGAGGCATCACTTTTCTTTGAAAGCCTTCCCTTTCAGGATCCCGCAGGTCCGAAACCTGAAGATATCGGGGGCATCCCCGTCAGCGTCCAACTGGAGGGGGACCTCTCGGGTCCGCCCATCAATGGATTCCTCGTCGAATCCTTGGGACCGCCGCATTTTCCCAGCATCACGCCGGGAAGCCGGATTCGCCTCCGGGTCATCTGGAGCGACCCCGGTTTCGAGGGAATGCCCCTGGTGATCCAGGCAGGGCCTGCGATCGTCCGAAACGGGCTCGTCAACGGTGCGGCCGAATCGTTCAGCGAAGGAACACGGCTGGAAAAACATCCCAGGTCCATGGTGGGGTGGGATGGTTCTTCCCTGTGGTGGATCGTCGTCGACGGCCGCAATCCCTCTCACAGCCTGGGCCTGACCCTGGAAGAAGCGGCGGGGCTCGCCCTCTCTCTTGGCCTCACTGAAGTGCTCAACCTCGACGGAGGTGGTTCTTCGGCTCTCTGGTGGAAGGGAGCGCTTGTCACCAGCCCTTCCGGAGGAAAGGAGCGCCCGATCCCCTATGCCATTCTTTTTAGGGCAGGGTCGGGCAGTGTCTTCAAGTGAACGTCCAGCTGCGGGAATGAGATCGAGATGCCCGCTTCGTCGAAGGCTTTCTTCAGTCGAAGCCGGTAAGCGGCCGCAACTTCCCATTGCGCGCCGGGGACTGTCTTCAAAAGGACCCGGAGGGTCATCGCTCCGGCTTCGAAGGCCAGGATGCCCTCCAGCACAGAGGGGGCTTCGATGATCTTGCCGGGCATTTCTGCGGTTAGATCCTTTGCGACACGATCCATCACCGCAAGCGCTGCCGGGATATCGGTACCGTAGTCCACACCCACTTCGACACGGGCCCTGGACCATTTCTTGGTAAAATTCAGCACCGTGCCAATGCTCCCGTTCGGGATCGTCACGAGTTCGCCGTCCAGCGTCCGCAGGCGGGTCGTCCTCAGGGTGAACATCTCGACCGTCCCGGAGTTGCCGTCAATTCTCACGACATCCCCAACGGCGAACTGGTCTTCGAAAAGGATGAAGATCCCGTTCAGGAAATCGCGGATGATGTTCTGTGCGGCAAGGGAGATCGCCAGTCCAGCGATTCCGAGCCCGGTCAGGATCGACCGCACATCCACGCCGAGACTTCCCAGAAGGGTCAGCCCCGCGATTGCGGCAAGGATCCACCGAAAGAGCTGAAGTGAAATCCCTCTCAGGGTCCGCAACCGTTTCAGGCTTGACTCCCGTCGGCCTTCTCCTCCTTCTTCCAACACTAGCCCGGATTCGGCCTTCGCGAAAAAGCGCCGGATTCCCCTTGCTCCCAGCCAGTCAAAAAATCCCCAGGCAAGCAGGATGGCGGTCGGTCGAAGCAAGTCGTGGACAAACTGCAACAGCGTTCCGGATTCCAATGCTATCCCTCCCTGGCAACATCACCGGCTCTTTTTCCCAGGGCAAAAAGGGGAGGCGGTACTCCGCCTCCCCCGCAACGTTCAGTCCTTTTTGACCTGGCCCCTTTCTGCCGCCCTTTCACGCCTAGCGAGGTGGGCGGGTTCAAGGGAAACCCGATCTCCTTCGAACAGCGGGATGAGCCCTTCCCTGGAAAGTTTCTTCTGCTTTTCGCAGAACGCGGCACAGTTCGCGGGGCAGCGGCTGATCTTGTCTTCCGGCTCCGTGTAGGTCGTGAAGACTCCTTCGTAATTTCGCAGGATCACCCTCTTGTCCGACATGGAAACGATATAGTTCGGGAGAACGGGGATCTTGCCGCCTCCGTTGGGGCCGTCAACGATGAAGTAGGGTACCGCAAGCCCGGAAGTGTGCCCTCTCAGGTACTCCATGATCTCGATCCCCTTCGCCACGGAAGTCCTGAAATGCTCGATCCCCTGGGACAGGTCGCACTGGTAGATGTAGTACGGACGAACGCGGATCGTCAGCAATTTCTGGTTGAGTTCCCTGAACGTGTAGGGGCAGTCGTTCACACCCTTCAGAAGAACGGACTGGTTTCCGAGGGGAACCCCCGCATCGGCCAGCTTCTCGCAGGCCTCTTTCGACGCAGGCGTGATCTCGTTGGGATGGTTGAAATGAGTATTCACCCAAACGGGGTGGTATTTCTTCAGGATTGCGCAAAGGTCGTCCGTAATGCGCTGGGGCATGACGACCGGGGTTCGGGTACCGAAACGGGCGATTTCGATGTGCGGGATCTTGCGCACCTCTCCAAGCATCCAGTCGATCATCTCGTCGCTCATGAGGAAGGGGTCTCCGCCAGTGAAAAGGACATCCCTGAAGGTGGGCGTCTTCCTGAGGTACTCCAGGCAGGCGGAGATCTGTTCCTTGGAATAGGCCCGGTCCGTTTCCCCCGCCTTTCTCCTGCGGGTGCAGTGACGGCAGTACATCGAGCATTGGTCCGTGACCATCAGGATCCCTCGGTCCGGGTATCGGTGCGTCAGCCCGGGAACTGGGGAATCGGTGTCCTCGTGGCAAGGGTCTTCCAGGTCCGAAGAGGCGATATGGGTTTCGTAGATCGTCGGGACCGCCTGCCGCCGAATCGGATCTTCAGGATCATCCGGGTTGATGAGCGATGCGTAATAGGGGGTGATGGCCATCCTCAGCTTGTTCAGGCTTTGGCCGATCACCTGTTCTTCCTCGTCTGAAAGGGGCAGGACCTGTTTCAGCTGCTCGACCGTGGTGATCCGGTTGCCGACCTGCCAGTGCCAATCCCTCCACTGCTGCTCGGTCACGTCTTTCCATAGCGGTATCGTTCGGTAGTCCCTCACGGCTTGCACCTCCTCTTTGAAAAAACCGGCGGGAGGGCGCCCCGCCGGCAAACCTGCCTTCCTGATTCTATAGAATAAACGCCGGTTTCGCTAGCCTTTCCGGATCGTCACGGTTTCCTTGTAAACAAGCCCTCTTGCCGCCTGTTCCTTCATCACGAATTCGTACAGCGCATCATCGGCAGCCAGTTTTTCCGGGGCCAACACGCCTTTTTCCTTGATCAGCCCCTTGTGGATGGCCCTGGCAAAAATCGCGCAAGTGCAGCCGGTGCAACGTCCCATCGAATTCGTCCAAGAGTTCTCGTCAAAACGGTCCCAGAGGTCCCAGGTATAGGTGATTTCGTCCTTCCCCTTGAATCCGTGAACCTCGACCTGCATGATCGTGAGGTCCCGATCGCCCTTCTCCGGCTCCATCTTCCACATGGGGAAAAGAAGGTCGCAGGCGATGTCCCGAGGAACCACCTCGACACCTCCGAGCTTTCGGGGCGTTTCGTCAAAAAGCCCCATTGACCGCAGCAGCCGCATCTGCTCAACATGCCCGGGCCACCGTAACGTCCTTTCTTCCATCCTCTTGGCCTTGAGATTCTTGATCAGGGAACGCAGCCCGTCGGTGATGAAGGTTTCGAGCACGCCCACCTTCGGAAATTCTCTCAGGGTAAGCCGGTCCATCGCTTCAACCGTTACCGGCTTGCCTTCTTCCACGAAACGTGCCGGACGAGTGTATTCCTCGATTACGTCCGCGGGAGACCAGGTCACCTGGTAGTTGAAAGGCGGAACCTTCTTTTCGGGGATCCCGCCGACGTAGATGACCGCGTCTTCCACCTCGTCCAGCAAGGCGCAGCCCCGTCCCATGAGGTAATTCGACATCCCCGGGGCAACCCCGATGTCCGGGACGACGACGACTCCCTTTTCCTTGGCGAATCCATCGAGAAGCTCGAAGTCTTCCGCCATGAAGGAGATGTCGCTGAGGTCCTTGCCCAGTTCGATGACGGTTTCCATCATCTTGTAGCCGAACCGCCCCGGCACTCCGGCCGTCACGATGTCGGCATCCCGAAGCAGGGGTTCCAGGAGCTCCCGGTCGGTGCAGGAACCGACGACGGTCCGGATCGAAGGGACTTTCGACTTGAGAGCCTCCAGGGCCTTTTCGTTCAGGTCCACGACCGTGACGTCATAATCCATCGCGAGATCCCTTGCGATCACGCTACCCACTAGTCCGCAGCCAAGCTGAACCGCCTTCATTCCGTAATCCTCTCCTTTTTATGAACAGTCTGGATTGAACGGGGTCAAGATAGCATACAATAATACAAGCCGTCAAGGTTATACAGTTCGGAGGGGAAACAGGAACGGCTTGACGCTCCCTAGCGGGGGTCTTAAACTGTGAAAGCAAGTGTGCAATATGAAGTCTTTTCCAACCTTTTTCATTCAAGCAAGATCGCGAGAAGGGGGGGATCGTGAGGCTCGACCCGACGTACCCATTTCGTTCTGGACCGGTGAAAAACTGGAAGACTGGAAGAAAGGGAAAATCCGGAGGAGGCGATCCTGTATGGCTGTAGACACAAAGAGAAAAACACCCAGCTTTGCCCTTTCGCTAGGAGTTTTTGCAGTAGCGGCATTTTTCATCAGCTACGGAATCCTGAAGCTGGAAGCGGAAGCACACATGCCGATCCTTGCGGCTGCCGTATTCGCCGCGCTCGTCGGCCGGTTCGTGCTGGGCGTTCCCTGGAAGGAAATGGAAGAGGGGATGATCAACAACATCGCGGTCGCTCTCCAGGCCACCCTCATCCTGATGATCATCGGCATGATCATCGGGGCCTGGATCAAGTCGGGGGTCGTTCCCGGGCTCATCTACTACGGCCTCATGATCCTCAAACCCTCGATCTTCCTCGTGGCGACCCTGCTCACCTGCTCCGTCGTTTCGCTCGCCACGGGTTCCTCTTGGACCACGACGGCCACGATCGGCATCGCGATGCTCGGCATCGGGAACGGCCTGGGGGTTCCCGTACCGATCACTGCAGGCGTCATAATCTCCGGAGCCTACTTCGGCGACAAGATGTCCCCGCTCTCCGATACCACGAACCTTTCTCCCGCAGTATCCGGAGCCGAACTGTTCGACCATATCAAGGCCATGGTCTGGACCACCGGCCCGACGTACATCATCGTCCTTGCCGTGCTCACCTTCATCGGCTTCCGTTACGGCGGAGGAACCCTGGACGCGAGCCGGATCCATGCCATCCAGTCCTTCATGAAGGCCGAATTCCCGATCTCCCTCGCCTGCCTGATTCCCCCGTTCCTCGTCATCGCCCTCGCAGTCATGAAGATGCCTGCCATCCCGGGCCTCTTTGCGGGTCTGTTCGCGGGGATCGTGATCGCCTTCGTCACTGGGGCAGGCATCGGAGACATCATGGACGTGGTCCAGAACGGCTATGCTGCAGGCATTTCCGATGAAATCGCGAATGCCGCCGACGTTGCCGCCGTCGCCGAGGCCATGACCAAGGCCGGCATTGCAGGCGTCACTCCCGAGATGGGAAAGGAGGTCGCAGCGACCGTATCGAAACTTGTATCGCGAGGCGGACTCCAGTCGATGATGTGGTCGATCTCCCTCATTTTTGTCGCCCTGTCCTTCGGCGGCATCATGGAAGCCTGCGGCTTCCTGGAAACGATCATCGGGACCCTGACGAAGGGTATCCGGAAGGTCGGCACGCTCATCACGGCGGTTATCGGCTCCTGCATCATTTCGAACATCTTCCTGGGAGACCAGTACCTTTCGCTGGTCGTCCCCGGCAGGATGTTCCGGAACACATTCCAGAAGGCCGGCCTTGCACCACGGATGCTTTCCCGTACGTTGGAGGATGCGGGAACCCTCACCTCTGCACTGGTTCCCTGGAACACCTGCGGCGCCTACCAGACCAGCGTACTCGGCGTCGGTCCGCTCGTTTACGGACCCTACGCCTTCCTGAACTGGGGCAACCCCCTGATGGCGATTCTCTTGACCTACATGAAGATCGGGATTTACTGGAGGAAGGAAGACGGCAGCGACGTCGTCGAAAAGAAGGACACGTTTGATATTTAAGAATCGCTTTTAAAAACAGAAGCGGCCCGTGCGGGCCGCTTCTGTTTTTTATTTTTAAAGAGTTGTGATCTCGATTCCGGGCGCATGCTCCTTAAGGATTTCCCTTAGCTTCTGCTCCTGCGAACGGTCAAACAGGACTTTCCATCCCAGGACATCTCTCTCGAAGAACGCCATCATCTGGTCTCTCCTGAACGCCAATCCGACATGTCCAAGTTCGGCCCAGGGAAAGACCTCACTGTTCCGGTTCAGCCAGGTCCTGGTTTCGCGGACGATCCCTTCTTCGCTGAGGTAGATCCTTTTCCTGTAGCCACATGCGTAAAGGATTGCAGCCCCGACGAAAAGGGCGTGAGCGCTCAGGCTTTTTACGGTCAGGAACCGACGCAGGGCATCCCCCAGAAGGTAAATTCCGATGACGCCGAACGTCCAGCGCATCCATTCCGGGAAAGGCGTATTCGACTTCGATTCAAGCAAAACGGTCAAACGAATCTCTCCCTTTTCTCATGGGCGTAAAAACGGGGAGGGGGGATTTCTCCCCCTCCCCGTTCTAGACGGGACTGAATTGTGGTTCTAGAGGTTGGCAGGCTTCTCCCTGGCGAAGACCGGTTCTCCGTCCTTGCCTTTCCAGGTTGTCCCGATGCCGAGGTAGGTCAGCAGGATCGCCATGAGCGGGTTCATGTAGTTCAGGAACGCAAAGGGAAGGTATTGTACCGTGGGAACACCGAGTACCCCGCTGTTGTACGCCCCGCAGGTGTTCCAGGGAATCAGAACCGAGGTCAGTGTCCCGGCGTCTTCCAGCGAACGGGAAAGCATCCTGGGATGGAGCCCTTTTTCCTCGAATCCGAGCCTGAACATGCGGCCAGGCATGACGATGGACAGGTACTGGTCGCCCAGGAAGACGTTGCAGATGAAGCAGGAGGCGATGACCGATGCCACCAGCCCGCCGACGCTTTTGACTCCCTTGAGGATCGTCCGGAGCATGACTTCGAGGAAGCCGCACCTCTCCATGATCCCTCCGAAGGAAAGCGCACAGATGATCAGGGAGATCGTCCAGTTCATGGACTGCATGCCGCCGCGGGTGAGAAGGTCGTTCAGCATCCCGCCGACTTCCTTTGCCATCTCCGGCGTCACGCCGAGGATGTTGTTCTCGGAAAGGATCTTCGCGACTGCCGTCAGGTCTTCCGCCTCAGCCAGGGTAGCGGAAAGGGCGGCTGAGTATCCGTTCTGGATCACGTTCATGATGTCCCCGATTCCCAGTCCCTGGAAAGCCGCAATAACGGCGCCGGCCACGACGCCGGCAAAGAGCCCCGGGATAGCCGGCATCTTCATCACGCAGAGGCCGATGACCAGGATCGGAGGAACGAATCCGACCAGGCTGATGCTGAATTCGTGGGACATGACCGCTTGAATGGCGGTGATTTTTGCCGCATCGAGAGTTCCCCCGCCGTATTTCATGCCGAGGATGACGGTGATGGCGCAGACGAGAAGGTAAGTCGGGCCCGTCGTCCAGACCATGGCCCGGATATGCTGGAAGAGGTCGGTCCCGGCGATGGCCGGTGCCAGGTTGGTGGTGTCGGACAGCGGGGACATCTTGTCGCCGAAGTAGGCTCCGGAGATGACGACGCCCGCCGCGAGGGGAGCTGGAATTCCTAGTCCCATCGCCACTCCCATGAGAGCGATCCCCACCGTCCCGGTGGTGCCCCAGGAAGTCCCGGTCGAAAGCGATACGACCGAGCAGATCAGGAGGGTAGCCAGCAGGAACCACCTTGGAGAGAGCAGGTCGAGCCCGTAATAGATCAGGCTGGGGACAACGCCGCTCTGGATCCAGGCGCCGATGATCATGCCGACGATGTAGAGGATGAGAACGGCCTGGAGGGCCAGCACGATGCCGTTGATCATGCCTTCCTCGATGGTCTTCCAGGGGATTCCCAGGACCCACCGACCGACGAGGGCCGCGAAAAGGGCACACAGGACCAGCGGGATATGGACTTCCGCTTCCAGCTTGAGGACGCTATAACCGATGATGAATGCCGCTACGAGGACAACCATGAGCGCGATGCCGAAACTGGGTTTCTTTCCGGTGACTTCTTCTGCCATGACCACGAACTTCCCCCTTTCTTATTTACCGGTTCAATGGGTTGTCTTTCCGGAAGTTCTGAACCGTTTCCCCCCTGCTGGTTTCCTTTCCGGACCCACCAACATTATACGATGATTGGGAGGGCTGTCCAGCCTGAAAAGGCAGTCGATCTCAGCGAAAAACCCTTTGGACGGCGAAAGGGGCCGGAGTCGTTTCTCCAGCCCCTTGTGGAATCGTTACTTTCCGAGCGCTTCCAGCTGTTTTTCGTCGATCGTCAGGGAAGCCGCCTTTCTCAGGCTTGCCAGCGCTTCCTCCAGGTAAGACTGCTGCAGGTCCCTGACCACCTGGTTTTTCACCGACTCGTAGACTCCCTCGCTTGCGGGGCGCTTGTCCAGCACCTGGAGAACGTGCCATCCGTATTCGCTTCGGACCGGCCCTCCAAATCCGCCCCTGGGTGTGGAAAAGGCGGTTTTCTCGAACTCGGGGACTGTGTCGCCCATCTCGATCCACCCCAGGTCACCGCCTCTTTCCGCGGACCCCTGGTCCTTGCTGGATTTCGCGGCAAGCTCGCCGAAATCCTTCCCAGAAAGCGCTTCCAAAAGCAGGTTCCGGGCTTCCGCTTCCGATTCGACCAGGATATGCCGGACGTGCACCGCTTCTTTCGTGACGTAGTTCGAGCGGTGCTCCTCGAAATATCCCCGCACGGCCTTTTCGCTCATGTTCCACCCGGCTGCCAGCCGTTCGACATAGGCTTTCGCCAGCGTGTTCACGGCATCCCAGCGCAGCTTGGCGGCGACTGCGGGGTCAAGCTGGAGCCCCTTCAAGGCTGCCGCCTGCGAGACCAGCAGAAGATCCGCGACATCCCCGAGGAACTCCTTCTTTTCCTCGAGGGTCATCCCCGAAAGGACCATCCCGGCCATGGCCTCGTTGCCCCCCGCCTTCTGCGTCAGGAGGTACAGGAGGTCGTCGGCGGTCACGGTTTCCTCCCCCACTTTCATGACGGGGACCTGGACGGCTGCCGAGGCCAAAGTCGTCGAGAATCCGAGCAGCGAAACGGTCAATGCGATTGCGGCGGCCAATTTTCTCAATTTCGGTTCCTCCTCTGATTTGAACGTCTTTTTGGACAGGCGCATCACGCCGGTAACTCCCTGAAGGAAAGTTGGTCTCCTTCCGTTTCGACCCATACTTTCGCACCCTGCCTGAACTTTCCTTCCAGGAAGAGGTCCGCCAGCCGGTCTTCCACCATTTTCTGGATCGTCCGGCGAAGCGGCCTGGCGCCGAATTTCGGGTCATACCCCTTCTCCAGCAGGAGATTTCTTGCCCCCTCCGAGACCTGGATCTCAATCCCTCGGTCCTTGACCCGCTTTTCCACTTCCCGCAGCAGCAGGTCCACGATCTGGAGAAGTTCTTCCTTGGACAGCGAGCGGAAGACCACGATATCGTCCACCCGGTTGAGGAACTCGGGACGGAAGGACTGCTTCATCGCCTCCAGGGCCCTTTCCCTGGCCTTCTGGTGGTCCCCTTCGCTCAGGCCTTTCTCCGCGGTGAACCCGAGCCCCTGCCCTTTCGCCAGGTCTCTCGCCCCGACGTTGCTGGTCATGATCACCACCGTGTTCCGGAAATCCACGGTCCGCCCCTGGCCGTCCGTCAGACGCCCGTCCTCCAGGATCTGGAGGAGAAGGTTGAAGACATCCGGGTGGGCCTTTTCGATCTCGTCAAACAGGAGGACGGCATAGGGGCGACGTCGTACCGCCTCGGTCAGCTTCCCGCCTTCTTCGTACCCTACGTACCCGGGGGGAGCCCCGATGAGCTTGGAGACCTCGTGACGCTCCATGTACTCGCTCATGTCGTAGCGGATCATCGCCTCTTCGCTGCCGAACAGAAACGCGGCAAGGGCTTTCGCCATTTCCGTTTTGCCGACTCCCGTCGGCCCCAGAAAAAGGAAGCTGCCGACGGGCCTTTTTGGATCCTTCAACCCGCTTCGGGCGCGCCGGACGGCCCTCGAAACGGCATTGACCGCCTCCTGCTGGCCTACCATCCGCTTATGGAGTTCTTCTTCCATGCGGAGGAGCCTCGCCGCTTCTTCTTCGGTCAGCTGGACGACCGGGATGCCCGTCCACTCCGAGACGATCACGGCGATGTCTTCGCCGTCGACGACCGGTTCTTCCTGGTTGCGCCTCAATAGCCAGCTCGCCCGTTTTTCTTCCAGCTCGTCCGACACCTTCCGTTCCTCGTCGCGGAGCCTTGCCGCCTTCTCGAATTCCTGGGCGGATACGGCCGATTCCTTTTCCTTCAAGACATTTTCCAGGACTCTTTCCAGTTCCTTGAGATCCGGAGGGGTTTCCATCGTTTTCAGCCTGGCCCTTGCGGCGGCTTCGTCGATCAGGTCGATCGCCTTGTCGGGCAGGAACCGGTCCGATATGTATCTTTCTCCGAGCCGGGCTGCCGCTTCAAGTGCGCTGTCTTCGATTTTGACCCGGTGGTGGGCTTCGTAACGGTCGCGGAGTCCGCGGAGAATCGCCAGGGTGTCCTCTACGTTGGGCTCCTGGACCACGACCGGCTGGAAGCGCCGTTCCAGGGCCGCGTCCTTCTCGATATGCTTCCGGTATTCGTCGAAGGTCGTGGCGCCCACGACCTGGAAGTCTCCCTTCGAAAGGCTGGGCTTCAGGATGTTCGCCGCGTCCACGGCTCCTTCCGCTCCTCCCGCCCCGACGATCGTGTGGATTTCATCGATGAAAAGGACGACATCCTTCGACTCGACGAGTTCCTTGACCAGCTTTCGGAGCCTTTCTTCGAATTCTCCGCGGTACTTCGTCCCGGCGACGAGGTTCCCCATGTTGAGCTGGACGACCCGTTTTCCCTTCAGGATCTCCGGGACGTCCCCCGCCACGACTTTCTGAGCCAGTCCCTCGACGATGGCCGTTTTCCCTTCAGGATCTCCGGGACGTCCCCCGCCACGACTTTCTGAGCCAGTCCCTCGACGATGGCCGTTTTCCCCACGCCCGGTTCGCCGATCAGGACCGGGTTGTTCTTCGTCCTTCTCGACAGGATCTGGATCAGCCGCTGGATCTCCTTCGCCCTTCCGATGACGGGATCGAGTTCTCTCTTTTTGGCCATTTCGGTCAGGTCGATCCCCAGCGAATCGAGGGTGGGCGTCCGTGAGCGGGATACTCGACCCGCAGCTGCCACCGGGTTTTCGACGCCGCCCTGCCCTCTTGCCGGGCCGCCTTCCCCGCCGGATAGGGCCGAGGCGATTTCTTCGCGGACCGCCTGGATCTCGAGCCCCATTCCGCTCAGGACCTGCGCGGCGACGCCCTCTCCCTCCGCCAGGAGGCCGAGAAGGATGTGCTCGGTTCCGACATAGTTGACCCCCATATTGCGGGCTTCCCGCATGGCAAGATCCAAAACCCGTTTCGCCCTGGGACTCAGGGGCAAGTCGAGGGGCTTTTCCCTCGGGTGTCCCTTTCCGACTGCAGCTTCGACCCGGCTCCTCACCTCGGAAAGGTCCAGCCCTGCATTCCGGAGAACCTGGGCGGCAACCCCCTCCCCTTCCGCCACGAGCCCGAGGAGGAGATGCTCCGTGCCGATCACGTCGTGCCCGAGGGCCAACGCCTCCCGGTGCGCCAGTTGAACGACCCTTTTCCCTCTTTCAGTGAAAAATTGCCACATGGTCTTGTTCCCCTTTCGGACAGATCCCCATCCTAAAGACGGCCCAGAGTCTCCCTGACGAGTTCAGCCCGGGCCGTTTCCGTTTCCTCTTCCTGGAGCAGCCTTCCTTTCATGGCCTGCACGTGGGCGGGCTGGACCGAGAGGAAGAGAGGCCCCCAGGCCACCTTTTCGAAGGGCCCCTTCATGCCGGCTTCCTGGGCCATCCGGAGCAGGGAGAGGCATTCCATCGCCTCCGCCAGACCGAGGCGTCTCGCGTACATTAGGGTTCCCCACGCTCTCCAGATCCGGTCCTCCAGTTCTCGACTCCCGTTGAAAAGGGTTTCCCTCGCCCGGGATTCCTGCTCGACCAGTCGAGAGCCTACCGCTTCCACTTTTTCCGTCAGTTCTTCTGGAGTGAGTCCGAGCGTCACCTGGTTGGAAACCTGGTAGAGAGCTCCCGCTGAAGTCGTACCCTCTCCGTAGGCTCCCCTGACAACCAGTCCCAGGCGGCCTGATTGGGCGATGATTTCCGGCATCGCTCTCGACATCTTGAGCGCTGGGAGATGCAGCATCGCCGAAGCCCTGAGGCCCGTTCCCACGTTGGTCGGGCAGCTGGTCAGAAAGCCGAACTCCTGGTCGAAGGCGAATTCGAGGCGATAAAGAGCCCGATCGATCGCAGAAGCGATCCGGAGCGCTTCGCAGAGGGACATTCGTCCCAGGAGGACCTGGATCCGGAGGTGGTCCTCCTCGTTCACCATCACGGAAACGATCCCCTTCGTGTCCAGGATGAGCCCCCTCTCCCGGCTTCCCTGTAGGAAATCCGGGCTCATCAGCCGTCTCTCGACCAAAAGCCCCCTTGCGATCGGGTCCATCTCCTCGAGCCTGCACCACGCACACTCGCGGAACAACGGCTCGGCCTGGATGGCCTGCCTGACTTCTTCGAGCACTGCGGCCCTCTCTTCGGCTGTCGCCCGGTTGACGAAGGGAAACCTCGCGAGGTTCCGCGCAAGGCGCACCCGGCTGGAGATCACGACGTCGGAAGGGCAGTCCTGCCCCCCCTCCACCCAGGGTGCCGGCAAGGCCAGGATCCTATCCGCGTTCACCCCGAAGCCTCCCTTCCAGGGTCCGGATCCGATCCCTGAGAGTTGCCGCCATTTCGTACCGTTCTTCGGAAACCGCTTCTTTCAGCTGGATTTTGAGTCGCTCCAGCTCGTCGTCCATCCCCTGGACAGGACTTGTGCCTTGGTCCGGGGCTGGCCCCCTGTAGGTTTCCGAGCCGTGAATTCGAGTGAAAAGGGGTCGGATCCATTCCCGGAAAGCATGGTAGCATTCTGCGCACCCAAAACGTCCGGTCTTCCTGAAACCCTCGAAATCAAGCCCGCAACGCGGACAGGAGGGGATTGCCTGAGTGGCTTTCCCTTGTTCCTGCGGTTCGGGCCCCAGGGTCTTGCAGAGATTCTCTAGAAAGGATCCGATGGAGAACTCGAGGAAATTGCTCCCTGGCTTCCAGCCGGAGGTCAGTTCCCGCGCGCATTCCTTGCACAGGTGATGTTCGGAAACAACCCCCTGGATCGCCTGACGGATATGGACCTCTGCCGTTTTCTTGCCGCATCGTTCGCAGAGCATCTGGTTTTACGAAAGCACGAGGCTCCTGAGCATTCTCTTCAGGAGTTCGGCGTTCATGACATCCCTTCGGTAGGGGGAAAGGTCGAAGAGGGAGCGCGCCACTTCCTCCTGGTACCGAAGGGCCACTTCAATCAGCAGGCGTTCCCTCCCGCTGATCATCTTCCGATGCTGCAGGTTCAGTAAAAGTCGTTTCGCTTCCGCCTCGGAAAGGGTTTCTCCCACGAGATCTTCGATATGGTTGACCCGCTCTTCGGGAAAACGGAAGGAAAGCCGCAGGATCCGGATGTAACCGTGTCCCCCACGCTGGCTGTCCACCAGAAACCCCCGTTCCGGCGTGAATCGGCTTCTCAGGACGTAGTTGATCTGGCTCGGGACGCATCCGAAAAGCTCCGCAAGGTCCTTTCTGCGGAGGGCGATCACCTCTTCCTGGGATTCCTGGAACAGCTGGGTGATGTGATCTTCGATGATCTTCGTCAAGCTCGCCATCGCTGCACCTCCTGATCTTTACGCCAGCATTCTACCCCGTAAGGTCAGGATTAGTCAATTATCTTGCGGAAGGTTTCCCGTTTTGTTCCGTTTCCCCGGTCCTTCTTTCGGTCCCTTCGAGGAGGCGGCGGATGTTCTCGCGGTGGCGCCAAATTGACAGGAGAACCAGGAAAAAGGCCGCTTCGACATACGGAGCTGGAGCTCCCAGGACCCACAGCGCGAGCAGGGTAACGAACAGGGAAACCATGGAGGAAAGCGAAACGGTGCGGGTCCCCTTCAGCAGAAGGAACCAGGCGGCTCCGCCGATCAGGGTCGCAAGGGGATCCAGGAAAAAGAGGACTCCGTAGGTGGTTGCCACCCCCTTGCCACCGGCAAAACGGAGCCAAACCGGGTAATTGTGCCCGATGACGCCTGCAACTGCGGTCAGCGCAAGGATCCAGGGAGACGATACCCCCGCGGCGAAGGCAGCGGCCAGGACAAGGCCTCCCTTGGCCATGTCGAAGACCGCGACGAACACCGCCCAGAATTTTCCCGCAATCCGGCCGACATTCGTTGCGCCCGTGTTTCCCGAACCGACCGTCCGGATGTCGATCCCCTTGAGGAGCCGGACAACAAGGTAGCCAGTCGGGATCGATCCTGCGAGGTAGCCCGCAACGGGCCAAAGCCAGGGCATCATTTCTGCTTCCTGAGGACGAGCGTGTCGACGGCCACCGCACCTCGTCCTTCCTGCAGGACCATTACCGGATTCACGTCCAGCTCCAGCAGGTCGGGTTCGCTCAGGGCCATCCTGGAGACTGATTCGACCAGGGAAGCCAAGGCCTCGATGTCCCTCGGAGGATTCCCCCGGGCTCCCCTGAGGAGCGGAAGCCCTTTCAGCTCCTCGAGCATTTTCATAACGGTTGCCCGGTCTACGGGAGCAAGGCGCAGGGACACGTCCTGCAGCACCTCCACGAAAATCCCCCCGATGCCGACCGCGATCACGGGACCGAACAGCGGATCGCGGCGGACTCCGACGATGCATTCCTGTCCGCCCGAGACCATTTCCTGAACGAGGACTCCCCTGATGCGGGCCCCCGTCCTTGCTTTCACTGCTTTTTCAAGGATCCGGCCGTACGTGTTCCTCAGTTCCTCCTCGTCCTTTACGTGGAGGGCGACGATCCCGGCTTCCGTCTTATGGGGAATGTCGGGAGACATCACCTTCAGGGCAACCGGATACCCGATCTCCTCCGCTGCCGCGAGGGATTCCGACAGGCTTCTGCAAAGGCGTTCCCGCGTAATCGGGATTCCGTAGGAAGCCAGGAGCTCCTTGGCCTCTGCCTCCGTCAGCTCGTCCGGGAACTCGTCAAGCCTGGCCTTCGTTCCGGGCGCCGTGTCCTTCGGTGGCAAATCCGGGCGCTTTTCCCAATGGACCAGTCTCGAAAGGGACAATGCCGCCCTCCGGAGGCTCGAAAAAACAGGGACCCCCCGTGAGGCCAGGAGGTTCCTGAACGCCAGGCCGTGTTCGTCATCGATCAGCCAGCAGCAGGCGACGGGTTTCTTCCCGGAATCGAAGGCCGAGACCAGGTCTTCTGCCATCCTCATTCCGGATTCTCCCGTGATCATCGAGAGAACGACCAGAAGCATGTCGATCTGGGGACTTTCTTCCATGAGCGCGAGGAGGTTCCTGAAACCCTGCGGGTCATTGATCACCTGCGCGGTCATATCGACGGGGTTCAGGCTCGATCCGAACGGGGGAATGAACCGCTCGACCTTCCCCCGAAGTTCTGCGTCCAAAACCGGAACCGACAGGCCGGCCGCGTCGCAGCAATCCGCCGCGATGATCCCTGCCCCGCCGGAAGTGCTCAGGATCCCGACCCGATTCCCCTTTGTCCTCCTCGAACACCCGAAGAATCGTGCGACATCCGTAACATCGTCGGAATCCCCCAGGGTCAGGACCCCATACTGCCGGAACACCGCCTCCCACACCTTCTCGTCACCGGTCAGGGCGGCCGTGTGGCTTTTTGCGGCCTCCTTCGCCACCTCACTTCGGCCCACCTTCAGGACGGCCACAGGCAGGCCTCTCGACCGGGTGAAGCGAAGGAGGTCCAGGAAACGCTCTCCGTTCGAAACCCCTTCGAGATAAAGAAGCAGAAGGCGCACCTCCGGGTCCTCCGCGAGGTAACGGGCGATCTCGATGACGTCGAGGTCAGCCTGGTTGCCGGTCGTCACGACATACCGAAACCCGGCTCCCGCGTCGGCCGCCATCGCGAAAGAGGCAAAACCGAAGGCTCCGCTCTGGGAAATGTACGCCACATGGCCGGTGGGCCTGCGGTCCGTGTCGAGGGAAGCGGAAAAACTGAGAGGAATGCCCTTCGCAAGGTTGACCAGTCCCTGGCAGTTCGGCCCAAGGATGCGAACCCCTCCGGCCTTCGCGATCCGCACGATTTCTTCCTGGGCCTCGGTTCCTTCCGACTCGGCAAAACCCGACGAAAAGATGACGGCATATTTCACGCCGAGACGGGCGCAATCCTCGAGAACGGGGGGAACCAGAGAGGCCCTCACCCCAACGAGGACGACGTCGGGAACCTCGGGCAAATCTTCCAGGGAAGGATAGCAACGAAATCCTTCAAGGGACTGGTACTTCGGGTTGACGGGATAGACGGCCCCTTTGAAGCCGTACCGTTTCAGGAGTTTCAACGGCCTTCCCGAAATGCTTTCCAGGTTCGCCGACGCCCCGACGATCGCGACGGACCGGGGGGAAAAGAGGCGGTCGAGTCTGTTTTCCGGATCCAAGGGGTGTCTCACCTCCTAAGGGTAGGACCGAAAACGGGAAAGGCCTTTCTCACGCCCTGTCTGCAACTGCGTGGAAAGGCCTTTCTTTTCTTCGTCCTGGCCAGGGCGAGCCTGCAGGACCGAACTTTTCGTTGATGGTGCCGGGGACGAGACTTGAACTCGTACGGGTTTCCCCACACGCCCCTCAAACGTGCGTGTCTACCAGTTCCACCACCCCGGCACGTGACGCCAATTATAGCAGGCTGTCAGAACGCGTCAACACCCTATGGGGGTTTTTTAACGACGCTCCTTGATCCGGGCGGCCTTACCGCTCAGCTTGCGGAGGTAGTAGAGTTTTGCGCGGCGCACCAACCCCTTGCGCACGACTTCGATCTTCTCGATCGAAGGGCAGTGAAGGGGAAAGATCCGCTCAACGCCGACTCCGCCGGACACTTTGCGAACGACGAAATTCTCCCGCAGTCCGCCTTTCTGGCGTGCGATGACAATCCCTTCGAAAACCTGGATGCGTTCGCGGTTGCCTTCCTTGACCTTCACATGAACCTTGACGTTGTCACCCGGACGGAATTCCGGAAGGTCGCTCCTGAGAAATTTCTTTTCGATCAACGTGATCCTGGGATCCATTTTCCTTTCCCTCCTTGCTGGTCTACATCCAAATTTTAACGGCACCCGAAGAATCGGTCCATGCAGATCGAAAGCAGGACCGCGGGATCCAGCCACCCCTCCTGCTCCAGCCCCCCCCTTGGCGGGGAGACCAAAGCCTGCGTTTCGGGAAGATCCTTTGACAACCCCATAACCATGGGTTTCCCCGATTCCAGGATCCTCCGTTTCGCCTCGAGCCAATGGATGGAATTCCCGCCTTTCTTTTCCTCAAACCCGACGGCGTAGGGAAGTTCTCCCTCCTTTTGGGAAACCCAACGGAACGCCTGCCGGGATGTCCTGAAAAACTTTACGAAGTTTCTTTCCCCGTCTCCCGATTTTTCCGTAAGAGCGTTCAGTTGTTGCCGACTCCCGTCGTCCGGCTCGACGACAAGAATCCTTTCAATCCCATAGAGCCCTGCTGCCTGTCCCATCTGCCGAAGACAACCCGGGAAACCCGCCGTTTCCCCCGAAAGGAGCAGGTACGGGCGTTTCTGCAGGTAGGGCCTGATGTTTGCCGCAGCCAGCAAATCAGGCCGCCTGGCGATCGTCCTCGCGACAGACTGTTCCTTTCTCCACTTCCCGATGGCTCCCGCATCTCCCGACAGGAGAACCCCGGGAACCTGCACCCCCCTCCACTCGGAAGGGCGGGTAAAGTGCGGGTGGTCAAGCATCCCGCGGTAAAACGAGTCATCCTCGACGGCGGCGATTTTTCCCACGACACCCGGAACCAGCCTCGCAACCGCATCCACAAGGACCATCGCGGGCAGCTCTCCCCCGGTCAGCACGAAATCCCCCAGGGATACCTCCAGGTCGACGAATTTCTCTACAAACCGTTCGTCCACTCCCTCGTAATGTCCGCAGACAAGGACGAGGTGATCGCGGCCCGCCAGGCTTTCGACAAGTTCCTGGCTCAGGACCGTCCCCTGCGGGGACGGGTAGACTACAGTCGCATCCTCGCCGCCCACGCTTTCCAGGGCTTTCGCCAGGGGTTCCGGCATGAGGACCATTCCGCCTCCGCCGAAGGCATAGTCGTCGACCTGCCCGTAGCGGTTTACGGCAAAGTCCCGCAGGTTCACCACGCGAGCCTCGATCGTTTTCGAGCCGATCGCACGCCCAACCACGCTGTGCTCCAGAAAACACTCGAGAAACTCCGGGAAAGCGGTGATGAACGTGACCTTCTTCAATCCCAGAGTCCCTCCATCAAGGCGACGGTCACGGTTCCCTTTTCAAGGTCCACCTTGCGGACGACCTCTCGAATCGCAGGCAAGGCCTTGATTTTGCCCTCGGGAGTCCGCACCATGTAGCAGTCGTTGCTTCCCGTCTGCAGGACTTCTTCGATGACGCCCAGGTTTTCCCCCGTCGTCTCGTCCTGCACGTCCAGCCCCAGGAGATCGTCGATCCAGTAATGACCCTCCGGAAGCGACACCCTTTCTTCGGGCGGAACTTTGACCAGCGTTCCCTTCAGCTGGTCCGCAGAGGTCCGGTCATGGATCTCCGCGGTCTTCGCCAGGATGAGCCCCTTCCCCTCGAGAAAGCGGAAGCGGACCGGATGGAGAACGCCCCATTCCTCGCCGTCCGCGCGAAAGATCCGGAAACTCTCCATTTCAAGGAATCGCTCAGGGAAATCCGTGAGAGGCTGGATCCGGAGTTCCCCTTCGAGCCCATGCCCGCCGCAGATCCGTCCGATGACGGTCATCGCCCGCAGGCGGCCCTTTTCAGTCTTCAAGGATATCTACGACCACCTTTTCGTTTTCCTTCACCGCAGCCGCCTTTGCCAGAAGCCGCAGTGCGTTGACCGTGGCTCCCTTCTTGCCGATCACCCGCCCGATGTCTTCGGGAGCGACCCTGATCCTGACTTCGAAGACGCCGTTGCCTTGCGGCGCGCACTCGACTTTCACCGCATCAGGGTCCTTCACGAGGCGCCTGACGATCGACTCGACCAGCGCTCCGTAGTCCGGCATGGGGAACTTACTTCCGCTTTCCCTCGACGAACCGATCCCAGACCCCGCTCTTCTTCAGGATCATGCGGGCCGTGTCCGAAGCCTGGGCGCCAACCTGCAGCCAGTAAAGGGCCCTTTCCTCGTCCACGCGGATCTCGGCCGGATCCGTCAGGGGATTGTAGTGGCCGATCATCTCGATGAACCGGCCATCTCTCGGCGACCGGGAATCCGCGACGACCAACCGATAGAAAGGAGCTTTCTTTCGCCCGTGTCGGGCAAGTCGAATCTTGACTGCCATTCTTCCACACACCTCCTGTGATCTCTCACCTGAACAGGTTCCTGAGACCTGCCATTCCACCCCGGCGGCCCCTGCTGCCCAGCGTTTTCCAAATCTGCTTCATCTGCTCGTACTGCTTGAGCACCTGGTTCACTTCCTGGACGGAAGTCCCGGAACCCAGGGCGATTCTCCTGCGCCGGCTTCCCTTGATGATCTCCGGGTTTCTTCTTTCCCGCGGGGTCATCGAGAGGATGACCGCCTCGATCCGCTTCAGCCTCCCAGGATCCACGTCGGCTCCCTTGAGAGCCTTTGCGCCCCCGGGTATGGGAAGCATTTCGAGCACTTTTTCCAAGGGCCCCATCTTCTTCACCTGCTGCAGCTGCTCCAGCAGGTCTTCCATCGTAAACCGGTTCTTCCTGAGGTTTTCGGACATCCGGTCGAGGGACTCGCGATCCGCAACCGCCTGGACCTTCTCCATCAGGCCGGTGAGGTCCCCCATTCCCATGATTCGCTGGGCCATTCGGCGTGCGTCGAATTCCTCCAGGTCCTCGACTTTTTCACCGACCCCGGCGAGCTTGATCGGTACCCCGGTCGCCGCACGGACCGCCAGCGCGGCTCCCCCCCGCGCATCGCCGTCCAGCTTCGAAAGGATGACCCCCGTCAGGCCGAGGCGCTCGTGAAAGCGGGCGGCCACGTTGACGGCTTCCTGCCCGGTCATGGCATCCACGACAAGGAGGATTTCGTGGGGTTTCACGGCCTCGCTCACGGACTCGAGTTCCTGCATGAGCGGTTCGTCGAGGTGGAGGCGGCCGGCAGTGTCGAGGAGGATCATGTCGGCCAGGTGCTCTTCAGCGTACCGGAGCGCCTCCGACGCGACCGCCAGCGGGGTGTCCCGTCCCTCCCCCGGGCCGAAAAACGGGACCTTCACCTGCTCGGCAAGCACCCTGAGCTGTTCGACCGCCGCGGGCCGCTGCAAGTCGCATGCGACCAAGAGCGGCCGATGCCCTTTTGAAAGACGCCGGGCAAGTTTTGCAGCGGTCGTGGTTTTTCCCGATCCCTGGAGCCCAACCATCATGTACACCGTCGGAGGCTTCGGCGAGACCGCGAGGTTCGCGGGGCCCTCCCCCATCAGCCGCGCAAGTTCCTCGTAAACGACGGCCGTGACTTGCTGGGCGGGCGTGATGGACTCGAGGACATCGGCGCCGGTGCAGCGGGTCCTGATCTTCTCGACAAGGTCTTTCGCGACCTTGTAGTGAACGTCCGCTTCAAGCAGGGCCCTCCGGACTTCCCTTAGGGCGTCGGCGATATCGGCTTCGTTGAGTTTTCCTTTTCCGCGAAGCGCCTTGAAAACCGTTTCGAGGCGTTCCTTCAGTGCGTCAAACATCCCGTTCCTGTGCCTCCTCGGCATTCTCCGCCAAAGCTTCTTCCATTTCCTTTACGAAACTGGAAGGAAGCTCACTCGAATAGCGCGACAGGATCGTCCGAATCGCCTTTCTCCGGGATTCGAGACGTGCTTCGAAACCGAGCGATGCCTCCAGTTCCAGGAGCCTCTGGCGAGCCCGCTGAACCAGGTCGTAAACGCCCTGGCGGCTCCCCCCCATTGTCTCGGCGATTTCCTGAAGGCTCAAGTCGGACAGGTCGTGCAGTTCGAAGGCTTTCCTCTGGCGTTCCGTCAACAGTCCCGAATACAGGTCGAAAAACCTTCCGAGGCGGATCCTCGACTCCAGCTGTTTTTCCAGGTCCATCCCGATCTCTCTCCTCACGGCATGGCGATTATAGTGACGGGCCGGAAGACTGTCAAGTATTTTTGCTTGACAGACTTCCGGCCGACTCAAAGAGTTCCGTTGGGGCTTTTGGGAAAAACCTAGTGGGAGTGGGAGTGCCCGTGGTTTTCCCCGGCCTCGAAAAAGCGGTCTTCGACCCTTCTCAATAGAAGCCAGAGGTCGTCCGTGAGGCGTCTCTTTTTTTCCAGCAGGTGGAAGAGGGCGTGGGAAACCTCCCCGTCCTCGATCATCTGGAGTCGAGCCATCAGGTCCCCGGTCGTTTCCAGTTCGCCAATCAAGGATTCCCGGAGGAGTTCCGCGATTTCCGCCGGTTCGGCAGCCACTCCATGCCCATGTTCGTGCCCCTCCCCGGGAGTGATGATCCTGCACATGTTCCCTACCTCCTTTTTCGAACTCGTCCCTTTTCTATCATTTCCCGGGGTGACACGCAAGGAAAAAACCGAAGAGACCCGGCGCGCAAAAGGTCTGGTATAGTGAAGAACGAAGGATCGCAGTCGGTCCAGTTGGAAAGCAAAGACCCCACGACAGGAGGGTGCGAGCGATGTCCAAAAGCGAAGTGGATTGGAACCGATTCAGGAAAGAGTACTACCGGACCGTCGGGGCAACCGTGATCAAGGCCCTGGCCGCAAACGGCTTCCAGGCAGCCTACGCCGAAAGCCGCCAGGAGGCGATCGACGCCGTTTTGTCCCTCGTTCCCGAGGGCGCGACGGTCGGCATCCCGGGATCCGTTACGATACGGGAGCTCGGCCTTCCGGAAATCCTGGAGGCGAGAGGGAACCGGATCGTACAGCACTGGGACCCCACCCTTCAAGCGGACGAACGCGCCCAGCGCTGGAACGACGAACTGGCCAGCGACATTTTCCTCACCAGCTCGAATGCGGTGACCCTCGCGGGCGAGCTGGTCAACATCGACGGGACCGGGAACCGCGTGGCGGGAATGGCCTGGGCAAATAACCGGATCTGCTTCGTCGTCGGGATCAACAAGGTCTCCCGCAACATCGAATCCGCCCTCCAGAGAATCCGTGACTGGGCGACCCCGATCAACGGCCTTCGCCTCGGGATGGACCTCCCCTGCATCAAGGCCGGCTTCTGCGTCGACTGCAAGGCTCCGCAGAGGGCCTGCCGGGCGGTTTCCATCCTCGAAAGGGCACCGTACGGAAGGGACGCGCATGTGATCCTGGTGGGAGACACTTTGGGCTACTGATTTTCCCCGAAAGCGTGCTAAAGTAGGAACCGCGGGGAAAGATCGGAGGGGAGATTCTCTTGCCGGATTTACCAAAGATCGCTTTCGTCGTTGCGGGCGGAACCATCGGAATGCTGTTCAGTGAAAGGCACGGAGGGCATGTCCCCAGCCTGGGGGCAGACGAGATGTTGAAGTGGCTCCCTGTGGGGTTGCCTTGCGAGATCGCCCCCATCGACTGGGCCCGCCAACCGAGTTGCCACTACACGATCGGGATGACGACAGACCTGGTCGAACTTCTCAGGAAAACCGTCAAGGAAGGGGCCCAGGGGATTGTCGTCACCTGCGGAACCGACCTGATGGAAGAAATGGCCTACCTGACGGATCTTCTATGGCCCTACCCCCAGCCCGTCGTCTTCACGGGTGCGGTGCTGCCCCCGGATTGCCCCGGAAGCGATTCGAAGCTGAACCTCATCCAGGCCTTCACCGCCGCGGCCTCGGAAAAATGCTGGGGGCAAGGGGTTACGGTCTGCTTCCAGGACCAGCTTTTCGCAGCCTCGGAGGTCAGAAAGGTCCACAGTTCACGAAGGGACGCCTTCGAGTCCCCGGGCCGGGGCCCTATCGCGGAAATCTTCCAGGACAAGGTACTCCTGTACCGCACTCCGTTTCGCAGCGCAACCCTGGGAGAGTACGTCACTCCGGCAAGGGAGATCGAGCTGGTCTGGGCGGCCCTCGGCTGCGGGGAACGCCTCCTCGGCTGCCTTTCCAAGGGACCGGACCTTGACGGCCTGGTACTCGCAGGCACCGGTTCGGGGAACGTTCCCCCTTCCTGGCAGCCTCATATCCGTTCTTTCCTGAAGAGGGAGATTCCCGTCGTCATCACTTCCCGATGCACCCAGGGTCGTGTCGGGCGGCTGTACGGATATGAGGGAAGCGCGAAGCGCCTCATCGAAATGGGGGTCCTGGACGGAGGGGGCTTGAGGCCGACCCAGGCCCGCCTGAAGCTGGCCGTCGGACTCGGAGGCGGGCTCAAGGGAAAATCCCTGCAGCTGTACCTGCTCAACTGACCCACCGCAGTCAAAAAGCCCGACGGGGGATTTCCGTTTTTCCCGTCGGGCTTTTCACCAGGAACCGAAAACGTCCCAGAGCATCTTGATCGCACTTGCCATGACCGTCACGGCCAGGATCCAACGGATTACCCGGTTTCCCTTCGTTACCGTGAAACGGGCCCCCAGGTGGGCCCCGATCATGCTACCGGAAGCCAGCACAAGCCCCGTTCCCAGCCGTACCAGCCCCTGGGAGGCAAAAAGGGCCAGGCTGACAGCCGTGAAACACCCCACGAGAAACACTTTCTCCGCGTTTGCCTGGACCAGGTCTCGCCCTCCCAGTCCAACCAGGGCCCAGACCAGGAAAAAACCCACTCCGGCCTGAACAAACCCTCCGTAGACCCCAATCAGGAAAAAAAGAGCCCCGTGAAGCCAGGCCGGCATTCGGGCCTGGCGCGGTCGTTCCCACATGGAAGGCCTGAACACCAGGAGCACCGCCATCACGAGGATGAGGACGCCAATCGAACCCCGCAGCAGCTTTTCGTCCAGGCGGATGGCGACCAGGGTTCCCGTGAGGGCCCCTAACGCTGCGGGCAAGACCGCGGCAGCGCTTTTCCGCAGGTCGAGCGCGCCTTCCCGGAAGAAGCTGCGGGCGGCTGTCAGGCTTTGCAGAAAGATCGCCACCCGGTTCGTCGCGTTTGCCACTCCCATGTCCAGTCCCGAAAACACGAGCAACGGGAGGACCAGGAGGCTCCCTCCTCCTGCCACGGTGTTCAGGAAGCCGGAAAGGATTCCGGCCAGGAAAATCGCCAACGGGAAAAATCCAGCCATCGCTCCTCCTTTTCCTGCTCATTATGGTAAACTATCGTTGTGATCGATAATTTTCCCGGGGGTGAGGCCATGCGCTACGCGGTCACGAACGAAATCATCGCGATTCGGCTGTCTGAAGGCGAGGAACTGAACCGATCGATCAGCCAGGTTTGCGAGGAATACGCCGTCGATTCCGCAGTCGTCCTGTCTGCGGCCGGATTCGTCAGGAACGTGACCTTCGGCTGGTTCACGGGCAAGGAATACCTCATGGAAACCCATAACGAGATCTTCGAGCTGCTTTCCCTCAGCGGAGACATCAGCTACAAGGAGGGGAAGCTCTATCCCCACATCCATACCGTCCTGGGCAGGAAGGACCATACCACCGTGGGCGGGCACATCCTGTCCGCCGTTGTCGACCACAACCTGGAGATCTTCATCAAGCCCCTGCAGTCAGTCCGGCTTTCACGGGCCTTTGACGGATGGTTCGAGGCGATCGTGCCCGAACGCCGCACCTAGGAAGTTTTCCCCGGGGGGAGGGGCGCCCTGCCCCTTCCCCTCTTTTTTTATGGCCGCTTTCCTGCCTTTCGTCATTTGGAGCAGCTCTTCGGGAGAAACGGGGAAGAACGCATGGTCCGTTCCCGCTGCAGCCCAGACGGTTTCCTGCAGGAAAAGGTCTTCATCGAGAAAGGCTTCGATCTCGGACGGGAAACCGACGGGAGGGACGCCTCCCACCGCAAAACCGGAATATTCCAGGACGATTTCCGGGCTTGCCATAGAAATCTTTTTCACCCCGGGGAGAAGTTTACGCACCGCTTTCAGGTCCACGCGGTTCGTCCCGCTCATCAGGGCCAGGACAAACCGCCCGTCGGCCTGCAGCACGATGGTTTTCAGGATGGCCTCCCGTGGAGCTCCCACGGTCCTGGAAGCGTCTTCCACCGTAAAGATCGTGTCCCGGCTGAAAAGGATCTGCCCGCCGTAGCCCGCTTTTCGAAGAAACCTTCTGACTTTCTCGACCGCTTCCTCCATCGGCGCTTCCGCGCTCATTTTCCAGCCTCCTTTCCCGCTTGCCCCGCTCCGCCGTTTCCGCCTTCCAGGGCCCTGTACACCGCATGGTTTCCCAACACTTTCCGAACGTACTCGTTGGTTTCGGGAAACGGGATCTCCTCAACCCATTCGTCGATGGCTCCCGTCCTCTTGCCCCATTTCCGGACGGACCCGCTCCCGGCATTGTAGGCTGCCAGTGCTTCTTCCACTGTCTCGAACGATCCCAGGTGACGGGCAAGATGGGCGGTACCCAAAAGGATATTCGTCCGGGGTTCCCAGGGGTCCGCTTTCTCCATTCCGAGCCTCCTGGCTTCATCCTGGCCGGTTGCCGGCATCAGCTGCATCAGGCCCAACGCACCTGCGGAACTGACCGCAGCCGGGTCGAAAGCGCTTTCCTGCCGCATGACAGCCCAAACGAGAAGAGGATCTACCCCGAACCGGGCCGCCGCCTCCCGCACTTCCGGGGCGTAGGCCTTGGGGAACAGGAGCGAGAGGAATTCGGACGAAAGGGTCAAAGCCTTCGGCAGGGAATGTTTCGCCCGCTCCGCGAGCCTCACCGAACCGGCAAAATCCCCGCTCCACGCGGCCAGCCAGGACGCGCGGGCCAACCCCTCCCCCTTTCCCGAGGCCTCCAGCTTCAACCTCGCGTAGGTAACAAACCCCCAGCTTTCCAGCGGATCCTGCCCCCTTTGCCAGTTTGACCGCCGAATTGCCCCAAGCGCAAGACCTCCGCGGGGGGAAACACGCCAGGCGTAAAGGGAAAGAGGTTCCTGCGAGACCAGCCTTTCCTCCCATCGTTTTGCGAGGAGCTCATCTCCTTTTTTCCGCGAGCTTTGAGAAAGCCAGAAAAGAAGCCGGGCCCTCTCCAGTCCCTCGGGAGCCCCCTCCAGCGCTTTCTCCCACTCCGTTCCCGCACCCGCTGGGTCTCCTGCCGCCCAGAGCTTCCAGCCCAGCTGCCAGCGCAGCCTCGAAGCAGCAGCCCCTTTCGGGAACCGCCGGAAGAGTTCCGTAACCTCGAAGGCTGAAGCGTCCGGCCCCGCCTGGATCGCCAAGGTGTACAAGGCGGCTTCCGCTGTGGGGCCGTCTCCCTGGGCGAGCCTCCTCAGGGCCGCTTTCGCGCTTTCCAGGCCCGATGAAGCGATGCCGAGCCGCCGGACGGAAGAGGCGGAATACGAGGCCCCTTCACGGGCTAGACCTTCCCACAGGGAAACCGCTTCTTCCCCGCGTTTTGCCCGGAAAAGCGAAAGGGCATACCAGAACCGCCCTTTTGCCGAAAGGCGGGGGTTCCCGTTTCCCTCGCCGGTCGCCGACTCGAAGGAATCGATCGCGGCAGGGTAGTCTCCCGAAAGGGCGGAGGCGATCCCCATTGCTTCCTTCGCCTCCGCCGAGGTCCCCATTCCCGGCCGTTGCAGGAACGAGATCCCTTCCTGGGCAAGCGGCCGGATTTCCAGCAATGCCAGGGCGTCCTTGACCCCTGCAGTTGGAGACTTCAGGATCAGGGAAAGCGCCTGGACCTTTCGGCCGTTGTCGGAACCCGCCCAAAGCAGCATTTTCCTTGCCCATGTCCCCTTTTCACCCGGGGAGGCAAGCCTTTCCCGGAGATAGGCAACGTAATACCTCAACTCCTCCGGCAGGGCAGGAGAAGCCCACAGGTTTTTTGCAAGCCTTGCCGCCTCTTCCGCTCGGCCGGTTCGTTCCATGCCGAGAGCCCTCAGGAGGTCCGCATAAGGGAGGACGGAGGCCGGAATTCCCTTGCGGGCGCGGTCCAGGATCCGCACCGCCTTTTCCCAGTCCTGCCGAAGCCAGGCGGCATTCGCGGCCAGGCACGCTTCCCTGGGAGACAACTCCTTTCTGGCAGAAAGAGCCGCGTCGAACTCTTTCCAACGCCTTTCGTAGAAGAGCGCCGTCATCGAGGGGGAAGCGCCCCACGCCGCCGGAACGCAACCGGCCCAAAGCGATGCGAGGCAAAGGAGAACAAGGGTGGTTTTTTTCATGGTCCTTCGTTTTCTTCTTCCCGGCGGTTGCAGGTGCAGGGACGGCTTTCCCCCGTTTCGACGAAAAGCCGGAACTGCTCCAGCCAGCGTGGTTTTCCCCATTCGCAGAGACCAATGAACCGGATGAAGGCAAGGAAGCGTTCCAGGCATTTCGGGGAAATCCCGTGCTCCATGGCGCAGGCGTTGAGTTCCGCTTCCTCTTCTTCCAGTCCCAGGACCTCCAGGAGAAAATCCCGGATGGAAACTTCCTTCTCTACCAGGTGCGATGCCATTTTATCCCCTTCATCGGTCAGGGTCAGGTACCCATAGGGTTCCTGCCGGACGTACCCCTTGGCTTTCAGGCTGGAAAGAATCCCCACCACGGTGGGGGCCTTGACCCCCATGATGGCGGAAAGGTCCTTTACGCGAACGACCTTGCTTTCCTTCTGCAACTTGTATATGGTCTTCAGGTAATCTTCGCCGCGGGCCGTCAGTTCCATGAATTAGCCCTCCCTACATTTTTTAGGATATTGAGTCGAGTATCGCCCAGGCCAGGCGGCAAGTCAAGGAGAACAGAATGGACGAAGGAACGATTCTTGGAAGCCTGGCCACCCTTGCTTCCGCCTGGGAAGTCCAGACCGGACCGAAACCGGGGCTGGTCGACCCGTTCAGCTGCGGGGCCCATGACGACATGGACTACGTGACCTTCCTGGCAAGCATAAGCGCGCTCTCGCCTTACTGGAGCCTTCAGGCGAGGGTCGGCCTCGACGGGACCCCCCCGGCAAGAGCCATGGAGCGGCTGCGGCCGGTCGGCCTGGAGATGGAACGGGCCATGGCCCGGGCCACCGGGGGAGTGAATACGCACAAGGGATTGATTTTTGCCCTGTCCCTCCTCCTGTTCGGAGCGGGGTCGGGGCTTAGGCGGTCAGGCAGGGTGGATCCCGGGGAGGCTGCCGAACTGGCCGCTTCCGCCGTGGCCGAGTCCGTTCGCGCGGAATTCGATCACCTGTCCCGCTCGGGCCTTCCCGCGGCCCGGACTCACGGGGAGACCCTGTTCCTGAAGCACGGCATTACCGGGATCCGCGGGGAAGCCGCCTCCGGGTTTCCCTCGGTCATCGAACAGGGCCTTCCGGCCTTGAAACAGGCCCTCCAATCGGGAGCTTCGCTGCAGGATGCGGCACTGCACGCCTTTTTCGCCATCGCAGCCGTCTGTGAGGACAGCAACGTCATCAGCCGAGGGGGCTTCGACTTCTGGAGAGGGACCCACCTGCCCCGCATGCGTGCCCTTTCCGAGCCTCTCCCCCCCTACTCGCCCGGCTTCATCCAAGGCCTGCACGCGCTCGATGCCGAATATGCCTCCCTCCGCATCAGCCCCGGAGGGGCGGCGGACCTTCTGAGCTGTACTCTTTTCCTGAATTGGGCACAGCTTGTCAACATGGCGCGTTTGAGTTAGATTATTTGAAAACAGGGAGGGGAGATCGAATGAGTCTGGGACTTCGTTTGAAAACGTTGCGGAAATCCAGCGGGCTGACCCAGCAAAACCTGGCGGAAAAAGTCGGCGTCAGCCGAATTTACATCCAGGCCCTCGAAAGCAACCGCAGACTCCCTTCGATGAAGCTGCTCCAGAAATTGGCCCACGCACTCGGGGTCGAGGTGGCCGATATCGTGGAGACCTTCGGCGGGGACCGCCAAAACCGTTTCCAGATAGAGGAGCTCTGGAACTCGGCGGGAGTGGAACTCTGGTACAAACGGAAACGGCTCTCCCCCGAGGAAGTTCTTCTCGTACGCCGGCTTGTCGACGCCGCACTTTCCGACTGGGATGAAGGCCGCGAAGACCGGAAGGATTCCTGAGGAAGGGGACTCCTCCATCGACTTTCCCCGCCCTCCGGAAGTCCTCCCGGCTTGGGCGCTGGAAGAAGCCAGGCCCTGGTGGAACCTGGACGAGTTCAGCCTTCTCGTCCGCGCCGAGGAAGCCTGCGGGAGAATCCTTGAGCTCAAACGGGTCCCCCTGACGGAGAACCTTTGGGGCCTGCACGTTGCGCGCGGAGACAGGGCCCGCATCTACGTCAACAGCCTCCTTCCCCCGTTCTGGCAGCGTTTTGCGTGCTACCACGAACTGTACCACCTTCTCGTCCACCGTCGGGGAGAAGCCTTCTGGGCCCGAACCGCCGCCCCCCTCTCGAGCTTCGAGTACCAGGCCGACCTTTTCGCCTGGGCCTGCCTGCTGCCGGAGTGGCAGGAATCGCCTTGATGCGGCGGAAATCCCTTCCCTTCTTTTTCGCCATGGCCGGCTGCAGAAACCGCTGCGTGTACTGCGACCAGGCCAAAATCACGGGATCAGGCGCCGCTCCTTCCCCGAAAGAGGTCCAACGCCGCCTGGAAGAACTGGACGCCCCCGTCGAAATCTGCTTTTTCGGCGGGAGCTTCACCTGCCTGCCTCCCTCCCTGGTGGAATCCTACCTGGAAGCAACGGCCTTTGCCCCTTCCGGAAGTTCCCTTCGCCTGTCCACCCACCCTCTTTGCCTCGCGGCGGGAACAATTCGATTGTTGAAGGAGGCCACCCGCGGGACCTGCCCCGTTTCCTGCGTGGAGGTAGGCATCAGTTCACTCGACAACGCGGTCCTGCAAACCTGCGCAAGGGGATACACGGCGGAAGAGGCCCTGCGGTCCGTCGGCCGGCTGCTCCGGGAGGACCTACCCACAGGGGTCCAGCTCATGATCGGCCTGCCCGGCCAGGATATCGAATCGACCTTCCGAGACCTTCGGCAGTTGGCCCAGCTGAAGGGACCGTGTTCGGTGGCCCTTCGGATCTACCCCTGTCTCGTGCTCAAGGGCACCCCGCTGGAATCCCTCTGGAAGTCCGGGAAGTATGGGCCCCTCGAAACGGAACAAGCGGCCCGGTGGACTGGGCGGCTGTTGGCCGAGGCCCTGGACCTGGGGTTTGAAGTGTTGCGGGTCGGCCTGGCCGAAACGGAATCCCTCTCTTCTTCCGTGAGCGCTGGACCCCATCATCCGGCTTTCGGGGAACTTGCATGGGGTGAATGCGCGGCCCGCCTTCTCGTCCGAAATTCCGAGAAAGGTCCCTGGGTTGAACACTGGAAGAAACGCTCCCTTTTCCTCGGTCATGGGAAACGGGGAATCAGGAGGCTTGCCGAGCTTTCCGGGCAAACGGATTCAGAAGCGCTCGCCCGCCTCTCTTTCTGGCCGGGTGGAACCGGGGGTACGGGAAAAACGGGTTCGCAAGTTGACAACCCGGAAAACGAACTCTAAACTGGATGCCGTATACTTGACCTTTTGTTTATCTATTGTGGGAGGAATGCCGAAGAATGGACAGCAACGAGCTTCAGAAACTCATGAGGGAAAAACTCGAAACGGTCCCCAACAAAGCCCGCCGCGTCATCGAATACCTCCTTACGAACACGCGGGAAGCCGCTTTCCGGTCGATCGGGGAAGTCGCCGACCAGCTAGAGGTTTCCAAGGCCCAGATGGTCCGGGTCGCACGCATTCTTGGCTTCACCGGTTACGCCGAACTGAAGGACGCCCTCCAGGGAGCCATCCTGGAGCAGGTGAACCCGGCGGCCATGCTGGCCAAGGCCACGGTCATCCAGGAGGACCTGCCTGAATCCATCCACCGGATGGAACACGCAAACCTTGACGAAACCTGGAACCAGCTGAAACCGAACCTGGTGACCCGGTTCTGCGGCCTCGTCCAGGACGCGAGGTGCGTCTATTGTCTCGGGTGGGGAATTTCCAGCCTCGTCGCCGAGTCCTGCATGATGCGGCTTCGGGTACTGGGTATCCCCTCCATGCTCATGCAGAGGAGCGGGCTTGCCCTCCTGGAACAGGCAAGGGCCGTCGGAGAAAAGGATGCGGTGATCGTCTGCGAACTCCCCAGCTATGCCGTCGAGGTGACGGAAACCGTCGAGAGGTGTGCCGCCCAGGGAGCCACGATCGTCACCATCACGGACAGCCTTGCCGCTCCGGTTTGCCGCTATGCCACGCTCTCCCTCTTCGCAAGCGCCGCAAGCCCGACCTTCGGCAGCAGTGTCCTCGGGCCGCTCTTCCTGATCCATGTCCTGACATCGGTTCTTGCCGTGTCGATGGGCAGCCGGGCGAAGGCCGCGCTGGAAGAACAGGCCGCGTTCCTCCACGATTCCCGGTATTTCCATCCCGCCTTCGGGCTCCGATACTCCTGATCGGTTTCGCTCCAGGCAAATCAGCAAGGGGGAGAAGGGCTTGGCCCTTCTCCCCCTTTTTCGCCGCACCGGGTCAAATCAAATGTCCGGTCGAAAGCAGCTCCTCGGCGATTTGGACCGCGTTCAAGGCGGCCCCCTTGCGGAGGTTGTCCGCAACCACCCAGAGTGACAGGCCGGACCCTGACCCCGTGTCCCGCCGGATCCGACCGACCACGACTGCGTCGGTTCCCGGGACATCCAGGGCCGTGGCGTAACTATCGGGGCCGGCCTCTCCAGCCAGGGCGACCCCGGGAGCTTCCTTCAGGATTGCACGCGCCCTTTCGGGGGAAAGGGGGGTGCGGAAAATTGCGGTGATCGCCTCCGAATGCCCCCTGAACACCGGTACTCGGACGGTCGTGCAGCTGACCGCGAGGTCCGGGATGCCCAGGATCTTCCGGGACTCGTTGACCATCTTCCATTCTTCCTGCGAGATTCCCTCCTCGTCGAAAGAACCGATCTGGGGAATGGCGTTGAAGGCGATCGGCCGGGGATAGACCTTCGGTTCGAAGGCTTTCCCCGAAAGGAACGCCTCCGTTCCTTCCCGCAGTTCCTCCAGCGCTGCCTTTCCAGTACCTGACACCGATTGGAAAGTTACCGCGGTAAACGACTCCAGGCCCGCTTCCAGGTGAAGGGGGTACAGGGCCACGAGGGCCTGTATCGTCGCGCAGTTGGGGTTGGCGATGATCCCGCGGTGGCCTTTCAGGGCCCTGCGGTTCACCTCGGGGACCACAAGAGGAACCTCCGGGTCCATCCTCCAGGCCGAACTGTTGTCGATGACCACGGTCCCCTTTCCCGCAGCAACGGGAGCCCATCGCCGCGAGGCCTCGCTTCCCGCGGAGAAGAGAGCCAATTGCACGCCGTCGAAGGCGGAATCTTCGACCTCCCGGACCGTCCATTCCCTTCCCCTGAAAAGCAGGTCCCTGCCTGCGCTTCTGGCGGAAGCGAGGGGCACCAGTTCGTCTACGGGGAAGTTGCGCTGCTCCAGCACCGCGAGCATTTCCCGCCCGACCAGCCCCGTCGCCCCGAGCACCGCGACTTTCATGGTTGTCCCTCCTCGATGAATTCACGGTGCAAGGCTTTCGCCGCGTCGTCAAGCCGGTCCAGCGCGACGACACACGTGATCGACACGGAGGTGGAAGCGATCATGTCGAGGTTGATTCCCTCCCGGGCCAGGACGGAAAACATCCTGCCGGGGACGTCCACGTGGTTCGCGATTCCCGCTCCCACGATCGAGACTCGACCGACCTCCACGTCGAAGTTGACTCCCTGGGCGTCGATCTCGCGGGCCACTTTCCTGCAGGCGTCGATCGCTTCGCCCAGGAGTCCCTTCTTCACCAGGAAAGCGATATCGTTCACCTGCCCCCTCATCGTGCTCTGAATGATCATTTCCACGTTGATCCCACGCTCCGCCAGGCCGCCGAAAAGCTTTGCCGCAATTCCGGGGACATCCGGTACCCCGAGGACGGCGACCTTCGCCACCCCCCTGTCCGGAACCACGGCACGAACCACCAGATCCTCCCTGACGCACGTTTCCTGCACCCTCGTTCCTCCTCCCGGCTGAAAACTGGACAGGACCGCGATCGGGACACGGTACTTCGCGGCCATCTCGACACTCCTGGCCTGCATGACCTTCGCTCCGAGCACGGCCATTTCAAGGCATTCCTCGTAACTGAGGCAATCGATCCTCCGGGCCCCTTCGATGCGGTTCGGGTCGGACGAGTAAATCCCGTCGACGTCCGTGTAGATCAGGCAGTCTTCCGCATCGATGGCGGCCGCCAGGGCGACGGCGGTGAGATCGGAGCCGCCCCTGCCCAGGGTCAGGATCTCGCCGTTTTCGCCCAGTCCCTGGAACCCCGCTACGATCGCGCATTCTCCCCTGTCGAACCCCTGCAGGATCGCCGTCGCGTCGATGCCCGAAATCCTTCCGTCCATCCACATCCCCGCGGCCCGGATGCCCGCCTGCGCTCCCGTGTAGGATCGGGCCGGAACCCCGAGGTCCTTGAGGGCAAGGGAAAAAAGAGCCGCGCTCTGCTGCTCCCCCGAGGCCAGGAGCTGGTCCAGCTCGCGACGGTCGGTCGTGCAGGAGACCTCACCGGCAAGGCCCAGCAACCCTTCCGTGGTCTTCCCCATGGCCGACACGACCACCGCAAGGGAAGTTCCCTTCCCGGCCTCTTCCGCGACGATTTTCGCCGCAGCCCGAATCCTTGCCGCATTTGCCAGCGAACTGCCGCCGAACTTCATGACCTTTCTCGTCATTTCACCGACCCCCTTGACCTGGCCCCCTGCATATCCGTGTCGAGGACAAAAAACCGGGAACGGACCCCGCTTTCCGTAAAAGCCTGGCACATGGCGATGGCGACCCGCTGGGGATTGCCCCGGGCGAACGCCAGCATGCTTGGGCCCGATCCGCTGATCGCAACCCCAAGGCATTCCGGGATTTTCTTCATTCGGGTCAGGATCGCCTCGCCGCCCGGGAAAAGTCGTGCCCTGAACTGCTGGTGAAGCCGGTCTTCCATCGCGAACATGAGGTTCTCCCAGTTCCCCGTCGCCCAGGAAGCGGCAAACAGTGCGGCACGGCTAAGGTTGAAGACCGCCTCTCCGAGGGGGACTTCCCTCGGAAGGGCCTCCCGCGCTTCGTGCGTATGGACCTTGAAATCGGGAACGGCGACCACCGCGCTCATCCCTTCGGGCATCGCCGGGAGGCGGACGTATCGGACTTCCGTCCCGTTCCAGCAGCTCACCACCATCCCTCCCGTGAGGCAGGGGACGGCGTTGTCCGGGTGACCTTCCAGTTCGGTCGCCAGCGGAAGCAGTGCCTCGGTCTCCAGGGGTTCTTCCCTGAACGCATTGGCGATCAGGATCCCTCCCGCGACCGCCGTCGCCGAACTTCCCAGGCCCCTCCCGAGGGGGATGGCGTTGATCGACCGCAGGCGAAGCCCCCGAGCCGGCTGCCTCCATTTCCTGCAGGCATACTCGTAGCTTTTCACCAAGAGGTTCCTGGAAGGCTCCACCAGCTCCAGGGCGCCCTCCCCGATGACCTCGATTTCATAGCGGTGCTCTTCCAGCGTTTCAAGGACCTGGATGTCGTTGTAAAGGGAAAGGGCCAACCCCAGGGTGTCGAACCCCGACCCCAGGTTCGCGCTGGTTGCCGGAAGCCGGAAGCTCAGCAGGATCGGCTCCATGACAGGGCCTCCTTCAGGGAATCCCAGCTTCCGTCGATCTCTACGGGTTCCGCGAGCCCCCTCGTTGCCGTTTCGGTGTCCTTCAGCCCGTTGCCCGTTAAGACGGCCACGACCCGGATTCCCCGGGGAAGCCGCCCTTCCCGGTGAAGGCGGAAAAGGCCCGCGATCGGCGCGCAGGAAGCCGGCTCCGCAAAAACACCTTCCGAGGAGGCCAGGACTCGCTGTGCATCGAGGATCTCCGAATCGGAAACGGAGAAGAACCCTCCCTTGGTCATTCTCGCGGCTGCTTCGGCCCGCTTCCCGCTCACGGGGCGTCCGATCCGGATCGCCGTCGCGACCGTTTCAGGACTGTTCACCGTCTCTTTCCTGACCAGGGGGCAGGCACCCTCGGCCTGAAATCCCGTCATCCTCGGGAGGTTTCGAATCCTGCCCCGGTTTTTGTATTGCACGAACCCCGCGAAGTAGGCCGTGATGTTGCCTGCGTTGCCCACCGGGATCGCGAGCCAGTCCGGCGCTTCCCCCAGCTCGTCCGCGATTTCCCAGGCGGCGCTCCTCTGCCCCCAGAGTCGATAGGGGTTCAGCGAGTTGACGAGGGTCAATCCCAGGTCTCTGCTTGCACGGACCGCCAAGTCCAGTGCCTGGTCGAAATTGCCCCTGACCGAAAGCACCCTGGCCCCAAGCACGGCCGCCTGCGCGAGCTTTCCCATGGCCACCTTCCCGGCCGGCAGCAGCACGAAGCAAGGGATCCCGGCCGCAGCCGCATATGCCGCCGCCGAGGCAGACGTATTTCCCGTAGAAGCGCAGACGACGGCTCGGGCCCCTTCCTCCAGGGCTTTCGAAACCGCGAGGACCATTCCCCGGTCCTTGAAGGAACCGGTCGGGTTCATCCCTTCCACCTTGACGAAAAGATCGATTCCCAGGCTCTCCCCGAGCCTTCGGAGCTTCAGGAGCGGGGTTCCGCCTTCCCCGAGGGTCAGCCTGGGGGTCGTTTCCTTCAGCGGGAAGAGTTCTCCGTATCGTTCCAGTATTCCGCTCACCGTCCATCCCTCCTAAAGATGCAGAAAGTCCCCCCGTCAGGAGACGAGGGGACTCGCGGTTCCACTCCCGTTCCGCCGGAAATTTCGGCGGCACTCAGTCGCGCTGTAGGGGGCGCACCCCGATCCCTTATCCGAATGGCGGCTTCGGGATCCGCTCCGGGCTGGTCTTCGCCTCCCGGGCCCGGGGGAACCTTTCAGCCGACGGGTTCCCTTCTCTGGCGAGGCCTTGCGGAGGCTACTCTTCCCTTCATCGCGATAAAGAAAAAGGACAACCGATTCATTGGGCGAGTTTATAACTTCTTTCGACATTCTTGTCAAGCCTTGTGTCGAATCTCGGTCTTTGCTAAAATACGCCATCGAATCCGGTATTGTCTTCCTTTTCAAGGAGGCCCAAGATGGCAAACGCAAAAAACGCAGAAGAACCGATCATCATGACCCGGGAGGGTTATGAAAAGCTGAAAAACGAGCTAATCCGGCTGCGCAGCGAAGGCCGGATGGAAATCGGGCGGCAGCTGGAGGAAGCCCGGGGGTTCGGGGACTTGAGCGAGAACGCCGAATACCACGCCGCGAAGGAAGCCCAGGCCAAGATGGAAAGCCGGATCCTCTGGCTGGAATCCCAGCTGGGGAAAGCAAAGGTCGTCGACGCGAAAGACCTGGACACGAGCCGGGTTTCCCTCGGAACCACCGTGGAGGTCCTCGACCTGGAAAGCCAGAAAGCCTTCGTCTACACCATCGTCGGTTCGGAAGAATCCGATCCCGCGCAGATGAGGATTTCCTCCGCCAGCCCGGTCGGGCAGGCGCTGCTCGGGGCCGAGGTCGGCAACGAAGTCCTCGTCCGGGCTCCGAAAGGCGTCCGGAAACTCAAGATCACCCGTATTTCCATCGCTTGACGAAAAAAGGGGCTTGACGAACGCCAAGCCCCTTTTTCACTTTCCTGACCGATCCCGCACCGCTCCCGCCGAGCTTCTCGCGATTCGGGCCAAAAGTTCCGGAAACTCCCAGCCCGCAGCTCTTCCCGCTTTCGGGACGAGGCTGGTACCCGTCATGCCGGGTGCCGTGTTGACCTCCAGGACAAACGGTTTCCCCTCCGGGGAAAGCCTCAGGTCCACCCGGCTGTAGACCTGGCAACCCAGCGCGCGGTGGGCGCCAACGGCGGCAGCCTCGACCCTGGCGGCGGTGTCGGCATCCAGGGGCGCCGGGCAGAGGTATTCGCTAGAGCCGGGCGTGTACTTGGCCTCGTAGGTGTAGAAGGCAAGCCTCGGTCGAATCTCGATCACGGGCAGGGCAAAAGCCGATTTCCCTTCCCCCCAGACGGCCACTGTCAGTTCTTTCCCCGGGATATAGGCTTCCGCCAGGACCCGTTCGCTGTAGGAAGCGGCCAGCCGGATCGCGTCTTCCAGTCCGTCGCCGGACTTGAGGATCGTCACCCCGACGGTGCTTCCCGAGCAGCAGGGCTTCACCACCAGCCCCGCCGCCGTAGCGATTTCCCTCAGCCTCTCAAGGGAAATGTTCCCTTCCACGGCCCCATCGGGCCCGATTTCCACCGCCCACGGGGTCGGAACACCGCGCTTTTCGAAAAGCATCTTGCTGACGGTCTTGTCCATCGCCAGAAAACAGGCCTGGGGACCCGACCCGGTATAGGGGATCCCCATCAGTTCCAGCGCGGCCTGGATTCGCCCGTCCTCGCCCCAGCCTCCGTGAAGCGCGATGAAGACAAGGTCCGGGTTTTCGGACCGAACCCGCTCCAGGAGCTCGCCAGGGGTTTCGGCACACCCGTCGACGACCTTGAACCCCGCTTCCTTCAACCCCTCTAGAACCGCTTTCCCGCTGTTGAGGGAAACTTCCCTTTCGGGGCTGTTCCCGCCGTACGCGACGAATATTTTCACGGATTTTCCTCCCCTGATGAGAAAAAGCCCTCCGCGCCAGGATCCAAAGACAGCAGGGGCGTATCGGAAAAAGCCTTGATCCGGAGGCGAAGCCCGATTTGGTCGTCATCCCCCACGCGATCGTCAACGAAAAAGAGCTCCAGCCGGTAGCACTCCCGCTCGTAGGCCAACCGGTACGCCATCTCGTGCACGCGATCCCCCAGGAGGTCATAACCGGCCCTCACCGCCATCCGCCATCGGTGCGAGATCGGCCAATCGACCGTCTGGAACAATTGTTCGATTTCGTCCAGGTCGTCCCATCGCATCGGCGTCAAGCCATCGATCCAGCGCCGATCGTACCGGGTTTCGAAAAACACGTCCCGGCGAATCCAGCGGAAGCCGAGGCTCCCCTCGACCACGGTCCGCGCATCCGCGGTATCGTAGCCGTACCGTGTCAGCCTCCCGTTCCAGAACGGTTCGACTGTCTCCCGGGTTCCCGAGCTTCCCTTCACTTCGACCCCGAGTCCCTCCCGTTCGAACCGCTCGCCGGATTCCTCGTAACGGCCCCAGTTGCCGAAAAAGCGAAACTGCGACTTCCCGTTCCCTGCGACAGGCCACCATGGAGAGGAGACCGACAGTTCAGGGTCGCGCCAGAGGACCCCCTTGTAGGTTCTTCCGACCCCCTGGCTGTAGTTCACGCTTTCTCTCTCCGACCAGCGGAGGCTCCAGCTGAAACGGCCTTCTCCATCTCCCGCGGAGCGCAGTCCCCACGACGGCCGCCAGCGTTTTTCCCCTTCGTCGGCATTGTACTGGTAGGAACTTTCCAGGAAGGCCTCCCCGTTTTCAAAAAGACCGACCGTCAGCCTCGTTGCACCTTCAAGCCCCTGGTTCGTGGAGAGGGCCAGGTCCAGGTCGCCGGCCAGGCTATCTCCCCATTCGAAGCCGTACCGAAAAGCCGCTCCCGTTCCCCGGTCGCTGTCATGGAACAGGGAAGGGACAAGGGGTTTGGCCCTGCCCTTCGCGAGGTCGATGCGGTAATCGAAGGGGTAGGCGGCCAACAGGTGATCCTCGATGTAGATCTTCGGCTTCACCGCGATCACCCGCCTTCCCGGCAGGATCAGAAGGCGCCGCGTCATGAGCCGGTAGGCAGGCTCCTCCTCCCTGCAGGTCGTCAGGGACATCCCGGAGCCAAGGACGAACAGGTCATCCGAAGCCGCGCCTTGCGACTGCTTCTTTTTTAGCCATCCCCTCGCGCGGGCGGCCGCGACCGAGGCGAACTCGACCGAGTCCCCTTCGAAGCGGACGGCGTCCGCCTCCCCTCTTGCCTTCCGAAGGATCCCGACCTCCTCGTCGAGCCTGTATTCCAGGTCGTTGCCTTCCAGGATCCGATCCCCGTAACGGACCCTGACCCCGCGTTCCGACTCCGACACCGCCCGGACACGGGTCATCTCTTCGTCCAGCAGGATCGAATCAGCGGTCAGGACCAAAAGCCCACGGCGGACGTGCGCGTTTCCCGACGCCCGGGCAGTTCCCGCCTGCTGGTCGTACACCACGCTGTCCGCTTCCAGGATGACCTCGCGCCCCGTTTCTTCCGCGGCCCCGGCCGGTGCAGGCCATCCCGGGTTTCCGGAAAACAGGAGGAAGGCCAGCGCAGTCAGAACCCACCGCATCAAGGCTTTATCCAAGTCGCCCAGGCCCCCCCCGATAGTGTGATCCGGCCGTCCGGTTCGACCAAAGCCGTCTTTCCCCCGGCCTTCATCGCTCCGTGCCGCAGGGTGATTCCCCCTTCCAGCTTCCAGTTCCTGCTTGCGGGGTCCCACTTGGCCGATTCCGCTTCCATCTTTTGGTCTCCCGCCTTCCTCGGGTTCGTCGCGAACAGGCCTCCGGACAGGAGGATCACACCGTCCGGCAAGAGGCGGCCGGAGGCTGCCTTCAGAAGCCATCGGCCCCCCTGGTGCAGGGTCACGCCGACATCCAGGGAAGAGGCCTCGACGGTCCCGTCCTGCATTTTTCGGGCCTCGGCCGCCTTGATGCGGAAGACGTCACCCGAAACCTCCCGTTCCAGGTCGAGGCTTTCGACGAAAACCTGTGTTTGCGCCACGTTCCTGGCCCTTTCGGGCAGGGAAAGGTCTCGCCACAGGACGAATCCCACGGCTGCAGCTACGAGCAGGGCGGCGATCAGCAGGAGGCGGTTTCCGGTGCGCACTTGACCCCGTCCCAGGAAACCCTACAGGCGAAAATCGATCACCGCGGAAACGCCGACTCCCTGAACCCGGCGGATCCCCTGGAGCGGGTTTTCCGAATCCATCGGGACGAGGATCTTGATCCTCAACCGCCCCTGGAAGGTCGTTTCGAGCTGGGCAACCGCTTTTGTCCTGTCAACGGCCTCCTTCGGGCCGGCGACCTGGGCTGCCCCGATGGCCGTCCCGCTCCCGATGGAGACGATCGGGACCACTTTCGTCGTTTCCGTCACGCCGATCTTCTGGTTGAAGGTTATCGTGTTGATGAAGTCGTTCGCGGGACCGGCGATGGCGCTCACGAGAAATCCGCCTCCCACGACCCCGATCAGGTCGGTGAGGTCGACCGCAAGTGCTGTTCCGCCCGCCAGCAGCGAGAGGGCGACCAGTACCGCCGCCATTCGTTTTGAAATCTTCAAGGCTTGGTTCCCCCTTTTACGTCCGCCGATTCAGGACCGGTTTTCATCTCCACCGGGTTCAGCATTCCCTTCAGTCCTTGGGGAACTGGGTAGGCCGTGACGCTGGAAAGCCGGGAAGTCTCGAGATAGAACGGGGTCCCCTCCTGGAGAACCGTTGCGTCTCCGCGGACAAGCAGTCCCCCCGCCAGGCCCACGGGACCGAGCAGGACCAGGCCGAGGAAACTCGCCCCTGCCGCGGCCACGATGGAATCGTCAGCCTTCGCAGCCTTTCGGGCCTGCTCTCCCATGAACACGGGGATTTCCTCCGGCCCGAGGGGCAGGAGGCGGTCGAAGGCGATCCGGACCTCTGCCTTCCTGCCGAAGGACCTCGGGGGCAGGACCGAGTCCACGTGGCCGATCACCAGGCTGCCTTTCGGAGCCACCAGCATGCCGCCCAGGGTGAGGTCGCCGGCCAGTCTCATTTTGACCGGATCTCCCGCCTTTGCGGTCTTGGCCGAAAGCGCCTGCCCCAGTTCGACCTTGAAGACGGTTTGGGCCGGAATCTCGAGCGGCTTACCGGTTACCGGCTCGGGCAAAAGCATTCCCGTCAACCGCTCCAGCCTCATCGCCAGGGGCTTCCCCTCCTGGGAGGCTCCTTCCAGTTGTTTTTCCAGGTCCCCGATGCGGGTGGATGCGGCCATCTCGGGTCTCAGCTGCTGGATCACCGCCCACTCGGCCACACCGAGCTTGAAAAGGAACGACGGCTGCCCCGGCGTGCCCTGGCGAAGAAAGCCCAAAAGCGACTGCTGCCTCTCTGAAAGGCTGCCCGGCAACTCCCTCCCGAAAAGGTCCTTTTCCACCTGTCCAAGCCTCGCGACCAGACCTCCGCCCTGGAGTTCCTGGCCGTAGACGAGCCGCTCGATCTCGCCAAGCGTCTGAAAGACCGTTTCTTCGCCGAACCCGCAGGACGCCGTGACCAGGATGGTGAACAGGACCAGGAAAGCCAGCGCGCTTGTTCGAAATCTCCTCATCGGTGTCGCCCTCCCTTCCGGATCTGCAATGCCGCACCCTATTGACCGTATTTCACCGCAGCTGCAACGAATTCCCTGAAAAGGGGATGAGGCCTGACCGGCCTTGACTTGAACTCGGGATGGAACTGGACGCCCACGAACCAGGGATGCCCCGTCAGTTCTACGATCTCGACCAGGTCCCTTCCGGGGCAGATTCCCGCCATCCTAAGCCCGTGGGCACTCAGGCGGTCCCGGTATTCGTTGTTGAACTCGTAACGGTGACGGTGCCGTTCCTGGACCAGGGGCTGACCGTACGCCCGGTCCGCCAGGGTTCCCGGGACCGGTTCGCAGGGATAGGCACCGAGCCTCATGGTGCCGCCGAGGTTGCAGATGTGCCGCTGCTCCTCCATGAGGTGGATGACCGGGTTCGGTGTTCCCGGGTCAATCTCGGAGCTGTGCGCGGCGGCGATTCCGCAGACGTTGCGGGCGAACTCCACCACGGCGACCTGCATGCCCAGGCATAGGCCGAAATACGGAATCCCTTTCACCCGGGCGTAGCCCGCTGCAGCGATCTTGCCCTCGATCCCACGGGAACCGAACCCTCCGGGGACCAGGATCCCCTGCACCCCCCTGAGCACTTCTTCGGGCCCGAGCCGTTCGACCTCTTCCGCTTCAACCGGCCGCAGGCGGACCCTGACCCGGTTGTGAACCCCGGCATGGGTCAGCGCTTCTACGACGCTCAGGTAGGCGTCCTTGTGGCTGACGTATTTTCCCACCATGGCGATCTCGACCTCGCCGGAAGGATGGAGGAAGCTCTCGACAAAATCGCTCCAGTCGCGGAGGTCCGGTTCGTTGTCCGCCGTAAGCCCGAGACGTCTTAGGACGATGCGGTCAAACCCCTGCCTGTAAAGCTGGAGGGGGACGTTGTAGATGGTCTCCTCGTTGAGGGCCTCGATCACGCAGTCCTTCGCCACGTTGCAGAAAAGGGCGATCTTGTCGCGGATTTCGTTCCCCAGCTCGTACTGCGATCGGCAGACGATGATGTCCGGCTGGATGCCGATGCGCCGGAGTTCGTTGACGCTGTGCTGGGTGGGTTTGGTCTTGAGCTCGCCGGCAGCCGTAATAAAAGGAACGAGGGTCACGTGGCAGTAGAGGACGTTTTCCCGTCCCACCCGGGAAACGATCTGGCGGATGGCCTCGAGGAACGGAAGTCCTTCGATGTCTCCGACAGTTCCCCCGATTTCCGCGATGACGACGTCGTTTTCGTCGGCGACCCGGAGGATGCGCTCCTGGATTTCGTTCGTGATGTGGGGAATCACCTGGACCGTCGCCCCGAGGTATCGCCCCTCCCGTTCCTTGGAGATGACGGCGGAATAGATCTTACCCGTCGTGACGTTGTTGTCCGAAACGAGGGATTCGTCGACGAAACGCTCGTAATGTCCCAGGTCGAGATCCGTTTCAGCCCCGTCGTCCGTCACGAACACTTCGCCGTGTTGGAACGGGTTCATTGTCCCCGCGTCGACGTTGATGTAGGGATCCATCTTGATGATGGAAACCTTGAGGCCCCGTTTCTTTAACAGCGTCCCGAGCGACGCCGCGGTGATCCCCTTCCCCAGCGAAGAAACGACTCCACCCGTGACAAAGATAAATTTCGGCATCTTCTCCATGGCGCCTCCCCTGTTTTTCGTTCAGGCAAATCAAAAAGGCCCCGCCTCGTCCCTTCTATCATAACCGAGCCGATCGAGGCCTTCATGCGTCAATTTGCGGGCGGCTTTGCCCCCTATCGCAGGACCTTCAGCGGATTGATCGGCCTCCCGTTCACCCGGACCTCGAAATGCAGGTGGCTGCCGGTAGACCGCCCCGTGCTGCCTACCGCGGCAACTACCTGGCCCTGCTGCACGCGTGCCCCCGTACCGACTGCCAGGCGGCTGCAATGGGCATACAGGGTCGTGTATCCTCCCCCGTGATCCACGACTACGGTCCGCCCGTAGCCGCTCATCCAGCCCGCGTAAACGACGACACCCGCCTTCGATGCGAGAATGGCCCTCCCGGTAGGTCCCTTGATGTCCAGTCCGGTGTGGAAATCCCTGCGGCCCGAGAAGGGGTCTCCCCGCCAGCCGAAACGGCTGTTGATCTTTCCGACCACGGGCCAGCGGAACGAGCGGGAATAGGCCGCCCCTGACGGAGCAGGAACCTCGACCCCCCCGATTCGCCTCCTCGGTTTGGGTGTCTCTTCACGGACCTCCTCCAGCGGCTTCGCCCCGGGGACGAAGATCTCCTTCCCCACGACGAGTTCTTTCTCGCTTGCCATCCCGTTCGCCGAAAGGATGGCCTCCGGGAAGCTCCCGAAGCGCTTCGCGATCCCGGCCACCGTATCCTTCCTGCGAACCTTGTACAGGATACCGTCCTGGTTGGGAATTCTCAGGACCGCCCCCACCTTCAGGGCGTCGGGGTTCTTGATTTCGTTGCAGCCGAAAAGCGTGTTGATGTCGAGGTTGAAGGCGTTCGCGATGGACCAGAGGCTATCGCCCGGCTTCACCGTGTAATTGGCGATGATCAAAAGCTTTGCCTGTTTCTGCCGGTCCAGCTCGAGCTTCTTCAGGCGGCGGATTTCCTGCAGGACCGCCAGGACGTCCGACTCCGTGTTCGGAACGAGAATCCTCTGGCCGCCCAGCAGGCTGTCCGGATCCTTGATCTCGTTGGCGACGCTCAGCGATTTCACGGAGATGTGGTAGAGCTCCGCGATCTGGGAAAGGGTTTCCCCGTCCGCCACCGTGTGAACCTTCCAGGGGCGCTTCACCGCGGCCGCGTCGCCCGAAACCGGTTCAGCCGGTTCCTGCCCCCCGGGAACGCCCGGGACCTCCTGCAGGATGACTTCCTCGTCGTTCAGGGAAGGCGCTTCGGGAAGGGGACCGATACCCATCCCCTGCAGGAGCGACATCCCCGTACCGGGTTTCTCGGCCGCTTCGGCGATGTCCGCCTTCAGCGTACTGGACACGTCGACGATCAGAAACCCTTCCTCCACCCTTCCTGATGATTCCGGCATCTCGGTGGGAAGGTCGCTCCAGAGGCCCCCTGCCCTGTTCGAGGCGGAAACCGTCAGCACCGTCGCCCCGCAAAGCAGGGCCACCATGACGATCCAGAAGCCAAGCCTGCCGCTTCGGATCCGGTGTTTCCGATGTGGCCTGAAGCCGCGTCGATGCACCTTCATCACCTCTCAGACCGTTTCAGGATAGCTTGATCGTCGCCAGGAAATCCCTGTTGCAGGCGGTGTTCTTGAGCTTATCGATCACAAGGCCCAGGACCTCCGCCTCGTCCGCGTTCACGATGCGGCGGCGGAGGATCCAGATCCGCTGCAGTTCGTCCTCGTCCATGAGGAGTTCTTCCTTCCGAGTCCCCGAGCGCGTGATGTCGATCGCCGGGAAGAGCCTCTGTTCCGCCAGCTTCCTCGAGAGCTGGACCTCCATGTTGCCGGTCCCCTTGAACTCCTCGTAGATGACGTCGTCCATCCGGCTTCCGGTTTCCACCAGGGAAGTCCCGATCACCGTAAGGCTTCCGCCTTCTTCGATGTTTCGGGCCGCCCCGAAGAACCGCTTCGGGAAATACAGGGCAGCCGGGTCCATGCCCCCCGAGAGCGTCCTTCCGGACGGGGGGACGACCAGGTTGGAAGCCCGGGCCAGCCTCGTGATGGAATCGAGGAGGAGGACCACGTCCTTCCCGACTTCCACCAGCCGCTTCGCCTTCTCGAGGGCAAGGTTCGCCACGCGCATGTGCTCTTCCGCCGGACGGTCGAAGGTGGAGGCGATCACCTCTCCGTCCACCGACCTAGCCATGTCGGTGACCTCCTCGGGGCGCTCGTCGATCAGGAGGACCATGAGGAGGACTTCCGGGTGGTTCGTGGTGACGGCATTGGCGATTTTTTTCAGGAGGGTGGTCTTTCCGGCCTTGGGCGGAGATACGATCAGGGCGCGCTGTCCCTTCCCTATCGGGGCGAAAAGATCCACCAGGCGGGTGGAGACTTCCTTCGAATCGGTTTCGAGCCTCAGGCGCTGGTTCGGGAAAATCGGCGTCAGGGCCTCGAAGTGCGGGCGTTTCCTTGCATTCTCCGGATCTGCGAAGTTGACCATTTCGACCCGCAGCAGAGCCTCGTAATGCTCCTGTTCCTTCGGGGGACGGATCAGCCCCCAGACGACATCCCCATTTCGCAGGCCGAACCTGCGGATCTGCGAAAGGGAAAGGTAGATGTCGTGGTCGCTGGGCAGCAATCCTTTAGGCCGCAGGAACCCGAATCCCTCGGGCAACGTTTCGAGCGTGCCTCCGCCGAACCGGTAGCCCTGGCTTTCGGCGTTGGCCTTCAGGACCGCGACCAGGAGGTCTTCCTTCCGCCTGCAGGAGGAGCAGCCGGTGACCCCCAGTTCCTTGGCGATCTTTTTCAGTTCGGTGACAGTGAGGGATGCCAGCTTACCGTAAGAGTACTTCGGCTTCGGAGCCGGCGTTTCGGGGGTCTCGTTTCCGTTTTGAGGGGTCGTTTCGACCTGCACCTGGCCGTTGCCCATTTCGTTATCCGCCATGCGATTTTTTCTGAACCTCCCAGTCCGCGAGGAACTTCTTCAGCCCGCTGTCCGTCAGCGGGTGGTGGAACATTTGCTCGAGCACCCTGAAGGGCACCGTCGCGACGTGGGCCCCGTAGAGGGCGGCCTCGAACACGTGCCGGGGGTGGCGGAGGCTTGCAGCGATGACCTGGGTCTGGATTCCCTGGACGTCGAAGATCTCGACGATGTCCCGCACCAGGCCCGATCCGTCCTCACCGATGTCGTCCAGCCGCCCGACAAACGGGCTGACGTAGGTCGCCCCCGCGGCGGCGGCCAGCAGGGCCTGCTGGGGGGAGAACACGAGGGTGACGTTGGTCGGGATCCCTTCCTGGTAAAGGGCCCGAGCTGCCGCGATCCCTTCGGGGATCATCGGCACCTTCACCACGACATTGGGAGCCAGGGAAAAAAGCCGCCGCGCTTCGAGGATCATCGCGTCGGTCGAAGTGGAAACGACCTCCGCGCTGACCGGCCCGTCCACGAGGGAAGCGATTTCACGGATCCGGGTGGGAAAATCGGCCCCTTCCTTCGCGATCAGGGAGGGGTTTGTCGTGACGCCGGCCAGGACGCCCCATTCGACGCCCTGCCTGATTTCTTCAAGATTGGCCGTATCGAGGAAAAATCTCATGCTCAGGTTCCTTTCGCCCTTTTACTTTCCGGGAGGTCTGATGGTGAATTCGACGTCCGCCCGCTGGCGTCCGTTCAGGTCGATGGTCACGCGGTTTTTCCCCGCCGGCAGGGGGGAGGCGTCCTCCTTGAGGAGGTAGAAGACCTTGTTGCCGCTGCCGGATGGCAGGGAAACGTTTTCCTGGTAAATGAGACGGTTCTCGTGCAGCCACTCGATGCGAAGGCGATCCCCTTCGTGGGCGCCCTGGTAATTGAAGGTCAGGCAAAGCTGGCGGCTGCCGTAAGGGAAAGACGAACCCGGGTGGAGAGGCTGGAGTTTCTCGTCCAGGTCCTCGCAGACGATGATCTGGGAGAGCTGGAAAGGTTCCCTGACGAAAGCGTGGCGTACACCCCAGGCAGCCAGAACGACGACAAGACCGACAAGGACCATCAGGCGAAGGAGAGCCACTTTCCGGATTCTGGCCATAGCTTAACACCCATCCTCCCCAAATGGCAACCAGAAAGGGCCCATTGCTCCCCCCATCTGGCACTACCCCGGACACTTTACCATGGGTATAGTGAAGGGCGCAAGAAAAACGCACGATCGAGGTGATCCCTGATGGAAGAATCTCCCAGGACCCGGCCCTCAGGGGCCCGGCAGGTCGCTCTCGGGGGGCTGCTGGCAGCCTGCGTCACCGCCGCGACCCTCCTGAGCGTCCCGCTTCCCGGCTTTCGGCTTTATTTCAACATGGGCGAGGGAATCATCTACACCATCGCCCTGACCAAGGGCCCTTTCTACGGCGCGGCGGCAGGCGGCATCGGGGCCTCGCTCGCCGACCTCATCCTCGGCTACCCGCTCTGGGCTCCCTTCACCCTGGTCATCAAGGGGCTCGAGGGGTTCCTGGTCGGAGCCCTGCGGAAAAACCGGCTGCTTGCCCTGGCTGTCGGGATGAGCGTCATGATCGCGGGCTACACGACCCTCGCGGGCATCCTTTACGGTTGGAAGGCCGCGCCGGTCGAATTCTTCACCGACGTCCTCCAGACCGGCATCGGAGCAGCGGTCGCCTTGCTCCTCACGAAAGCCCTCAGCCGGTTCACGCAAAAGGACTAGGCGAAGCCTGGGCTTTTTCAAACGATTTCCGGATGGCCTCCACCACCCGGAGATTCTCCTCCTCGGGAAAACCGTCGACCGTCCGCTCCCTTTTCTTCGTGATCCCGTCCACCGCTCCGGAAAGCGCCATGCCCGCCAGCATGGCGCTTTCCTCTTCGGGGAAATGCCCCACCCACTCTCCGCGAATCGCGGACAACAGGGCGGAAAGGGCATAGCATCCCCAATTGGAAACGTCCACAGGCAAACAGAAATCCGCTTCGACGGAACACAGGCATGGCAAAAAGTCCGGAAGCAGCTCTCCCAGGCTCCCGTTCAGGCAACCCATGCCTGCCTCGTTTCCGCCGTCCCCAAGGGCGATGACGGGAACCCCCTCCCGCCTCGCAAGGGCTGCCGCTCGGTCCAGCGGCAGCGTCCATTCTGAAATGTCCTCTCCGCGCATGTTGTAATAGCGGCCGTCTTTTGCCCCTCCCAGCCGTTCGACGAAGACGAGGCAATCCGGCCTGACCTGCAGCACGTCCGACGAGCCGGAAACGGCCTCTACACCCGGACCCCCGATGGCCCGCGATGCGGCTTCGACACCGGTCAGGCAGAACGGATCCGTGACGATCCGGCATTCCTTGCCCAGGCGCAGCAAGGCCCTGCCAAGGACTGCGCTCCCAGGGGGGCCGTCCGTTTCGGCAGCTCCGGCCTCAGGGACAAGAAACCCCGTGACGATCACCACGGAAGCCGCCCGTTCCAGCGTTAGGGCCGCCTCCAGGAGCGTTCCGCCATGGCAGAACCTCGGCGCCTTTCTTCCCGAGCGGTCGGCCGCCACGAGACCGCAGAGGGTTTGCGCCAACGCCCTCAAATGCTCAGGATATCGATCAAAGACATCAGTTCCGGGTTCAGGCATTTCTTTTCCTCCCAGGCCACCGGAAGCGGCGCCAGGTTCATACGGCCGCAGCAGACTCCGACCATCACGCCCCGTTCTCCCGCCATGAGGGCCTGCACCGCCTTGACGCCCATCCGCGATGCAAGGACCGTGTCGAAGGACGTGGGGCTCCCGCCCCGCAGGACGTGCCCCAGGACGGTCACGCGTGCCTCGTACCCTGCCGTGTCCATCAGGGCGCTCTTGAGCCGTTCGGCAGGCATGACCCCCTCGGCGAGGATGATCATGGAGTGGGTCTTCCCGCGTTTTCGGGAATAGTGAAGCTTCTCGACGATTTTCTCCAGGCTGAAGGGGACCTCGGGGACAATCGCTGCTTCCGCCCCGCTGGCCACCCCGACTTCCAGGGCAAGGTAGCCCGTGCGGCGGCCCATGACCTCGACGATGAACAGGCGGTCGTGGCTGGAGGCGGTGTCCCGCAGTTTCTGGACCGCTTCCAGGGCCGTGTTCACCGCCGTGTCGAACCCGATGGTCTCGTCCGTGCCGGCGATGTCGTTGTCGATCGTCCCCGGAAGGCCGATAACGGGAAATCCCTTCTTGTGGAGTTCCCATGCCCCCTTGTAGGAACCCTCTCCGCCGATCACGACCAGCGCGTCGATGCCGGCTTCCTCCAGCCGGGCCAGGGCTTCCGTTTGCCCTTCCTCCGTCTTGAACCGTTCGCTCCGGGCCGTCCGCAGGAAGGTCCCCCCGCGGTGGATGATGCTCCCCACGCTCCCCTTCCCCAGGGGAATGAAATCGCCCTCCAGGAGACCCTCGTAGCCCCTCTGGACTCCGACGACTTCAAGGCCCCCGTAGATGGCCGTACGCGTCACCGCCCGGATGGCGGCGTTCATCCCGGGGGAATCTCCGCCGCTCGTCAGGACGGCGATTCGCTTGAGGTTCGACATGGATTCTCCCTCTCCTTCGTCAGGCCGCTTCCACAAAGGACATCCTACCACACGGAATCCGCGCAGGAAAAAAGGGGACGCCCGAAGGCGTCCCCGAATCGATTCCCACTCTTCGGTTATTGCTTCTGCAGCTCGTTCATCCTTGCCTGGATCTTCTCGATCTCGAGCTTCAGCTGTTCGAGCTTGCCTTCCAGGTCCTTCTTCTCCCCGTTCAGTTTCTCCAGCCGCCGGATCAGCCGGTCCATCTCCAGCTTCGCTCCCGCCTTGCCGGCAAACAGCCTTTCCGGGTTGTCGTTCGCGACATCCCAGACGAACTCGGCCGTCTTGGCCCTCATGGTCATGCTGATGGAACCGCTGATTTCCAGCTTGACGCTTTTGACTCCCTTGAGCAGGTCCTTCCCCGTCTTCTCGTCGAACCTCGGGAAGTAGACCAGCCCCTCGATCTTGTCCATGACCCGCATGTTCAGGCGCGGATCGTAATCCTTGGGTTCGTACCGCTTCCCGCCGATCCAGAGCCAGACCTGCTTCCCGAAAGGAGCCATGTGAAGGGCGGCCCCACGGTTGTCGAAAGACAGCTTGACGGGAATCGTGTCTTCAACGTTGAGGGTTTTCAGGAACTGGTACTTGTAGCGCTCCAGCTCGTCCGCCGTCCAGAGGTTCCTGTCGGCTTCCTGCTGGATCGTCGCCTCGATGAACTCCGCCGAATAATAGGTCGCACTGATCGAAAGAGAATCCCCGCGATCCGCGAAGTCCCTCGTTTTTGTCCAGCGGTTCAGGATCGAGTCGTACGTTGCCGCCCATGCCGCCGCTGACACAAAAACCCAAACGAGAACCGCGATTCCCGGGATCCACGCCTTGCGCATGCACCGATCACTCCAGTCGTGATAAGAAAAATGGGGCGGGAGCAAGAGCTCCCACCCCAAGTCTAGCACAATTGCCTAGAAGTTGACCGTGGTGCGGAACCAGATCATGCTGTCGTCCCAGCCAACCGCGTCGATCGCGTCGCTGTCGATCTTGTCGTAGCCGACCTCGAACCAGAGGTTCGGGGTGTAGTTGTACCGGACGCTGGCGGTGTAGCCCGTGTAGTCGACGAAGCTCGTGTCGTAATCACCGAAGTTGTCGACATCCACCTTGATGTAGCGGACATAGGTCCACCACTGGTCGTTCCACTTCTGTTTCGCGACGATGTTCCATACCGTCGTGTCAAGCAGGGCCGTTCCCACACCCACCCCGGCATAGGACGGGGCGCCGAAGATGCTGGCCTGCAGGGCCCAGGCATAGGGATCGGCGTTCATGAACATGAAGTTCTGGTCGATCTGCGCGTACTCGATCCAGAGGTCCGTGAACTTCAGCGCGTCCTGCTTCACTTCGATGATGGCCTTCCAGGCAGACGGCGAATCGTCGGCGAGTCCGACGAGGTCACCAAGATCCTGGACAAAGTACTGACCCTTGAAGGCGATGTTCTCGTTGAAGTTCACGATCAGGTCGCCCCACAGGGTGGCCACGTCGATCCCGCTGATGCTGAAAATTCCATCATCGGGAATCATAAAAGAATGCGGGAACGCCTGGTAGAAATCGTTCTTCACGTAGTTGGCGGCCACGTGGAAGTTCTCGTTGAAGTCGAACGCCAGGCGCGCACCGTAGAGATACCGGTCGCTCTTGATCCCGGCATGAGAACTGATCGGGAAGTCGCCGGTCGTCAGCGTAACGTCCTCGTCGTGGGCGACGAACATCTCGAAGCTGCCCATGGAGAAGGGCTTCTTGAACCAGATCGCCGTGGCGAGCGGGTCGTAGTCGGTGACGTAGGCATCGTTCATCATGTAGCCGGCGAAGTCCGTGGCGTAGAAATCGCCTTCCCAGTCAAGCGGGAAGCGCCCCACCTGGGCGGTGATGTCCCACGGGAACTGGATCGTCGCGTAGGCACGGACCACGTCGAGGGAGTTGCCGCCGCCGCCCTGCAGCCGCACGTTCAGCGTCACCTTGTCGTCAACGTACTTCACGATGTTCCAGCGGAAGCGGTCAACGCTCCAGTTGGAATCCTGGTCGACACCCCATGCGTTCGTGGAGCCATCCGGCGTAGCGGCATCGCTGTCGCTCGACCACTTCGCGGTGAAGCGGAAGTTCCCGCTGAACTTCCAGCCGCCGATCCTCTCCTCGAGAACCGCCACGCGGGCGTCCAGCTTGTCCACCTTCACGCCGAGGGCGTCGAGCTCGCTCTTGAACTCGACGACCAGCTTCTTCAGCATCTCCAGGTCCTGCTTGCTGGCCTTCTCCATGTCGACCTTCGCCAGGGCGCGGGCGACTACGGCTGCCAGTTCGTAACGGGTCGCCGGCTGGCCGCCCTTGTAGGCACCGTCGGGGTAACCGACGACGATCCCGCTGGCGGCGAGCTGCGCGACGGCATCATACGCCCAGTGGTTCATGGGCACGTCGGCGAACGGGTTCGCGGCAAACGCCGGAGCGGCGAAGGCCACGAGGGCCGCAACTGCGATCAATGCAAAAATCTTCTTCATCTGTTGTACAACCCCCTTGGTTGTGTGTTTTGCGGTCTTCCCGGGGGTCCGGTCAAAGCAGGCCTGTGAAGTGTCCACGTTTCCTTCAGCACCTGTGCCCTTCCCTTCCCTCTCCGGTCCGATCCGCCTTCATCAGCCGCTCTCCCTTGTTGGCGGGGGTTGG
>FWPV01001507.1_pt1 | contig 63966 bp, 49 predicted proteins | sample 2228371 | NCBI WGS metagenome assembly FWPV01 (sample SAMEA103939776, study PRJEB20133) | metagenome
GGCCGGCGGCGGGACCAGTAGGCGTGAAACGCCCGCAGGAATGGCGTCGGTCGAGCTCACCGAGGAGGGGGTTCGTCTCGCCGGCGTGCAGACGGCGGTCGCAGCGCGCGAGCGCCTCGCTCGCACGGTGCGCACCGTCGGCATCGTGACCCCTGACGAGACCCGCATCCGGCGCGTCACCACCAAGATCTCGGGCTGGGTGGAGCACCTCCACGCGAACTTCTCAGGCCAGCTCGTGACGGCGGGCGAACCGATGGTGTCCATCTACTCCCAGGAGCTGCTGGCCAGCCAGGAGGAGTTCCTGCGCGCCCGCGAGGCAGCTGCTTCCTTTGCCGCCTCCGCGCTGCCGGAGGTGCGCAAGGGAGGTGAGGAGCTGCTCGCCGCCGCCCGCCGCCGCCTGGCCCTGTTCGACGTGCCGGAGCGCTTCATCGAGCAGCTCGAGCGGACCGGCACCGCACAGCGCACGGTCACCCTCCTCGCCCCGGCCTCGGGGTTCGTGACCGCCAAGGGGGTGTTCGAGGGCCAGCGCATCCAGCCGGGGATGGAGCTCTTCTCCATCACCGATCTCACGCGCGTCTGGATCGAGGCCGAGTTCTACGAGTACGAGGCGCGCTTCCTCGCGCTGTTCCAACCTGCCACCGTGCGCCTGCCGTACGATCCGACGCGCCGACTGGACGGACACATCGACTACATCTATCCGACCCTCGACCCCGAAACGCGCACCTTACGGGTGCGCTTCGAGTTCCCCAACCCCGACCTCTTTCTCAAACCCGGCATGTGGATCGAGGTGGACATCGAGCTCGAAGGCGGGGAAACCCTCGTGATCCCCGACCACGCGGTCCTCGACACGGGCGAGCGCCAGGTGGTGTTCGTGGCGACGGGGATGGGCCGCTTCGAGCCCCGTCGGGTGACCGTCGGGGTGCGCAGCGGCGGCAAGGCGCAGGTCCTCGCCGGCCTGGCCGAGGGAGAGCGGGTGGTCACCCGGGCGAACTTCCTGCTCGACTCGGAATCGCGTCTGCGCGCCTCGATCGCCGCCTCCACTGCGGCAGCGATGGGCGGCGTGCCGCCGGCGGCGACGGCGCCGCGGGCAGGGCATCAGCACTAGAGGAGCGTCGGCCATGCACGCAGCTACGTCGTCATTGGAATCGCAGCGAGGAAGCCCGTCGCGCTTGAGGGCCGTGGGCCAGGCGCATCAGGCGCGTCGGGGTCCTGCGCCGCGCTTCGCGCTCCTCAGGATGACGGAATTGAGGGCGGCCAATGATTGAGAAGATCATCGAGTTCTCGGCGAAGCACCGGGGCCTGGTCTTGTTGGGCGTGCTCTCCCTGTGCGTGCTCGCGGTCTACACCACCAGGCAGATCCGCCTCGACGCCCTGCCCGACCTCTCGGACACCCAGGTGATCATCTACTCGCGGTGGGACCGCTCCCCGGACATCATCGAGGACCAGGTCACCTACCCCATCGTGACGGCGCTCCTCGGCGCACCCAGGGTCAAGGCGATCCGTGGCCTCACCGACTTCGGCTTCTCGTACGTGTACGTCATCTTCGAGGACGGGACCGACCTCTACTGGGCGCGCTCGCGCGTCCTCGAGTACCTGGCGAAGATCCAGCCGCGCCTGCCGGCGGGCGTGCAAACGGAGCTCGGTCCCGACGCCACCGGCGTCGGCTGGGTCTTCCAGTACGCCCTGGTGGATCGGTCAGGCACGCACTCCCTGGACCAGTTGCGCTCCTTTCAGGACTGGACCCTGCGCTACGCGATCCAGTCGGTGCCCGGCGTGGCCGAGGTGGCCTCCATCGGCGGCTTCGTCAAGCAGTACCAGGTGACCGTCGACCCCAACCGGCTCGCCGCCTACGACCTCCCCCTCCACCGAGTGATCGAGGCGATCCGCATGTCCAACAACGAGGTGGGCGGGCGCCTGTTGGAGTTCGCCGGTCGCGAGTACATGGTGCGTGGCAAGGGGTACGCCCGCTCCCTCGCCGACTTCGAGCAGATCGTGGTCAAGGTCGGCGCCGGCGGCGTGCCGGTGCTGCTCAAGGACGTGGCGCGCGTCGAGCTGGGCCCCGAGATCCGCCGCGGCGTCGCCGATCTCGACGGCCTCGGCGACCACGTCGGCGGCATCGTGGTGATGCGCCACGGCGAAAACGCCTTGAACGTCATCGACCGCGTCAAGGCGAAGCTCGAGGAGCTCGAGCCCTCGCTGCCGGCCGGCGTCGAGATCGTCACCACCTACGACCGCGCCGACCTGATCACCCGCGCCATCGAGACGTTGAAGCACGAGCTCCTCATCGAGATGATCATCGTCTCGATCGTGATCCTCATCTTCCTCTGGCACATCCCCTCGGCCCTGGTGCCGATCTTCACCATCCCCATCTCGGTGCTCCTCGCCTTCATCCCCATGTACTGGATGGGGGTGACGGTCAACATCATGTCGCTGGCCGGGATCGCCATCTCCATCGGCGTGCTGGTGGACGGGGCCATCGTCGAGATGGAGAACGCCTACAACAGGATCCACCGCTGGCAGGTGGAGGGGAGGCAGGGCGACTTCCACGAAGTGCGCCTCGCGGCGCTCAAGGAGGTGGGCCCCTCGGTGTTCTTCTCGCTGCTGGTCATCGCCGTTGCGTTCCTGCCCGTCTTCGCCCTCGTCGATCAGGAAGGCCGCCTGTTCAAGCCGCTCGCCTACTCGAAGAACCTGGCCATGGCCCTCGCCTCGCTCCTCGCCATCACCCTCGACCCGGCGATGCGCATGATGTTCGCCCGCGTCACGCCGTTCACCTTCAAGCCGAGGGTGCTCTCCTGGTTCGCCACCAAGGTGGCGGTCGGCACCTACTACTCGGAGGAAAGGCATCCCATCAGCCGTGCCCTGTTCGCGCTGTACGAGCCGGTGTGCCGGCTGGTGCTGCGCCACCCCTGGAAGATGGTCGCAGGGGCCGTGCTCGCTGTCGCGGTGAGCGTCCCCTTCTACTTCAAGCTCGGCTCCGAGTTCATGCCGCCCTTGAACGAGGGGACGATCCTCTACATGCCCACTACCTTGCCCGGCATCTCGGTGACCCAGGCCAAGGAGCTCCTCGAGACGCAGGACCGCGTGCTGCGCGCCTTCCCCGAAGTCGAGCGCGTCTTCGGCAAGGCGGGGCGGGCCGAGACGTCCACCGACCCGGCGCCCTTCTCGATGATGGAGACCACGGTGATCCTGAAGCCCGAGCGCGAGTGGCGACCGAAGGAGCGCTGGTACTCGGCCTGGGCGCCCGAGCTCCTCAAGGGTTTCCTACGGCCCATCTGGCCCGATCACATCTCGTGGGAGGAGCTGGTCGACGAGATGGACGAGGCGCTCCGGATCCCCGGCGTGACCAACGCCTGGACCATGCCCATCAAGGCGCGCATCGACATGCTCACCACCGGTGTGCGCACCCCCATCGGCATCAAGATCTTCGGCGCCGACCTCGAGGAGATCGAGCGTATCGGCATCGAGCTCGAGGCGATCGTTCGTACCATCCCGGGCACCCGCAGCGTCTACGCCGAACGGGTCACCGCTGGCACCTTCGTGGACTTCACGCCGCGGCGCGACCAGCTCGCCCGCTACGGCCTCACCGTCGGCGAGCTCCAGATGGTGATCATGAGCGCCATCGGCGGCGAGAACGTCTCCACGACCATCGAGGGGCGCGAGCGCTACCCGGTCAACGTGCGCTACCCGCGCGAGCTGCGCGACGACATCAACCGGCTGCAGCGCGTGCTGGTGCCGACCCCGTCGGGGGCGCAGATCCCCCTCGCCCAACTGGCCGACATCGAGCTCGTGCAAGGGCCCGCCATGCTGCGCGACGAGAACGGTTTCCTCGCCGGCTACGTCTACGTCGACATCACTGGCCGCGACATTGGCGGCTACGTCCACGAGGCCAAGAAGCGCGTGCGCGAGCAGCTCGAGCTGCCGCCCGGCTACGTGCTGCAGTGGTCGGGGCAGTACGAGAACATGATGCGGGTGCGCGAGCGCCTCAGGATCGTCGTTCCCATCACCCTGGCCCTGATCTTCATCCTCCTCTACGCCAACACCCGTTCCCCCTTCAAGGCGCTCCTGGTGATGGCAGCGGTGCCGTTCTCGGCCATCGGCGCCATCTGGCTCTTCTACATCCTGGGCTACAACGTCTCCATCGCCGCCTGGGTGGGGATGATCGCCCTCCTCGGCCTCGACGCCGAGACTGGCGTGTTCATGCTGCTGTTCCTCGACCTTTCCTGGGAAGATTTCCGCAAGCGCGGGCTCCTGCGAACCGCCGCCGACGTGGACGAGGCCATCGTCCACGGCGCGGTGAAGCGCGTGCGGCCGAAGCTGATGACGGTGATGGCGGCGTTCATGGGTCTGCTGCCCATCATGTGGTCGACCTCGGCCGGCGCCGACGTGATGAAGCGCATCGCGGCACCCATGATCGGCGGCCTGGTGACCTCGTTCCTCCTGGAACTCCTCGTCTACCCGGCGGTCTACAAGCTCGCCAAGCAGCGCACCGAGCCTTTCGCGGCGAAGGCGGAACGGACCAGCCACTGACCGCGGCGAGAGCAGCGACAAAGAGCGCCGCCGGCGTGGCCGGCGGCGCTGCCTTACGGAGGTGCGAGCCGAGGGGGTGTTGGTGGGAATGTCCTGTGCGGCTATGTTTGGTGGGACAGGTTTGGAAGGCTCTTGGTGACTGGCTTTCCTCGACTGGCCCTCGGCTCCGATCGCTCCGTGGTCCTCCTGGATTTTGATGGTGCAAACCGCATGCCATCTTCCGACTCGCCGCCAGATCGCCGGAGTGTCAAGAATACGGACCTTGCCCTCCACGGTGGACACGCTGGCACCCGTGCACGAGCCAGCGGGCGACCGTGGTCGACTGCGCTACCATCGGCGGCGATGCCCGACCGACGCGTGCTGCGTCGTGGTGCTGCCGGTGCCGTGGCGCTCGCCGCTGGCATGGCCATGATCTTCGTGCCCCGCCTGCCCGAGGGGACCGATGTCTACCCTCACGTGCTCTGGACATGGCAAGTGGCGCGGTGTCTCGCCGACGGGCAGCTTCCCACCTGGCTGCCCGACCTGAACGCCGGCTTCGGTTCTCCCGGCATCCGCCTCTACGCGCCCGCCGGGCCCCTCCTCGCCGGAGCCCTCGCCCTGGTGTTCGGCGATGTGGGCCGCGGGATTCGCGCCGCCCTCCTTCTGGCCGCCGTCGCCCTCGCCGTGGTGGCGCGCCGTTACCGCATGGGGTGGGCCGCCCCGCTCCTGCTGCTCGCACCGGTGGTCGTCTTCGAAGGGTTCTTTCGCTTTCCCGTCTCCCAGCTCCTCGCCATGCCCGTGTTGACCCTCTTCCTGCTGCGGGGGGCTCGCCGTCGCGATGCGACTTGGGAAATCGACGCACTGCTTCTCGCCGCCCTCTGGCTCCTCCACACCCTGAGCGCGGCGGTGGCGGTGCCGCTGGGTGCCGTCCTGGCCGCCTCCCGACGGGGTGGGCTCGGTCCCTACGCCCGCTCTCTCGTCGCCGCGGCCGCCCTCACCATGTGGCACTGGCTCCCCCTCGCCCTCGACACCCGCGGCAGCTCCTTTGCCGATGCCCTCACCACGGCCGAGCTCCACCCCTCGCGCAACTTTCTCGGCACCCCCGCCGCCCATGCCCTCGATCACAACCTCGCCCTCGGCTGGGCCGCGCTGGGCATCCTCGGGGCGCTGCTCGTCGCCGGGGTGTGGCGCTCGTTGCCAGCGCTGCTGGCCGTGGGATGCGTGGGGATGGCCTCCCTCCTCGCCGCCCCCCTCTGGGCGGTGCTCGAGATGCTGGCGTGGTTCCAGTTCCCCTGGCGCTGGCTCCTCCCCGCCACCATCCTCGCGGTGGTGGCTCTGGGCGAGGCGCCCGTCCGCCGCCGGAACCTGGCCACGGCGGTGTTGCTGGCACCCTTGCTGGCCCCGCCGCCCCTCGCCCTGGCCGGCGACCCCCGGCTCGCCCCGCGGAGCCCGTGGCCCGAGGCGGGGCGCCGTGTCCTCGAAAGCTTCGAAGGCAATCCCTTGCTCGTGGACGTGATCGAGCACCGACCGCCCTGGTGGACGGAGCTCGGACCCACCCTGGCACGTTTTGCCGACCGGCAGGTCCTCCTCATCCCGCCCGCCGCCGGCGCGGTCCGGGTGCTCGAGGCACGGGCCGCCCGCCGCTCCTTCCTCGTCACGGCGCACCAGCCGTGCCGAGTGGTCCCTCGCTTGCTGTACGACGGGCACTTTCGCGCCAGCGTCGACGGTGTGCCGGCAACCGTCGAGCGGTGGGGTGCCGCCGTGTCGGTGCTCGTGCCGGCGGGCCGTCACACCGTCACCGTCGCGTGGGTGTTCGGCTGGCCCGCCTTGGTGGGCGCCGCCGTGGCCGCCGTCGCCACCCTCGTCCTGGCCGCCGTCGCCCTCAGGCGGTCGGGGGCCGCGGCGCCCCCTTGAAGACGGCGACGATCTCGGCGGCAATGGCCAGGGCGATCTCCGCCGGCGTCTCGGCGCCAATGGCGAGACCGATGGGGGCGTGGACCCGGGCGAGCTGTTCCTCCCCCACCCCGTCGCGCTGCAACCGGGCGAGGATGGTCGGCACCTTGCGGCGGCTGCCGATCATGCCCACGTAGCCTGCCGGGGTGGCGAGGGCGGCGCGCAGGACCGTCTCGTCGTGGCTGTGTTCCGGTGTGACGATGACGATGCCGTCCTGGACGGAGATCTCGAGGCCTTCCAGCGCCCGGGCAAAGGGACGGACGTACAGGGCCGCGCCGGGGAAGCGCTCGGCGCTCGCGTACTCGCCTCGCGGATCGACGACGATGGTGCGGATCGCCAACAGGTTCAGGAAGCGGTGGAGGAAATAGGCCACGTGGCCGGCCCCGGCGATGACCACGCGGCGGACGGGGTCGATGGTCTCCACGAACACCTCCATGCTGCCTCCGCAAAGAGGCCCGCCTCCTCCCGCGAGCCCTTCGGCGAAGTCGACGTGGACCAACCGGGCGCCGCCGCGGGCGTGCAAGGTCCCGGCCACCGCGATAACGGCCGCTTCCCGCTCGCCGCCACCGATGGTGCCGCGAATGCTGCCATCGGCGAGGACCAGCATGCGGGCGCCGACGTCGCGGGGTGCAGAGCCCCGGACCGCCACCACGGTGGCCATCACCACCCGCTCGCCCCGGCGCCGACGCTCGACCACCTCGTCGAAGATATCGGGGTACGGGTCATCCATGGGACGCTCCTGGAACCAGCGTGCGGTACGCGTCGGGCGTGTCGATATCCGCCACCACGCCCGGGTCATCGACAGCCACGGGCAGCAGGCGGCCCTCCTCGGCGAGGACCACGGCCCGCGCCCCGGCCTCGAGGGGCACCGCGAAGAGCTCGCCCCAGACGGCGCGGGGAAAGATCACCGGGTGCCCTCGCTGGCCCCGGTAGACGGGCACCGCGATGGCGGAGGGGCGGCGACGCCACGCTGCAGCAAGGCTCGCCACGGTCGCTGCCGTGACGAGCGGGTGATCCACGAGCAAGACCACGGCGCCGGCCGTCTCGGCTGGCAGTGCGGCCAGGGCGAGGCGCAGGGAGTGGAGCTGGCCGTAGGCGGGGTGCTCGTTGACCACCCATCCCACGCCAAGGTGTGGGTGGGCCTCGCGGATGGCCGCCGCCTCCCGCCCCACCACCACGAGCACGGGCGCGAGACTCGCCGCCGCGGCTACCACCCGTTCCAGGAACGTCCCCTGGCCCGTGGCCAAGAGCGCCTTGGCCGTGCCCATCCGGCGCGAGTCGCCGGCAGCGAGGATCACGGCGGCCAGGGGTGGTTCGAAGCTCATGCCAGGGAAAGGAGCGTCTCTTCCACCACGCCACGGACCAAGGCCACCTTGTACGCGTTGCCAGACAGCGGCGCGGCGCCCACCGTTGCCGCCGCCCCGGCTCGCGCCGCCGTCGCCAAAGCGAGGCGCTGACCGACCAGGGCCTGCTCCGCTGTCACGGCTCGCCAGGGTGCCGGTGCCACCCCCGAGAGGACGATCCGTGCCTCCTCCACGACGCCGCGCCGCACGGTCACGGACACCGCCGCGCCCACCAGGGCAAAGTCCCACGAGCCCCGCGACCGCACCTTGCGATAGGTGCTCCGGCTGCCAGGCAGGGGCGGCGGCAGGAGCACCTCGCGCACCATCTCCCCCCGCTCGAGGACCGTCTCTCTCGTGAAATCCTCCTGCGGCAGCACGAAGAACGACGCCACCGGCACGGTCCGCTGTCCCGCCGGCCCGACGAGCCGCAGGAGGGCGCCAGCCGCCACCAGGGCCGGCGCCGTGTCCGAGGGGTGCACGTAGAAGCAGGTGTCGCCACCGAAGATGCAGTGGTACTGGTTCTCCCCCTCGACGGCGAAGCAGCGGTCGCCACCCTTGCGGGCACACAGGAAGGGTCCGCGGTAGTACCAGCAACGCGGCTTCTGGCAGAGGTTTCCCCCGAGGGTGCCCTGGTTGCGAAGCTGCGGGCTGCCGACCGCCGCCGCCGCCCGAGCCAGCGCCGGAAACCTCGCCACCACGGTCGGATGCTCGGCAACCTCGGTGAGGGTGGTCGTGGCGCCGATCCGCACGCCTCCGTCGGCAAGCTCGCGGACCCCCCGCAGTTCGCCAACGCCCGCGAGGCTGACCACGGTGCCAGCCTGCACCACCCCGTCGCGCAGGCACCCCAAAAGATCCGTACCGCCGGCGTGCAGCAAGGCGCCCTCTTCCTCGAGCCGCCCCACCGCGTCGGCCAGCGTCGTTGGCCGCTCGTAGGCAAACCTGGGCAGCATCCCTCACCCCTCCCTCGGCGCCCGGAGCAGCGCCAGAAGCCGCGCCGGCGTCACCGGCAGCTCCGTCACTCGCACCCCCAGCGCGTGGTGGATGGCGTTGGCGATGGCCGCCGCGGTGGGGATGGTCGCCGGTTCCCCCAGCCCCTTGGCACCGGTGGTGTTGCAGCTCTCGTCGTGCGGATCGATGGGCAGACAGTGCAACTCGGCGGCGCAGTCGGCCAGGGTGGGGAGCTTGTAGTCGTGGAGGTTGGCGTTGACGACCAGGCCCCGCTGGCGATCCATCACCCGCTCCTCCGTGAGCGCAAAACCGATCCCCATGGCGATCCCGCCAAATACCTGGTTCTCGTAGGTGAGCCGGTTCATCACGCGCCCACTGTCGTGGGCGGCGAGCAGCTGCAGCAGCCGCACTTCGCCGGTTCGAGCATTCACCTCCACCTCGGCGAACTGGGTGACGAAGGGCAGCCCCACCTTCCCCTCCGGATGGGGGTGGCGTCGCCCCACGCCGACGATGGATCCCCGGCCGACGAACTCGCGCACCTCGGCGAGGGTGAGGGCGGTACCGTCGCTGGCGACCACCCGCCCGTCACGCAGGGCAAGTTCCTCGGCCGCCCTGCCGAGCTGGGCCGAGGCCATCTCGAGGAGCTGGGCCCTGACCTCCAGGGCCGCCGCTCGTACCGCTGGTGCGTTGACGAGTACCGTCTGACTGCCTCCCGAGGCGGGTGCGTACTGGGTCGTTCCCGTGTCGGCGTGCTCCACCCGCACGGCCGCCGGCGCCACCCCCAGCTCCTCCGCCACCACCTGCGCCAGGACCGTCTTGGTGCCGGTGCCGATGTCCGACGCGCCGGTGTTCAAGGATGCCGAGCCGTCGGGAAAGAGGGTGACGATGGCGGTGGCGCGCGGGTCCCCTTCGTACCCCCACATCCCCGCCGCCACCCCCACACCGCGCCGCACCGCCCCCTCCCCCCGCCCTCGCCGCCGCGCGGCCGCCCAGCCGAATGCCTTCGCTCCCTCCGCTAGACAGCGGGCCAGCCCCGTCGAGGTGTACGGCACGCCGCGCATCTGGGAGACGGACGGGATGTTCTTGAGGCGCAGCGCCACCGGATCCATGCCGAGTCGCTCGGCCAGGGCATCCATGACCTGCTCGAGAGCAAAGGCGCAGGGAGGAAAGCCGGGAGCCCGAAACGGCCTGCCCGGTCCAGCGTTGGTGAATACGTTGTCCTGTTCGATGAGGACGTTGGGGCAGGCGTACAGGTCGCCCACCAGGTAGCCGGAGGTGGCGCTTGCGGGGTAGGCGCCGCCCGTGCCCAGGGCGTGGAGCCTCAAGGCGACGAGCGTCCCATCCTGGCGCGCCCCAGCCGCCAGGGTCAGCCGGTTCGCCGGCCGGTTGCCCACGCACAGGAACGTTTCCTCCCGGGAGAGGAACAGGCGCACCGGCCGACCGGCGAGGCGAGCGAGGAGCGCGGCGATGACCGTGTGCTTGTTGAGTCCGAGCTTGGAGCCGAAGCCGCCGCCCATGTAGGGCGAGATCACCCGCACCTTGGCCACGGGCAACCCCACGGCAACGGCCAGGGCGCTGCGCACGTCGAACACCCCCTGGGTGGTGTCCCAGACGGTGAGGGTGTCGCCGTCGAAGTGGGCCACCGACCCGTGGCGCTCCAGGGGGGAATGGACCTCGCAGGCGGTGCGGAAGCGCATCTCCACCACCACATCGGCCTCGGCAAATCCCCGTTCGACGTCGCCGCGCACGGTGCGGATCGTGTCGTGCTGGCGGTTGCCGCCTTCGTGGATGGCCGGGCCCTGCCCGGCGAACGCCGCCTCCATGTCGGTGACGAAGGGCAGCACTTCGTACTCCACGGCAATGGCCGCCAGCGCCTCGCGGGCCTCGCGCTCCGTCTCGGCGGCCACGGCCGCCACCTCTTCCCCGGCGAAGCGGCAGTGGGGATCGAAAAGGGTGCTGGTCGGGCCGGTTCCGCGGCGCGGGTACCAGGGAACCGCGGCCCCCGGCGTGTCCGCGGTGAGCACCGCCCGCACCCCGGGGCGACTCGCCGCCCGCGAGGCGTCGACCTTCAGCACCCGCGCGTGGGCGTGCGGGCAGCGCAGCACCGCCGCGTGCAGCATGCCGGGTAGCTGCACATCGATGGCGTACCGGGCCGTCCCCGTCACCCGTTCCCGGGCGTCGATGCGGGGGATTCCCTTCCCCACCAGTTCCGTCTCCCCCCAGGGCGGCGGCAGCACCGTGGCGCCCGCACCCTCCCCGCCCGCGTCACCCTTCCCGTCGCCCATGGCTCACCCCCTTCGCCGGGCTGCGCGTTCCACCGCCTTGAGGATGTGGTCGTACGCGCCGCACCGACACAGATTGCCGCTCATCCCGACCCGAATGGCCTCCCGGTCGGGGTGGGGGTTGCGACGCAGCAGCCCCTCCGCTGCCATCACCTGACCAGGCGTGCAGAAGCCGCACTGAAAGGCGTCCTCCTCGACGAAGGCCTCCTGCACCGCCGACAGCTTGCCGTCGCGGACCAGCCCTTCGATGGTGGTGATCTCCTTGCCCTCCACCTCCAGAGCCAGGGTCAGACACGCGTAGCGCGGCAGGTCATCGACGAGGACGGTGCAGGCACCACACTCGCCCCGCTCGCATCCCGGCTTGGTGCCCGTCAAGGCGAGCTGGTCGCGCAGAACGGCAAGGAGCGTCGTGGCCGGCTCCACCAGCACCGTGCACCGCTGCCCGTTGACCCGCAGCGTGCACGACACCGCCTGCTCCACGGGCGCCGTCGTCGGGCAGGAACCGGCCACCGCCGGCGCCACCACGGCGCCCACCGCCCCCACCCCCACCGTCCCGAGGAACCCCCGTCGGGTAACGCCTCGCTCCGGTCGCGTTGTCTTCTTGCCGACCCGTTCCATCGCTGCCTCCCCTCCCCCTGCGAGCGTGGCGTCCGGCTGTGGCGCCGCCCGGCCCTCGTGAACCGCCTCGCCACCCCCCATCGAGTGGCGGGGCGTGCCGGTCGGGCACGACGGATCACCCATCCGAGTCTAGCGCAGCTTGCAACGAGCCTGACGCGTCTCTGCCTCTAACCCCGTCTGCGTAGAATGCCGCCGCGCTGGGGCAGACCACCGCCCCGAGGAGGGACGTGATGGACGAGACCGCCGTACTCTCGACGTGCGACTTGTTTCGCGATATCGACCCGGCCATCGTGGCGACGCTCCTCCCCTCCGCTCGACGGCGCGAGGTGCCGGCCGGCAGCGCTCTCTTCACGCGCCTTTCGCCGCGGGACAGCGTCTACGTGATCCTCGAGGGACGCCTGGAGATCGTTGGCGGCCCCCCCGAGGCCGAGGTGCAACTCATCGTCCTCGGTCCCGGCGAAACGGTCGGGGAAGGCGCCCTGCTCCACAGCGCCCTCCACTCCACCTCGGCGCGGGCCCTGACCCCCGTCACCCTCCTCGAGTTCCCCCGCGAGGCGTTGCTCGAGTCGCTGCGGCGGGACGGCAATGCCGCCATCGCCGTCATGACCCGCGTGGCCCTCACCATGAGCCGTCGGCTCCTGTTCGCGAGTTCCCGTGACGTGGGGATCGAGAAGGCCTACGCGTCGGGGGCCACCCGGCGTGAGCACGACCTTCTCGGCGAACGGCAGGTACCCGCCGACGCCCTCTTCGGGGTTCAGACCTTGCGGGGGCTCGAAAACTTCGCCATCACGGGGATCCGCCTCCACCACTTTCCCACCTTCGTGCGGGCGCTGGCCATGGTGAAGCAGGCGGCAGCCCGCGCCAACCTGGCGCTGGGGCTTCTGGAACCGGCACTGGCCCGAGCCATCGATGCCGCTGCCCAGGAGATCATCGACGGCCACTGGCACGGCCACTTCGTGGTTGACATGGTGCAGGGAGGCGCCGGCACCTCGACGAACATGAACGCCAATGAGGTGATCGCCAACCGTGCCCTGGAGCTCATGGGGCGGCAGCGGGGGGAGTACGAGTTCTGCCACCCCAACAATCACGTCAACCTTTCCCAGTCCACCAACGACGTCTATCCCACCGCCATCCGCATCGCCCTGGTCTTCAAGCTCCGCGAGCTGGTCAGAGAGCTGGAGCGCCTCGCCGCCGCCCTCGCCGCCAAGGGACGGGAGTTCGCCGATGTGGTGAAGATGGGCCGAACCCAGCTCCAGGACGCCGTCCCCATGACCCTGGGCCAGGAGTTCGAGGCGTTTGCCGTGACGACCAGGGAAGATCTGGCACGCCTGCGCGAGACCTCGCGCCTCTTCCTCGAGATCAACCTGGGCGGCACGGCCATCGGGACCGGCATCAACGCCGACCCGCGGTACCCGGCCCGGGTGATCGAGGAGCTGCGCCGCATCACCGGCCTCGACGTCGTGCTCGCGGAGAACCTGGTCGAGGCGACGCCGGATACCGGCGCGTTCGTCATGTTTTCCGGCGTCTTGAAACGAGTGGCCGTGAAGCTCTCGAAGATGTGCAACGACTTCCGGCTCCTCGCGTCGGGACCGCGCTGCGGACTTGCCGAGATCAATCTCCCCCCCATGCAGCCGGGTTCTTCCATCATGCCCGGCAAGGTCAACCCCGTGATCCCCGAAGTGGTCAACCAGGTGGCCTTTCAGGTCATCGGTAACGACCTCGCCGTGACCATGGCGGCCGAAGCCGGGCAACTCCAGCTCAACGTCATGGAGCCCATCATTGCCTTCAACCTCTTCCAGTCCGTCGATGCCCTCGGCGCCGCCGTCCGCACCCTCACCCACCGATGCGTGGAGGGGATCACGGCCAATCGAGAGCGGTGCCGCGACCTGGTGGAGCACTCCATCGGGATCGTCACCGCCCTCGTCCCCGTCCTCGGCTACGAAGGAGCCAGCGAGGTGGCCCAGGAAGCGCTCCTCACCGGCAGAGCCGTGCGCGAGATCGTGCTGGCCAGGGGCTTGGTGCCGGCGGCCCACCTGGACGAGCTGCTCTCCGTCGAGGGCATGACGCGCCCCCGGCCGTTCCCGCGGGGGACGTCGTGAGTCGCGCCCGGCAAGTACCATCTTTCACAATGTGCTAGACTCCCCTCGCTGAGGAGGGATCGCCGTGACGGACCCGATCCGCACCCTTATCGCCGAGCACGCCGTCGAATTCGTGGACCTCATGTACACCGACCTCGTGGGGGGGTGGCACCATCTGACCCTCCCCGCCTCCCGCTTCGACGACGCCCTCGTCGCCAAGGGTGTGGGGGTCGACGGCTCGTCGGTGGTGGGTTTTCGCGCCACCAAGGCGGGGGACATGGTGCTCGTCCCCGACGTGGAGAGCCACTTCCTCCACCCCTTCAGCGAGCACCCCACCCTCTGCATCCTCGGCAACCTGGTGGACGTGGGCGCCCACGAGGGCTTCCCCCGCGACCCGCGGTTCGTCGCCGCCAAGGCCGAGCGCCGTCTGGCCGAGGAACGGCCGGGCGAGCGCAGCCTGTGGCTCCCGGAACTGGAGTTCTTCCTCTTCGACGAGGTGGAGATGTGGGGAGAGCGGGGCCACTCCGGGTACCGGCTGGTCTCCCTCGCGGCCGCCCACCCGGGTGGCGAACCAGCGGTGCCGACGGTGGCCAGGCACTGCAAGCGCTACCACGCCGCAGCTCCGGAAGACCGGTTCGCCGACGTGCGCTCCGAGATGTGCCGGGTCCTGGCCTCGCTGGGCATCCCCGTCAAGTACCACCACCACGAGGTGGGCGGCAGCGGCCAGGCGGAGATCGAGCTGGCGTTCCTGCCGCTGTGCCGGGCCGGTGACGCCGTCGCCCTCGCCAAGTGGGTCATTCGCCTGGTGGCGGAGCAGTACGGCCTGGTGGCCACCTTCATGCCCAAACCCTTGTTCGGCGAGGCGGGCTCAGGACTGCACTTCCACCAGTACCTGGTCCGCGACGGCATGTCGGTCTTTTTCGACGCCTCCGGGCCTGGTCCCCTCTCCGAAGTCGGTCGGTGCTACGTAGGCGGGCTTCTCCACCACGGTCGAGCCCTCGCCGCCATCACCAACCCATCGACCAATTCCTACAAGCGCCTGGTGCCCGGGTTCGAGGCCCCGGTGCGCCTCGCCTACTCGGTGGCCAACCGGACTGCGGCCATCCGCGTGCCGGGGTACGCCAAGTCGGGGGAGGACGTACGCATCGAGTATCGGCCCCCGGACGCCACCGCCAACGCCCACCTGGCCCTGGCCGCCATGCTCATGGCCGGGCTCGACGGCATCCGCCGTCGTCTCGACCCGGGGCCGCCGCTGTCGGGCGACGTCTTTGCCCTCCCGCCCGAGGCGCTCGCCGCCATACCCGCCCTGCCCACCAGCCTCGACGAGGCCCTCGACGCCCTCGCGACCGACCACGAGTTCCTCCTCGAAGGCAACGTCTTCACCGAGGACCTCCTCGCGGCGTGGATCGCCCTCAAGCGCGCCGAGGCCAAGGACGTGGCCGAGCGTCCCCACCCTCGCGAGTTCGAGCTTTACTTCGGCGCCTGACCCCCACAACCCCGTCGTTGTCGGGCCGGCGAGGGGCAGGCGGCGGGGCTGCACGCGCGACGAGGCCCTTCGCGTCGCTCAGGGTGACAGGACTTTTCAGGGTGACAGGGGTGGGCGCTCGGCGCCTCGGGGTGACGCGGGCTGCCGTCATCTCGAAGAGATGCCTCGTGAGGCAGTGGGGGGGGTTGACACTAGAGAGAGAATAGTCCAAACCTCGGCCGCCGCGGGTGAGAGAGAGGAGAGAACGGACATGTTTGCACAACGAGGAACGGCACGAAGGTGGGCACGTCGTGGCGGGTTGTTGCTCGGTCTCGCCGCGAGGGTGGGCGTGCTCGTCCTGCTTGCCGCGTTGTCGCTCGGCGCGTTGCCCAGGCGTGGGGAGGCCGGCGGGTGCAGGATGGTCATGGCGCAAACCGAGTGCGACGCCTGCAAGAACGCATGCTGCGCGGATTATCATGCACACATGGAGGCGTGCCGGACCATCCTGTTCCTCTGCCGACTGGCGGGTGACGACGTGTGTGCCGGCTACGTCCTGTGCGTGCTGGAAGCCGAGCACGACTTCGACATCTGCAACGCCATGTGTGAACTCGACTGGCCAGACTGCTAGGCGGGGGTCGGACATGCTCGCCCTTGTCGCGCTCGTCACCAGTGTCCGGCTAGCCGGGCTGTTGCCCTATCCCGTGAAAGCCGTTCATTTCGAGCTCCGCGCCGGGGAGACGGTGACCTGCCACTGCCTGCACCTCGCGGGCAGTGCCGTTGCCCGAACGCTGCTCAGGCCCGAGGAGAAGGAGCGTCTCGACGCTCTTCTCGCGCCCCTTGGCGATCGGTGGGAACGGGCGGATCAGCGCCAGCGCGCCACCATGGTGGTCGACTACCTTCGCATGGCCACGGTGGACCGCAGCACGCACTACGCCGAAACGGTGCTGTCGTGCAGCGATGGGTTGCACGCACGAGCCATGAGGGTCGTCACACCTCTGGGTGAAACCGTTTCCCTGGTGCGCGACCTCACGACCGGGGAGTACCTCATGCACCTCCACGCCTCCAAGGGTTCGCCGGCCGAGTTCGTCAAGGTCGTCCTCGAAGAGCTGGGGCGGGCGAAGGGAGAAGGGCAGTCCCCGACGCAGGGTACTCCTAACGCCGAGCTGCGGCGCCGGGTGGAGGCGCTCAAGCAGCGGTTCGCTCGGGATCTGGCGACCAAGTTCAACTCGTGGGACGTCAACGGACAGGTGTACCTGCCGCTCCCCGACGAAAGTACCGCCGAGGTGTTCGGCGAACTTGGCGCCCTCCTGGCAAAACTGTCGCCAGAGGGTGGCCGCCGCATCCAGACTGTCTGGGGCATCCTCCAGGCCTTCGACAACGGCGAGGTGAGCTGTGAGGCTGACGGTGGCGAGCCGCGTGGCGCTGGCCCGGCGTTGGACCCCGACTACCTCGTCGCCCTGCGCCCGTCGAAGCTCTCGTGCCAGCCGGATCGGGGCTTCTGGATGCGCCGGCCGAGCTTCGAGTTGCCCGACAGGACGCTGGTGCACGAGCTCACGGACAGCAAGGACTGGCAGCCGTTGCCGCCGGACCTGTCGCTTGCGGAAGTCGTGCGGTGGCTTCGCCGTCGCTGACGCGACCCCTCCCGGCAGGACCGCAGCCGACTCCCTCGGCCGAGGCAACCCATCGCCATGCTCAGGGTGACGGGGGCGTGCGCTCGGCGCCTCGAGGTGGCGGCGAGCTTCCGGACGTCACTCGGCGGCGGGCAGCGGCTCGATGAGCGGCGCCTCTTCCTCGGTGGGCTGGAACATCACGACCCCCACGCACCCGGGTCCGACGTGGGTGCCGACCACGGGACCGATCTCGTTGAGGAGAAACTCGCTGATCTTGAAATGCTGGAAGAGGAGCTCGCGCAACCTCCCCGACCAGATGGGAGCGGCGGCGTGGCCGATCCCCGCCACCACCGGCTTTTCGGGGTCGACCCGTTGCTTGAGCAGTTCGATCACCTTCGGGTGCGCCGCCCGCCCGCCACGAACCTTGTCCACGGGTGCCACCACGCCATCCACGAGGCCGAGGATGGGCTTGATACCGAGCAGGCTGCCGACCAGACCGCGCGCCCTGCCGATGCGTCCCCCGCGCACCAGGTACTCGAGGGTGTCCACCACGAACAGGAGGTGGAAGCGGTCGCGCATGCCCTCCAGCCGTTCGCGAATCGCCCGAGCCGGCAGGCCCCGTTGCGCCATCCGCGCAGCGAACAGCGCCATCAAGCCGAGTCCCGTCGAGACCTGCTTGCTGTTCACGACCTCCAAGACCGGCGTGGTGCCGTCGGCCCGCACTTCCGAGAACAAGTCGCGAAGCTCCTCCTTGGCCTCGCGGGCGTGGGCCGCGGTCTGCGACTGCCCCTCGGTGATGTGCACGGACACCACGTCGTAGCGCCGCAAGAGGGAGCGGTAGTCGGCGAGGAACGAGCCCTTGGTAGGGGGACTCGTGCGCGGATGCACGTCCTTGCGCGACTCGAGCATCTTGTAGAAGAGGGAGGGCGTGATGTCGATGCCGTCACGGAAGATCTCGTCGCCGAAGATCACCGACAGGGGGATGACGAAGATCCCGTGGCGCTGCGCGATGTCGGCGGGGAGGTCGGCGGTGGAGTCGGTGAGGATCCGCACGTTGTACTCGGGCTCCTCGAACACCACGAACCCCATGGCCTGCAGCCGCTCGAGCATCTCCAGGAGCTCGCCGTCGGGGCTCGCGACCGTGTCCAGAAGCGCCCACACCTTGGTGGGCCGTTGCAGGGTCCCGAGGAGGGCTTGCTGGGCCGGCGAGAACTGGGTGGAGAAGAAGGCCGGCCCCATCTCCACTCGCGCCCGGCTCGCCAGGTCGGGAAGCTTCGCCACCGCCTCGCTGTAGCGATGCTGATCTTCGATGGCCGCGGCGATGAGGCTCACCAAGTCCTGCCTGATCTCCCGCTCGGCCCCCGCCGGTCCGAGGAGCAAGCGGAAGGCGCCGCCGGCGGTCCGGCCGAGGCGCAGGAACGCCTTGATACCCCGCACTCTCCCCGCCCGGGCGGCAATGACCTCGCCGTCCTGCAGCGCAATCTCCCCCTCCTCCATGAGGAGGCGACCGCTCACGACGGTGCGCTGCAGCTCGGGGAGCAGTTCGAAGAGCGGTCGCTTCTGGAACGTGCCTTGCAAAGACTCGAAGCGCGCGTCCGCCTCGAGCCCCAACTCTTTCCCGACGAGCACGGTATGGAGCTTGCGCAAGGTCCCGAGCCCCGTGAGACCTTCCACCTCGAGGTGCAGGGCGCTTCCCGCCGCCTCCCCTTCGTCTCCCCCTTCTTCCTCCTCGGCGGCCGGTGCACCGCCGAGCAGCACCAAGAGAGGCTTGTCCGCGCCCTGGGCCTCGAATTGCGCCAGGAACGAACCGCTGGCGAGACCCGCCAAGGTCGGCTCGGCCACGACCACGCCGGGGACGAGGCCAGTGGCAAAGCGCACACCGTCGGCCTCGTTGTCTGCAGAGACCACTTCGTAGCCGAACTCGGCCAGGCCGCGCGCGAGTTCCTTGCGCCTGCTGTCGTTGGTGTCAACAACCAGGATCGTTGGGCGGGCCATCCGTTCCCCCGGCGCGGGACCCGTCGCCGCCGATGTTCGGCTCGAGCGGCGCGGGTGCGGCCGCGTTGCTAGTATACCCCCATGGGAGTTCATGTTCTCACGATCTTTGCCCATCCTGACGACGCGGAGACCAGCGCCGGCGGCACGCTCCTCACCTGGGCCCGAGCCGGATACCGGATCACCTTGTGCAACATCACCGATGGCGACAAGGGAACCGCCGACCCTGACGACACCCGCGACGCGGTGGTGGCGCGCCGGCGCCAGGAGCAAGCACGAGCCGCCCACCGCCTCGGCGCCGAGGTCCTGTGGCTCGGCTACGAGGACGGGATGCTGCAGCCGACCCTCGAGCTCCGTCGAGACCTCGTCCGGACGATCCGCACCGTGCGCCCCGACCTCGTCCTCACCCACGACCCCACGGTGTGGTTTCGCCACGGCATGTACATCAACCACCCGGACCACCGGGCGGCTGGTCAGGCGGTGGTGGAGGCCATCTACCCGGCCGTGAAGAAGCCCCTCGCCTTCCCCGAGCTCGGCCTCGAGCCCCACGTGGTGGGCGAAGTGTGGCTGGCTCTCACCGACCATCCCAACCGCTACGTGGACATCTCGGCGGTCCTGGAGGACAAGATCGCTCTCATCTGCGACCACGCCTCGCAGTTCCCCCCCGAGCCGACCCGCCTCGCCTTCAGCCGCTTCGCCCAGGAGACGGGCCAGGCGGCAGGCGTGGCTGCTGCTGAAGCGTTCCGCGTCATCGCCCAGGCGCCTCGCACCGTCGAAGCCTTCGCCCGGCGGGGGCGCGCGGACGACGCCGGCGACGAGCCCTGAGCAGCCCTCGGGGCTACGCCTCCCCCATGAAGGGGTAGGCGAAGTGGCGCGGCGGCACGAAGGTCTCCTTGATGGCGCGGGGGCTGGCCCAACGGATCAGGTTCCACATGGAGCCAGCCTTGTCGTTGGTTCCCGACGCGCGCGCGCCGCCGAAGGGTTGCTGCCCGACCACCGCCCCGGTGGGCTTGTCGTTGATGTAGAAGTTCCCGGCCGTGTCCCGCAAGGCGGCGGTGATCCTGGCGATGGCCTGCCGGTCCTCGGCAAAGACCGAGCCGGTCAGGGCGTACGGCGAACCGGTGTCGCACAGGGCCAGCGCCCCATCCAGCTCACCGTCCTCGTAGACGAAGATGGTGAGCACCGGTCCGAAGATCTCCTCCTGCATGAGGCGATGCCGCGGGTTGGTGGTGAGGACGACGGTCGGCTCGATGAAGTAGCCCTCGCTGTCGTCGCACCCACCGCCGGCAAGGATGGTGGCGTCGGCCGAGGCTCTGGCAAACTCGATGTATTCCTTGATGGACTCGAAGGCCGCCCGGTCGATGACCGCGCCCATGAAGTTGCGGAAGTCCTCCACGTCTCCCATGCGGATCTCGGCGACCTGGGCGAGGAGCTGCTCCTCCACCTTGGGCCAGAGGGACCGCGGGATGTAGGCGCGGGACGCCGCCGAGCACTTCTGCCCCTGGTACTCGAAGGCTCCGCGCACGAGGGCGGTGACCAGCGCAGTCACGTCCGCGGACGTATGGGCGAAGACGAAATCCTTCCCGCCCGTCTCGCCGACGATGCGGGGGTAGGTGCGGTAGCTTCCGATGTTCTGGCCGATGGTTCGCCACATGGACTGGAACACGGCCGTGGAACCGGTGAAGTGGAGCCCGGCGAAGTCCGGCGAGGCCAGGACCGGATCGCCCACCTCGCTCCCCGAGCCCATCACCAGATTGATCACCCCGGGCGGCAGGCCCGCTGCCATCAACAACTTCATGTTGAAGTACGCCGGGTACACGCCGGTGGACGCCGGCTTCCACAGGACCGTGTTGCCCATCAGCGCCGGGGACGTCGGCAGGTTGGCGCCGATGGAGGTGAAATTGAACGGCGTGACGGCAAAGACGAAGCCGTCCAGGGGACGGTACTCCACCCGGTTCCACACCCCGGGCGAGGAGATGGGCTGATCCTCGTAGATCTGCTGCATGAAGTAGGGGTTGAACCGCCAGAAGTCGATGACCTCGCACGCCGAATCGATCTCCGCCTGGTAGACGGTCTTGGACTGGCCGAGCATGGTGGCCGCGTTCAGGGTGTCGCGCCACGGCCCCGCCAGCAGCTCCGCCGCCCGCAGCAGGATGGCGGCGCGGTCGACCCACGGCATCGCCCCCCATGCGGCTCGGGCAGCCATGGCCGCCTCGATGGCACGCTCGACTTCCGCCATTCCCGCCTTGTGGTACCGGGCCAGGACGTGGCCGTGCTTGTGCGGGATGACGCAGCTCCCGAGCTTGCCGGTCCGGACCTCCTCACCGCCGATGATCAGGGGGATCTCGATCTCCCGCGACCGGAGTTCGGCCAGCTTGGCCTTGAGCGACTTCTTCTCCGGCGAACCCGGCGCGTAGCTGCGCACCGGTTCGTTGGCGGGCTTCGGAATGCGAAACATGCCGTTCATGGGTACCCTCCCGATGGGCGGCCGCCTCCTCAACCCAGGTGGAACAACGGCCACCGAGGCCGCAAGGATAGGGGCTGCGGCATGGAGGGTCAACGGTCCGCTCGCCCGTGCGCCGCGCTGCCTGGCTGGCCCATCGCCCAACGCGCCAGTATCATGGGCCGATGCCGGGACGTCGCGCCACCCCATGGGCGCCCCCTGCCTCCCTTGCCGTCGTCCTCGTCTCCTGGGAAGACTTCGAGGAGCTCGTGGCCTGCCTCGCCTCCCTCGCCGAGCACCGGCCCCGCCGCGACACCCTCCCCGTGGAGGTCTGCGTGGTGGATAACGCCAGTCAGGTCTTCGACGAGGTGACCCTGCGCCGCCTCTGGCCCGAGGCGACCATCGTCCGCAACCCCACCAACCGGGGCTTCGGGCCTGCCGCCAACCAGGGCGTGGCGCGTTGCACCTCCGACATCGTCCTGCTCCTCAACCCGGACGCACGACCGACCCCGGGCGCCCTCGAAGCGCTCGTCAGCGCCTTTCACGCCCGACCGGACGCCGTGGCGGTGGCGCCCCGCCTCGTGGATGGTCCGGGTACGGGCGGCGAGCCTCAGGCGCGTTTCCAGCTCCGCCGCCTGCCCACCTGGCGGCAGGCGGTGCGCGAACTGTTGCTGGTCGACAAGCTGTTCCCCGACAGCGAGGTCCTGCGCCGCGAGCGTTACCTCCACGTCGACCGCACTCGCCCCTTTGCCGTGGAGCAGCCGGCGGCCGCCGCCCTGGCGGTGCGACGCGAGGTTTTCCTTGCCGCGCGGGGCTTCGACGAGCGCTTCGTCCCGGCGTGGTTCGAGGATGTGGATCTGTGCCGCCGGCTCCTCGACTTCGGCCCCATCCTCTTCTGGCCCGACGCCGTGTTCGTCCATGGCGGCGGCCACGCCGCCTCCCACCTGGGCTACCACCGCTTCCTGCCCTTGTACTACCGCAACGAGTGTCGATACTGGCGCAAGTACGGCGGCTTCCCAGCCGAGCTGGCCTTCCGCACCCTGCTCCTGGTCGGGATGGCGCTGCGCCTGGCGGTGCTGCCGCTGCGGCCGGTCGTGCCACGACCGCGAGGGCAGGCCGCCCTCGCGTACCTGCGCACGGCCCTCATGGCCCTCGGCGTACCGCCTCGCCCGCCGGCGCCGTGAGACCTGCCCTTGGCGAGGCCGCCGCATGGCCAGCTACAATGGCGGTGGAGGAGCAATGACCAACCGAGAGGGGGAAAACCCCATCAAGATAGTCGTCTCCGACCAACAGGCCCTCGGCACGTACGCCAACTTCGCGTCCATCGTCCACAACTTCGCCGAGTTCATCCTCGACTTCGGCCGGATCGTCCCCGGCCGGGAGGACGTGCACGTGGTCGCCCGCGTGGTCATGACGCCGGTGCACGTCAAGCAGTTGCTCCGCGCGCTCTCCGAGAACGTGACCATCTACGAGCGCAACTTCGGCCCCATCCCGGCCGGACCTGCAGGTCCCGGGGCCGAGCGACCCATGTAGAGGCAGGCGCGGTGGCACCGTGCGGCGGCACGCCCCGCCGTTTTGAGAGAGGCTGCGAGCTTCCCCGTGTCCGTTGAGTTCCCGCGCCATCGCCCACCTGTCCGGCTGTGGCCGGCGCTGCGCGAGGTCTTGCGCCACGGCCGGCGCCTCGTCGCGCCCGACGGCTCGCGCCGGCACGCCGTCGTGCAGGGCTTGCGCGGTGCCCTGCGCCGCCTGACCTTTCGCCTCGGCCGCCTGCCGGCGGCGCTGCCTGCCCGCCTGGGCACCCTCCTTGGCCGCAGCGCCGCCTGCGGCGACTGGTCGCCCCCTCCCCTCCCCGCCGACCCGCCGCCGCCCCTGGTGCGGCACGGGGAAGCGGTGGACATTATCGTCTGCGTGCACAACGCCCTGGACGACGTCCGCCGGTGTCTCGAATCGGTCGTGCGCACCACCTTCCCGCCGTACCGGCTGATCCTGGTGGACGACGGGAGCGGCAGCGAAACCGCCGCCTACCTTGCCGCCTTCGCGGCCTCGCAAGGGGCCACCCTGCTCCGGAACGAGGTCCCTCGCGGCTACACCTGCGCCGCCAACCAGGGCTTGCGGGCCGCGCGGGGGGAGTTCGCGGTGCTCCTCAACTCCGACACCGTCACCACCCACGAGTGGCTCGACCGGCTCCTCGCCTGTGCCCGCTCCGACTCGCGCATCGGCCTCGTCGGCCCCCTCTCCAACACCGCCTCCTGGCAATCGGTCCCCGAGGTGTTCGGGCCCGACGGGGACTGGGCCCGCAACCCCCTCCCCTCCGGCTTCGACCCCGAAACCATGGCGTTGGCCGTGCACCAGTGGTCGGCGCGCCTCTACCCGCGCCTGCCGTTCCTCAACGGCTTTTGCCTGCTCCTGCGCCGGCGGATGCTCGAGGAGGTGGGGTTGCTGGACGAGGAGACGTTTCCCTTGGGCTATGGCGAGGAAAACGACCTGTGCCTGCGCGCCGCCGCGGCTTCCTGGTCCCTGGCCGTGGCCGAGGACGCGTACGTCTTCCATGCCCAGTCGCGCAGCTACTCCGACCATCGCCGACGGACCTTGGCCGCTGCCACCGACCGGGCCCTCGTCGCCAAGCACGGCGCGGCCGTCATCGAGGCCGGTGTGGGCCGATGCCGGTTCGATCCAGTCCTCGCCGCCATGCGCGCCCGCCTCGCCCTCCATCTTGCCACCGTCCAGGAACGTGCAGCCATCCTGGAGCGGTGGGAGGGTCGGCGCCTCCTCCTCGTCCTCGCCGTGGAGGCGAGCGACGCGCGGCAGGCAGCGGCCTTTGCGGTGGCCTTTGCCCTGCTGCACCTGGGCATCGATGCACGGCTCGCCCTCCCTGCATTCCTGCGCCCGGAGGAGGTGCCGGCCGGCCTGCGCTTTCCGGGCGTGGTCTACTCCAGCACCGACGAGCCGCCCGACCTCGCACGTTTCAACGCGGTGGTGGGAAGCGAGGTGCTCCTCGCCCTGGGGCCGGTGGTCGATCTGGCGGTGTGTCACCCCGGCCCGAGCCGCCCCGCGGGGCGCGTACGTCTTGCCGTTTCCCTTGCGTCGGCAGACGGTGACAAGGCGCGCGCCGCAACTGCTGCGCAGCTCGTGGCACAGCTCCTGTCACGTCACCCGGACCGCTTCGAGGCGGTGGGGCTGGGGAGTGCCCCGGCTGCTTCGCCTCGGCGCGCGCCGAAGCTGGCGAGGTACACCGGCCCCCTCTCCTTCCTGCAGCACGTGGCGTGGTTGCGGGCGGTGGACGTGGTGGTGGACGAGGGGACGGGGGCCGACGCCGCCCAGTGGGCCGCCACTGCCATGGCTTGCGGCGCCGTCGTGGTAGGGAGCGCGGTGGCTGCGCTCCGAAAGGCCTGCGGCGTTGCGGCTAGCGTCCTGCCGGCGTGGCTCGAGGAAGCCTCCTCCGCCACCTTGCAGCGCCTGGCGGAGGACCGGCACCTCGTCGAGGAGCTTCGATGTGCCGGCATCGCCGCAAGCGCCACCTGGGCGGCCCAGCGGGTCGTCCTGCAGCTCGTCGATCAGCTCGACAGCGGGCGCGGTCGCGAGGGGGCTTAAGTGAGCTCTCGCCTGCGGGTCCACGTGGTGGTGGAGCACGGCGGCGACGGCGTTCCCTTTGGCTGCGCGTACATCCGCGATCTCCTGCCCCTCGGCCATCCCGCCAACCGCGAGCGTCTCGTCCTCACCGCCAGCACCGTTCCCGAGCCTGCCGACGTGGTGGTGGCGGAGCGCACCCTCCGCCCCGGCGCCACCGTCCGCGAGGCCGAAGCGCTGGTGGAGAAGGTTCGTCGCTTCGGGGCGCGCCTCGCGTACACCCTCGACGACAACCTCCTCGACCCCCAGCACATCCCCCTCGCCACCCGCATCCTGGTCCGTTTCCTGTGCCGCGAGGCAGACGCAGTGCTGGTCGCCACCGATGCTCTGGCCTGCCGCCTCGCGCGGCTGGCCAGGCGCGTGATCGTCCTTCCCAACGCCCTCGATGAGCAGCTGTTCGTCGCTGGCGAGGCTCGGCAGGGTACGCCAGGGGAGCGGCGCCGCATCGGCTACATGGGTACCTGGACCCACGAGCGCGACCTGGCGCTGCTCGTTCAACCCCTCCGCCACATCCTGCGCAGCTACCGGGACCGGGTGAGCCTCGAGGTGGTCGGTGGCGCGTCGCCCGGATTCTTGACCGTCTTCGAGGGGTGCGCCGTGCGGGAGCTCCGCGTCCCGCCACCCCAGGTGGAGTACCCGGCCTTCGTGGCGTGGCTGCGGCGCCACGCCCGGTGGGACGTGGCCGTGGCTCCCCTCGAGGACACCGCCTTCACCCGCTGCAAGTCGGACATCAAGTTTCTCGATTACAGCGCCCTCGGGATCGCCGGTGTGTACAGCCACGTCCCCGCCTACGCCGGCACCGTGCGCGACGGCGAGACCGGCCTCCTCGTGGCCAACGATCCTCAGGCGTGGACCGACGCCCTCGTCGAGCTCCTGGACAACGCCCGACTGCGTACCACCCTGGCCGGCAACGCCGAGGCGTACGTGCGCGCCGAACGGATCCTGGCCCGGCGTGCCCCCGCCTGGGCCGACGCCCTGGCGTCGCTCTAGCCGCCCTCGGGCGTCCCTCGAGCGCCCCGGCGTGGGAGTCGCTCGCCCAACCAGCGCAGCGGCGTCGTCCACCGCCACGACCGCGATCCCAGCACGCGCTCCAGCGCCGCCCGCGCCTCGGCCGCCTGTTCTGCCGCGGCAGCAAGCTCACCGGCGGTCTGTTCGGCCAGGGCCACGGCCGCCATGAAAAGGCGATCGCGGGTCTGCGCCTCCTCCTCCAGGTAGCGCACCAGGGCCTCGAGCTCCTGGCCGGTCCAGAGGTGTCGCCACTTCTCGTAGATGCGAGCGCGCGCCTCTCGCTGGCGTTGCCGTTCGGCGGACAGGCCGACGCCCGAGCCGCCGCCAGTGCTGCACCGCGCCCCCACGCCGCGGACGCGCAGAAACGGCGTCCGCCTGGCGAGCTGGAGCCAGAAGTCCCAGTCCTCATAAAGCTCCAGGGACTCGTCGAAGGCGCACCCCTCCGTCACCAGACTGCGGGCAAAGAGCGCCGCGTTGATGGGGATGAAGTTTCCCACCGCCAGGCGTGCGGGGCAGAAGGGCTCGGCGAAGCTGTGGACCACCGTGCCGTCCGGCGCCACCCCCTCCGCATCGGCATAGGCGAGCCGCGTATCCGGATGGGCGGCCAGCGCTTCCACCAGCGCCGCCACGTGGTGGTCGAGAAACCAGTCATCGTCGTCGAGAAAGATCAGGTACTCGCCCCCCGCCGCGGCCAGCCCCAGGTTGGCCGCGCGGGAGCGCCCCAGCCGCCGCCCCTCGCCGATCAGCCTGATGGGCACACGGCCTGTAACCTGCGCGACCCTGGGGTGCCCCTCCCCCAGGGCGTCGACGCAGACCACTTCCAGAGCAGGGTGCGTCTGGCTCGCCACCGACGCGAGGGCCCGGGCCAGTTCTGGCCGCCCGATGGAGCGCACGATGACGGTGACGAGGGGGGTGTTCACAGCTCCCGCCCCCGGCCGTTTGTCACCCCTCGACCCACGGCACCGACCTGCACCGGCCCCACCCGCCCCTCGATCCAGCCCCCCCCGACCACCGTGTCGTCCTGGTAAAAGACCGCCGCCTGTCCAGGCGCCGGGGCCGACACCGGCTCCTCGAAGCTCACGCGGGCTCGCCCTCCCGGCAACGGGGTCACCTCGGCCGGCGCGGGCTCGTGGCGCGAACGGACCTGGACCGCCAGGTGCCGGGGCGCGGCCGGCTCGCCGTCGTGCCAGAGCACCTGGGCGAGGGTCACCGAGGAGGCGCACGCCTCCTCCCTGGAACCAGCGATGACCGTGTTGTGCTCGGCGTCGATGGCCACCACGTACCGGCGTTCGCGGCCGCTCACCCCGAGCCCCCGCCGCTGCCCGACGGTAAAGTGGTGAATCCCCTGGTGTCGACCGATGACCTCGCCATCCGTGGTGACGATGGGACCCGGGCCCCTCAGCCGGTCGCCGGCCAGCCGCTCCACCACCAGGGGGTAGGCACAGCCGCGCGGCACGAAGCACACCTCCTGGCTGTCCCGGCGTTCCGCCGAGGCCAGACCCAGGCGACGGGCGATCTCGCGCACCTCACCCTTGGGCAAGGTACCGAGGGGAAAGAGGATCCGTTCGAGGGCCGGAGGCGACAGCTCGAAGAGGAAGTACGACTGATCGCGGGCGGTCTCGAGGGCGCGCCGGATGCGAACGCTGCCATCGGCAAGGTGCCTGCGACGGGCGTAGTGGCCGGTGGCGACCGCGTCGGCCCCGAACTGCTCGGCCAGTGCGAGGAGCCGGGGGAACTTGACCCGCGAGTTGCAACGGATGCACGGTGACGGCGTCTCGCCCGCACGGTAGGCGTCGAGGAACGGCTCGATGACCTGGCCGTGGAAGGTCTGTTCCTCGTCGATGAGGTGATGGGGCACGCCGAGGCGCGCGGCCACGGCGCGGGCGGCGGCAATGGCGTCGGGAGAACAGCAGCGCGACACGTCGAGGCCGTGGGGGGTGAGGTCGGCCAGGTGCATGGTGATACCGATCACCTCGTGGCCCTCCGCCTGGAGGAGGGCTGCAGCCACGGACGAGTCAACGCCTCCGGAAAGGGCAACGAGGACCTTCACCGCACGAACTCACGGCTCCTGGGCCTCGGTGACGATGAACATCAGGGTCGTCGTGCCGAGACTGAACTCCTGATGGCTCGCGATGGTGGCGGTCTGGACCCGCACCCCGTTAACGAAGGAGCCGTTGGAGGAACCGAGGTCCACCAGGACCGCCTCGTCGCCCCGGATGTCGAGGACGGCGTGGCGGCGCGATACCTCGCTGTCCGGCAACTGCAAGTCGTTCTCCGCCCCCCGGCCCAGGAGGATGCGCGGCTTGGTGATGGGGTAGATCTGACCGGCGCTGGCCCCGAGAATGACCGCCAGGGAGTAGCGGCGGTTCGGCGGCAGTGGCGCGAGCTCCGGCAAGTTGGCCAGCTCCACATCGGCCTGGGCCTTGCGAACCTCGAGCTCGCGCGTGATCTCGTCGGCATTGCGTCGCTTGCCGACGTGGGTGTCGCTGCCCGCCTCCCCCTGACCAGGCCGCTCGACCTCGAAGATGGTGCCGCACTTGGTGCAGCGCAAGCGCTTGCGGTTGTCGCTGCCGAAGCGGGCCTCGTCGTACTGGTACTTGGCCCCGCACGACGTGCAACTGACGATCATGAACCCCCTCCCCGCACCAGCTTACACAATCTCACGCTCCCAGCCGCGTCCGGCGCGGTGCCCCAAGTGTACGCTCTCCACGCCTCCGGCCCAAGCCTCCCCGGTCGCGGTGCGTGGTAGCATCCCCGCGTGGGCGCCAAGGCACACCCGCGGACACGAGGAGGATCCGACGTCACGGCTCCCCCGCCCCCCGCCCAGGTACTCCACATCCCCACCAACCCGGCGGCCGAGCGGGCGGTCCTCGGTGCCATCCTGGCCGACGCCAACTGCTACTTTCGCGTTGTCGACATCGTCCGGGACGAGGACTTCCACAACCCGGCCCACCGCGCCCTGTTCGCCGCCTTTGGCGCCATGGCCGGCGAGAACCTCGACATCGACTTCCTGACCACCACGAGCTACCTGGAGCGGACCGGGGCCCTCGAAGCGGCGGGGGGGTTGTCGTACCTGGCGGGCCTCGCCAACGAGCTGCCCGATACGGCCAACGTCGAGCACTACGCCAACATCGTCCGGGACCGGGCCATCAAGCGGGAGCTGGTCACCGTCTCCCAACAGCTCCTCGCCATGAGCGCCCGCGACGAGGGAGAGGCCAGCGAGGCCCTCGAGACCGCCGAGGCTGCCATCATCGCCATCGCCGACCGCACCATGCGGGGCAGCCTCCGACCGGTCAAGGAGCTGGCCCAGGAGGAACTGCAACACATCCAGCGGGTCTCCGCCTCCTCCGCCCCCTACACCGGGATCGCCACCGGCTTTTTCCGTCTCGACGAACTGACCTCGGGCTTGCAGAAGCAGGACCTCATCGTCCTTGCCGCTCGCCCCGGGCTCGGCAAGACGGCCATGGCCCTCAACATCGCCGCGCACTGCGCCGTTCGCGAGCGTCTCAAGGTGGCGGTCTTCTCCCTGGAGATGTCGGCCAGCGCCCTGGTGCGACGGCTGCTCGCCGCCGAGGCCCGCATCGACCTGCGCCGGCTGACGCGCGGGCTGCTTCGGCGCGACCCCGACCCCGGCAGGCGTCAACCCAACGACTGGCAGAAGCTCGTGACCGCCGTGGACCATCTGGCCGACGCCCAGTTCTGGATCGACGACTCCGCCGTCCTCACCCCGCTCGAGCTGCGCGGCAAGTGCCGGCGACTCGCCATGGAACACGGCCTGGACCTGGTCGTGGTGGACTACCTCCAGCTCATGAGCGCCGGCATCCCCACCGAGAACCGCACCCAGGAGGTGTCCGCCATCTCGCGGGGGCTCAAGGCGGTGGCCAAGCAGCTCAACGTGCCGGTGCTCGCCCTGTCGCAACTGTCGCGCTACTCCGAGCGGCGCGGCGGCGACCAGCGACCGCAGCTTTCGGACCTGCGGGAGTCGGGCTCCATCGAGCAGGACGCCGATGTGGTCATCTTCATCAACCGCAAGAACCCAGCCCTGGTGACGGGCGAGGAAAGCGAGGAGGAGCGGCGCCAGGCCGAGATCATCGTGGCCAAGCAGCGCAACGGCCCTACCGATCTCTTCCGACTCATTTACCTCGACGAGTTCACCCGCTTCGAGAACCCGGACTTCACCCACGATGTCCCGTAACCCTTCCGCCTTCGCCGGCGCCCACCGCCTCCTGGAAGCGGTGGGGCAACGGACCATGCACCTGTTCGAGGAGGTGGGACGGTTCTTTTTTATCCTTTCCAGCACCCTGTACTGGATGTTCCGGAGACCCTTCGATGGACGTCAATGGGTCCGGCAAATGGTCCGGGTCGGGGTGGACTCGCTGCCGGTGGTGGGGCTGACCGCCCTCTTCACCGGCATGGTCCTGGCGCTGCAGACCTACCGGGGCTTCGAGCGCTTTCACGCCGAGGCGTACGTCGGCTCCGTCGTGTCGCTGTCGTTGACCCGCGAGCTGGCGCCCGTGCTCGCCGCCCTCATGATCGCCGGGCGCATCGGCTCGTCGCTGGCCGCGGAACTCGGCTCCATGCGCGTCACGGAACAGATCGACGCCCTCTACGCCATGGCCACCGAGCCGATCCACTACCTCATCGTCCCGCGGGTGGCCGCGACGACCCTCATGTTGCCGTTCCTGGTGGCCTTCGCCGACGGCCTCGGGGTGTTCGGCGGCTACTCGGTGGCCGTCGGCCTCATGGGGGCTAACCCCGTGGTCTACTGGGAGAAGACCTTCCAGTTCCTCGACCTCAACGACGTGTTTTCGGGACTCGTCAAGGCCGCCGTGTTCGGCCTAATCCTTTCCGTGACCGGCTGCACCAAGGGCTTTTTCACCACTGGCGGCGCCGAAGGAGTGGGACGTTCCACCACCGCCGCCGTGGTCATGGCGTCCCTGGTGATCCTGGTCTCCGACTTCTTCCTCACCAAGATCCTCTTCTAGGTTGCCGCCGTGACGCCATCGAGCCACGCCTCGCCCACCTCCCCCCCCAAGATCGCCGTCCTCGGTCTTTGGAAGTCCTTTGCCGGCAAACCGGTGCTGCGCGGCATCGACCTCGAGGTGCGGGCCGGCGAGTCCTTCGTCATCGTCGGCGGCTCCGGCGCCGGCAAGAGCGTGCTGCTCAAGCACCTCATCGGCCTCATGCGCCCGGACAGCGGCCACGTGATCGTCGACGGGGAGGACATGACCTCTGCCGACCCTGCGGTGTGCCTCGCACTGCGCAAGAAGTTCGGCATGTCGTTCCAGGAAGGCGCCCTCTTCGACTCGTTGAGCGTCTTCGAGAACATTGCCTTCCCCCTCCGTCGCCACACCACCCTGGGCGAGGCCGAGATCGCCGCCCGGGTCCGGGAGTGCCTCGCCCTCGTCCACCTTGCAGGTGTCGAGCACAAGGCTCCCAGCGAGCTGTCGGGGGGCATGCGGCGACGGGTGGGGTTCGCCCGCGCCATTGCCATGAAGCCCGAGATCCTGCTGTTCGACGAGCCGAACACCGGCCTCGACCCCATCACTTCGGCGGTCATCGACAACGTCATCGTCGAGATGCGCGAGCGCCTGCCGGTCACCATGGTGACCATCACCCACGACATGAAGTCCGCCTTCCGCATCGCGGACCGGCTGGCCATGCTGCGGGACGGGACCATCCTCGCCGTGGCCCCACCCGACGAGTTTCGCGCCATCCCCGACCCGTACGTGCAAAAGTTCATTGCTGGCGAACCACTCGAGGAGGAAGTCGCATGAGCCCAACCGCGCGCGTCGGCGCGTTCATGCTCGCTGCCCTCATCATTCTCGGCATCTTCATCGTCAAGATCGAGGAGATCCCCGTCGGCACGCGGGGAGCGCGGACGCGGGTGCAGGCGGTATTTCCCTCGGTGGCCGGCCTCGACGTCAAGAGCCCGGTCCGCATCGCCGGCGTCCGGGTCGGGCTCGTCGAGCGGATCGAACTTAAGGGCAACCAGGCCATCGTCACCCTCGCCCTGGAACCCGGCGTCGCCCTGCGGCAAGGGGCCCGCGCTGACGTGACGAGCCTCGGCATGCTCGGCGACAAGTACATCGAGATCGATCCCGGGCCCCTCGAGGCCCCTGCCCTCCCCGCCGGCACCATCCTCGACGGGCGCAGCCCCATCGCCTTCGACGAGGTGCTGCGGACGGTGGGAGACGTGGGAGGCGACATCAAGGCGGTGACGGCGTCCCTGCGCCAGTCCCTGGGCGGCGACGAGGGACAGCGACGGATCGACGAGATCCTCGAGAACATCCGCACGCTCACCGAGCACACCCGCGACCTGGTGGCCGCCAATCGGGCCAACGTCGATGCCACCATTGCCAACTTCCGCGAGTTTTCTGCGACCTTGCGCGACGAGCTGCCCAGACTCGCCGAGAAGCTCAACGCCCTGGCCGACCGGGTCGACGCCGTGGTGGCCGATAACCGCGAGAACCTGCGCGAGTCCATGGCCAACGTCCGCGACCTGTCGGCGCGCCTGCGCACCTCGGCCGACAACCTCAACGAGATCTCCGGCAAGATCGCCCGCGGCGAGGGCACCATCGGCAAACTGGTGCACGACGAGGAGACCATCAACAACCTGAACGCCACCCTGAAGTCCGTGGAATCCGGGGTCTCGAGCCTCAAGAACACCATCGGGCGGGCGGAGCGGTGGCGGCTCGACCTCAACATCCGTGCCGAGGCGCTGCCCGGCCTCGACGGCGATCAAGGCTCCCGCTCCGCCTTCGGCCTCGACCTGTTCACCAGCGAACGCCGGTTCTTCCGCGTGGAGCTCGTCGATGGCCCGTTCGGCCGCCGCTCCTTCACCACCCAGACCACCTCCGTCACCTACCCCGACGGTCACACCGAGACGACGGTGCAACGGACCGAACGGATCAAGGACACGACCACGGTGAACGCCCAGGTCGGCTACGTGTTCCCCTCCTTCACGCTGCGCGCCGGCCTCTTCGAGTCGACGGGCGGGCTCGCCATCGACCACTACCTTCTCAAGAATCGGCTGCGCCTGAGCCTCGAAGCCTACGACTTCGATCGCGACACCAAGCCGCCCCACATCCGGCTGGAGGGACGTTACTTCCTCACCAGGAACGTCTTTGCCTTTGCCGGCTGGGACGACCCTGGCTGGTCGGCCCGTTCCTCCGCCATCCTCGGCGGTGGCGTCAGCTGGGGCGACGAGGACGTCAAGTACCTGCTCGGCACCGCCAGCGCCTTTTCCGGAAAGTAGCGTGCCGCCCCCCATCTTCGAGTGCACGGCCTGTGGTCAGCGCTCGTCCAAGTGGCTGGGACGCTGCCCGGCCTGCAACGGCTGGAACACCTTCGAAGAGGTTGCCGTCGCCCCCCGCCAGCAGAGCCGCAGACCCCGTGCCGAAGCGGTACCCCTCACCGGCGCCGGACTCGAGGAGGTCCCGCGCCTGTCGGTGGGGCTCCCCTCCGTGGATCGGGTGCTGGGCGGCGGGCTGGTGCCCGGTTCGGTGGTGCTCCTCGCCGGCGAGCCCGGCGTCGGCAAGTCCACCCTGCTGTTGCAGGTGGCCCGACACGTGGCCGAGGGGGGAACGGTCCTGTATATGAGCGCCGAGGAGTCGCTGCGCCAGATCGCCCTGCGGGCCCACCGTCTTGGCTGCACCAGCGAGCGCATCGTCGTCTTGCCCGAGCAGACCGTCGAGGAAGCGGTCGCCCTGCTGCTGCGCGAGAAGCCCGCCCTGGCCATCGCCGATTCCGTGCAGGCCATGGTCTCCGATCGCGTGCCAGCGGTGGCCGGCACCGTGACGCAGGTGCGCGAGGTGGCGTCCCAGCTCGCCCTTGCCGCCAAGGCCGACGGCCCCCCGGTGGTGCTGGTCGGCCATGTCACCAAGGACGGGCAGGTGGCGGGGCCGAAGTCGCTGGAGCACATGGTCGACGTGGTCCTCGAGTTCGGAGGCTCCTCCGGGCAGCCGTACCGCTCGCTTCGGGCGACCAAGAACCGCTTCGGCCCCGCCCTCGAAATGACGCTGTTGGCCATGGGGGACGAGGGTCTGTCGGAAGTGGCGAACCCATCGGCCACCCTCCTTGCCGACCGCAGGCCCGGCGCGCCGGGCTCGGCGGTGGCGGCGGTCCTCGAGGGGACCACGCCCCTCCTGGTGGAGGTCCAGGCCCTCGTCTCCCGCTCCCCCCTGGTCAACCCCCGGCGGGTGGCGCAGGGGATCGAGCCCGGGCGGCTGGCCCTGCTGGTCGCCGTGCTCGAGAAGCGGGCAGGCGTGCGCCTTGCCGATCGGGACGTCTTCGTCAACGTGGTGGGCGGTGTCTCCATTGCCGAGCCCGCCCTCGACCTGGCGGCCGCCGCGGCCATCCTTTCCTCGGCCCGCGACGCCCCGCTCCTCGACGACCTGGTGATGTTCGGGGAAGTGGGCTTGCTGGGCGAAGTGCGCGCCGTGACTCACGCCGCCGAGCGCCTCCGCGAGGCCCAGACGCTGGGCTTTCGCCGGTGCGCCGTACCGGCCACCACGCGCCTCGCGGTGGCCGGGATGGAGCTCGTCCCCCTCGAGACGGTCAGCGACCTCGAGGGGCTGTTGGCGAGCTACCATGGTGCGGGGACGTCCCATGGCCACGCCTAGCCACGAATCGGCGACGCTGCGGCTCCTCATCGAGATGGAGACCTTGAGGCGGCTGGTCCGCCTCTACCCCCCCAACCACCCGGCCCTCCCCACCGCCCGCCTGCGCGTCACCCGAGCCGCCGAGGCCCTTGCGGTGCCGGCCCTGAGCCTGGCCTTCGGTCCCGACGCCATCTTCCTCGATCAGCAAGAGATCACCGTTCCGCGGGAGAGTCCGGCGGTGCGGCTGCGACAGCTCCTCTGTCGTCTCGGTCTCGCCGCCATTCACCTCGCCTTCCCCGACGCCTTGCGCGGGCTCCCCGACTTCGTCGAGCAGCTGGCTGCCCTCCACGACCCGCCCGGCGAGGACGACCGCGAGACCCTCCTCGATCACGCCACCTCCTTCCCTGGCATCGAGCTGGTGCCCCTCGACCTTGCCCAGGTGCAACTGGTCGACACGGAACGGGAGGACACTCGGGGGCTTCCCGTCTGGGCCGAGCTGGCGCGGCGCCTCGGCCAGGACGGCGCCTTCGTGCTGGCGGACCAGATCCTGAACGGCGAACTGACGCCCCAGCTGCTCGCGGAACTGGTGGGAGCGAGCGCCGATCCCGCCACGCTGTTCGAGCAGATCTTCAAACGCCTGGCCGAACTCCTGCACGATCTCGAGGCGCCGCGGCGGCGAACTGCCCTGCGGGAGCTCGCCCGGTTCGTCGACGAGTGGCTGCGGCTCCTTTCCCCCGAACGCCGCCACCTGGCCGTGGTGGCCGCCGCTTCCCATTTCCCTCCACCCATCGACCCCGCCGCCGAGGGCGAGCCCCTCGTCGCGCTCGAGGCGCTCCTCGACGCCGTCGAGTACCTCCTCGGCGAGCGCCTCCCCGTCCCCGAGGTGGTGGTGCGTGCCGTGGCCCGCCTGGCGGCCATGGGGCCCAACGAGGAGCTGGGGATCGGCGAGGCGGTGGTGGCGCGCTGCCGGGCCATCCAGGTTCGCATCTCGCTCCTGGCTGCCACCCCGGCGGCCGAGGCGCTCGAACCGCCTCGAGTACCGACCCCCGTCCAAGCCAGCCCCGCCGAGGGCCTGCGCGAGACCATGAACGCCCTCACCGACCAACAGGTCCGCCTCGACCTGGCGCGGGTGCTGGGGGAGGCCGTGACCCTCTGGGGAGATGACGTGGTCGCCGAACGCGCGTCGGTGCGCCTGGCCGAAGAGCTGGTGGCTGGCCTCGAGGTCGGCGACCTCACGGCGGCGGCGCGCATCGTCACCCTGCTGTCCGCGACCCGTTTCCCCGAGGCGCGGAAGATGGCCTGCGAGGCCGGGGTGGCGGCTGCCGTGCGCGCCTTCGCGAGCATCGAGAAGAGCGAGCACAACCGGATCGCCGCCATTCTGGTGGGCCTCGGCGAGAACGCCATTCCCGCTCTCCTCGAAGCCCTCGCCAACGAAGAGAACATGTCGATTCGCAAGCGGCTCCTCGAAGCGGTGCTTTACCACGGCGAGGGGGCTGTGCCGTACCTGCGGGCCCGTCTGGACGACCCGCGCTGGTACGTGGTGCGAAACGCCATCTTCCTGCTGCGCCGGCTGGGCGACCGCGCCAGCGCCCGGCCCTTGCGGGCGCAGCTTGCGAACGCGAGGCCCCAGGTGGCGGCGGAGATCCTCAAGTTCCTCGTCTCCGTCGAGGACCCGCACTGGCTCGAGGTGCTGCTGCAGGAGTTGCAGCATCCCGATGTGGACAGGCGCCTCGCCGCCCTCTCTGTGGCCGCCCGGATCCGCCACCCTGCCGTGGTCGAGGCCCTTGCCGCGGAGCTTGACCGACGGAGGGGAAAGAAGCTCCTGGAGCCCTACACCCTCGAACTGATCCGCGCCTTGGGCCGCCTCGGCGATCCTTTGGCGGTCACGGCCCTCGCGCGGATCCTCAAGATGCGAGGGTGGTTGCTGGGGGCGGCCCTGTCGCCCCTCCGACGAGAGGCCGCCCGGGCCCTCGCCCACATGGATGCCCCCGAGGCGCGCGCCCTCCTCGCCGCCCTCGCCACCGATCGGGACGAGGGAGTGGCACGCGCGGCACGCACGGTTCCCCAGGCTGCCATGCCCGAGGAGGAGCTCCCATGATCCCCCGCACCGAGTGGGAGCTGCGGGTTCACGAGATGCTGTCCGGGCTCGTTGCCGGTATCACGACCCTGTCTCTCTACCAGCCCGACCACCCACGTTCCCAGCTCGCCCTCGACAAGCTGCTGGAGCACATCCTCGCGCTCCTGGCCGAGGACGGCGAACTGCCCCTCGTCCTCCTCTCCGATGACCTGTTCGTCAAGGGACGACCGTTCACTCGCCTGTCCCGCCCGGCCGAGACCTTCGTCCGACGCATGCGCCGCCGACGGATCGAGCACGTCACCTTTCGCCGCGGCGTCCAGCGCGAGCACCTGCGAGCCTTCCTCCTGGATCTGGCCAAGGTGGACGATTCGCCCGCCCTCTCCCAGGAGACGATCCAGGTGGGCCACGTGGAGTTCGCCACCGAGGGCGGCGGCGGCCCCGACGACGAGGCGGCCGGGAGCGGCCGCTCCCGCCTCGGCCTGGTGCGCGACCGGGTGACGGTGATTGCCGAGTCCTTCCGGGCGATCCTCGGCGGCCGCACCCCGGCGTTCTCCGACCTGGACGCCCTCGTTCGCTACCTCTTGGAGCAACTCCGCGCCGGCGAGAGCCCCATGTCGCTCCTCGCCAGCTGGGAGGGGGAGGAGCGATGGCCGGCCGTCCACGCCCACAACACCTGCGTGCTCGCGGTTGCCCTGGCGCAGAGGGCCGGCTTTCCGGCCACGGTGAGTGTCGAGCTCGGCGCTGCCGCCCTCTTCCACGACGTGGGCAAGCTCTTCTGGCCCTCAGACCTGCTCCGCAAGGAGCTGGAACTGGGCGGCGCGGAGCTGGAGCTGATCCTCGACCATCCGCGGGAAGGCCTCTCGCTCATGCTCACCTGGGGGCACCAGGTCCCTCCCCTGGCCCTCATCGTCGTCGCGGAGCATCACATGCACTTTGCCGGCGGCGGCTACCCCCGGCTTCCCAGGGCCCGCCGCCCCCAGCCGGCCAGCTGCCTGGTGGCGGTGGCGGATGCCTACGCGACCCTGTACACCGTCGTCCGCGGACACCGAGTCCTGCCGGTGGGAACGGCCGAGGCGTGGCTCGCGGAACGGTCCGGCACCTCCCTCGACCCGGCCTGGACAACGACCCTGCTGGAACTGGCGGCCGCCCCTCAGCGAGCGGGGAAATAGCCGGCAATGGTCCTCACCTCGGCCCCTGGCCGCGTCACCTTGACGGTCACGCTGCGAAAGCGGTCCGGCGGCGAGGTGGAGCTGGAGGTGTAGACGAGGAGGTACTGGGAGCGGAGCTCGCGGTCGATGCGTTCGTACACTCGCTCCAGGGACGCGTTGCGCTCGAGGAAAAAGGCGTCCCCACCCGTGCTCCGGGCCAGGCGGAGCAACTGGGAGCGGGCCCGGATCTCGGTGATGGGCAGGTCGATGCCGATGGTGTACAGGGTCACGCCGCTACGCCTGGCGTAGTCCATGGCCCGCTCGAAGGAGGCTCGCGACACGTTGTCCTTGCCGTCGGTGAGGACCACCAAGGCCTTGCGGCCGCGCACTCCCGAGAACTGGAACAGACCGTAGATGGTGGCGTCGTACAGGGCGGTCTCGCGGTCGGCCCGCAGGGCGATGAGGGCTCGTTCGAGGGCGCCGAAGTCGGCCGTGAACCCCTGCAAGAGCGCCGGCTGATCGGAGAAGGCCACGATGAAGGCCCGATCCTTCGGACGCAAGAGGGTCCGCAAGAACCCCAAGACCACCCGCTGCACCTCGGGGAGGGTCTTTTCCATGGAACCGGAGGTGTCGATGACCAGGCCGAGGCGTACGGGCAGCTCCTGCTGGCGCGAGAAGTGCGAAATGGTCTGCCGAACCCCGTCCTCGTACACCTCGAACGCGCTCTCCTCGAGCCCCTCGATGGGTTGGCCGGAGCGGTCCACCACCACCACCGGCAGCTCCACGGCGTCCACCTGAACGCCGGTCAGGAACGTGGGGGCATCGACAAACTGCACATCCTCCGCCTGGGCGCCGTCGTCCAGAACGGCTAACGCCCGGAGATAGCCGAGCTGGCCGGTCCTCGGCACAGCCACCCAGGTCTCCCACGGCGGCTGGAACAGCGTCGCTGCCAGGAGTTCGTTCCAGTACAGCTCCACCTTGGCAAGGGTGCGCTCGGGAGGCACGTTGCACTCCACTCGCACCCGTACGCGCTCGCCGTCCCGGTCAGCGCCACTCACCGGCTGGAGGCGGACCATGAACCGCTCCCGCCCCACGTTGAGGTCCACCTGCTTGCGGTCCAGCTCGTTGCCGCCCCCGTCATAGGCGACGGCGGTCACCGTGGCGAGGCGCGGCAGCGGTCCCAGGTCCAGCTCCACCTCGAAGGGAGGCCGGTTCTTGGCGAGGATGAGCTTGCCGTCGAGGAGAAACTCGACCCGCGCCACGCCAGGCGAGGTGAGGGCGGTGAAGCGCTGGACGCCCGTGACCCCCTCCCCCTGCGGGCCGACGATGGCGAGGGGCGGTTCTGCTCCTCCCGCGACCCGCGACACCACCTCTCGTGCCTGCGCATCCGCTGCCAGCGCCGCCCCCTCCGGCGGCGCCACCTCGAAGGGGAACTCCTGGGCGCCGACTCGATCCGAGTTGCTGTCCGCCACCTTGAGCCTGGCCGTGTAGCTGCCAGGCCGCAACTCTCGCTCCACCGCCAGGGGCAGGGTTTCGCCGCCGGCCGGGAAGGTGAAGGCGTAGCGGAAACGGTCCACCATCTCTCCCGCGCGGGTGATCTCCCCGGTGACGTCGAGGGCCACCACGTCGCTGTCCCCCACCTTGCCCACGGCGAGCCCCGTTCCCTGTACCTGGAGGGAGAACACCACCCGCATGAGGCCCCCTCGCCGCCCTGTTACCGCTGCCGTGGCGGTGAAGGGGAGGGCCTTGGCCCCCTTCGGCACCACGGTGGAGAAGTCGAGGAAACGGGCGGGCGCCGACTCCGGCCCCGCCGCCGCCTCCGTGGGAAGGTGCTCCATGGCCGCGCGGGCCGCGTAGTCCGACAGCCAGTACTCGGCCAGCCCCAAGAGCTTGAGGATCTCGTCGGCGTCGCCGCACCGCCACTCGGGTCGGTCCAGGACAGAGCGGGTAGACGAGCGCATGAGCGACTGCAGCTCCATCTGGCCAGGCTGGCTGTAGAGGGCCGTCCGGCCATCGGTGCGGGGATCCCAGAGCTTGAACGACCCGAGCCCGTAGGGCTTGAAGAAGAGGACGGTCACCCCCTGACCGAGCCCTTCCACCCGCCCCCACTGCCAGAACTCGAGGGGGAAGAACACCTCCTCGCAACGCACCTCCTTGGTAGCGTCGGGGGGGCCGTGGAGGAGCAGCACCCTCGCCCGATCCTCGGTGGTGTTACCGAACTCGCTGCGACAGAACTCCAGACGCTCCTGATACTGCCGACGGAACGCCGCCCCCAGACCGGTCTGCTGTCCCCACACACCCCACAGGCGCTCGGCAAAGGCGGCCCGCTGCTCGTTGGTCTCGAGGGCCAGGAAGGCGCGGCGCTGCTCCGAGCTGATCAGCGGGTATACCTCCTCCTGCAACCAGCGCCGCCACTCCTCCGGCAGCGCCTTGAGGCGCGCCCGGTCGCTGCCGGCGGCGGCGGCAGCCACCAGCACCGCGACCACCAGCCACACCTTCCGCGCGCCCATCGTCATGCCTACGCGTCGATGGGGGGCGGAGTTGCAAGGTGCACGTAGTGACGCCACATGCGCCCCCTCCCCTGGGTCAACACCTTGAGGTCGCTCCCCATGCCCGACGGCATCAAGAGCCGCTTGGCCGCCGACAGCGCCGCCCACTCGCTGGAGGACAACGGCCCTTCCCGCCCGCTGGGCAACAGCTCCACGGCACCGTGCAGGGCGAGGAAGAGCCCGAGCGGCCGTAGCTCCCCCCGCTCCCACCCCACCTCGGCAGCAGCTCCTTCCAGATCGTCGAAGTTGACGTGGGCCGTGATGTCCACGAAGCCCGGTTCGACCAGCACGTCGCGCTCCAGCCGGTGGCCGCGATAGCCCACCAGCGATCCGTGCTTCCTGGCCCTCGGGTCGTAGAGCCGCCGGCCCGGATGACCGTAGTCGAGGATCACCGCCAGGGCGTCGGGGCCGCACCAGCAGAGGTGGCGGGCGTGCAGCTCCCGCAGCGTCGGGCGGATCTCGGCGATCTGGTCCTCCTCCAGGACGATGCCTGCCTCGTGAAGGTACCTGCCTACCTCCGGGCTGGACGGCTCGTCGAGCACCCAGCGGAGCGTGCCGCCCCCGCCCACCTCCACGTAGAACTCCTGCACCAGAAGCTGCTCGCCGCGACGAACCATGGTCACCCGGTGGACTGGCACCGCGTCGTACAGTTCGGAGGCGAAGAGCAGTACCGGGCCGGCGGGCCGCGCCGCCTCGTCGAGCTCGGCCACCACCTCCGCGCGCGCGCACCTCCTGGCGAGTCGCCGCCTGGCCCAACTCGCCCGCTCCACGGCCACGATCCGCTCGAGGGCGTGGGCTGGCGCTGCCGCCGCCACCGCCGCCACGAAGAACCCCTCCCCCGCCCCCAGCTCCACCAGCGTCACCCCGCCACCGACGCCTTGGGCCAGGCGCGCGATCAGCTGGGCGAAGGTCGCGGCCAGGAGCGGTGACGCGGTGGGCGCGGTGAGGAAGTCCCCGGCCTCGCCAGCAGGGCCGGCCCCCCGCCGCGGCCGCGTGTAGTAGCCCAGGCGCGGGTGGTACAGGGCGAGCTCCATGAACTCCTTGAAGCTCACCCGGCCGCGCTGCGCCACCTCCTCGACGATGGCGTTCACAACCTCAAGGCTAGCACCGTGGCGGGCGGAAGGGATGGTGTGGCGTCAATCGCCGCTCGGCAACGGCTGCTGCGTCAACTCCAGCATGCGCTCCAGCGGCTTCAGCGCCGCCACCCGCAGCGCCTCGGGCAGCTCCAGCCGCGGTCTGCCATCGCGCAGGCACTCCCAGAGGTTCTGCAAGGTGTTGCGCTTCATGTAGGGGCAGTTGTTGCAGGAGCACTCTCCCGAGGCGCCCGGCACGGGGATGAAGCGCTTGCCGCTGCCTGCCGTCCGCTTTTCCATCTGGTGGATGATGCCGGGTTCGGTGGCGACCAGAAACTCCCGGGCCGGGCTCTCCTCCACGAAGCGCAAGATGGACGAGGTGGAACCCACATGATCGGCGAGGGCGAGAATGGCCTCGGGACACTCCGGGTGCGCGGCCACGAGGGCCTGCGGGTGCAGCGTCTTCAGGCCCACCAGCGCTTCCAGGGAGAACTGCTCGTGCACCACGCACGTGCCGGGCCACAGCACCATCTCCCGCCCCGTCTTCTTGGCGAGGTACGCCCCCAGATGGCGGTCGGGGGCAAAGAGAATCGGTCGATCGGCGGGGAGTCGGCGGAGGATGACCTCCGCTGACGAGGAGGTGACGATGACGTCCGACAGGGCCTTGACCGCCGCCGAACAGTTGATGTACGTCACGGCCACATGCCCGGGATGGGCCTCCCGCCAGCGGGCGAACTCCTCCGGCTGGCACGACTCCTCGAGGGAGCAGCCGGCCTCCAGATCGGGCAGCAGCACGTCCGCCTCGGGGTTCAGGATCTTGGCCACCTCGGCCATGAAGCGCACGCCGCAGAAGACGATGGTCCGCGCCTTCTCGCGCTGGGCCGCCCGCGCCAGCTCCAGGGAGTCGCCGACGAAATCGGCAAGATCCTGAATCTCCCCTTGCTGGTAGTAGTGCGCCAGGAGGACAGCGCCTCGCTCCCCCTTGAGCCGGAGGATCTCCTCGGCGAGGAAGGCCTCGTCCGCGACCCCTTGCGGCACGGAGATGCTCACGCCCCCACTCCCACCATCGCGGCCACCAGGGCCGCCTCCCGGGGTAGTTCCACCGACAGGCACTCGGCGCCGCTCGCCGTTACCACCCAGTCGTCTTCGATGCGGATGCCGATCCCCTCGGCCGGCAGGTAGACCCCGGGCTCGACGGTCACCACCATCCCCGGCTCGAGGACCGGCCCTTCGCCACCTGCATCGTGGGCCTCGAGGCCGAGGAAGTGGCCAATGCCATGGATGAAGAACTCCCCGAGCGCACGGCCACCTTCACCGCGCACCTCGCTGGCCTGGAGGGCCGCGAACGCCGCCTTGCGGAGCTCAGCGAGGGTCGCGCCGGGGCGGAGGACGGCAACGGCAGCGTCGTAGGCCCGCAGCACTGCCTCGTAGAGCTCCTGCTGGCGGGGTGAGAACCGCCCGGACACGGGGAAGGTGCGGGTGAGGTCGCCGCAGTAGTACCCCCAGCGCGCGCCGATGTCCACCACCACCAGCTCGCCGTCGGCCAGCACGCCGCGGTTGGCGTCGTAGTGCAGCACGCAGCCGGCCCGCCCCGCGCCGATGATGGGGGGGAACGCCCACCCCTCGGCGCCGGCGGCGCGGACGGCGGCAAAAGCCTCTCCTTCGACGGCACCCTCGAGGACCCCTGGCCCGATGACGCGAGCGGCAGCGCGCATGCCGGCCATGGTGGCAGCGACGGCCTTGCGCAGCAACGCCAGCTCTCCGTCCCCCTTGCGCAGGCGCAGCTCGGCGAGGATCGGCGACAGGTCGCGCACGGCAAAGCTCGGCAACCGCTCGCGCAGCGCTGCCGCAAAGCGTTGCTCCCCCGTGAGCTCACCGCTGCTCGACGGCGAGGGGAGCACCAGCCACAGGCTCCCTCCCCGCGCCAGGCGCTCCGCCACCCGGTCGGCAAAGCCGGGCTGCGGCCGACGGCGGGCGTCGACGACGATCTCGTGGGCGTCTCGTTCCAGCACCGCCGCAAAACCCAGCGCCTGCGCCGCCTCCTCCCCCGGTCCGTACTTGGGCCCGGTCCACGCTTCCAGGGCCGGCCGACGCGCCGGCAGGAACAGCGTTTCCGCCTCGCGCTCCAGCACCAGGACGGCGCCCGGCAGTTCCACACCGGTGAGGTAGAAGAAGGTGGGGTCCTGGCGGAAGGTCCCGACGTCGCCGTAGCTCCGCGCATCGGTGGCGCCGAACACCACCGCCACATCGCCCGGTGCAAGATGCTGCTGGACGAGTTGCCGCCGGGCGCGGTAAGCCTCCACCGGTTCGAGCTCGCAGGCGTAGTGGCCGCCCTGCAGCACCCTCTCCTCGATCACCGCCCGCCCCCTCTCATCCCTACAAGAAGTCCTGGCTGTCGGTCGCTATTCCTCGCCCGCCCCTCACGATCGTTCCTCGTCGTGCAACGATTCCATGACCTTGGCCGCCCGTCGCACGTAGTCGAGCCCCGAGACGATGGTCAGCGCCAGGGCCAGATAGAAGAAGGCCAGCAGGTACTCCCCCGGGATCGGCACGAGGTTGGCGAGGAGCACCAGCGCGATGGTGGCAATGTGCACCACGGTCGTGCTCTTCCCCCACGGGGACGGCTTGAAGTCGCGAATGCCGGCGCCGAGGTAGAGCAGCAACGCCACGAGCACGATGAGCACATCCCGGGACAGCGCCATGACGGTCAGCCACACGGGGATGGTGACCGCGCCCTCGCTCGGCCAGGTGAGGGCCACGTAGGCAGTGACGACGAGGACCTTGTCGGCAATGGGGTCCAGGTACTGCCCGAACAACGACCGCATGCCCAACAGCCGCGCCAGGGCCCCGTCCACGGCGTCGGACACCCCCGCGGCCAGGAACAGCACGAAGGCCAGCCGGTAGTTCGCCGACAGCACCGCAAGGAAGAAGAAGGGGGTCAGGGCCACGCGCAGGAGGGTGATGCCGTTGGGGATGGTGAACGGTCGCACCACCGCTCGGACCTCCTGGGCGGCACGGTGCGCCACGGCTCCCGTACGCTCGCGCAGGCGATGCTCGCCGCTCGCCGTCACTCCCCCTCCCGGCGCAAGACGTCTTCCCGCATGTAGGTCATCTTCCCCTCGTTGACCACCTGTCCGCGCTGCTCCAAATCGGCCATCAGGCGGGTCACCGTTTCGCGCGTGGTGCCGATGGAGTTGGCGATGTCCTGGTGGGTCGGACGCCGCACCGCCACCCAGCCGTTCCCCAAGAGCTGCCCATGCTGGCGCGCCAGGTCGATGAGGAACCTGGCCAGGCGCCCCACCACGTCCAGGGTGACGAGGGACTCCATCTGGGCGTTGGCCCGGCGCAACCTCAGGCTCATCTCGCGCAGCAGCTTGCGCCCGATGGCCGGGTGGGCGTCCAGCAGCCGCTCGAAGTCGTAGCGGCGGATCCGGTAGGCGGCGGTGGGGAGCTGGGCCACCACCGAGGCCGAGCGCGGCTCGTCATCGAGCAGCGCCATCTCGCCAAAGAAATCTCCCGGTCCGAGCGTGGCGATGATGATCTCCTTGCCCTCGCTCGACGGCATGCTGACCTTGACCCGTCCGCTGGCCACGACGAAGAGTCCGTCCGCCGGCTCGTTCATGGCGACGATCACCTCGTCCCGGGCAAAGTCCCGGGGCTCGGCGGTTCGCGCCACGGCATCGAGCTCGCTCGCCGACAGCTCGGCAAAGAGCGAGGAGCGGCGCAAGAGTTCCCGAATATCTACCGGCACGGCTCCTCCCCGGCGGAGGCGAGGCGGCGCAGGATGGCCGCCACCTCCGCGCCGGAGACCGGCGTCTCCAGGCGGGTGCAGTTGACGGCCTCGCCGTTGCACCACCTGGGCGCGGGCGTGCCCAGCACAGAGGCCACCCGCTCCACCACCGCGACCACCTCCAGGGCCGAGACGCTCCGGTAGGGGCCGAACTTCCTCGCCACCGGGTCACCGCGCAGCACGCCAGCCCGGGCCACGGCCAGGATGTCGCCCCGCTCGGGAAGCTCGACGATGTCCTCGAAGACCGGTACAGGGCCCTGGGCGAAGTTGACGAGGGTGGGAACCTCCCACAGCAGCAAGACCGCCAACCCACGGCGGGTCAGGGGCGCTGCGGCCAGGGCCCCGGCAACGGCGGGCGGCGCGTTGGCGAGGCGCAGCGCCCGGCGGGCCTCGGCAAGCCGCTCGCAGCGCCCTGGGTAGCCCGCCGGCAGGCGCTCGTACAGGGCCACGGCAAGCTCCCACTGGCCCAGCGCCCCTGCCACGGCAGCCTTGACCGCCAGGGCGTCGGGGGAATCGGGAAGTGCCGGCGAAAGTGCTGCAGCCCTCTCGGTCCTCCCGGCGGCCAGCGCCGCCTGGACCGCCACCAGTCGGAGCTCAACGGCCTCGGGAACCGCCTCGAGGCCCTGCTCTGCCCTGGCCAGGGCCGCCACCGCCTCGCCGCGCTCCAACCGGGCGCGGACCTCGACGAGACTCTCGGCCACCATCGCTCCTTCGAGCTCGTGCACCAGGGCGAGGAGCGCAGCGGAGCCGGGCTCCAGGCTCGCCGCCTGGCGCGCCGCCTCCAGGGCCCGCGCCAGCTCCCCCCCCCGCCGACCTGACAGCGCCGCCAACTGCCACGGCGCGCTCCAGTTGGGCAACTCGGTACCCAACCTCGCGGCATCGGCCAGCACGTTCTCCCCGCCGACAAAGCGAAGTTCGAGCTCCAGAAGCCGCCTGCTGGGATGCGCCGCCGGCAGACGAGCCAGGAGCGCCCGGGCACCGGCCGCGTCACCCCGCTCGGCGGCGCCGATCGCCTTGCGTGCCGCCGTGCTCTGGGCGACCGAAAGGGGCGGAAACCCCGGCGGGGCAATGGCCGGATCCGGCAGACGCTGCGGTGCCGGTGGGGGCGCAGCCGTCCGACACCCGCCCAACCAGCCGACAACCACCACGAGGAGGAGCGCCTCAGCTCTCCCTCTCACCGATCTCCCCTTCGCTGCGAGCCGGACAGACGGTGGCCACGGCATGCTTGTAGATCAGGTGTTCCAGACCGTGGCTTTCCACCACCAGGGCGTAACGGTCGAAACGCCGTAACACCCCCGTCACCCGCTTGCCGGTGAGGAGGTAGACGTGTACCACCCTGCCGTCGCGCCGCAACCCATAGAAGAAGCTGTCCTGGACGTTAATTGGCGCCTTGCTGCGGTCGTGCCCCTGTTCCACGTCCGACCTCCAACACCTTGATGGCCTGCGAGACCGGCTCGTTCATGGCCAGCCACACCACCGACGTCTCGCCCCGAAGCCACGTCATTTGCCGTTTCGCCAGGCGACGGGTCGCCACCACCGTCGCCTGCTTCGCCTCTGCCTCGTCCCACTCCCCAGCCACCACCCGGCACGCCTCGCGATAGCCAATGGCCTTGAAGGCGTGGGCCGTCGGGGGGACACCACCTTCGAGCAACGCCCTCACTTCCTCCACGAGCCCCGCGGCGAACATCTCGGTGACTCGCGAAGAAATCCTAGCATGGAGCAGCGACCGCTCGGGGGCGATGCCGAGCATGGTGTACGGGTACCGAGGTGCGGTGCGCGGATCCTCCTGCCACAACTGCGACATGGGCCGCCCCGAGAGGAGGCACACCTCGAGGGCGCGGAGGATGCGCTGGCGATCGTTGGCGGCGATGCGGGCGGCCGATCCGGGGTCGAGCTCGGCCAGGCGGGCCCGCAGCCGCTCGGGATCCTCCCGCCACGCGGCTTCCAGCTCCTCCCGCAACGTCGGGTTCTTGGGCGGCTCGTGGAAGAGGCCGTACAGGAGCGCGCGAACGTAGAAGAGCGTGCCGCCGACCACGACGGGCGTCCGCCCCCGTCCCGCCACGGCCGCGATGGCCGCATCGGCGTCGCGGAGGAACGATCCGGCCGAGTAGCGCTCGCGCGGGTCCGCCACGTCGATGAGGTGGTGGGGCACCGTGGCCCTCGCCGCTCGGTCCGGCTTTGCCGTGCCGATGTCGAGACCTCGGTACACGGCGAAGGCATCGGCCGAGACGATCTCGCCGCCCAGGCGCACAGCTAGCTCGACGCCCAAGGCCGTCTTGCCCGCCGCCGTCGGCCCCACCACCACCACGAGGTGCGGCCTCACACGCGCCCCCTCCCGAGCCGCACGCGCACCGGCTCCCTCGTGCCCACAATAAGCCACGCATCGGCAAGAAGAATCGCATGCACGCCGGCCTTCTGGGCGACGACGACGGTCCGGCGCGTGCGCAGGCGGCGAAGCGTGTCCGGGTGCGGGTAGCGGTGGCGGGGCCGCTCCCCGGTGGCCGCCACGGCGATGACCGGGTCCACGGCCGCCAGGAAGGCGGCGGTCGACGATGTCGCCGACCCGTGGTGCCCGAGCTGGAGCACCGACGCCTGGAGAGGCGCGCCGCGCGCCAGAAGCGCCCGCTCCCCCCACGCCTCCAGATCCCCCGTCACCAGCACACGAACGTCGTGCCAGCGCACGGCTGCCACCAGGCTCGCATCGTTGTCACTCCCTCGAAATCCGGAATCCGGCCAGAGCACATCCACGACCACATCACCGATCCGGAACCGTTGCCCGGTACTGACGCGCCGCTCCCGGATCTGCCGTTGTCGGGCCAGCCGCTGCAACGCCGCCGCCTCGCTCCCGTCCGCCGCGTGGGCCGTGAGGACGAGTTGCCTCGGCCGCAGCCACTCGAGCACCATCCCTGCCCCGCCCACGTGGTCGGCGTCCAGGTGGGTCAGCACCACCGCGTCCAGGCGGCGTACGCCCATGGCCGCCAAGGCCCTGGCCGCCTCCCGAGGCGCCCGCCCGGCATCCACCAAGAGCGATGCTGCGGGCGTTCGCAGCAGCAGCGCCATGCCTTCCCCCACCGGCAGCATGTGGAGCTCGGCCGTCGCCGGTCGGCGGGCCGGCACGCCAACGACCCAGAAGATCACGCCGGCCACGGTGCCGACGGCGGCTACCGTCGAGAACCGGGTCCTGCTCAACGCCCAGACGGCCACGGCGGCAAAGCCCAGCAGCAGCGGCCACGGGGGCGGGGGAAACGGCCGCACCGACAGCGACGTGGCCGCTGCCAGCCGGTCGAGAACCGAGGCTGCAACCGCCACCCCGTCGAGCAGCGCGCCCCCCAGCGTCGGAACGGCCGGGGCCGTCAGCGCGGCCACCAGCGAGCAGCCGGTCACCGCTGCCGTCACCGGCGAGGCTGCCAGGTTCGCCACCACCGCCAGGGGGGGAAGGTAGCCGAAGTGCACCCCCTGCAGCGGCGCTGCCGCCGCCTGGGCGACCACCGCCACGGCCACGGCGTTGGCCACGGGGCGAGGCGCCACGGCAAGGGCTCTGGCCATCGGCCGGACCCAGCGGATGAGGGCGAGCGTCACCCCTGCCGAGAGCTGGAACCCCGGGGCGAGGAGCACCCCCGGCTCCACGAGCACCAGCCCCGCGACGATGGCCCAGACGGTGGGCAGGGGTTCCAGCGGCCTTCCCAGCTGCCGAGCCAGCAGGTAGGCCACGGCGGCGCCTGCGGCTCGACGGACCGGCGCAAAACCTCCCGAGACGACCGCAAAGCCGACCAGCGCCACAGCCAGGACCATGCGGCGCTGGGGCGGCGAGAGCGGCGCCAGGAGCAGCAGCGCCCAGACCAGGAAGCCCACCAGGCCCACGTGCAGACCAGACACGGCCAGCAGATGGGCAAGGCCGGCGCTGCGCAGGGTCCCCACCTCACCAGGCCGCAAGAGCTCCCGCCTCCCGAGGGTCAGGGCCGCCGCCAGAGCCGCCGCGTCGATGCGTCGCACGTCCGTACCGGCGGCCTGGAGCAGCGCTCGCACGCCACCGTCCCGCAGACGATCGAGGCGCGATCCCCCATCGAGACGCCGCAGCACCAGGGCGCTCTTGACCCGCAGGAGGGGACGCTCCAGTGGCCGTCCGGCCCTCGACCAGAGCTCGCCGCTCCCCTCGATGCGCGCGCCGGGGGGCGGCAGCTCGGCCAACGGGACGCTCCCCCCCACTTCCACGGGCAGCTCGCGGAAGCCGGCGAGGGGCCCCCGCCCGTCCTCGAGCGCCTCGAGGCGGACGCGGTTGGTACGGCCGTAGATGCCTTCCCCCCAGCCATCGCGCACCGTGGCCACGAAGCGAACCGCGACCCCCCGCCCATCGGCCGGCACCGGCACCCTCGGCGCCCACGCACAGGCAGCTCCCCCAAGCAGGGCACCGCAGGCGAACCACCACCCCCCGCCCCCACCCCGCAACCCCATGAGGCCCGCCGCCACGGCCAGCGCCAACAGCGGCACCCCCCACCCCGGCGTGGGCGGGGCGAGGTTGGCGAGGGCCGCGGCCACCAGCACGCCAACGGCCAGGAGCACGAGGGGCGTGCCGACCCTACTGGTGGCTGAAGAGGGCCAGGATTTCCACATGGTGCGTGCCCGGGAACATGTCCCAGAGTTGCAGCTCCGAAAGCGCGTAGCCTCCTGCCAGCAGCGCCGCCCCGTCCCGCCCGAAGCGCGCGGCATCGCAGGCGAGGAGCAGCACGAACGGCGGGCGCTGGGCTACGAGCGCCTCCCGCACCGGCGCAGCGAGCCCGGCGCGCGGCGGATCCACGATGACCAGCGCGTCGGCAGGCAACCGCTCCCGGTCCAGGAACCGCTGGCAGGCGGTGGCGACCACCCGGGCGCCCGGCAGGTTGGCGCGGGCGGCGCGGGCGGCAAGGGGGTTGCCCTCGACGACGGTGAGCTCCCGCGCGCCGCCGGCACCGGCGGCGGCCGCCAGGAAGCCGACGCCGCCATAGAGGTCCACCACCCTGCTCACGGCCAGGGTGCGCGTCAGCAGAGCCACCCGTTGGAAGAGCTGCGGTACGAGCTCGCGGCTGGCCTGAAAGAACCCTCCCACCGGCACGAAAAGCGGCGTCGGCAAGGCCATGACGACACCCCGAGCCCCCCACCCGGCGCCGTGCCCGCCCCCCACCACCCGCCAGAAGCCGGCGACTCCCGACCAGCGGGGAACCTCCTCCCGCCCGCCGAGGACGCCGGCGACCGCCTGCTGCCCGGCGAGCTCTTCGAGCCACTCGACCTCGACCGCTCGCGGCCAGCGCCCGGCCAACACCCTTTCGAAATCGAGGAGTTTTGCCGTCAACCCGAGCGGCGCCGTCCGACACCCGTCGATGCGCACCACCCGGTGGGAGCGAGCACCGCGAAAGCCCAGCGTTGCCGCGGCCGGATCCCAGTGAAGCCGCGCCCGAAGACGTCGGCCGGTTCCCGTTCCCCCCACCACTTCCGCCTGCTGCACCGCCGCTGCCAGGGCTGGTGGCGCGTGCCGCAGGGCGCCGCACGTCACTTCTCGGAGCAGCGGGTGGCGCGCCGTCGCGCGCACATGCCCCAGATCGCAGCCGCCGCATTTCTCGAGCCACGGACACGGATCCTCGGCCCGCCACTCGCTGGCCGCCACCACCGCCACCGCCCGCGCCTCCACGATGCCCGCCCGCCGTCGCTCGGCCACCACCTCCACCACTTCCCCGGGCAAGGCGCCTGCCACCAGCCACACCGTGCCGTCGTGCCGCGCCACCCCGCGGCCACCGCCGGCGAGAGCGGTGATCGCCAGACGCACGGCCCTAGAGCTCCAGCCGCGGCAGTTCCAGCTCGTCGCGGAGGGCCCGCCGGCTGAGCGCCTGCCGGGTTCTGGCCAGTGCGTCGGCGGGAAGCTCGAGGGACGCGAGCTCCTCCTCGACGCGCTTCCTCACCCTCTCGGCCATGCCCTCCGGCAACGCCTCGAAGAGCGCGTCGAGCGTCCGCGCTTCGAGGTCGGCCAGCGCCTCGTCCACCGCCGCTGGCGCCGCGTCCACCGGCAGAGTGGCCATGGCCTCGGCCAGGGTGTGCAACCACCTCGCCACCCCCTCCTCGCCGGCAAAGGCCTCGGCCCGCTGCCGAACGTCGCGTGCCAGCGTCGCCAGTCGGCCGGCAACGTCCACCTCACCCGTGCCGGCACCTTCCCCCCGGCGCGCCGCCGCCAGGCGCTTGGCGTGCCGAGCCACCGCGTGACGACAGTAGGCCAAGGAGGATACGGGGTCCTCGTCCCGCTCCCGTCGCCGGGCGAACACCTCCGCGAGGCCCGCCAGCACGGCGGCCAGGGGAACGCCCTCGCACCACCACCGCTGCAGCAGGCCGAAGTCCTTGGGCGAGAAGAGGAAAGGCGTACCGCGGAGGAGCGCGAAGTAGTCCTCGACGCTCCGGTAGTACGAGAGCTCCTCTTTGGTCATTCCCGGGCCGGCCGATTTCGCTCCCACAGCAGGCGCAATCCCCGCAAGGTGAGGTCGTCGTCCACGGCGGTAAAGACCTTGGTGTGACGGGCGATGACGGGTGCGAGGCCGCCCGTGGCGATCACCGCCCCGCCCCCCAGCTCGCCGAGGACCCGGCGGGTGATCCCCTCCACCAGGCCGACGTAGCCGTAGACCAGGCCGGCCTGCATGGAGTCGACGGTCGCCTTGCCGATGACCCGGGGAGGCGTCGAAAGCTCCACGCGCGGCAACTTGGCCGCCCGGCTGAAGAGGGCTTCCGCGGCGATTTCCAGCCCCGGCGCAATGACGCCGCCCAGGAACTCGCCGTGGGCCGACACCACGTCCCAGGTGGTCGCCGTCCCGAAGTCGACGACCGTACACGGTCCGCCGTAGTCGGCGAAGGCGGCCACGGCGTTGCACAAGCGGTCCGCCCCCAGCTCCTGCGGCGTCTCCACCTTCAACGGCATCCCGGAGCGGATCCCCGGCGCGACGAAGAGGGGCTCGGCGTGCAGGTAGTTCGCCACTGCCGCCCGCAGGATCCCGTCCATGGGGGGCACCACGGAGCCCACGATCACCCCGTCGATGTCGTCCGCCGAGATCTGCGACCAGTGGCAGAGCTGGTGCAGGAGGATCCCCACCTCGTCCACGGTCCGGTTGGCCGTGGTCGTGAGGCGGAACCTCCGCAACAGGCGGTCGTCGCGAAACACCCCAATGGTGGTGTTGGTGTTCCCGACGTCAAGGGCGAGCAGCAGCATGATCCCTCCCGGCACTCCTACAGCGACGCCACGACTTCCCCGGAAAACACCGCGACTTGGTGGCGGCCGGCCTCGAGGAGCAAGCTGCCGTCGCTGCCGAGCCCCCCGAACCGACCCTCGATGGTGCGACCCGCAGCCCGAACGCACATGGGCGCGCCGACCACGTGCACGGTACGCGAGAGCCATCGAGCCCGCGTCTCCTCCGGCCTGGCCACGAGGGCGCGGAAGCGATCGGCGAAGGCGAGTGCCAGCTGGCGGCTGAACTCCGCGGCCTCGCCACGGTAGCCCGCTTCCTGCAGCGAGGTGGCCGTGACACCATCGTCGGGCGCCAGCTGCGGGGTGGTGGCCACGTTGAGACCGAACCCCACCGCCACCCAGGCCTCCGTTCCCGTCCGCCGCGCCTGGCAGAGGATGCCGCCCACCTTGCGCCCGCCGAGGAGCAGGTCGTTGGGCCACTTGAGGCCGATGCTGGCCGCCCCGAAGAGTGCCTCCACCGCTTCGCTGACGCTCACCCCGGCCGCCAGGGGAAGCCAGGCCAGCTCGCCCGGTTCGACCCACCCCAACCAGGTGGCATAGGTGCCCCCGAGGGGGGATTGCCAGCCGTGGTTCCCTCGCCCCCGCCCCGCCCATTGCCGCCCCGCCAAGATCACGGTATCGCCCAGCCGTTCGTGCCCCTCCTCCAGCCAGCGCTCCACCAATCGGCCGGCCACGGCGTTGGTCGAATCCGTCTCGTCGAGCCAGACCACATTGGCGGGGGGCGGCGGGAAGGGACGGCTCACCCCAGGTTCTCCAAGGTCCGGGCGATGAGCGCCACCTTCCGCTCCAGCTCGTTCCCGTGCTCGCGCGTGGTCGCCACCACCTCGGCCGGTGCCCGGGAAAGGAACCCCTCGTCCGCAAGCCGTTCCCGCACCCGTTGGAGCTCCTCCCGGCAGCGGCTCAGCTCGCCCTGCAGCCGCGCCGTTTCCTCCGCCCCGACGAGCTCCGGCGGCAGGACGATGGCCACATCGACCCCGCCCGCCCGGTCGAGGATGGCGCCATCCGGTGCCGCGCTCGCCGCCAGACCGAGGTGCCGCACGTTGGCCAGGCGCACCATCTCCGTCTCCAGCTCGGCAAAGGCACCCGCAAGCTCCGGGTCCAGGTTCGGGAGCACCGCCTCGAGGGGCGCCGCTGGCGGCAAACCCACCAGGTGTCGGTACGACCGCACCCCCTGTACCACCTCCTTGAGGGCCGCGACGATCCGCGCCGCGTGCGGGTCGGCGAAGGCTCCCGTGTCGTGAGGATACGGCGCCGTGATGAGGAGCCCCTCGCCCCCGAGGTGGGCGGCGATCTCCTCGGTGATGAACGGCATGACGGGGTGCAGGAGCGCACAGGTTTCCAGCAACACGGCGCGGGCGACGGAGCGCACGTCACGCTGGGACCGGCCGTTGGCGGTGACACCCTGGAGCACTGGCTTGGCGAGTTCCAGGTACCAGTCGCACACCTCGCCCCAGACGAACTGGTAGAGCTCCCGGCACCCCTCGTCGAAGCGAAACTGCTCCCACGCCCGGTTGACCACCCCCGCCGTCCGCTCGAGCTCGCCCAGGATCCATCGCTCGGGCACGCCCAGCCGTGCCGGCTCGAGGGCGGCGACAGGCACCTCGTCCCCCTCGAGGTGCATCTGCACGAAACGCGCGGCGTTCCACAGCTTGGTGGCAAAGGCCCGGTACCCCTCCATGCGTCGGAGGTCGAGGGGCAGGTCCCGCCCCGGCGAGGCGAGGGCCGCGAGGGTGAAGCGCACGGCGTCGGCGCCGTACTGGCCCACGAGGTCCAGGGGATCCATGACGTTCCCCTTAGTCTTGGACATCTTCTGCCGCTGGGCGTCGCGCACCAGCCCCGTCAGATGGACCTTGGCAAACGGTGCCTTGCCCGTGAAGTGGCAGCCCATCATGATCATGCGCGCCACCCAGAAGAACAGGATGTCGAAGCCGGTGATGAGCACGCTCGTCGGGTAGAAGGCCCGCATGTCCTCCGAGTCGTCGGGCCACCCGAGGGTGGAAAACGGCCACAAGGCCGACGAGAACCAGGTGTCGAGGACGTCCGGATCCTGGGTGACGTCCTGGCCGCACTGCGGGCAGGCGGTCACGTCCTCCTCGCTGACCGTGGTATGGCCCTGGTTGCAGTAGAAGGCGGGGATCCGGTGCCCCCACCAGAGCTGCCGCGAGATGCACCAGTCGAGGATGTTCTCCAGCCAGTTTTCGTAGGTGGCCACCCAGAACTCGGGGACGAGCTGCACCTCTCCCGAGCGGACCGCCTCGAGGGCCGGTCGCGCCAGGACATCGGCCTTCACGAACCACTGCATGGAGAGGTACGGCTCGACGATGGTGTCGCACCGCTGGCAGTGCCCGACGGCGTGGCGGTGCGCCTTCTCCCCCCGCCGCAACCCCCGCTCGGCGAGGGCCTGGAGCACGGCCTTGCGCGCCTCGAAGCGGTCGAGCCCGGCAAAGGGACCGCCGTGCTCGTTGATCCGCCCGTCCTCGGTCAAGATGTTGATCCGCTCCAGGGCGTGTCGTTCCCCGGTGGCGAAGTCGTTGGCGTCGTGGGCCGGTGTCACCTTCACCGCCCCGGTGCCGAAGGCCGGGTCCACCAGCACCTCGTCGGCAATGATGGGCAGGGTGCGATCCAGGAACGGATGCCGGACGCGCCGGCCCACGAGGTGACGGTAGCGAGGGTCGTCCGGGTGCACCGCCACCGCCGTATCGCCAAGCATGGTCTCCGGACGAGTAGTGGACACGACCACCTCGCCTCCCTCATGGAGGGGGTAGGCGAAGTCCCACATGCCGCCGTCGATCTCCTTGTGGACCACCTCGAGATCGGAAAGGGCCGTGAGGCACCGAGGACACCAGTTGATGAGCCGGTGGGAGCGATAGATCAGCCCCTCGCGGTAAAGGGTGACGAAGGCGTGGCGCACCGCCCGCGACAGCATGGGGTCGAGGGTGAACCGTTCCCTGCTCCAGTCGCAGGAAGCCCCCAGGGCCTTGGCCTGGGCCGAGATGTTGTCCTTGTGACGGGCCTTCCACTCCCACATGCGCTCCAGAAAGCGCTCGCGGCCGAGCTCGTGGCGGCTCCTTCCTTCGCGGGCCAGCTCCCGCTCCACCATGACCTGGGTGGCGATGCCGGCGTGATCGGTCCCCGGCAACCACAGGGTGTTGAACCCCTGCATGCGCCGCCAGCGGATCACCAGGTCCTGGAGTGTGAACTGCAGGGCATGGCCGATGTGCAGCTTGCCGGTCACGTTGGGCGGCGGAATCATGATGACGAACGGCGGTCGACTGGATGGAAGCTCCGGTGTGAAGGCACCGCTCGCCTCCCACGCCTGGTACCACCTGGGTTCGAAGGACGCTGGATCGAATCGGGTCGGCAACAGCTCCGGGCGGCTCACTCCCCCTCCTTGACTACCGGGGCGCAAGTCTACCACCCGAACTCACAGGAACAACACGCCGCACGGGTCTTCCGGCGGCACCTGCTGCAGCAGGCTGTACACAGCGCCCACCTCCTCGCTGGGCACCTCGACGTCGAGCACTACCCCGCCGAACCGCGGCAGCACCCACCCCACGCGGCCTCGCTGCCGTTTCTTGTCCCGTGCCAGGAAGGGAGCGACCCGGGACCATTCCAGGCCGGCGAGGGACGGCCAGGGTCCCAAGGTGGCCAGTCTCGCGCCCCAGGCCTGGCACGCCACGGTCGAGAGGTGGCCCCGGTCCCGCGCCAGGCGGAGGGCGGCCAACAGGCCCCACCCCACCGCCTCGCCGTGCAGGAAGGTCCGGTAGCCTGTGGCCGCCTCCAGGGCGTGCCCCAGCGTGTGCCCGAGGTTCAAGGCGGCCCGCGGTCCCGTCTCCCGCTCGTCGCCCGCCACCACCTCGGCCTTGACCCTCACGGCAGCGGCAATGAGTTCCACCGCTCGCTCCACCTCCCCCGCAGCAACGGCGGCGAGGTGGCCGTCGAGGAGGTGTTCGAGCCCGGCGGAGGCGATCATGGCCGACTTGACCACCTCCACGAGACCGGCGCGGAGCTGCCGGTTGTCGAGGGTCCGCAACACAGAGGGATCGGCCACCACCGCCCGCGGCTGCCAGAAGGTGCCCAGCAAGTTCTTGCCCAGGTCGAGGTCGATGCCGGTCTTCCCGCCCACGGCCGCGTCCACCATGCCGAGCAGGGTGGTGGGCACGGCCACCCAGTTCACCCCCCGCAGCACCACCGAGGCGGCAAAACCCGCCACGTCGGTGATCACGCCCCCCCCCACCGCCACCACGCCGTCGTCCCGCTCCACCCCCCAGCCGAACAGCCAGCGCGCGATGCGCTCCACCGACTCCCAGCTCTTGTACTCCTCCCCCGCCGGCAGCTCGAGGAAGGGGGCGTCGAGACCCTCGGCCACCATGGCCCCGTACAGCGGCCCGACGGTCGTGTCGGTGACCACGTACGCCTTGCCAGCGATGGCCTGGGCGACGATGGCCGGAACCTTCGCGAGCCCGCCCACCGCCAGGTGGTAGGGGACCTGTCCCGCCGAGGTTTCGATCTTCAGGACCGCCATGCGCGCCCCCCTTCCCCTCCCCTCGGCAGGGTGCCTCCTGGCTGCCTGGTCATACGAGGTACCGTGGGGTCGTCGGCGACAGCCGCGCCAGGATCTCGTAGTTGATGGTACCGGCGAGCTCGGCCAGCTCCTCGGCGCTCACCGTCGCGTCGCCATCGCGGCCGATGAGGGTGACCACGTCCCCCTCGCGCACCCCGGGGATATCGGTCACATCCACCATGAGCACGTCCATACAGACGCGCCCGACCACCGGCGCAGGCAACCCGCGCACCAGCACCCGGGCGCGGTTGGAGAGGGCGCGAGGGTAGCCGTCGAAGTAGCCCACCGGCAGCACGGCGATCCGCGAGGCCCTGGTGGTCCGGTAGGTGAGGCCGTAGCCGATGGGCTCGCGCGGCGCCACCTCCTTGAGCTGACCGACCCGCGTGCGCCACGTCAGGGCCGGCTGCAGCTTCACCCCATCGCGGCCGTGGGCGAGGAGCCACGACAGGTACGTCTCCTTGGACGGCCAGTGCCCGTAGAGGGAGATGCCGAGCCGGACGAGGGAGTGATCGGCCTCGCGAAAGAGCAACGCAGCCGCGGAACACGCCATGTGCACCCAGGGGAGTCGACCCACGACCCCCTCCACCGCCGCCACCGTCGCCCGAAAGCGCTCCATTTGCAGCTGCGCGTACTGATGGTCGGTGGTGTCCTCGATGTTGGCGAAGTGGCTGGCGATACCCACCACGGCAAGTCCAAGGCCCCGAGCTGCCTGCGCCAGGGGCACGGCGTCCTCGGGGTTCACCCCCTGGCGGTGGGTGCCGGTGTCCACCTTCAGGTGCACCGGGATCGGCACGCCGAGGCGCCGCGCCTGGGCGGCAAGGGCTTCGAGGACCGCCGGCGAGGAGACGAGAACGTGGACGTTGACGTCGACGACCGCCTCGATCTGGGAAGGGGTCAGGTACCCCATGGCGAGGATGGGCGTGGTCGGCGCCACCCGACGGGCGAGGCGTACCTCGTCCGCCCCGTGCACGCCCAGCATGGCAGCGCCCCCTTCGACGCAGATGGGCGCCACCTCAGCAAGCCCGTGCCCGTACGCGTTGGCCTTGACCACCGCCAAAAGCGCGGTGGTGGCGGGCACGAGCGAGCGGAAGAGGGCGAGGTTCGAACGCAACGCCTCGCGCGACACCTCGATCCAGCTCGACTCGAACGCCACGTCCCTCACCGGACTCCCGTCCACGGCGAGAGTGTAGGGGCGCTCGCTGCGGCGGACAAGTTCGCCGTAGAATCTGCCGCTGTGATGGATCTCGGGGTCCACCGCGCCGCCCTCCGGGAGTGGCTCGGACGCGCCAGCCGGCGTTTCGAGGCGCTGCACTCGAGGTACGCCCGACTCTTCTGGACCTTGCACTCCATCTGGGCCCTCGCCACCGGCGCCGCCGTGCTCGTCCTCGCCCACAACCGGTACGGCTTTCTCCCGTGGGTGGTGCTCTTCCTCGCCCTCACCTGGGGAACCACCCTGTTCTTCTCCCGTTTCGCCCGGGACGACGTCTCCCCGGCCTTTCGCTTCGCCCGGGGGTTCGTTTCCTACCTCACCCGGGTCATGTACCAGGAAACCCTCTTCTTCCTCATCCCCTTCTACCTCTACTCCACCACCCTGGGCTCCCTCAACAGCATCTATGTGATCCTCATCGGCGCCCTCGCCGTCTTCTCCTGCTTCGACCTCCCCTTCGACCGCCTGCTCCGCACCTCCCGCGCCTTCGCCCTCGCCTTCTTCGCCATCGTTTCGTTTTCCGCCCTGCAGTTCTTCCTGCCGGTGCTCCTCCGCATCAAGATCCACAACGGCGCCTACCTGGCCGGCCTGGCGGCGTACCTGGCGGCCCTTGCCCTCGCCGTGCCGTTGCGCGAGCTTGGCGCGCCGCGGCGCCTGCTCGCCGCCACCGCCGGCGTCGTGCTGGTGCTCGTGGCCGTCCGCGTCCTCAGGCCCGCGGTCCCGCCGGTGCCCCTGCGCCTGGTGAAGGTCAAGATCGTCGAGCGGCTCGATCCCCGGACCCTCGCCACCAGCGACGATCTGGGCGACTCCATCCCGGCCTCCACCGGCAAGGGAACCATCTACGTGGTGGCCACCGTCTTCGCCCCCACCGAACTGCCCACCAGCATCGCCCTCCGCACCACCCGGGACGGGCACGAGGTGCGTGCTTCGCGCACGGTGGAGCTGGCGGCCCACCCACGCGGATTCCGGGTCTGGGATCGGGTGCACGCGGCAGGGGGTCGGTTCCCCCCCGGACGGTACCGGATCGAGGTGTGGACGGGGGAGGGTCAGCTCGTCGGCCGCCGCAGCTTCACCGTCACCCCGTGACGGCGCGTAACTGGCGGCCGGGGACCACCACCCCTCGTGGCTGCCCGGCGACTACTCGCCCAGCTTTTCCTTGAGGTAGGCCACCACCTCGCGAGTGTCGGTGCCGGGGGGGAAGACGCGATCGATACCGGCCGCCGCAAGGGCGGCCACGTCTTCCGCCGGAATCACGCCCCCGCCGAAGACGAGGATGTCCGGCGCCCCCGCTGCCGCCAGGGCTCGCACCACCGCCGGAAACAGCTCCCGGTGCGCACCGGAAAGGCTCGACAACCCCACGGCATCCACATCCTCCTGCACCGCCGCGGCGGCGATCTGCTCCGGCGTCTGGCGCAACCCCGTGTAGATCACCTCGAACCCGGCATCGCGCAGCGCCCGCGCCACGACCTTGGCCCCGCGATCGTGGCCGTCGAGCCCCGGCTTGGCGATCAAGATGCGCTTCGGCACGTCCGTCGCCCCTCCACCCGGAAGTATCGCCGCCCTTGCCCGAGACGGCAAGGGCCGGCCAGGATCCAGGGCGCAGCAAGGTCGACCGCGCTTGATTTCCCGAGTTCGGCCCCGTAAGCTCCCGCGAAGTCGCGGAGGGACGAGCCCATGGAGACCAGCGAGCGCAGCCTGCCCGAAAACGCGTACCGGCCACTGCAACCCGGCGAGGTGTACTCGCCCCTCGTGGCAGCCTCGGAACGGGTTCCCGAGTTCACGGTTCGTTCCGTGGGCCTCGGCCTCGTCATGGCTGCCCTCTTCTCCGCCGCCGCCGCCTTCCTGGGCCTCAAGGCGGGGCAGGTGTTCGAAGCGGCCATCCCCATCGCCATCATCGGTGTGGGGATCGGCGTGGTGCTGCCGCGCCGCTCCACCATCCTCGAGAACGTGATCGTGCAGTCGGTGGGGGCCGCCTCGGGCCTGGTGGTGGCCGGCTCCATCTTCACCCTGCCCGCCCTCTTCATCCTCGGGCTCGACGCCAACCTCTTCAAGCTGTTCCTGGTGGCGCTGCTGGGCGGGACGCTCGGCATCCTCTTCCTCGTGCCGCTGCGCCGCTACTTCGTTCGCGACATGCACGGCGAGTTCCCCTTCCCGGAGGCCACCGCCACCACCGAGGTGCTGGTGGCCGGCGAGGCGGGGGGCAAGCAGGCCAAGGTCCTGGCCGTGGCGGCAGCCGTCGGCGGCCTGTTCGACTTCGTCATCATTCACCTGGAAGGGTTCGCCGAGGTCTTCACCAGCCGCGCGATCCCCTTCCTCGCCGGTCTCGCCGACAAGGCCAAACTGGTGCTGCGCATCGACGTGCTCGCCTCGATCCTCGGCCTCGGCTACATCATCGGTCTGAAGTACGCCGCCATCATCTGCGCCGGATCGTTCCTTTCCTGGTTCGTGCTGGTGCCCGCCATCGCCCACTTCGGCGCCGGGCTGGCCACAGCCGTGCCGCCCGTCGCCGACGGCACCCTCATCGCCACCATGAGCGCCGAGGACGTGTTCCGGAACTACGTCAGGCACATCGGCATCGGTGCCATTGCCGCGGCGGGGATCATCGGCATCCTGCGCTCATGGCGGGTCATCGCCAAGGCGTTCGGGATGGGGTTCACGCAGCTTTTCGGGCGCGCCGCCACGACGCCCCAGGGCCACGAGCGCACCGACCGCGACCTGTCCATGGCGACGGTCCTGGTCGGCATCCTGGTGGTGGCCCTCGCCCTTTGGCTCTTCTTCCGCTTCGGCGTGGTGGGGGATCAGCCGCGCGCCACCACCCTCTCCCTCATTGCCCTTGCCGTGGTCATCGTCATCTCGTTCCTGTTTACGACGGTGGCCGCCCGCGCCATTGCCACCGTGGGCACCAACCCGGTCTCCGGGATGACCCTCATGACCCTGATCCTCACCTCGGTCTTCCTGGTCCAGGCCGGTCTCAGCGGCCCTTCCGGCATGCTCGCCGCCCTCCTCATCGGCGGCGTCGTCTGCACCGCCCTGTCCATGGCCGGCGGCCTGATCACCGACTTGAAGATCGGCTACTGGATCGGCTCCACCCCCCGGGTCCAGCAGCTCTCCAAGTTCCTCGGCACCATCGTCGCGGCGGCCGCCGTGGGCGCCGTCATCCTCATGCTCGACCGCGCCTATGGCTTCGTCCCGTCGCCCGAGCATCCCGCGGAGAAGGTGTTCGCCGCGCCCCAGGCCAACGCCATGGCGGCGGTGATTCAAACCCTCATGTCCAATCAGCCGGTGCCGTGGCTGCTGTACGGCATCGGCGCCCTCCTCGCCCTGACCATGCAGATGATCGGCGTGCCCTCCCTGGCCTTCGCCCTCGGCATGTACATCCCCCTCGAACTGAACGTGCCGCTCCTGGTTGGCGGGGTGGTCCGCCAGCTCGTGGCCCGTTCGGCCAGGGGGGACGAGGCCCTGGCGAGCGCCCGCACCACGCGCGGCACCCTGATCGCCTCCGGGTTCATCGCCGGCGGTGCGCTCATGGGCGTGGCGGCCGCCGGTCTCAAGATCCTCAACTTCTACACTGGTGCCAGGGTCGGGGTGGGGCTCCTCGGCAACGCCGAGGGCGCCAGCGCGGAACTCCTCGCCCTCGTCCTCTACCTGGCTCTGGCTGCGTACCTCTACTGGGACGCCCGCCGCGCCACCAACCCCTGAGATCTCCTACCGGGCCCGACGGACCAGGGATTGCCAGCCGGTCGAGCTCACTCGCCGCCGCCCCCGCGGGGCGCCTGGGGTGGGATCGGCGCCGTCGTGAGCGGCGGCACCGCCAGGGGGTTCGTTGGCATGGCGTTGGGCGAGGAGCCTGGCGGGACCGTCCAATCAGCCGGTTCTTCGGCCGGCTGGGCCTCGGTCGGCGGTATGGTCGCCCCGCCAGGGGGCGGCGCCGTCGAGCTCGGCTGCGGGGCCGCCGTGATGGTCTGCCACTGGAATTCGAAGGAGATCTGTCGGGCGTCCGCGGGGGCGCTGACGGCCGCGGAGATCATCCCCTGCTGGCCCGCCTCGAGCTTCCCGGGGAAGGAGGCCGTTCCCGAGCCCACAAGCGCACCCTTTTCATCGAGGAACTTGATGTTGGCCACGATATTCTGCACCGGCTGGCTGCCGGTGTTGGAGATGGTGGCCGAGATGGCCCACTGGTCCTCGCCGACCAGCCGCTTGTCGTAGCCGAGGAGCACCACCTGGCCACCGGCGGCGGCTCCACCTTCCTCGCCGCCCTCCTCGCCCTCTTCCTTCGGCGCCAGGTGCTGGACGTCCTCGTCGCTCACCCGCATCGCCGCTTCGCCTGCCGGCGCCACCGCCTCAGCGAAGGGGCTGTGCGGGCCGGTCGGCCGTGCCGGCGCCGGCACTGCTTCCGGCACCTGGTTGGCGGCGCGGGTGGCCGCCAGGTCGACGGCTGCCAGGGGGTAGGACTCGGCCCGTCCGTCGGCGTAGCGGACCAGCACGTAGTTGCCCCGCTGGGTGTACGAGGCCACCTCGAGTTCCTTCCCTCCCTTGAGGACCACTGTCGCCGCCTCACTCACGCTGGCCAGCGCCAGGACCACGAGACCGAGTGCTCTGACCTTCATGGCAACCCTCCCGCCTTGCTCGCTCCATGGTACTCCACCGCCACGAAAAGAAAAGCGGGGGAGAACACGGCCTCCCCCGCTCGCACGTCATGTGTCGCTCACCGTTCGCGCCAGGAGAGTACCGTGGCCCCCAGGCGCCGCGGTTCCATGGGCTGCACCATGGCCAGGTTGTCGGTGGCCTGCAGCACGTGGACCTTGCCGTCCTCACCCACGTAGACGATGGGCTCCGAGGCCATGGCCACCGACGGCGGCAGCTGGATGGCCCGCTCGTCCGCGTACGGGTTGGCGTTGCGGTAGTCCACCACGTAGGTCTTGGCGTTGCCCGATTCGCGGCAAAGGTACTGACCCGGGTTGTCGGGATCCGGCACCACGATGGTCCCCTCGCCAGGCGTGAAGGTGGAGAAGATGAGCCGGTTGTCGAAGGCGATGGCCGGGGTATTGACCTTTTCGAAGGGCTGCAGCACCAGGTACCAGCCGCGCACATTCGCGTCGAGCAGGTAGTTGGTGGCACCGTCCACCGCCGGCGAGTTGGCGTTGAGGCCGTGCAGATTGGCCTCGGACAGGGTGGTTCCGTCGTCCCGATCCACCACCATGTAGAAACGGTTGAGGACCGTGGCGTCCCGCTCGAAGATCTTCTCGCGATCGCCGCTGCCCAGGCCGACGGCATAGATCGGGGCGCCGGTGTTGGTGAAGCCAGCGAGGATGACCACCGGACGGTGGAAGAACCGCTGCTGTGCACCGACCTGGAGCAGCCTGTAGGGCGGCTGCCAGCCGTCGGCGGTGTAGGTGATCCTCCCCGCCGCGTCGAGTGCCGCCACCTTGCTGGTGTCGAGCCGCCACACGCCGCCCGAGGTATCGCCCCAGTACAGCCGCTCGATGTACGAGTCGAAGTTGTAGTCGATGGCCGCCACCTCCATGGGCACCGACGACGGCATGCGCGCCTTGAAGATCGCCCGGCCGGTCTCGATGTCGATGATGTAGAGGAAGTTCCCGCCCTTGAGATCGCGCTCGTACCCGCCGCCGACGATGACCACGTTGCGGGTCTCCACCGGCCTGTCCGCGGGCTTGACCTTGATCCACCCGACCACCGGTCGCGCCCAGCTCTCCACCATGTCGCGGTAGCCGTTGCCGTCCGCGTCGCCACGGTCGTGGAACTCCCACAGCAAGGCCGGGTAGTTGCCGGAGCAGCCGGTACCGCCGGCCAGGCAGGCCGGCATGTC
>FWPV01001509.1_pt1 | contig 63917 bp, 59 predicted proteins | sample 2228371 | NCBI WGS metagenome assembly FWPV01 (sample SAMEA103939776, study PRJEB20133) | metagenome
TCTACCAATCACAGGAATCCTGCCATTATCCAGACCCTCAGGATAACCCGAACCATCATAGCACTCATGATGGCTTTTCACACCATCTAAAATCCCTGGAATTTCAGTAAAACCAGACAAGATACATCAGGGGGATACCCCCTGAAACCTCCATTTTCCTTCAAACCTATTCGGTGTGCATTTACCAAACTCATTTCGTAAAATCTGGTGGGATTCTGCTTCGCCAATTTTTTTCTGGTAGCGTAGGGTGTTAGGGCTTGCGTTAGGTGTAAGGACAGCTGCAGAGGGGGTTCTGAGGTCTCCAAAAAGTATTGTTTTGTGCAAACTTTTTGGAGAAAAGGGGGAGCCTTCCCCCTTTCTCCCTGATGTATCTTGTATCTGTTATTTTTAAAATGAAAAATTTCATTATCAAGTATTGGAATCCATGATTTCCATCAGGGTCTGCCCTGTATTAAATTCAGGGACAAGTTTTCCAAATTCCAATACTTAAAAGTATTGGAATTCGTTTATCGCACAATTTAGATAGAAAGGCTTATGGAGGATGAGCTATCTCAAAAGTATCACCGTTCTGGTTTCGTTATAATCTCCTGCATTCAGATGTGCAAAATAGATACCCGCAGGCAAAGGACGACCAGAATCATCATCCCCAGACCAGACAACACAATTATTAGGTAATTGGTAATTGAGTAATTGAGTTAAATCTTTAACTAATCTACCCGTGACATCGTAGATGCGGAGAGTGGCAAGTGGAGTGGAGCAAGTAGAGAGATTGAGCTCTAACCGCGTATCCCAGCCTTCTCCCCTTGGGGGAGAGGAAAAAGGTGAGGGGGAGTTTGGAATTCGGAATTTAATGCTTGTAGCATTCCTGAAAGGATTCGGATAAACAGAGAAACTGTTTGATTTAGTATCACAAATTTCTTCTTCTATATTTTGTCCCACAAGGTGCCACCTTATTGCATCAAATGCAATCCTCTGCATTGCAGTTCCTGAGGCATCGCCAAGATAGACATAACCACCACTTGTATTGAATGGAAATGTGCCGAGCAAAACCCATTGATTGGAGTAATTATTCTGATTGATGGTAACAGTCTGATTTCCGCCTGCATAGTATATTCTGTAACGAGCATTGGCAGTGGCATTTGTGCTGGGAATATAAGCATAGACTTCATAAGTTCCGCTTGTTGTTAGATGGGGTGTCCAGGTTACATAACAGGTATCAGCCGAGACTGTGGTATATGTCCACCAGAAATGGCCATTATAGCCAGAAAGATTGTCGCGATAAAACCGCATTGTTGAAGGTGAGGCAGTGTGCATATAGAAACCATAGGGTTCATTGGGATAACGAATCTGGAGGTCGTCAACGAGTGTATCCACCGGAGGTGGCAAAGAACCCCTTGCACCCCGGCACCAGTATACCGCATTGAGATTTTGATAATTATTATTATATCCTGGCCAGTCATACCGGGCATACTTGCCATCATAACTCGGATAACCAGGGGTATTCTTATTACCATAGGGGTCATTAAAGATTAAGGTATGCCAATTTAAGACCTGTCCTACTGCAAGCACCAGATGGCCAGCGCTTGTCAGACCAACACACATACAATAGGGCCAGCCTGCCTGGACTTCAGCCACGGTCTCTTCCCAGGTTGGTGAATTATCCACCCAGGAATTGAGATTGTGGTTTATCAAGTATTGATACATCCTTGAATACGGAGAATAGCCATCATACCACATAAAACCATATCCACCCCAGGCAAGGTTATTGCTCGGGTCGCGCGCAGTATCACTATATGTGACCTCACGATAATTATACTGTGAACAGACATAATTGCCCCAGTGGCTTGTATGTCCATAAGGATAGGAGCACCAGCAATCCCAGTAAGGTAGTTTACGATAATACCCAATTGCCATTATCGCGGTTGTTGGTGCACAGGACCAGTGTCCATTATGCCAGTCTGGTGTATCATAGACCTGGTGAACATAGGGCACATCAATGGAATCCCGGCTACCAAAATCTGGTTTTGGGTAAAGATAATCAACTTTGAGGGGTTCTTTTAACTTAAAAACCGTTCTGATATTTTTGAGTTGGTTTTCAGATATTTTTCCTGAACAAATTTCGTTGCTATTTAAGACAAAGAGCACTTCACCATCTTTTCCAAAGCTCGGCTCAGTCTCACATATATCCGGGGTGCTGGAGAGATTATGAGATTCTTTGCCATCAAATCTGGAAATAAAGATGTCAGAGTTCAGCAACCTGTGTCCGTCAGTAAAATTTCGATAGTAAAGTAAATATCTACTATCATTGCTCCAATGCAGACCAATTCCGGTGCCAATATCAAAGGTCTGTTTGCTTGTCATATCATAGACCCTTATAAAACCATCAAGATCTGAGAACGCAACCAATCGTGCATCAGGTGACCATACCGGATAAAAATAACCATACTCACCGTCTGTAATGCGGGTTCTTTCATCAGTATCAAGATTGAGCAACCATAACTGGTCTTTGTTGTCATTATACACAACAAATCTTCCATCAGGCGAAATTGGAGTAAGATTTGCATAAACTCCGAGATTGTATTTTCTGACATTTACTTCTGCCCTTACAAGTAAATCTTCGCCGATTGTATATGCAATCTTTCCATCCTTGGAAAAACATGGCTGTCCAGATTCACAGACCGAATCGTGGAGTTGTATTAATCTCTTCTGTACAAGGTCATAGATATATGGCGTCTGATAACCTCTTTCATTTACTATTTTTAATCCAATAAGTTGCCGGCAAGGAGAAATACTGAAATATCTACCACAGCCACCCCCCGAGACCAATTCTTCCAATTGGTGATTTCTGATCAAAAATAGTGCATTATATTGGCTATTGGTCGCAATTATTCCATGGGGTGAATATTCAGGACAGGAAAGACATCCTTTATCAACAAGTATTAAAACAAGTAAATAAATAAACTCCATAATACCTCCTGTTTCTATGGTCAATCTTATTCGTTCTGCAGTAGATTGTCAATTGTAAGTGTTAAACTTGAGTATCGGGAAAATGGAGTCCGCTCAAGTATTTCTGGAAAGAATATGAAAAAGGGGTTGTTGCATTAAACAACAACCCCTATGCTTTATATTACTTCAGTTATCGTGTCAGCACGAGTTTGCTCACGAGTGAGCCATGCTCAGTTTCAAGATAACAGAAATAGACGCCACTGGCACAGACATCATTGTTATCACTCAAACCATTCCAGATTACAGTATTTGTGCCTGGTGCTTCAACACCATTTACCAAAACCTTCACGAGTCTGCCAGTAATATCATAGACCGCAAGTTTTACATTCATCTTGACCGGCAATGTATAACTGATCTTCACATTATTTGTGAACGGTGTTGGCATACCCGGCGATAGAACTATCTTCTCAAGAGGTTCTGGTCTGCCCTGCTCGTCAATACCAATGCCTGGAATGCCGCGGAATCCAAGAATCTTAACAATTGCGCGATTTGGATTCTGGGCAATTGTTAACCAGTAATTACCATCCCTTGGATCATATTCCACACCCCGCACATTCCAGCCGGGCAAGATCAGACGATTCAATACCGCAAGGTCGCTACGCCTTACTTCGTAAAGTGCAATCGAATCAAGGTTTGTGCCCGCACTATTAAACCAGGTATATGTCACAAGCAATGTCGTATCTGGTCCGTAAGGCTCGCGTGCAAGGCAGCGCAATCCAACATTACCCTGCAATGGGAAATTCAATTGAGTTGCAGTACCCATAGTGTCTGAACGGTAGATATATTGCGGGAATGTGTTCTGATTGGTTCTACGATCAGAGAGATAGAGCAGACGCTGTGGCTCAAGCCAGGCAAGACCCACAGGATAGTCATTTGCGGGATTGGCAAATTGTCTTAACACTGTGCCGCTCGTATTGATCTTACATAGCCGCTTGCCATTAGGATATGCCTGTGCAAAATCAGCAGCAACCCAGAATGTGTTGTCATAAGCACAGTATTTGATGTCGGTAGTATATGTATCCGGTGCAGCAATAGTTCCGTAGTAAGTAACGTTACTATCAGAACTGTAGATAAGAATTCCTGTTGGTCTCTCATAGGCATTACACACATAGAGCCGGTCATTGTTTGGATTGTATGCCGCACCATAAAGGAAATGCGTATCACCAGGTGCGATCTGGACTGTTTTTGGACCCCAGATAACATGAACTTCATTAACACCGATCTCAAGACTGAAGCCAATGTCCTGGACATAACCTCCACCACCAGTCAGGTGTAGAATCATGTCAACAAATGTACCTGCAGGTGTTGATGCTGAAATAGAAAACCTGAAGCGTGAACTACCATTGTGTGCGCTGCCGCCGACCGGAATATTACCAAAATTAGCAACAGAATCAAGCAGTGTTATATAAGGACTTGATTCACGCAGAACACCAACGCAGCTTGAAACTGCCACACCCGAAAGATTCTTTAGTGTATCTATCAAATAAACTGTCTCACCTGCGTCGCAACGACCATTGAAATTAGCTGGAGGTGGGTCATAAATGCGCTGACCAGCAATATGTAGTACCGGACTTGTGGTGGAACCAAGACCGCCAGAGACAACAAGTGCGTATGGCTGATTTGTTCCCTGAGGAACACTTGTTCCTGTTACCCTGATTGTCCAGTTACCCATTTCTGGAACATTCCTGCGCACATTCTCTTCAACATTCCGTGCATCAGCGCTTCCACCAGGTGATGATTGTCCACCACTATACACATTGCCGAGATAGACAGTTCCAGTTGGACTTGTGACCCTAAGGTCAAGGTTATTAACAAGTGTCACTGATGCGCCCGCAGTTGCAGGATAATCGGTCCAGACAAGGGTAATTTTCAGAGGCTCTGATTGGTCATTGACTGTCACTGTAAATTCATCATACTGTCCTGTTGCAACACTATCATAAGTAACCCATGATTTTCGAACATCACCGCTGAAATACAAGGCATCATCAAGGCATACCCTGCCCCAGCCAGTATTATTATCAGGAATAGTTGAACCTGTAATTGATGGATGTGCACTATTAACAATGATTGCCTTCACAACTGCAGCAGGAATGAATGACCACTGGTTTGCTGCATTTGAATCACCGGTTGGATAAAAACCTTTAGCAAAATACTGTCTGACAAGTGCAGCATTACCTGCAACACAGGGTGTAGCCATACTTGTTCCTGCCATACCCAGATACGAATTATTGTTCGGACCCGCAGAGGAATAAAGAAAATATCCAGGTGCAGTTACAGTAGGCTTAATACGATTGTCACTGGTTGGTCCGCGGCTTGAAAAATCAGCCATAATCGTGGCAGAAGTGCTATTCATTGTTGCCCCCACTGTGAGAATATTCTTTGAAGTTCCAGGAGGATAAACAGTATTTGAGCCAGGACCACTGTTGCCTGCGGCATAGCATATCATAAAGTCACGGTTGTTCCACATGAATTGATCAGTATTAACGCAATAAGAAGTATAGGAACCTGCCCCGGATGTAGAACCCCATGAATGTGAAGAAACTCTGGCAGCACCACCAGCATTGCCATTATATGGTGGTTGATACAAATTCGCAAGATTTGAAGGCACAGAAAGAGTACCTGATGATGTTCCTATATCCATAAAGAACATCTTTGCTTTGAGTGGCATACCATCATTGGCACTGATACCGCTGACATAAGAATCATCACCACATATCGTGCCAGCAGTATGTGTTCCATGCCAGGAACCACCAGCAACATCACCAAATGCAGCACTGGAACCAGTAGGCAATAAATAAGCAATGATCTTGCGATGGGTAGGATAATTACCCCAGGTTGAGATATTCACTGCTGGATCGCGGAACATATCATGGCTCGTGAGTATCCCGGTATCTGCAGTGTTTACAGTCTGACCTTGACCTTGAATATTCCTGCGCCATAGTTTTCTGTCTACCTGACGCCAGGTTTGAGTTACCCATTGGGCAGATTGGTTATACGCTACAGGATGAAGATATGGCTCAATATAGTAGACTTCGGCCATTCTTGCAATTTCACCAAGATGCGAACGGCTTGAGCGAATCTTCAGTATCTTGCCGTATTCAGTGTCCGAAACTTCAAGGATTTCACATCCAAGACCATTGATGCGGTTCTTTACCAGATAGATATTCTCATCATGGAATAGTATAACCAGCCACTCATCTTCGTCAGGCAGCTGTTCAAATAGTGGGCTTATCTTGTAAGCAGGCTGATAATCCCCAACCCAGTGAACAAAAGGCAAATTCTCTATCGCAGCCTTATTGCCGGCGCTCATCTTTGCAATGAAACAATTGAATGGAATGTATTGAACAAGTTTAACACCATAGGATTCAATCACCTGTTTCATTTCTTCGTAGACAGGACCCTTCAGGTGAACAAGATAGTAGTCTGAACTGCCAGTAAGCTCTGCTGGAATCTCAGGCAATTTCTCCCTGGGATTAAAATAGTAACCTGCAATTGCTATATAATCGTACTCTGGCAGGTACTGCGGTGCAAATGTACCACTCTGGTGTGAAACCAGATATGGATCAACACCGCTCATAAGAGTAATAATCAGTAATAATGCCATTAGACCTCCCTTTCTTTATATTAATTACGAGCTTATTGCTCGGAGAAACCTTTTTCCGTTTTTCTTTCTTGAGTCACCTCCTTTCCTAATATTGTAAATATATTTAGATTTCCACCACTGTCAATAGCCAAGTTTACCTGACCAAGTTTTACTTCCATTCAAACCCAAGATATCCGCCGCAATACTTTAGTCCCATAATCTTTGTTCACATAATAGCACAATCATGAATCACATATTGTCAAAGAGTAAATAAGAATTATATTGACTTCTGAAAATTTCTGCATATAATCTACCAGTAAGCTTTTCATTCTTTTTAGAATAATATCTGCGGGGCGTGGCGCAGCGGCTTAGCGCACATGGTTTGGGACCATGGGGTCGTGGGTTCAAATCCCTCCGCCCCGATTATTATGAGACCGATAAGATATTTCAAGTGCAATTGTTCATGCTGGGTAAGGGACCACTTATGTCCCAACTTCTCAACATACATTCACAAATCTAATTTGTTTTCATTTGCAACGGAGGAAAAATGATAAGAATATCAACAATCTTATTTTTTATATCGCTGCTTATGGGAATCGACTACAGCAGTATTACGCTTCTGAAATGGGCAGGTCCTGAAGGCTCAAGACCTGAAACATACGAGGAGTGGCTTGCCGAAAACCCTTATTCTGAATTACATATACAACTTGACAGAGTAGTTTACGGCGATGGACGCGCTGGAAATGTAGCCATTTTCACACAACAAAGCATTGCAGGTGCACTAACCAATGGAATTATTCAGTTAACAAACAACCTGCAGTCTGACGGATATACGGTTTATAGTTACCAGATTTCGGGTGGCACTCCTGAGACACTGCGGACATTTTTGCAGAACCTCTATAATACATACAATATTGAAGGAGCACTATTTATTGGCAATCTACCTGTGGCATGGTTTGAGATTGCAAATGATTTTAATCAGTATGGCTATGCACAGTTTCCAATTGACCTTTATTATATGGACCTTAATGGTACATGGCTTGATACAATGAATACCGGCAATGGGAGATATGACGGACATACTAGCAACATAAACCCTGAAATCTATGTTGGTAGACTTACGCCAACTGGCATTGGTACTGATACGGTTGTGCTGAAGAATTACTTTCGTAAGAATAATGCTTACCGGCACGATACACTTGAGCTTCAGCACAGGGCATTGTTCTTCTGTGATGATGATTGGATTTTCTGGGCACCAACCTGGGCTGCTGAACTTTCATATCTTTACACTGATACCATGAACTACTGGCATGCAGAAACAACAAGGGCTTCAATATACAGAACCAAGTTAAACACTCCGCAAGCATGGGTAAGTGTATTCGCACATTCCTCACCAAATCTGCATCAATTCAAGTATAATAATGGTGGTTCTTACGACTACTACTATGCCAGCGAATATTCAACACAGAATCCGCCAGCAAATTTTTATAATCATTTCGCATGCTCTTTTGCCCGATATACTACAAATGGGTATGGTGGTGGGCAATCAATCTTCAATCAAAGTTATGGCCTGGCTGAAGTCGGTTCTACAAAAACAGGAAGTATGCTTGAATTTGGATACTTTTATCAACCACTTGCCCAGCGAAAAACACTCGGTGAAGCATTCAAGAATTGGTTCACTTATATCACCTCAGATGGGGTATCGTTTGATGAACTCTGCTGGCACTATGGAATGACACTGCTTGGTGACCCCTGGCTCAAACCAACTGGACACGATGTCTCGGTCGCTGAGGGCACGAAGAAAAGAGAGCTGTCAAATGCCGTTTTAGCAAAAGGGAATCTTGTTCACAAGGAAATTGTGCTCGCAGTGGATATTGATAAACCGTCTCGCCTTGAAATTGAACTCTATGATTGTGCTGGCCGAAGGGTTAAGAATCTGAATTATAACATTACAAATTCAAAAAGTCTTAGCATATTCCTAACAGACAATAAAGGTAATGAGCTTCCTGCGGGCGTTTATCTTTTGAGTGTCCATATCAATGGTGAGATAAATACCGCAAAGTTCATTAAAATTTAAAGATTATCCCCTTACCTTAATCCCCTCCCCCAGGGGAGAGGAAACTGGGAGCGTAGCAATAAATCCTCTCCGCGGAGAGGAAGAGAGAAATGAAGTCGCGGGAGTTGATTATTTATATGACAGAAGTTTTTCTATTTCGTAATGTTTGCCATCTTCTGCGGCAAGGACAGTGACTCCGGTCTTTTCTTTTAATTGCCTTGCAATATTCCAGGGACCATTTTTGATTATGGTCATTCCAAAATGGGTAATGATTGCAACCCTCGGCTTAATGCTGGAAATAATTTCAGCACAATCCTGAACCGAAAGATGGTCAATTTCTGAGGGCTCAAGTTTAATGAGGTTCATAATGACAATATCTGCTTTATAGGCACTGATTAATCCACGAAAAAATTTTGTATCGGTAATATAGGAGACGGAAAAATTGTCATGGCTCAATTTAAATCCGTATGTTTCAACCCGGTGCTCGTGTCTTACCGGAAATAGTATCTTTACCCTATCCATAACCAGTTCAAGTCCTGGTTTGATAACCTTTATTTCTTTTAAATAATCAAGCAGATATTCAAAAATCACTCCGCTTTCACCAAAGGCATCACCAGGGGCAACGAGAACACCATTCTTTTTAAAACCACCTTCGGTAATCACATCCAGATAAACATTGATATCTGCTGAATGGTCAATATGCTTATGAGTTAGAATTATCGCATCAATCTTTGCTGGGTTGAATTTCGGCATATAGGTCAAAAATCTGTAGTAAGACTCAGGTCCAGGGTCAACAAGAAAATTCTTACCACCAATTCTGTAAAACATTCCACCCGTAGCACGCAGTTGTTTGGCAATTACAAAACGGGCACCACCAGTGCCCAGAAAAATTATTTCGTCTTTTACAGTTGCTTCTCTGGCTGTTTCAATTGCCTTTGATTTCTTCATCTATTATTCCTAAGATTTCTTTGATTGTTTCTTCAAGAACAATGTTCTTCACTGCATATTTATAATCACTTAGATACTTCAATTCATTGCTTGCATTTTTCAAACGTTTCTCAATCACCTTATCATCGTCAGTATTTCTCTTCTTCAACCTATTTTTCAGTTCATCAAAATCAGGTGGTAAAATAAAAATGTATATTCCGTCCGGATAAATCTTCATTAATTTTTTTGCACCCTGCACATCAATATCCAGCAATACACTCTTCCCCTCTTTTAAGTTTTCTTCAAGAAATTCCCTGGGAGTCCCATAGTAATTGCCGTGGACCTTTGCATACTCAACAAATCTACCCTGTTTTATCCATCTTTGAAATTCATCTGAGGAGAGAAAAAAATATTCCCGTCCATTCACCTCACCTTTTCTCTTCTGCCGTGATGTTGCAGAGATAGAATAGACAATATCCTTCCTGCGGGCAATAATTTCATTACAAATCGTGGTTTTACCAACGCCAGACGGTCCTGAAATAACAATTAGTTTGGGTTTTTTATTCAATATTCTGCACCTGTTCACGAATCTTTTCTATTGCTTCTTTTATGTTAACAACAGACTCACTGATCTTCAGGTAGTTTGCTTTGACACTGAGTGTGTTTGCCTCACGCTGCATCTCCTGCAGCAAAAAATTCAAACGCCTGCCTGGATATTTTTCATTATCAAGAGCCAGTTTGAAAAGTTGAATGTGCCCGCCTAATCGTGCGTATTCTTCAGATACATCAGTCCTGTCAGAAATATAAAGAATCTCCTGATACATTCTTTCCTTATCAACATTATTATTGAAGCAACTGACAAGTTCGTTCAATCTTTTCTTGTAGTAACCGTTGCGCTCGGGTATTGCGTTCTTAATTTTCTCTGTCTCCTGTTCAATGCCATCAAGGATTTTCAAAATCTCCTTCTTGATATACTCGCCTTCCCTGTTCTTTGTCTTGAGCAATTCCTCCAGTGCCTTATTAAAGATAGGTAAGAAACCTTTGAAGATCACTCTGGTATCTGTCTGTTCCTGACTTACTCTCACCAAACCAGGTATAGCAAGCAGGGTATTAATATCAATGGAGCCGGTCAATTTGTATTTCTTCCTTAACTCGCTTGCAACTTTGAGATATGCATCAAGAAGGTCTCTATCAAGTTCAAACCTGTTTCCAAAAACTTCGCGGTCCTGCTGAACCACTACAACAACATGCCCCCGGCAGATACTATCCTGCAAAATCTTCTTCAATTCATCTTCAAATGGCAGCAGAGAATTTGGTAATTTCAGAGAAATGTCAAGAAAACGATGATTATACGACCTCATTTCAACATCAAACTTAATACGTGGTCTTCTAATTCTACCACTATAACGACCGATACCTGTCATGCTGTACATAAATACCCCTTTCTATACACTATCTGGATTCCAGAATAATTGTAACAGGACCATTGTTTTCAAGGCTCACAAGCATTCTCGCCCCAAACACTCCTGACTTAGTCGGAATCCCCAGATTGTTCATCTCATTGACAAAATGCTCGTAAAGCATCTTTGCCCGTTCAGGCTCTTCGGCATCAGTAAAAGAAGGTCTTCTTCCCCGACTGGTATCAGCAAGGAGTGTGAATTGTGATACGACAAGTGCTTCACCTTTGATATCCCTGATTGAAAGGTTGAATTTTCCGCCACTATCTTCAAATATCCTTATATTCGAACATCTTTCTACAAGTTCTTTAACCATTTTTTCATCATCACCTTTTCGCACTCCAAGAAGAATCAGTAATCCTTCCCCAATTGCAGATACAACCTGTTCACCAATCCTCACCTCTGCTCTCTTCACCCTCTGCAGTACTGCCTTCATTTGGACACGGCTTCAAGAATTGTGCGGGCAAAATCCTTTGCGGCGGCTGGACCAGATGCAGTGATGATATTATTACTTCTCTCTACATCGGCACCAGTATAACCAGCGCACAACGACTTGATTTCGTTTGCAACCGAAGGATAGACTGTTGCTTTTTCCTCTTTTAGAATACCTGCCCGTGCAAGGATAACGGGCGCGATGCAGATTGCAGCGATTATCTTCTTATCGCCATCAAATTGTCTGATAATCCCGTGGAGCGTTTCATTATCCCACAAGGACCTGCAACCTGAACCACCAACTAATACCAATGCATCAAAATCATTCGGACTTACACTTTCAACCAGCATTTCCGGTTTTACATTCATACCAAACATACCGTTTGCAGGTGTTGTATCAGTGGAAGCAATGGTAACATTCATTCCTGCGTTTTTGAGCAATTCATAGGGCTCCTTAAATTCTTCATCACGGAAGTCTTTATGAGCTATTACGATCAAAACAGATCTTTTAGGCGTGTTGGTCAAAACAGGTTCGGGGTCTTTTGTTACAGATGCTGTTTGTGGTTTACTACCACAAAAGACAAGCAGAAGAGTAACAAATATTACTGATTTTTTCATGGTAACTCCTTTCTTCTATGGTAAATCCGACAAATACCTGCCAAAAATGTTTTTAGAAACAATAACAAGCGGGAGACGGGACTCGAACCCGCAACCAACGGCTTGGAAGGCCGTGACTCTACCATTGAGCTACTCCCGCATCCAGGAATCAATAGCGTTATGTTTTATTATAATTGCCTCCCCGAAAAAGTCAAGGGCGGGAAAGAATTGCCCAACATCACATCTGGTTTTTAATGTAAGTCTTATATTGATTGATTATCTCCAGCCATCGTTTGCATTTGATTTTCTTGAATGATTCTTCTGCCTGCAAAAGATATTGCGTTGCCTTATCAAAATTATGTCTGGCATATTCGACCTTGCTTAGATAAAGATAGCAAGCAGTCGCCAGCTGAAATTCTTTAATAGAATCGTAAATTTTGAGGGCAAGATTCAAATATGTGAATGCGGAGTCATACGCTCCTGTTTCTAAATAATAACGGCCCAATAGTTCCAGCCTCATGGCATCAACCTTCGGGATATTGATTTCATTTTTTAACCTTGATAAGCCTTCTAATACTTCGTTAATCTTTGCTAATTGTTTTGTCTTAAGATAGTATTCACACCTTGAATATAATGAATATGCCTGCAAAAGTTTACTGCTCTGGACGAGCGTAGATACTTCTTCCAGTGCCATCTCAACCTTATCGTATTGTTCCCGTGATAGATATATATCAACCAAATTTAACAATGAGTACGCCCTGATTACATTGGAATTTATTTCTTTACTAATATTCAATCCGTTATGAAAACTTGCAAGCGCATAATCCGGTTCATTCAAGTACCATTCAATGTTTCCAATATTCAACTGAACTAACGCTTCTCCTTCACGATTTCCAACATCCTGATGAATACTAAGTGCTTTCATGTATAATTGCAGTGCTTCATCAGGTTTACCAATGCTACCCAGTATGAGTGCAGTATTATTTAAAGCACGTGCTTCATTTATCCGCGAACCAATTTCTTGGAATATTTCAGTCGCCCTTCTGAAGTACTCCAGCGCTTCATCAAGTTTACCAAGTTTCTGATATACAGAGCCCGTATTCACAAGAATACGCGCTTCACCGTCACGGTTACCCTGAAGTCGATAGATGTTAATGCATTCTTCGTTACATCTTAACGCAAGCGCATAATCGCCCTTGTCGCTATGAATCAAACCAATGTTCAACAATGTCCTTGCCTTCAGGTCTTCGTCGCCCACCTCATCAAAGATCTCAAGCCCAGCCTTCATGTACTCCATTGCTGCATCATAATCACCTTTATGGGTGTGAGCACGACCAATAAGCACAAGAGCGTTTGCCTCTTCTTTCTTGACACCAATTTGTCTATAGATATCCTTCGCCCTTGATGCATTTGATATTGCTTGCTCAAATTGTGCCATCTCCAAGAATATCCCAGCTTTTTTTACAAGAATTTCTGCGGCAAGTACAGGATTATTACAGACGGTATCCAGTTTTTCTATCTCTTCAATCAGATTCATTGCTTCCACATTTGAGCCAATATATGATAAAACCGATGCTTTTTTCAACTGACACTCAACTAATTGTTCTATCGACTGCACATCATCTTTTCCACTTAGAAGGTCAATAGCATAACTGTAATACCTTATGGCACTTGAATGTGCGTATTTTGCCCTTGCGTTGTCCCCAGCTGCAATACAATAATCAACTCCTTTCACTTGGTCCCTTGCAAAATAATAATGATATGCAAGTTCTTCAACAAAAACATTCGGGCGGTTCTGGCATTTGCTTTCAAAAATAGCCGCAATTGATTGATGTAAAGCCTTTGCCTTAAATCCTTTAACAAAATTGTCGTATATAACCTTTCTGTTGACTGCTGCGCTAAAAACATACCTATCCTGTGTATACTTAGCAATACCTTGCAGGCATATTTCCTCCATCAGACCTTGTAAAGAGTGTACATTGAATTCGGTCAATTGCATGAAGATATCAAGGTCAAACCAACCAATTGTACTTGCTATTTCCAATATATATTGTGCCTCCCGGCTCAGGGACCGATACTTCTTGACCGTAATGTCGGTAAGATTCCGCGGCAGCAACACACCCGTAGGTTCAACAAATTGCCAGCCACCACGTTCAAAATATAGATTTCTTTTCTCCGCCAGAATACGCAAAATCTCTTCAATGTAGTAAGGTATGCCGCCACTTTCTTTCATAACATAATCCACCAATTCACTCGGTGGTTCCAGACCAAGTGCGGTTCTGCAAACTTCTCTGATATTACCGACTTCAAAAGGTTCAAGCTTGATCTCCCTGAGGAAATACTCCCTGCTTGTATTTGCCAAAAAGGACTCAAACAGTTCTGATTTTTCTTCGGTACGCTGGCTGAATACGAATGTAATTGAAGTATCCCGGAAAGCACGCAACAGATATTTCATGACCTCCAGTGACTCAATATCAATCCACTGCACATTGTCAATAACAATAATTTTTTCACATTCGCCAATTTCAATGGTCTTTCTGATACTTTCATACAACCGGTATCTATCGCTATCTTCGCGAGTGATGATTTGCCGATCATTCTCTGGGAACAATTCAGGAATCAATATTCCGATTTCCCTGCGGTAAACCGCGGGAATGTTTGTGAAGAAACCAATACCATGACGTTTCAATCGGTATCTAATCAAATCACGAATTGCGTAGTATGCAATCGGTTCATCAAAATATGCACAATCCGCCCAGATAACTTCTTTGCCTTTAATGCCACCAATAACTTCTTTACAGAGTCGAGTCTTACCTACACCAACCACTCCCCGAATATTGGCAATACGGACACAATTATTTTGTTCAATCATCGTTCGTAGCTCTTCTTTTTCTTTCCTTCTGTCGATAAATTCCCTTATTGGAAGTTCTATGTGTCGTTCACCAACAACACCAACCCTGTCCCTTCCGCTCCTTTTTGCATCGTAAAGGGCGAGATCAGCCTTTCTAAATAAGTCTTCAAAAGAACTGCCATCGTCAGGAAAGGCAGCAATACCAATACTTAAAGTAATACCAATGTCTGCAAATTTGCATTTTCGGCACATATTGGTGATCCGCTTGTTAATGACCTCAGCATCACTTTTTGTAGTATCAAGCATCACACAGATAAACTCGTCCCCTCCGAAACGAATTACATAATCATTACTTCTTAAAGACCGCTTTAAAAAATCAGCAAAATCAGCAATCACTCTGTCACCAACAATATGACCATAAATATCATTGATGTCTTTGAAATGATCAATATCAATAATTCCGACGACAAAGTTCTTTTTGTTTTCAATATGCTCCTGGATTACCGGTTTAACCCTATCTTTCAGAAAATGTCGATTGCACAAACCGGTCAGTTCATCAAGGTAGTATGATTCAATGCTCATAATGGATAGCAAAATATACCAAAACGAGAAGCGATGTCAAGAACCCATTACAAAGGCCACAAAAATCTTCTAATCATTCAGCATAGGCGCCAACTGAGAACAACAAACAAATCAATGAAAAAATATAGTAGTTTTTTAAGTACTCAATTCCTCATTTTACCGGACATTTGCTTGCCGATACCGGACATTTCTTCTCCTTCACCTTGAGAGTTCCTGCAAATCTTTCAAGTTCTTTCTTCACTCTTGCAAGACCCTGCCCGTCTATGGAATAATGCATCCAGTTGCCAATTCTTTCGGCCTTTACCAACCCGGCATGCTGCAATACTCTCAAGTGCTGGGTTATCGTCGGTTGGGTAACATTGAATTTGTCTACAATCCCGGATACACACATCCTGCCATTCAGCAAGAATTCGAATATCTTTAATCTTATTTCGTTTGAAAAAACCTTAAACAACTCACTCTTGCTTTTCATGTTATCTCCTTTCGTTATATAGAAAAATAGTTATTTACCTATATACCATAATGATTTTCTTTTCGTTGTCAAGCACTAAGGCGGTAATCAAAAGAATGAGCCAAGACATTCGGTAGTAAAACAACGCCATTGACTTTTCTGATTTTTGAAATAATATTGACCTGAAAGCCAGGAGGTATTGTGACATTAAAACCAGAAACTTTTCTTAATGAGCAGATACAATACATAAGGGATAGAGTTGGAAACGGTATTGCACTCTGCGCAACAAGCGGTGGAGTTGATTCAATGGTTTGTGCAGTACTTGCCCACAGAGCATTGAAAAATAGGCTGATTGCCCTGTTTATCGATGATGGTTTAATGCGTGAAGGCGAAGCAAAGCAGGTCACAAAAATTCTCAAGAGTCTGGGCATAAGAACAAAAGTAGTCAATGCGGCAGGTGATTTTTTCAAAGCGCTGAAAGGCAAAACTGACCCAGAGGATATGCGTAAGGCATTCAGGGATACATTTTACAGAACTCTGGGCAGGGCAGTAAAAGAATTTAAAGCAAGTTTTTTGATTCAGGGAACGATTGCGGCAGACATAAAAGAAACAAAGGGAAGGATAAAATCCCAGCACAATGTGCTTTCTCAGATAGGTATTAATCCAAAAAAATACGGATTAACAATAATTGAGCCACTTGTAAAATTATACAAACCTGATGTAAGAAAAGTGGGTAAGGCACTTGGACTACCCGCATCTGTGTATCAAAGAATGCCTTTTCCAGGACCTGGTCTTGCCACAAGGGTTGTTGGCGAAGTCACTCCCGGGCGTGTCAGAATCGTACGCAAGGCAACCGCAATAGTTGAAAGAGAACTCAAGAAATTCAAACCGTTCCAGGCATTTGCAGTTTTATTGCATGACCGGGCAACCGGCATTGTTAATGGTAAAAGGGCTTTTGGCAATATTATTGTCATTCGCAGCGTGGAATCCAAAAATGCCATAACTGCACAACCGAGTAGAATTCCATTTGAAGTCTTAATGAAAATTCAAAAAGAAATTATCAAAGAGATTCCTGAAGTCACAAAAGTATTATATGACCTATCGCCGAAACCACCGAGCACGATTGAGTATATCTGAAAAGATGGTCAAATGTTCTATGACGAAACGGCTGGCATGGCATCAAGTTACTCGGTATTAGAAGAACAAAACACGAATAGTATAAAAACATGATTCTGCCGACAATAATCACACTTTCTCTCCTTGTCCAGGTCTCAGAAGGAGCACCAGAGCCTGAAGCACCAAAAATCTTTATTGACTGCGATTTTCTTGATAAAGATTTCATCAAAACTGAAATGCCGTATCTGAATTATGTGATAGAAAGAAAAGAGGCAGATATCTATATCTTGATTACAGCACAGACTACTGCTGGTGAAGGAACAGAGTATACAATCTTTTTTACCGGGCAGAATGACTTCTCAGGTATGTATGACACTCTGAAGTATTCCTGTTTGAAGTCAGATTCAGATGACATAATCCGTCGGGGTATCCTTAAGCAAATCAAACTTGGGCTGGTTAGATATCTGATGAAGACTCCAGTCGCAGAAAATCTGACCGTAAGCATTCAAGAAAGGAAAACTGCACAGAAACCAAGAGACCCCTGGCATAATTGGGTATTTAACATTGGTGTTAATACTTACCTGAATGGACAGCAGAAACTGAACTTTAATACGCTAAATACGACATTTTCTGTTGACAGAGTTCTGGAAAAATGGAAAATTCAGAACTACCTTGGCTATTACTATACCTATAATATTTACCAACTTGAAGATACTACAATCACAAATATTTCAAAAAGCTATGATGGCTCAACAAAGATTGTTCTCGGATTGAACAACCACTTTTCTGCAGGTGGTTATGCATCATTTTATTCATCTACTTACCAGAACATCTATCTGAGTAGTGGTATTGCTCCTGCCATTGAATATGACTTTTTTCCGTATGACCAATCTTCTAGCCGGAAACTGACTTTACTCTATGATATTGGCTATGTCTACTTTGAATATTATGAAACAACAATCTACGATAAACTCAAGGAACGACTTTTCAAAGAATCCGTTTCACTTGGTATGAGCATTATTCAACGCTGGGGCAGACTTAATAATACCTTGAAGGCATCGCATTATTTTCACGATTTCACGAAGAACCGTGTGACACTTTATACGGATATGTAGATCGGAATGATAAAAGGTCTTTCTTTTAGAGTCTTTTCATATGTATCAATGATTCATGACCAGCTCTCATTACCCAAACGCCAGCTTACTGAGGAAGAAATAATATTACAAAAAAGACTCCTTGCAACCCAGTACTCATACTATGTCTCGCTTGGCTTATCATATACCTTTGGTTCAATCTACAGCAATATCGTGAACCCTCGTTTTGAAAATTAGTATTCTGTTACTTTTTGAAGAGCTTGTCAGCTTTCTCTGCCGAAGTTTTTATACCTTTGATAATTGCTGAGCTAAAACCTTCATGTTCCATCTCATTCAGACCTGCAATGGTACACCCCTTGGGTGTAGTTACTTTATCAATCTCCTGTTCTGGATGCTTATGATAATGTAACAGTAACTTAGCCGCGCCCAGAGCGGTTTGCGCTGCCATATATATCGCATCCTCAGAATGAAATCCAATCTCAATACCACCCTGTGCCGCTGCCCTAATACCTCTTAAGAAAAATGCAACACCGCAGGCACAAAGTGATGTCGCCGCAATCATATCATCTTCTGAGACAATCTTGGTTTTGCCCATACACTGGAATATGTCAGAAATATACTCAATGTATCTACTGCCTTCACGATTACAACAAAGACATGTCATTGATTCTCCAATGGCAATTGCGGTATTGGGCATTGCCCTGATAATGGGAAATTTTTTACCCGTAATTTCAGAAATATCTCCTGTCGTAACACCAGTTACCACTGAAACCATAACATGATAGGTTGGCTTAATGAACTTCCTTATTTGTTTTAATACCTCTACAACTTCACTGGGCCGAACAGCAACAAAAATCAATTTTACATTTTTTACGACACTAATATTTTCCGATGAAGTTCTAAAACCCATTTTTCTAATATTCTTCAATAACGCCTCGTTGCGTCTGGTTATTGTTATCGCATCAGGCTTATATTTTCCTGCAGAAACCAGACCATCAGCAATTGCCAATCCAATACTACCACCACCAATAATTCCCACATTCCATTTTTTCATCAGCTCTCCTTTCACAGTAGTGTATCAGTAAAATACTGGTAGTCAATAAGTCTTATTTAGTTTCGCCCTTTTCTCATTATCATCAATGAGCCGTTTTGCAGTATTTAGGATTTTTTTAACCGCAAAATAACCAGTGCTACCTGAGGAAACCTTGTTGCTAATTGAATTAACAGGGGTAAGTTTGTCGCCAATTGAAGTTTCAGGAAGATGTATTCTCTTTGCCAGCAGACTGATTAATAGGTTCACATCACCACTTGACTTGCTAATTGATTCTGCCATCAAGTTATACAAACTTCTGAACCGGTATCCTTTTGCTGTCAGGAAATCAATAAGGTCATTTATACATATCCAGTCAGGTGCATGAGACCAATCAGGTGATGGTGATTGGAATCTGGTATTTTTCACAATAAGCGTAGCAATCTTTATATTGTTCATTGTCAGATTCACCTGTTTGAAAAGAATTGATTTCAATTCCTGCAGGTCACGATTGTATGATGAAGGTGAGCCCTTCAAAATAGTAAGGATTGCCACAAGATTACTGATGGAAGTACCACTGCGTGCCCGCAGTACTTCACACACATCAGGATTCTTTTTATGAGGCATAATACTGGAGCCGGTTGCAATTGAATCATCAAGTGAAATCAGGTTGAATTCCCGGGTGGCAAAGATTACAAAATCTTCAGCAAGATGCGAAAGATGAAGATTTATGCGATTAAGATAGTAGACAAAATCACAGAGGAAATCACGGTCAGAAACTCCGTCCAGTGCATTTTCACATGGTTTATCAAAACCCAGTTTTCTTGCGAGCATATCTCTATCTATTGCAATGCCAGTACCTGCAAAGGCGCAACTTCCCAGCGGTGACACATTGAGCCATTTTCTAAGTGCAAAAAGTTGTTCAAGGTCACGCTGGAACTTGAAGAAATACGAACTCAGGTAAAAAGAAACAAGCACTGGCTGAGCCTGCTGTAGGTGGGTGTATCCAGGGATAATCACCTGAGCATGTTTATTTGCCGAGTTTAAAAGTGCCCGTTGCAATTTTATCAATAATCCGGCGATCTTCAATAGATGCTCACAACAGTATAATCGCAAATCTGAAGCAATCAAATCATTCCTGCTTCGTGCAGTATGTAGTTTCTCAGCATCATTTCCAATTATACGCTTCAATTCAAACTCCACATTCATGTGAACATCCTCATATTCTGGTCTAAGTTTGAATCTGCCTGTTTGATAATCAGCAAGAATTTTCTTCAATCCCTTTTTAATTGTGTTGAATTCCCTTGCCGTAAGCAGATTAATCTTTCTTAGCATTTCAGCATGAGCCAGACTACTCTCTATGTCATATTTGATAAGCAACTCATCATCGGTTGTAGAATCCATGAACTGCCTGACATCTCTATTGAACTGTTTTCCTGACCTTACCCGCCACACAGGACTTCTCTCTTTCTCTCCCATATTTCACCCCCTGGAAAGCAATTATGTCAGTATGAAAGCCAGGTCAACTTATCATCTTCATTTTTTCTTCACAATCTTAGAGTAGTTCTTCAGGGATTGATTAAGACCAGACTCAATTATGTCCATACCCTTTTTCAACAGGTGCATTGGAATATTGAGTGGGGGCACAAAACGAATTGAAGCAAAACCACAGGGCATTAGCAAAAGACCATTTTCAAAGCAGTATTTGACAAGATAGTCAACCAGGACAGGATTGGGCTCTTTGTTGTTGTTTCCCTTAATGAGTTCAATCGCAACAAACATGCCACGACCGCGGACATCGCCAATGAATTCAAATTGAGATTTCATGTCGCAAAGCCTTGCCTTGATATAATCTCCTTTTTCGATAGCCTGCTGCATCAGATTTTCTTCTTTTATGACATCAAGCGTTGCCAGTGCAGCAGCACAGCATACAGGATTTCCACCAAAGGTATTTGAGTGCGCACCAGGGACTCCAAAATCATACCGCGCATCAAAAATAGCAGCCCCAATGGGCAAACCTGATGCCAGTCCTTTGGCAACGGTTATAATATCAGGCTGAACACCAGTGTATTCAACCGCAAACATCTTACCTGTTCTGCCAAGACCAGTTTGCACCTCATCCACTATTAATAGAATTCCGTATTTCTTTGCAATCCTGTGCAATTCCTGGAGGAATTCATCAGGTGGAACAACATAACCACCTTCACCCTGAATTGGCTCAACCAGTATTGCAGCAACTTCTTCTGGTGCAACCAGTTGTTTGAAATAGACTTCCTCAATTATCCTGGCGCACCAGATATCACACGCGGGATATTTCTCATGGTATGCACAACGGTAACAATAGGCATAGGGCAACTGCCAGACTCCGGTCATCATGGGAAAATATCGTTCCCTTTGAACCACCTTGCAACCCATAAATGCATTTGCACCCATAGTTCTGCCGTGGAAACCACCGATAAACCCGATAAACTGATTGCGTCGGGTTGACCATTTACTGACCTTGATTGCTGCTTCAACTGATTCCGCACCTGAATTGGCAAAAAAAACTTTTTTAGGGAACTCACCCGGTGCAATCTGGGTGAGTCGTTGTGCCAGTCTTGCCTGTATCTCGTAGGAAAAATCAGTGCCGGCGAAATAAATAAAATCTTTGATTTGATTTGTGATCGCACGGTTAACTCTTGGATGCCCAACGCCAATGTTTGTCACACAGACTCCAGTAGTAAAGTCAATGAATTTGTTTCCATCTACATCTTCAATGACTGCACCCTTCCCACGTTTGACGACAAGTGGCAGGTGCTTGGTTGTTGTAGCCAGATAACTTTCTTCAAGACAAATGATTTTTTTCCCATTTTTTCCGGGTATGCGGTCCTTTATGGCTGACGAGTGTCGTTTCATATTACTACTCCTTTATGGCTGATGTTACTTCTGATTTCGTCGCTACAGGCTTTGAGGATGATACGCGCGCCTTTACCTTAAGCGGTAATGACCATATTTCAATAAATCCCTTAGAATGGGTCTGGTCAAATTCGTCAATCCCTTCATAGGTAGCAAGATTTTTGATATACAATGCATGTTCGGATGAGCGACCGACCACACTTGCCGAACCTTTGTATAATTTCATTTTCACCGTACCATCAACATCCTGCTGAGTATTGTCAATAAATACAGAGAGAGCGTTGCGTAATGGGCTGAACCAAAGACCATTATATACGAGTTCAGAAAAGGTATTTTCAATTATCGGTTTGAAGTGAAGTATATCCCTTGTTAGAACCAGTTTCTCCAGGTCCTGGTGTGCCTTTATCAGGATTACTGCTGCTGGTGCCTCATACACCTCGCGGGATTTTATTCCGACAAGTCGCGATTCAACATGGTCTATCCTGCCGATACCATGTTTACCACCAATCTGATTTAAAGTTTGAATTATTTCCAGAATACCCATGGGATTTCCGTTGAGTGATACAGGCACACCGTTTTGAAAATGAATTTCAATATATTCTGGTTCATCTGGCGATTCAAGGACCGATTTCGTCCACAAGAAAGCAGACTCAGGAGGCTCGGCTGTTTCATCCTCAATCTGCCCGCACTCAATGCTCCTGCCCCAGAGATTTTCGTCAATTGAGAAAACCGATGTTTTTTCCTCAACAGGAATTTTATGCATCTTTGCGTATTCAATCTCGTAATCACGCTTTAGATTGAATTCGCGCATTGGTGCAATAATTTTTAGGGATGGATTCAATGCCGCAACCCCACACTCAAACCGAACCTGGTCATTACCCTTACCCGTACACCCGTGGGCAATTGCATCAGCGCCGATTTTTTCAGCAAATCGCACAAGATGTTTGACAATCAAGGGACGAGCAAGTGCAGTTGCCAGTGGATAAGCACCTTCATACAAGGCATTCGCCTTTAATGCAGGCAGAAGGTAATCATACGCAAATTCCTCCTTTGCATCATAAACAAATGCCTGCACTGCGCCGCAAAGTAAGGCTTTGTCCCTTACTGCGATAATCTCTTCTTTTTGACCGACATCAACGGTCAATGTTGCAACCTGACAATGATAGGTCTCCCCTATCATCTTTATTGCAACCGATGTATCAAGACCGCCTGAATAGGCAAGCAAGACTTTCTTCATGTTTTCCCCCTTTTTGAATAATTATTCTATAAAAGTGAATAATTATACGCATAATTTGTAAAAAGTCAAGAGGGAAAACTAACCTAAAAAATTCAACTCTTGGAACAAATTAAATCCAGCAAATCAATTGAATATCATAACGCATTGTGACAAGATTGATAGTAAATTTTGCGGTTAGTTGTTGAATTGTTTGAAACTGCAGATTTGAGAAATTTGAAGTATCTATGACCCGGGTTTGAACAAAAGATTCTGAAATTTCTTGTAAACGATTCTGGTATTCTTAGGGTCTTCGACCACCACAAGAATAGTATCATCACCGGCGACAGTGCCAAGGACATGCTCAATCTCCGCGAGGTCAATTGCCCTTGCAACGCCCTGTGCTTCTCCTGGTGGCGTCTTGATAATAATCAAGTTACCCGCTGACTTTACCTCGTGAACAAAATTGACAAATTTATTTCGCAACGCACGCACAGAACCACTGAGTTCGCTGCTAACCTTGTAAAAATACTCGCCAGACCCTTTACGAATCTTTACAACACCAATTTCTGACAGGTCACGCGAAAGGGTTGCCTGGGTAATTGAGATACCATTATTTCTAAGTTCAGCAATCAAATGATCCTGGGTTGCAATCTCATTACTTTCAATAATATCGCGGATTTTCTGGTGACGGTACTTCTTTATCTGATATCTGCTTCTGGACATGAAGGATTATATAGAAAAATGAAAAACAGTCAAGCAGCACAAACTACCCTTATCACCCTGGATTACCACTGAATGATAATAAAAAAACAGGGTCGGCTATTTGCCGACCCTGTTGTGGGTTTATTTAACTTCCACTTCAATCTCTTTTGTCTTTGCTGATTCAGGCTTTGGTAAGGTTATGGTAAGAATTCCATCCTTATAAGTCGCTTTAACTTTTGATGGGTCAGTCTCATAAGGCAGGTTGATTGTTCGGGAGAACTTTCCATAGTACCGCTCAATCCGGTGATATTTCTTATCCTTTGTTTCGCTTTCTTTTTTCCGCTCACCAGATATCGAGAGCATACCACCGTCAACAGTCACCTTGAGGTCTTCCTTATTCATACCCGGAATTTCTGCCCGCACTTCAATATTGCCATTATTTTCAGCAATATCAATTGCCGGCACCCAGCCACGCAATTCTGGAGAGAAAAACTTCCTTATCATGGAATCATACCAACCATCAAAATCGTCATCAAACCTTACCAAATCCTGGAATGGTTCCCAAAGTTTCATTACGTTCTTCATATGCAACACCTCCTTTTTTTGTATTCACTCTGTTAGACAAATGAATTGGGGAAAAGGTTAATTGGAAGTATTTAGGTTAGTTTCTCTCTATTACGGCTTCGTTTCCTGCGCCAACCGAGATATAGGAAACCTTGATACCTGAATAGTACTCAATCAATTTAACATATTCTTTTGCCTCAACAGGTAATTCATCAAAACTACGGACTGAAGAAATATCTTTCTTGAAACCAGGTATTTCTTCGTAAACTGGCTGCAATTGCTCAGCGATAAAAGGATCAAATTCCTTTGCATTCGAATAACCAACTGCGACCTTCAAAGTTTCAAAATGTGATAAAACATCAAGCTTGGTCAAGAATAATTCCCGGGCGCCTGATAAGCGCGATGCATATCTAACAACGGCAGCGTCAAAAGGACCACAACGCCTTGGTCTTCCTGTTGTCGCACCAAATTCATTGCCAAACTTTCTCAGATTTTCACCAAAGTCGGATTTATCCTCAGTCGGAAAAGGACCAAGTCCAACACGGGTGGTATACGCTTTGGACACACCAATAATTCTTTCAATGCCCAATGGTGCACCGCCAATACCTACAAAAATACCACCGGTTGTAGTATGAGAAGAAGTAACATAAGGATAGGTGCCAAAATTAACATCCAGCAATGTTCCCTGTGCACCCTCAAAGAGAATCTGTTTGTTTTGAGCATACGCATTGTTAATGAAAATACAATCATCCATTACAAATGGTTTCAATCTATCTGCGTATTCCAGGCATTTATCAATAATATCATTATCAGAAAGCGGTTCACCATGATAAATTTCCATTAATATAAGATTTTTTCTTGAAATATTGTGTCTCAATTTTCTCTCCAGAACTTCGGGATAATACAAATCACCAACCCTCACTCCGATCCGTGCGTATTTATCCTCATAGGCAATTCCAATACCCTTCTTCGTTGTTCCAATACCGTGTGTTGTCTCTTCTTTTATTTTATCCAGCATTATGTGGTATGGCAATATCAAATGACAGAACCTGGAAATTTTTATCCTTTCTTCAATCTGCGGATCAAATTCTTTTAGTCCGTTAAGTTCCTCAAAAAATATTGCAGGGTCAAAGACACAACCTGCACCAATAAAACCAACAGTATTTCCATTCAATAGCCCGCTTGGGATCTGGTGGAATATAAACTTCTTATTATTGCGCCAGACTGTATGTCCCGCATTAGGACCTCCCTGGAATCTGATATTAACATCAAAATCCTTTGCCAGGTAATCAACAACCTTGCCCTTTCCTTCATCACCCCATTGAAGTCCAATGATTGCGGTATGCATAGTAACCTATATTATATATATTATATAGAAGGAAACAAAAGTCAAGGCCTGAACAACCACGATAATTGACTATTTTTTTAATTCGGATATAATGTTTCCAAAGGAGGCAAATTGGCTGACCTGACCAAGAAAATGGCAGAACTTGCCAAAAAGATTGAGCAAAATAATCAATGGCGTCAAAGAGAATGCGTTAATTTAATACCATCAGAGACCACGCCAAGTTTGCTGGTGAAATTGTGTGAAATCTCTGACCCTTCAGGCAGATACGCCGAACATAGAACAATGAAGGGCGATGAGGTATATTTCTATCAGGGAACAGATTTCATAAGGAACATTGAAGAAGAATTAAAAAAGGAAATGGCAGCATATTTTGGTTGTCCAAGCATTGAACTGAGACCAATCAGCGGCCAGATGTCTAACGAAGTTGTGTTCAAAGCAATGGTGAAATTTATCAATCGCGACCGCAAACCTGGCGAACCAATGCGCAGGCTAAGACTTGTGATGAATAATGATTTAAATAAAGGTGGACATTTAAGCTCTCAGCCAATGGGTGCTCTTTTCAACTATGTGGAAGAAGACCCCACCACAAATAAAGAAAAGGTTATAAATTTCCCTGTCCGCTCAGATTGTATGTATAAAGCAGACCATGACAAAATTGCAGATATTTTGAGCAAAGAAAAACCAGAACTAATCGTATTTGGTAAAAGTATGTTTTTGCACAGAGAACCCGTATCATTTGTTTATGACATTGTGAAGAACTGGGAGCCAAGGCCCGTATTGATGTTTGATATGGCACATGTGCTTGGACTCTATGGTGCGTTTCAGGAACCATTCAAAGAAGGTGCAGATATTGTCACTGGTAGCACACACAAGACATTCTTCGGCCCACAACGGGGAGTAATTGCCTCAACGATTACAAAGGATTCTCCGTTATCAAAACTCTGGATTGAGATAAAGAGCCGTGCTTTTCCGGGTTCCACAAGTAATCATCATCTGGGCACACTTCTGGCACTTCTTGTGGCAACATACGAAATGAATGCGTTCAAAGAAGAATACCAGAAACAGGTCATTAAAAATGCAAGGGCATTTGCTCGCGCTTTAAAAGACTGTAGTATAGATGTTGAGGGCGATGAAAGAGATGGTTTTACAGAAACTCATCAGGTTGTGATTAGAGTAAAAAAATATGGTAGCGGAAATGAGATTGCACGTCGGCTTGAAGAAAATAATATCATTACAAATTATCAGGCATTGCCTGATGACGAGAGTTTCTTGGAAGCAAGTGGCATCAGAATGGGTGTTCAGGAAATGACAAGATTTGGCATGAAAGAAAAGGACTTTGAGCCTCTTGCCCGGCTCATTGCCGATGTGATTATCAGAAAAAGAAATGTGAAAGAGGAAGTGAAACAGTTCAGGAAAAACTTCTTGCAAATGCAATACTGTTTATCTGCGCAGGAAGCAGCACCAATAGCAGCAGGGATTTTCTCCAGCATATTTTCAGACAGTTATGTTAGTAAAATCATTGCAGAGAATCTCGGGCGAATCGTCGAAGGTCTGTAGATGCTTTTGCATTCAAATCAAGCATGTGTAAAAGCTGACGAACTATGATGCCCATCGCGCTGCTATGTATCTCATTTACTATCTCAATCTATAAAGAAGAAAGCATAAACACCCCTGATGAATGTTTTTTTGTTGTGGACACAACACTTAGATATTATCAGGCTTTATGCTGGCAAAGGTCACCTGCAGTTGCTTACGATGGTACAAACTGGCTGGTGGTATGGGAAGAAACCTGTAATAGTTTGCTGCCATATTTTTACTATTACGATATTCGGTATGCAAGAATTAGCAGCGAAGGAGTCCTCATTGATAGTTCAGAACTGGCTATCTCTTACAAATATGGATTTCGCGGTCGACCTGCAGTGGCATACTGCGAACCATATTATTTGGTCGTCTACCAAGAACTTGACCCTGAGCTATCATCAGACCTATATTGTACAAGAATAACTAAAACGGGAACAGTTATTGACGATCCGGGGATTGTTGTTTCAGCAGAAAAAGGAAACCAACATTCGCCGATTCTAAGTACAGACATGGAAAATTTTTTGGTTGTATGGATTGACGAACGAAATAATTCATCAGACATATACGGCACTCGAATAACCAAAGATTGTAAAGTCCTCGACACCCATGGCATTGAAGTTTGTCTTGCTCCTGGTGCGCAATCGTCACCTTCTATTGCGAATGGGGGCGACAAATATCTGGTAGTTTGGGCGGATAAACGCAACAAATCATCGGATATTTACGGTACATTTATCAGCAATCAGGGGTCAACAGAATTTACCAACGGTTTTGTTATCAGTGCTGACTCAACAGACGAAATTACCCCCTCAGTTGCATCTGATGGCAACAAATACATAGTCATTTGGGGTGTATGCAATAGAATTGGAAATAGAAGGTATCCACTTGCAACATATGATGTTTACGGAACAGTTCTTGATAGAAGGGGAAAACCTATTGTGCAAAAAGCCATAGTAAGCAAAAAGGTAAGTTGTGTCCCTTCTATAGTTTTCAGAGACAACAATTTTTATCTGATTTTTGACAAGAACAATATCCTCATATTAACAGTAAAAAAAGAGGAACTAAGATGGGAAAACATCAACAAAAAGCAGAAAAAAGATTTCTCTTCTCATTGCCATAGTCTGTTGATCGCCTGGACTGATTGCCGATTAGGGAGCCAACCATACAGGTATAGTGATATTTGGGCAAAAATGGTAAATAATTATGATACTCAAAATAATACTGATTTTCTGGTCTCAATGACTGCAAATATTCAATTAACACCTGCACTTGCATATGATGGAACTAATTACCTTGTTGTCTGGAGTGAATACACTGGTTTTTCTTACGATCTATATGGTATGAGGTTATCGCAATACGGTACTCAAATTGACTCATCAACTATTCTGATTTCAGCCGCAGTTGGAGACCAGGGTAAGCCTGCTGTTTGCTTTGGCAAACAATACTTTCTTGTCGTGTGGCAGGATTCCCGCAATGGAGATCAGAATAACGATATATTTGGAACTCTGGTGGACAAAGAGGGCAGGGTCTTGAACAAACAGGGCATTTCAATTACCAGTGCCACTGGTCAACAGTACTCTCCTGCTGTATCTTATGACGGAACTAACTTTTTCGTCGTCTGGGAAGACCTGCGTGACTTAGCAACTGCCTTTGATATTTTTGGTTCAAGAATAAGCGAGACCGGTAAGGTAATTGACCAAAACGGTATCGCGATATGCCGAGAAAATGGTGCGCAGAGATTACCGGCAATTTCCTTTGATGGTGATAACTTTCTTGTTGTCTGGCGCGATGAACGTTCTTCACCCGGCAATTTCGAAATCTACGGAACAAGAGTTTCCCCCTCGGGAGAAACCATTGATAAGAATAGCTTAAGGATAGCAACAGAAGGTAGCAGTCCTTCAATCACTTTTGACGGCACTAATTATGTCGTTGTATGGGAAAGCAGAATTGATTCCAAAGTGCTGGCTGCAAGGGTAACCCCTTCAGGTTTGCTGCTTGATACAGCAGGTGTATGTGTATTAGGTCGACAGTTCAAACAAGAAAAACCACACATATCAAATTCAGGAAACCACTACTTAGTCACATGGCAGGAAAAAAACCCGGATTCCACATGGAATATATGTGCTGCAAAAATCACGCCGCGGTTCAATCTCATAGACTTCATAATAATAGATATGCCTGGAAATCAAATGTATCCGGTTGGTTATGGAAATCCTGAAAGAAATCTGATAATCTATTCTGGATTTACAAAAAGTATCAAAAAACGCAGGATTGAAACCATGCGTACCAGATGCAGAATATGGTAAAAATATCAAACCTAACGGTTGGTTTCAACTCAATGATGTGCTCTCCAAATAGTTACCTTGCACAAAAACCAAGAACGAGTGATAAACAGAATACCAAATTTTATTATTCAGTATAATGTAGAGAAAATATACTAATATAGTCCACCGAGATACATATCAAGATTCCCTTTCTCTTCTTGATTTTTGCATTTGCGTAAATAGAATAATCTATGCGGGCACTACTGCTTAACCCCTGGATTTATGACTTCAAGGCTTTTGATTTCTGGAATAAACCAGTAGGATTGTTAATCGTCGCAGATATACTCAAAAAATCAGGTTTCAGTATAGATTTTATTGATTGCATGGACCGTTCAAGTCCATATTTCAAGACTGATACAAAAACCGATATCTATGGCAGAGGTAAATATTATTACGAGATTGTACAAAAACCTTTGCCCTACAAAATGATACCCCGAAGATATAAACGCTACGGCCTTCCTCGGGAAATAGTAATAAATCAGTTGAGAAAAACACAAAAACCTGATATTATCTTTGTCACATCATCCATGACCTACTGGTATCCGGGCGTATTTGAAATTATCAAAATCGTAAAACAGGAATTTTCTGATACTCCTTTGGTCCTGGGCGGACTCTTTTCCACGCTGTGTAAGGAGTATGCAGAAGAAAATTCTGGCGCAGATTTTGTACTCCCCGGTAATGCAGAAACCGAATTGCCTAAATTTCTCAAAGACAAAGGCTTTGTAAGTAATAATCTTGAAATAGACGAACCAGTGCCTGATTTCAGTCTATATCAAAGTCTTAACTATGGAGTGGTAATAACCTCAAGGGGCTGTCCATTTTCCTGCACCTATTGTGCAACAAGAGCATTATATCCGGGTTTTTATTGTTATGATATTAAACTAATACTTAAACAAATTGACTTTCTTGCCCGAAAAACAGGCAACATTGCATTCTTTGACGATGCCCTGCTGTGCAACCCGCGTTTTCCATTATTACTTGAAAACATTATTGCAAAAGGCTACAGGATGAACCTTCACAGCTCTAATGGACTTCACTGCAGATTCATTGATAAATCAATAGCACAGCTCATGTTCAGGGCAAATTTCAAGACAATGTATCTGAGCCTTGAGACTACAAACCATGATATCCAGAAAAACACCGGCAATAAAGTAAATACCCGTGAATTCTTGAATGCCGTTAATATTCTGATAGAAAGCGGTTTTTCTCCTGAACAGATACATGTCTACTTGTTATATGGCATACCGGAACAAACACACGAAGAAATCGCTGATGGCATAAATCTGTGTCATAGTTTGAGTATTAACCCCCACCTTTGTGAATACTCACCTATCCCCCACACTCCTGACTTCGCAAAAAGCGGACTTGAAGAATCTTCGGATCCGCTCTATCACAACAATCATTTTTATACATGGTATTATCGCAGAATTGAGAACAAAATTTATAAAGAAATCAAGACATTGCTATCAAAGAAATTATTCAGAAGCTTTTGAAAAAACCACCAATCTATGTGCTATTTTCTATTTTGATTACTCAATAAGATGTTGTAAGTAGAACAGAACCTGGTCAGAAACATCACCGCCGAGCGCCCTGAATCTCAGGAGATCTTCCAAACTGTGCTGATAATCCCCAGTGTTATAATAGAATACTGCCCGATTTTAATAGGCATCAAGGCTGGTTGGTTCTATTTTCAATGCTTGATGGTAATCAGCCAGTGCACAGTCGTGATATCCAAGGGTGGCATAGACATTAGCCCGATTGACATATGCCTTCACATATTCAGGACTTAACTGAATTGCCCTGTTGAAATCTTCAAGCGCGGCATTTAAATTCCCGCTCCTGACAAACAGTATTCCACGATTAACATAAGGCAATGAAATATTGGGATAGGTAGCTATAGCATGAGACCACAGGGTCATTCCATCTTTCCAGGTACGCGATTGCTTGTTTGAGAGAACAGACAAGATAGTGGTTGTGACAACAACTGTAACAACAATCACAGTTTTAATAACAAATCTTGCACGGCAATAAACACTACTTATTCCACTGGCAACGAGAAAAAAGAAACCGGTAATACTCAGGTATGCGTAGCGGTCACTGAGTGGCTGACCCACTGGAACAATCTGCATAACCGGAAGCATCATTATTATGAAGGAAAGAATAACCCCAGCGACTACCCTGAGATACCTCAAAGAGAATATGATGATTGCCAGAACCACAGCAAGAAACAGCGAAGCAAACCAGTAGTTTTGAATTGGATAAACACACGCGAGTTTTGTGGGCACAAATGTTCTAAAGACATAAAAGATCATACTGTTCAATGAAATGTTAATCTGTTGAAATAAACGCACTTTCTCTTGCGGAAAGGCACCAGCCGTTCTCTGGGCAACAACCGCAATATAGCAGAAAACAACTGAAAACAAAAAGTACGGGAGCATGCTCATAACCAATCTCTTATTCAACTTGCCAGCCAGGAAATACTCAATAATCAATATGACAAATGGCAATGTAATTGCGGTTGGTTTTGAAAGAAGCGCCAGAAGAAAAAAAGCAAGAGATGCTAAGTAGTAGCGGAACACAGGTTTATTTCTGTAATATAGATAACCCATCAAAGAACCGATAAAAAACAATGAGTAAAGCAAATCCTTGCGGCCTGTTGACCAGGCAACTGGTTATACATGTAACGGATGAATAGCGAAAAACAAAGCAGTCAAAAATGCTATAATCAATTTCTTACTGATTAAGTAAATAAGCCAGAAAATTAATAATACATTGAGAATGTGTATAATAAGATTCGTGGTATGAAAGCCTGCCGGATCATAACCATAAAGCAGGTGATCGAAAGCGAAACTGAGGATAGTTATTGGAACGTAAGCACCACCATAGTATCGGGTAAAAATCCTGCTTATATTGTTGATGGTCAATGCCTGAATATCTTGATTCTCTGTAATATATATGTCGTCGTCCCAGTTTACAAAGCCATTGAACATAACAGGACAAAGACACACCAGGGATACCAAAATTAACAATGAACAAACCAGAACAAATCTCAGCATTATGGTGTATTATAATGGAATCACCAGAAAAAGCAAGTCAGTGAAGATAGTTGACAGGGGCAATTTTTTATGTAGAATTGGGTATGCGATATTTACTACTCGTAATTTCTCTTTTTATGGTCAACTGTACGCAGAAATCCCACGACATCATTGTTGCTGGTTCAACATCAGTTCAACCATTCATTGAAAAAATTGCCGAAGAATACATGGCAAAGCATCCCGGCGTCAAAATCAATGTTCAGGGCGGCGGCTCAACAGCCGGTATCCAGGCAGTCTTCAATAAAACCTGCGCCATTGGCACATCATCAAGACATCTCGCACCTTCGGAAAATAGCCTGCATAAGTTTTTGATGGCAATAGATGGCATTGCAGTCGTCGTTCATCCAGATAACCCGATAACGGGTTTGACCCACGATGAACTTAAAGATATCTTCTCAGGGAGAATCATTAACTGGAAAGAAGTTGGAGGTCCGGACAGAAAAATATTTGCGGTCACGCGTGAAGAAGGGTCCGGCACAAGGGGGGCGTTTGAGGAGTTGATCATGCACGGTACTGCAATAAGTGATGCCTGTCTTGTTCAGGACTCAAACGGCGCTATAAGAGAGATTATTGCCAACACACCTCAGGCAATTGGTTACATTTCTGCAGGACTCGTTGATAACAGGGTAAAACCACTGGCAATTGATGCTGTCCTGCCATCATTTGAAAATATTGGAAGTGGTGAATACAAATTTGTCCGCCCTTTTCTTTTGCTGACTAAAGATGAACCTGCAGGTTGCACTAAGGAATTTCTTGACTATGTCCTGTCAGCAGAAGCACAACATATCCTTGAACACGAAGGTTTGATTCCTGTCAATATGACCAATAATGAAAGAACGAATTTCTGAAAAAGTTCTACTGATAATATCATTTTCAGCAATTTTTTCCTTGTTATTGATTACTGTTTTCATTTTTGCCCAGGGCATTCCCCTGATCATCAAGGCTGGTTTGAAAAATTTCTTTTCTATACACTGGGCACCCACAAAAGGCAATTTTGGTATTCTTTCTATGGTGATTGGCTCTTTATATGTGACATTCGGTGCCCTTATTATTGGGATACCTTTGAGCCTTGCCTGTGCCATTTTCCTTGCAGAATTTGCACCACCTCCAGTGCAGAAAACTCTTAAACCAATTATTGAACTACTTGCGGGTATTCCTTCGGTTGTTTATGGGTTCATTGGTATCGTAATCCTGGTTCCGCTGATAAGGGATACATTTGGCGGTTCGGGTTTCTCAGTTCTTACAGCATCTATTGTTCTGGGCATTATGATTCTCCCCACGATTGTAAGCATTTCTTATGATTCGCTTGTTGCTGTCCCACAAACTTACCGTGATGGTTCATACGCATTGGGAGCAACAAAGTGGCAGACCGTATTAATGGTATTATTTCCCTCAGCACGATCAGGCATAATCGCATCAATCATTCTTGGTATGGGAAGGGCTATTGGTGAAACCATGGCAGTAATCATGATTGCCGGAAATGCCCTTAAAATTCCTGGTTCAGTTCTTGACCCGGTGAGAACCATTACCTCCACCATCGCTCTTGAACTCGGTTACTCAACTGGTGCACATCGCTCTGCGCTATTTACCTGCGGTTCAGTTCTGTTTGTCATTATCGTAATCCTGAACATAATTGCACTAAGAGTTGCACGCAGGGAATGAATTTTAGAATAGGACCAAGAACAAGTCAGATTATCGCTTATACGATTCTCCTGGTTTGCACAATTTTTGTAATTTCAATTCTCATTTTCATCATTCTTTTTGTCTTCAAGAATGGGTTTTCATCATTAACCTTGGACTTCCTGAGCCAGAAAACACGCTCAATGGGTAAAGAAGGCGGTATTCTCCCCTCCATTATCGGAACAGTCCTTATCACCTTTCTTGCTATAGCAATTGCAACACCACTCGGCATTGGCAGTGCACTCTATCTAACAGAATATACAAAGGTAGGCACAATCCGAAGACTGATAAGTTTTGGCGCTGATTGCCTTGCTGGTGTTCCTTCAATAATCTTTGGTCTATTCGGATTCATATTCTTTGTTGTTACCTTGAAATTGGGCTGGAGCATACTTTCGGGTGCTTTCACCCTTGCTATCATGATTTTGCCAACAATAATAAGAACCTCTGAGGAAGCAATAAAAGCTGTGCCCAAAGCCTATCGTGAGATAAGTTATTCACTCGGTGTAGGGAAAATTGATACGATAAGGAAAGTTGTATTACCAAGTGCTTTGCCAGGTATTCTAACTGGTATCATCCTCGGTATTGGCAGGGCAGTGAGTGAGACTGCTGCTGTAATATTTACTGCTGGCTCTTCGTTGAATATACCAACCTCTGTGTTTTCATCAACCCGCACCCTCGCCGTGCATTTCTATATCCTTGCCCGCGAAGGTATTTCAATGCCCAAGGCATACGGCACTGCTACGGTTCTTGTCGTCAGCATTCTGATTATCAATTTTGTTGCCTACCGCTTAATGCACCGTTTTGTCGCAAAATACTACTAACCCCCAATGCCCAAGATTGCGATAAGAAATTTCAGTCTTTTCTACGGCAGTACGAGTGCATTGAATAACATTAATATGGAAATTCAATCAAATGAAATCTTTGCAATCATTGGACCGGCAAATTCTGGTAAAAGTTCAATTCTTCGAGCAATGAATCGTCTTGCCGAGCTTGACGATGCAGTTGTTCAGGGTGAAATAAAACTTGATAATGTCAATATCATGGATATTCCAGTTAACGAACTTCGCAGAAGAATTGGTATGATATTTGCGACCCCGGTCGTTCTTCCAGGTTCAATCTACAAAAACATTGTCTACGGTCCCAAAATGCATAACAGTTATACAAAAACTGAACTTGATGAACTCGTGTATTTTTCTCTAACTTCAGCAGGTTTATGGGACGAGGTCAAAGACCGGTTATTTGATTCCGCATCCCGTCTTTCTGGTGGTCAACAGCAGAGACTCTGCATTGCCCGGAGTATCGCTTTGAAACCAGAAGTTATACTAATGGACGAACCATGTTCGGGATTAGACCCAATTTCTACTGCTAAGATTGAACATACCATGCTATCCCTGAGGGAAAAGTTTACTTTTGTGCTGGTTACTAACAATACTAAACAAGCTGCACGTATCAGCACAACGACCGCATTCTTTCTGGCTGGTGAGCTCATTGAAGTGGGCCCGACAAAACAAGTTTTTACTGCACCACGAGACCGGCGAACGAATGACTATATTGTAGGCAGGTTCGGATGATAATAAAAACAACAAATCTAAACCTGTTTTATGACAAATTTCACGCATTGAAAAATATAAATCTTGAGGTCAAGGAAAATCGTATTACTGGTCTTATTGGACCTTCTGGCTGTGGCAAATCCACCCTTTTGCGGGTATTCAACAGAATGAATGATTTAATCCCAAAAACAAGAATTACCGGTAGTGTTGTTGTTGATAACGAAGACATCTATTCACCACTATGTGACTTAATATTCTTGAGAAAAAAAGTAGGTATGGTATTTCAAAGGCCCAACGCATTTCCCCTTTCAATATTTGACAATGTTGCATACGGTCCACGAGTCTGGGGAATAACAAACAAACATGTTCTTGAGGAAATTGTGACACGCTCCTTATATGCCGTGGCAATGTTTGACGAAGTAAAGGACATATTGAAAAAATCAGCATTGACACTTACGCCGGAGCGCCAACAAAGGTTGTGCATAGCGCGTTTGCTCGCAGTGGAACCAGAAATCCTATTGATGGATGAACCATGCTCAGCACTTGACCCGATTGCGACAGCACGGATAGAAGAACTGCTGGTCAAACTGAAAGAAAATTATACAATTGTTATTGTAACACACAATATGCAGCAGGCAGCGCGCATCGCTGATGATGTTGGATTTATGCTGTTAGGTGAATTAATAGAATTTGATAATAGTAAGAAGATTTTTACTAATCCGGCGGATGAAAGAACTTTCAATTACATTAGCGGAAGATTTGGTTAACAATTAGGAGGAAAAATGGCTGGTTATTTTGACGAAGAACTTAAAAAATTAAAAAATGATGTCCTTACAATGGCAACCATGGTTGAAGATTCCATACGCCTTTCTCTTGAAGCCTTGAAGAAAAGAAACCTGAATATTGCGAAAGAAATCAGAGAAATTGATAAAAAGATTGATAAAATGGAAGTCGCCATTGAGGAAAAATGTATTGAATTGATAGCGCGACATCAACCAGTCGGCTCTGATCTGCGTTTTCTTATCGGTACGATAAAAATGAATAATGACCTTGAGCGCATGGGCGACCACGCAGTAAATATCGCTGACTGTGTAAGATTTCTGGCTGAACAACCACGCATCAAACCGATATCAAACATCTGGACAATGGCAAAAATCGTAAATGAAATGCTCCGGGAGAGTGTGGAGAGTTTCTTTACCAACGATGCTGCAAAAGCGCAGAAGATATGTGAAAGGGACAGTACTGTTGATGAGATGCGTAACGAAATCATCAGAATTATCCTGACCTATATGCTCGAAGAACCAGAAAAAATTGGGGCAGCAATACAATACTTTCTCGTGGCGAAAAACCTTGAGCGAATCGCTGACCTTTCAACAAATATCTGCGAGGACACAATTTACATAAGCCAGGCACGTATCATTAAACACCATATTGAGGAAGAAACAAAAACTAAACCAGTGTAGACTATCATTCCAGACTGCTAATTTTTTTCAGCGCGAGTTTTTTCACTTCGTCAGAAAGTGCAATCAAACGGGCACTTGTATAATACTGACGGGCGCCGCTTTTATTGCCAGCGGCACAGGCAGCATCTCCGGCAAAAATCAGTGCCCGGGCAGATTCGTCCCGTTTTTCCCTGAATGCCTCGCTCGCAGCAAGATACGATTGCACAACCATGAGGTAATCTTTGTTTTCAAAATAGAGGTCACCAAGCTCCATCAATATTTCAGGGTTCTCGTTTTTGCCAACGGCAAGATTTTGTAGAATTGCGATCGCATGTTCATAATCATTTTGTTTTTTCAGAATTGAAATCCACAGCATATATGCATCACTGACATACCGCGACTGGGGCATTTCGTTAATCAACGACTGTATAACAGCAATAGCCTCTCCATACCTGCCGATCTGATCATAAACCCTTGCAATCTCAAGCAGGCTCAAATCCCGGTATCCAGCATTTTCCTTTAGCAGTAACCAGTAGTGGAGTGATGAGTCATACTTCTGCTCATTACAATAAAATCTTGCCAGCTCAATTACTGCAGATAGACTAAGTTCCGCATTTTCCCCATTTGTGCTGAGCAATAAAAGAACCTTTTTATAGGAATTGTAATCGCCGATTATTTTATGCAGGTTTGCCTTTTCAGCAAAGGCTTCGGCAATGACCGGAGACTCAGGATAATTACTTACTAATCGTTCAAGCAAAGACAGCGCTGAATGATGTTCTCTATTTTCTGCATGAAGTCGTGCAATTCTCAGCAAGGTTTTCGCAACAATACCACCTGTCCTTGTTGTATCAATACTGGTATCAACAAAATGGCGCAGGGCTTCAACAAGATTATTGTAGTCTCCCAGATGAAAATGTACTTCGTGTATTTTGAGTTCAATCAGGTTATGGGTATCTCTATCCGGATGAAATTCTTTTGCAAATTCATAACGGCTGAGTGCAGAAGCATAGTCCTTAAGATTGGCATAAGCATCGCCGGCTCTTATCGTACTGAGCAGACAATAGCCAGAATCTACATGGCACGCTGTGAGGCTATCAAAGTATTCAATCGCCTTACCGTATAACTCCCTTCTGAAAGCAATTTCACCCAGAAGATATAGTCTTTTTATGCCATAATGTGAATTGGGGTATGATTGATAGTGCAATAATAGTAGACTCTCTGCCTCCACCAGGTCATTCTGCGCAAATTCTTTAAAGGCACTATTGAACAATAGGGAATCACTCAACTCAGGTTCCTGTTGAAAAAAAAACAATAACAGCAAAGTTCTACTCAAGGGGAACTTCTGAAACAAAAATCCCTAAGAGTCTGTTTGTTTCTATCCCGTATGCAAAAAGAATCTGATAACCAGCGTATATCGGGTCATTATAAACATGGGCAAAATATCTAAGCACGAGGGCATTGCTTTCTTCGTCAAGCCAGGTAAACTTGTATTGATAGACCAGTTCCTCTTTTGTTTGAAAATATTGCCTGGTCATCACTGGCAGTAAATCAAAATTTTTTTCAATTTCATTGCGATAACGACTGACCAGTTTTTCATATTTACCAGGCTGGGGCATATACTTCAGCGTTCCAGGGTAGGTACCCTCTTTTACAATCTCAAATTTCTTCTGCCTTAACTGATACCAGACATCGGAATGAGAGCAATATACAAACCCCAGTAAAATAAATAACACAATTTTTCTCCTCATTGCCATTACTCAGCCCTTGGATGGGTGCGATTGTAAATTTCCTTCAGTCGTTTGGTTGTAAGGTGGGTATAGATTTGAACTGTAGAAAGTGAGGAGTGACCCAGCAATTCCTGCACAGCCCTCAAATTCGCTCCATTCTCAAGCAAGTGCGTGGCAAAGGTGTGACGCAAAATATGTGGGTTTGTCCCTGAGGCATTCGCCAGTTGTGTCAAATACCTGTTTACTATTCTTTGTAGTGAGCGGGTTGTTAAGCGACCACCACGATAATTTAGAAACAATGCTGGCGAGCCGTCTTGCCTTTTCTTCTGACTTCTCTCAGGCAGATATTTCAGAATAGCATTACGGGCAACTCTGCCCAGTGGCACAATCCTTTCTTTTCTTCCTTTGCCTTTCACCTTAACTTCTTCCCGGTTAAGGTCAACATCATCAAGATTCAACCCAACAAGTTCACTCGCCCTCAATCCGCATGAGTATAATAATTCCATGATTGCCCGGTCGCGCAAGTCACTAATGTCAAATGCCTGTTTAATCTGTTCATAGGTCAGAAAACCTGGCAGGTGTTTTTTGAGTTTCGGCGTCCTGATTCCAATAATTGGATTTTCATTCACATAACCGAGTTTTTTTAAAATCCTGAAAAAAGTCTTGATTGCGGAAAGTTTTCTGGCAGCGCTGCGCGAATCAAATCCGTATTTCAATAGAAAGCTGATATACTGTGAGACTGCGTTTTTATCACATGTTTTCAGATTTTTCTCCTTCAAATATGCGAAGAACTGTGTAATGTCACTTTTGTAATTGCGCAGTGTATGTTCAGAATAGTTTCTCTCTTTTTTCAGGTAGGCAATAAAATCATCAATTTTCCCAAGGAGATGATAGACTTCCATATCTCTGATAATTCTAATTGTTTTTTTCCGGATGTCAACTGCCAATTACTATTTTACTTGATTACCATCTGCTTGACAATCACTGCAAAGGTGAATACAATAACAGCGCGCCAGCGTAGCTCAGTCGGCAGAGCAGCGGTTTCGTAAACCGCAGGTCTCCGGTTCAAATCCGGACGCTGGCTTTTAATTTGACCCATTCACGACTTTTCCACAATATCTACCAACACGACTGGTTAACCTTGCTGAGAATCCTGTGCAGTGGTCTTTTTGCTCTTCAGTAGTTCGCGACATTTTGTAGCAATGAACTGGTCCTTATGATTTGTAAGGCTGTTCAGAACCTGCATCGCCTTTTCAGAACCTATGCGAGCGATTGCATTGAGCGCTGCAGTTTTTGTTGCATTAAGTAAATCGCTTCTGAATAATGCCCTTTCCTCCAGAACCTCAACCAGTGACCCAATTATCGTATCATCACCCTTTTCACCCAGAACTTCAATTACAGACCTCCTGAATAGTTCCTCTTTCTCATCCGGGATAGATTTACGTTCTTTTACCCATGTTGCAACTCTGACAATTCTGTCACCAATCTCGTTTTTGGGCAGGTGTTTCATGGCAGCAATTACAACTGACCGATATGGACTTTCCAGACCGAGTTTCACGAGTTGCAGAGCATCATCACTACCAATTTTAACAAGACTTTCAATCGTTGCAAGTTGAACTTTCTCCTCAGGGTCTTTCATCATCCTTTCAAGATGTGGGAGTGCAGAACGACTTTTGATTTCCCCAAGAATAAACACGCCGTTGCGCCTGACAAACCACTCTTTGGCAGTTAGAAGGCGAATCGCCTCAGGAACAACAATCTCTCCAATCCGAACCAGAACATCAATGATTTTCATCCGAACCGTTCGGTCATCAGCATCTGTAAGTGTATTGATAAGCATAGGTGTAGAGTATTCTGCCATGGCTATCAATGCATCGCGCGCCTCACTGAAGGAACCTTGATCCCAGAGCAGCGATACAAGCTCAGGCAGGTAATTCTGGTCCTTCAAATCAGCAATTGTCTTGATAACAATATGTTTCTTATCAAGTAATGATTTTTCTTTGCGTACAAGATGTCTACTGAATTTCTTTGAAATAAATTGAACCAGTTCTTCCCTACCATATTTCTGCGATTTCATATATAATTCCTTAATGCCATCCATGATTTTCTTAAAGACACCAAGGTCTTCTTCTGTATCACTCATTGTATCAAAACGGTCAACAAGCAGGCGAATCAAATCGTAATTCTTTGAATCAAAAAGTCTCGTAGCTATATTCATAAGACTATCAATCGTTTTTGCCCTGACTTCTAAAGATGAATCGCGCAATTGCGGAAAGAAACTTCTCATCTGTTGTTCCAGATTCTTTTCCATTATTTTATCTGCAACATCAGTACCCTTGGCTGCCTTCATTTCACTCATTAAACGAGCAACGACCTTTTCAAAATTAATGTCTGGAATATTGATCCTTATTGAGGAAAGAATATCGGGCAGTCGCGTGCCGGTTATGTTCTTCAAAATTTCCACAATTTCATCTTCTGCTGCCTGTGTTTTTTCCTTTGCACGGGTTGCAATAATATCAATGATGTCCTCGTCAGCCATTGTCGGTATCAAACCTTTAAAAAGCAGGGCGAGCTTTTTATTCTCAGTCTTGTAGCGGGCAATGTTCTTTTTGATATTCGGAGAAAGTAACGCCAGCATTCGCGAGAAGATCACAGCATATTCATCCCAGCGCTCCTCACCATACTGGTCGGTAATCATCGCTGCGAGCTTTTCCAGACCAGCAACAACTTTTTTGGTCTGCACTTCAGGATTATCACCACCCATTACACCAATGCTTGTGAGAAATTCACCAAGGTGCTTGAGGCGATCTTCATCAGTCCATCTTTCCTGCGAGATCACCAGTGATTCAAGAAAAGTTGTCCAATCCATCTGCTTAATATCATCGGCTTCAGATGAAACAACCCCGACTCTGAATTTGTTAATCTTAATACCGGGGATACCTTTTGCCCTGACAAGAGCAACAATATCACCATAGTCAGCAATGTCAGCCGGCGTTGCTGCCATTGCAAGAAAGAATGCACGAATTTCATCTTCAGTGGCATTGACATCAAAGGTGATACTCTTAACATTTAGCTTCGCAAATCTGTCAACAAGACTTTTAATCAACGGCAATCGCTTTGAATCAAACCGCTGTTCACCAATCATAATCACATCTTCAACAACGACAAGCGAAACCGATTCCTGCTCAAGGGGTATCTCTTTTAGTAAAATTTTAATTCTTTGCACCACCGGTTCAAGAGAAGGATGCCCCTTGGGGTAGATCCTTGAAATATTGATACCCAGACCCAGTTGTTTGATGAACTCTATCTTGAACTCAAGTGATTGCTCGTCAGCCATGGCTATTTAAGTTTCAAAACATATGCCCTTACTGTAATGGAACTATCAATCAATTCCCCAAATTCCTGGTATTCAAAAAAATTGCGCGTTGCCTGATAGAGATTTTCTCCCACCAGCACCGCATTGTCTCCGGCATTTTTTTGCAACGCAAGGCTTTTTGCAAAACCATTAGTAAAAATAACTGCTTCTCGCAAACTTCCCCGAATATTGTATATTGAAGCGGACTCCAGTTCAATACCAATTTTAATTTTGGGCTCTTTCTTAAATACGAAAGAATTGCTACACTTTCTCAGTTTCTCTAAAATCTCTTCAGCCGCCATAATTGAAAGATGCGGTGTAAAACCGGCTGTGCGACTCAAACCAAAGATAGCAACAATTTCATCGCCAATCACCTGGTATAACAAACCCTTGTACTTAACGATAACTTCATAAAATTGAGTAAACAGGCTATTCAAAAAATTCATAACATCCTCAGCCGCCATTGTTTCACTAATACCTGTGAATCCGGAGAGGTCAGCACGAAGGAATACAAGTAAAAGCTCTTCAAGGGGCAATTTTTTGTCAGTAACACATAATTTTCCACAATAGGGGCAAAAATTTGCATGCTCTGGTATGCTGTTTTTGCAGCCCGCGCAGTTCATTGTCTACATCTCCAGAAGTTTACTGTATTCAGGATGATTGACATAATAGTCTCTGTTTTGCGGCTGAAGCTTTGCCTTGATATCATCAAAAACAAAGAGTGCCTTACGGCCATAATATTGGGCTTTGTCAATATGATTGTTGTCATAGTAGTATTTAGTAAGTTGATACAGAACCCGTAGGACAAATGGCGGAAATTTCAGATTTTCAGCAATCTGAAGTGCATTCTTAAGCAACTCCTCTGTCTTTTCCAGATCAACTTCAGCCATAAGCACGTGTGACCAGAACTCATATTCTCGATTGTTGAGCTTCTGCGCTATTTTCAAAGCATTGTTTGCAAAATCATTGGCTTTCTTAGTCTGCCCAAGTTTTGAGAAAATGGCTGCTTTTCTAAGATTGATTTCTGCCAACAGCACTTCGCGGGTGTGTGGTGAAAATTTTTTGTCGACAAACTCAAGGTATTGCTGTACCTCTTTTTCGCGTCCAAGCATTGCGCTGATAAGCGCAAGATACAGTGCTGCTTTCACTGGCATTTCAAAGCCGACCTGTTCGGTTAATCTAAATGAATTATGAAATAATTCACGCGCCTGGTCTATGTTCCACATATCAAAGTAAATCTCACCAATATGATATTTGATCAGAGCAAGATTCAGGATATCACTTTCCTTTATCAATTCACGCAATGCGTAGTTAAGGTATTCAAGACACAGTTCATAATTTCCAAGATTGCGATGCATCACTGATAGATTAATAAGGCAGGGCAATTTTCCCTGCTCAAGATTATTACCCTGCGCGGTTACCCAGGCAAGGTTATAGTTAAGCAGACTCTTTTCTGGTTCACCTTTAGTAAGATAAATAATTCCAAGTTCAGTATGTATGGTGGTGAGTAGTTCCGGTAGTTGTTCATTACAGCGCTGACTTGCTTCCAGCAAAAGTTCTTCTGCTTTTGCATAGTCACCAAGCAGGTATTTTGCAAATGCAATCCTTTCAGTGAAATAAAGAATCCACTTAAGTACATTCAATTTATGCGCTTCCTCTTTCCCATCTTCGGCAATGTTGTACATCCGCTGGATATCGCCCTTTATCGCACAGAGATCAGTTAAATTCAGGCGACAATCACACATTGTTTCAAAATCAACCATCCCCTTGTGTTCTTCCTCAATACGCAATACTGTATTGTAGTAATTGATTGCCGGATCAATTGAGTAAAAAGTCTTCGCCCTATCGCCCGAGAGTTTAAAATAACGTGCAGCCTTACCGTATTCCTCACAGGAGTAGAATTGTTGTGCGAGGTTCTCGTAGTATTCAAATAATGTATCTGCATAAATTGTCTCATAAAGTTCGCCAATCCGCCGGTGTAGCTCCCGTCTCTTCCTCATAGGCAAGGTAGTATAGACAGCATCGCGCAGGAGATTATGACGGAAAATATACACCGGGTCAGTTCCTCCGCGAAATTGAACTATATAATCCTCCTGTTTAAGAAAATCAAGCCGTTCCTGAAGATTCGCCATGTTCCCCAGAAGATTGCTGATAAGCTGATGGGTAAAGGTATATCCAATAACTGAAGCATAGTCAATTATCAGACGATGGGTTGCTGAAAGTGAATCTATGCCCGACATCACAACACCGTATAAATCTTCAAGAAAAGGCAATCTCTTTTCCTTTTCCAGAATCCACTGACCTGAATCCTGTCGCTTTATCAACTCTGTTCTCTGGATACTACGAATTGTTTCAATTGTAAATAACGGATTACCACCGGAAATACGATAAACAAATTCAACGAGTTTTTCATCCACATCTTCAAGAATATGTTTGATAAGCTGGGCAACATATTGCCCTGAAAGTGGACCAAGATTTATTGTCTCAAGTGGCGTGTTTTCCGGAACGACTGTATCATCAGTAAAATTAACCATTAAGATAAGAACTGGGGAATCTGATAACTCTTTCGCAAGATAAGAAACAAGCGTTTTGCTCGGTACATCCGCTCTATTGAATTCTTCAAGAATTAGTACTAAAGGTTTATCCTGGCAGGCATTCCTTAAAAAATTTCTTACTGCGCTGAAGATCATTTCCTGAACCTTTGACATTGTTTCAACAGAAACGCGACGAGAATCAATCGAAAAAATGTATTTAATACCCTGCGCATCAAGGGATGTTAAATTATGCGTTGAGGCATAATCATCAATCTTTGTCTCAATTGTATCATGATTATCAAACTCTTTTATACCCAGGTACTCTTTTAAAAAAAGTCTGAATGGATAGTAGGAAGTATGAATTTCAACTGCACAATAACTTTCATAGACATTGTACTCACCGGTTTTGAGTAGATGTTCTCTAAATTCTTCTTTGAGACGTGTCTTACCGATACCCATCTGTCCAGTTATAGCACAAAGCCTTAGTTTACATTGTTCTTTCATCTCCTGTGCAAGATTCACCAGCCTTTCAAATTCCTTTTCCCTGCCGAGCAATGGAAAACGGGATGAAATTCCGGTCTGCGCTATTCTGCGTGGACCAATCAGTTTGTATATCTTTACAACTTCGGTTCTGCCTTTAACTGCCCTTTCACCAATATTTTCAACTTGTACAAGATTGGCAATATTATCGTATGCTGAACCACTCAAGTATATGGTTTCGGCAGGACATATTTGTGCGATTCGCGCAGCAACATTAACAGTATCACCAATAACCGTCAAATATGATAATTTCTCAACGACATAACCAAAGAATACCCATCCTCTGTTGACGCCAATTGCAATCCGCCAATCACCCAATTCGCCATTCTTTACTCTGCTATCGCAGATTTTCTTTATCGCCATTATGCAATCAAGTGCCCTTTCTGGGTCATCCCTGTGTGTTCGAGGGATTCCAAATGCTGCAAGAATGCGATTGTCAGGGAGAATTCTGTTAGCAGTGCCACCGTATTTTTCTATAACATTTTCAATCGCCTGCATTGCATCAACCAGGTAGATTACACTCTGAGCGGTCGCAACTTTGTCTCTGGTTGTTGCCGTATTAACAAAATTTACAAAGAAAAGCGTAGCAAGCCGTGATTCGCCTCCCCATATCTTAACATGCTCACTTTCCGCATCCTCTTTCCCGTTTTCAGCCAAGCACTTACCTCCACATTGAGGGCAATAGCCGTAATCTTCATTAATTTCTGAATGTCCACAAAATTTACACTCCCTCATACATAGCAATTATACACATAAATTTGAAATTGTCAAGAAAAAATGCAGGATGGTTCCTATGGAACTTGCAGGATCGCTACGCTTGCAGGATCATCCTTGCAGAATTTGCAGGATCGTCCGCCACACAAAATGGCGGACTTGCAGGATCGCTACGCTCGCTAAAAACAAATTCCAGATCACAAGAATAATCCGGAATTGGATTCCTGCTTTCGCAGGAATGACAAAAAGGGAGAAGAGGAATGACACAATAAATCCCAAATTCAAAGCACTAAATACTAAACAAATTCCAAATACCAAATTCCAAACAGACCAAAAAGACTAAAGAAACTAAAAAGACCAGAGGTTACACTGCTCTTGACACCCTGAAGATTTTTTATATACTTAAGTAAGAGAGTCAAACTCTTGAAAGGAGGTTCAATGAGATTTTTGACTCTAATATTAGTGACTGCTATGGTTTATGCAGTCGACATCCATACACACGGCACGGTTGTGCCTTATACCCCTGTTCCTGATCAAAATCCCACAATTATCTCTTTCTCCAATGGTATTGTCTTTGACACGCGGTCAGGCGAACCATCACTTCCTGCAAACCTCACGATTGATTCCTATGCAGGTGCGGGATATTATCTCATCCAGGTTGATGGACCAGTATATTCTAACTATATTCAACAGCTAAAAGAACTCGGCATTGATGTTTTAGGATACATTCCCAAATACGCCCTGATTGTCTATGCGACAAGCGAACAAATGGGTCTTGCAAACCTGAAACCGTTTGTGAAATGGACAGGCATATTCCAGCCCGCATACAAAATTCAGTCTGAACTCATGAACCAGAAAGGTAATGCGCGGGTCACTATTCAACTATTCCCTAATGAAAATCCTGAACAGATCAGCCAGGCAATACGATCACTCGGTTTTGATATTTTTGAGATAATAAACCACCAACTGTGCAAAACCATTGATGCATATATTGACCTAAGCAGAATTCACGAAATTGCCCGGATTACTGGTGTTCAGTGGATTCAGTTGTGGACTGAGCCAACGCTGTGCAATAACAACTGCCAATGGGTCACCCAGACAGGCTGGCGTAGTTCAGTTCCACCTGACCCCGGCGCAAGAAGGATATGGTTCTCAGGTGTGCTGGGCGAAGGAGTTGTGCTCAGTTCAAGCGACACGGGAATCCATACTGCACACAATATGTTCTATGATTCGGCATATCCGATTACTGCACCCGGTGTATTTCCGAATCACCGAAAGGTAGTCGGCTATAAAGTCTATTCTGGTGCCGCATTCGGAGATGTTGGTGGTGCTGGGTACTGGCACGGCACACATGTCAATGGCACTGTTGCAGGTAATGATACATTACTGGGAACGAGTGCTTATGATGGTATGGCAAAAGAGGCAAGAATCTATTTCTGTGATATTGCTAACTCTTCAGGTGGTATTGTTGTTTCCACGAACTTGACTCCAATGTATGATACAATCTACCTTGGCAGAGGACTCGGTTATAATATCCTCCAGCATTCAGGTTCCTGGGGCTGGAGCAATTCCAGTGGTACATACCTTACCCAGGATGCAACGACTGATGCCTATATCTATGCCCATCCTGAATTCTTGAATCTCTACGCCGCGGGAAATGAATATTCTGCAACAAGGATTCGTAACCCGGGCATTGCAAAGAATGTTCTTACAGTAGGTGCAACTCAAAATGGTACATCTTCAAATAGTATTGCTTCATTCTCAAGCAGGGGTCCGACCCAGGATAACCGGATAAAACCAAATATAATGGCACCTGGTGATGTTATTTATTCTGCCCGTGGCGGCACAACAAGTTCCTACTGGTCAATGTCTGGAACAAGTATGGCAACACCTGCAGCAAATGGTTCTATTGGTCTAATCAGACAGTATTTGCTTGCGGGATATTATCCGTCAGGAGCAGCCAATCCTGCAGATTCAATCAAGTATCAGAGCGCTGCACTGTTGCGGGCAATGGCAATGGTCTCCTGTGACCCGAATATTGGCTCCTATGTAATCCCAAGTTATGATATTGGCTGGGGCAGGATAGATGTGGACAGCGTAATGTTTTTCACAGGCGATACAAGAAGGTTGATAATAAAAGATGATACTATTGGTGTGGGTACTGGTCAATCAATCACTGATTCATTTACAGTAACCTCATCAACGATTCCACTGAGGATTGCTGTTGCCTGGACTGATACTGCTGCTGCTCCGAACGCAAATCCGACACTTGTGAATAACCTGAATGTCACCTTGACTGCGCCGGGTGGTACATACTATCGTGGAAATATCTATTCCAGTGGTCAGTCACAGGCAAATCCGAGCACATGGGATGACCGCAATGTTGAGGAGTGTTTCAGAATAAACAGTCCCGCAACTGGAACCTGGCGTCTAACAATTGCTGGCCAGACTGTTCCCAATGCGCCCATGGGTTTTGCCTATGCCATCACTGGTGGTGTATCACCTGTCGGCATTGAAGAAACCACAAGCCCCACGGCAACCAAAGAAAGTTTTGCCTGTAATACTATCACAAATAACCTTCTGAACATAAAGATAACTCTGAATTCTCAGAAACTGGTAAAGGTCCAGATATACGACCTGAGCGGCAGACTTGTGGAAACCGTATTGAACTCAAGATTGCCCGCAGGTGAAACAACGGTCAATCACAAATTCAACCTGTCCAATGGCGTCTATTTTGTGGAATTGAAGACTGATAATACAAGTGAATTCAGCAAGCTCATTGTCATAAAATAACACAAATCAACACAAAAAAGGGGCACTTTTTATTAGTGCCCTTTTTTTTTAAATTATTTTCTAACAATTATTGAAAAAATCGTTGATTTCAGACTTGCTGACCTCTCTCTGTTCGCCAGTCTGCATATTCTTTATTGTGTAGACATTCTTCTCTGCCTCATTTGTGCCATATATGATAACATAATCAACCTGGTAATGGTTTGCATCCTTTAGCTGCGCCTTGATTTTATCAAAAGGATTGCCCACAAGACAAATTCCACCTTGTTGTAAAATAACTTCTCTAAGTCTGACAACCTCACCAAATAAATCCTCACCCATAATTGCTATAAAGAATGACCTGCGTTTCTCAATTTCTGGTAGTTCCTCTCCAAGGGCAAGAAGCATTCTCTCAACACCCATTGCCCAGCCAATACACGGCGTATCAGGACCACCCAGTTCTGTCATTAACAGGTCATATCTACCACCAGCAATGATTGTGTTCTGAGCACCAAGACCTTTCATTTTAAATTCAAAAACTGTCCGGGTGTAGTAATCAAGGCCACGCACGAGTTTCTTATTTTCTTCAAATACTATTCCGAATCTCTTCAGAAACCACTTTGTTCTTTCGTAATGACTACCACAGTCATAACAAAGGTAATCTGTGATTTTTGGTGCAGAAAGATAAATTTCCTGGCATACATGATTTTTGCAATCAAATATCCGCAGGAAATTTTTCTCAAATCTTCGCTGGCAGTCAGGGCAGAGTTCATTTGTCCGCGGCTTGAGATAATCTGATAAAATCTGCTTGTATGCCTTGCGACAAACTGGACAACCTATGGAATTAATTTCAATGAGATATTCTTTGACGCCAACTGATTTCAAAAATATATCCGCCAGGTTAATGAGGTCTGCATCATAGAATGGTGCTGACTCTCCGATGAGTTCAACACCAATTTGAAGAAACTCGCGGTATCTACCTTTTTGAGGTTTCTCCTTCCGGAACATATCGCCAATATAAAGAAATCTTGAAGGCAGACCAATTCGATTTTCCAGGACTGCGCGTAGCACTGAAGCTGTGCCCTCGGGTCTTAGCACAAATATTTTTTCATCGTGTTCAAATGTATACATCTCCTTTTCCACAATATCCGTGTGTGCGCCAATAGAACGAACAAAAAGTTCAACCGATTCAAAAGTTGGTGTCTTTATTTCAATAAAACCATTCAATTTAAAGAACTCCCTTGCCTGCTGATTGATCTTCTCAATTCTTTCCAGCTCTCTACCCCAGATATCACGAGTGCCTTTGGGTCTTTGATACATCATTTCATCCTGCCCTTTCTCAAGAGATAAATAAGATATACAGAACCAAGGCCGAACACACCCGCCACCAGATCAAGGTACTCAAAATCTCTACCCGGAATGAAAATCTGTTGTACTTCAGCACAGACAATAATTACTATTCCAGACGCAAAAAAAACCGTGGTGCTCATCACCTTCAGTGCAAGAATACCATAAATGAAAAACAGCAAAAAATGGTAAAACTTGTCAACAGGGAACTCTTTTATTTTTGGTGATTCAAGCGAAGGGAATCCAGTTAGCATGAAAATAACTACAATCCAGACAATCAGCAGCAGGAGATCAACATTTCTCTTCATTGGTTTAGGTATCAATAGTACGAAGAATCATCATCTCCAGAACAGGGCTCAAAAAGTTGTTTTTCTGCTCCACAATCAGGGCAACCCCAGTATTCTGGCAGTTCCTCAAACATAACACCAGGTGCGATTCCATTCTCCGGGTCGCCAATCTCGGGATTATATACATACCCGCATACAGCGCATCGCCATTTCTCCATTTAACCTCCTATTCTTGGTAAACAACACCAGTTCCTGGTAATCAGTCAAGTGCGCAAACTGTTTCAAGAACAATGTTTATCAGTTTTTCCATGCCATTTCTCAATTCTTCATCCGTGACAAATTTTGTAAATTCTTCACCCCTGCCAACGACATCTGAAACAAGCAGAAAAGAGGCAGTCTCAAGGTTGCTACGGTTAGCAAGATAGTATATCAAACTTGTTTCCATTTCCACAGCGAGAATACCTTTTCCCTGCAACTTGGGAACATATTCAGGATCAGGACTGTAGAAAACATCAACACTGGCAATGCCTCCAATGTGAAGTTTTTCTCCCATTTTACAAGCCACATCATCAGCCACCTTAAGAATCCTGAAAGTAGCATAAGGAGCAACTGGTTCACCATTCAGATAAGAACTTGTTGTCCCATCATAGGCAGCGGAGGTCATAGCCCCGATCATATCCAGTGCATTAATCTGCCTGGCAATACCACCACAGGTACCAATACGGATAATCCTTTTCACTTCAAGTTGTATCAATTCCTCAACAACGATTGCTGCAGAAGGACAGCCCATACCAGTAGTCTGGACAGAAATATCTCTGCCCTTGTATGAACCTGTAAATCCCAGTAGACCACGGTTCTTATTCACCATTTTTGGCATGGTAAATTTTTCCGAGATCATCTCTGACCGTCCTGGGTCACCTACAACCAGGACTGTATCGGCGTAATCACCTTTTTTTGCCCTCAAGTGTATTGGCATTCAACCTCCCACATTGTTCAAAACAATGTATCTTAAATTATGGTACATCCGCTGAACTGTTATTAATAACCTGAATCAAGGAATCGCGCACCTGTGCGAATTGTTCAAAATACTCTTTCTTCACTGAGGGTGCCCTCGGCAATTTTACAGTAAGTGGATTTATGGGCACTCCGTCTTTGTGTAATTCAAAATGCAGGTGCGGACCCGTTGACAGACCTGTAGAACCAACATAGCCAATCAACTCACCCATTTTGACATGTTTACCCTGATAAATGCCTTTAGCAAACCCGGACAGATGTCCATATCTTGTCTTAAAATTGTTTTTGTGTTTTATTTCAATCAGATTACCATAACCACCTTTCCAGCCCTTAAAACTTACAACCCCATCGCCTATTGAAGAAACCGGAGTTCCTTTTGGTGCTGAATAATCAAGGCCATGGTGTGGTCGCCAGACTTTCAGTATTGGATGGTATCTACTCTTCGCAAAATATGAGCTTATTGAACTGTATCTCAGTGGAGATTTCAACAGTGCCTTTCTCAAAGATTCGCCCTTAAGATTATAGTAGTCATCATAGCCAGCAGGGTCATTGAAATATATGCCATAGTATTCACCGACCTTTCCCTTATAGCGAACAGCAACAATATTGGAATAATCAAAAAACTGGGAATCACAAAATACCTTTTCAAAAACCACAACAAAAGAGTCACCATTATGTGTCTCCGTGGTAAAATCAATTTCCCAGGCAAAAATATCGGCGAATTTGTAAACAAGCATGGGCGTTTCTCCTCTTTTCAGCATAGATTCATACAGGGTAGAATTTATACAACCGCGCAACACCGTGGTTATCCTGCTCATATACGGATATTTCATTGAAAAAGTGAAAAAATTGCCATCATTAACAACATAGTATACTTTTGCCGGATTCTGGAAATAAACAAATTTTTTGAAATTGCCATCTTCCCTGACAAGAATTAAAGAATCACCCGGAAGGCACTTACGAAAAGGAAAATCATATATTTTTAGCGTATTCAAGAGCATCACTGCTATCTGCTCATCTGACAGCATATTTTTTACCAATGTTCCGAGATTTTCATTCTTCTTAAATACACGCTTCATCTCAGTAACAACGGGCAAACTTGTTTTTACTGGTTTCTCTTCTTTACTACCGCAAGCAACAAAAGACAGCATAAAACAGAATAATGGTATTATCAGGCGAAATCTCTTCATCAAATCAGTGCGCTTTTTCTCTCACAAAGTTTCTAATCCAGTCGTCGCAAATCTCATTGTGATGAGCAACTGAAATGCCCTGAATGGTGATACGCCTTTCATTTCTCAATTGACTGATAACTTTTAACATTTCAGCAAAGCCCCAGAGGTCAAATTCCAGTTGTATGTAACGCCTCTTGAATTTACTATAGATGTCCGCAGCAATACCATAATTTTTCAAAAATTTCTTGAATTCACCGGGTCTCATTTTCGTGGTAACGGCAAGATGCATGTGCGTAAAATTCTTCACCATGTGCCAGTTTATATTGGGGAATATTGAAAAAATACCCCGCTGATTTTTGCGATTCAATATCAATCGTGATAACTGAACATCTTCTTCAGACTTTGGATTTTCAAGAATTTCATTCAGTCTTTTGAAATTGATTTTGCTCCGTATAAAACTATAAATCAATCTCCACTCTTCCTGACTCAATTCCCTTGGCAGCGAGAAATTATACTCGGCAATCTTATAAATCTCCACATACTTAACGCCAAATGTGCGGTTCATTAACCGGTAACTGTGCTTCAGGTCACGACTGTAGAATATATAAGCGTATGATGGTAGAACACCAGGTGGAATCGTTGTATTGACGATAAGTTCCTCAACAAGAGGATAAATATTCTTGATATCTGGTTCAAAATCAGCGTCAACAAAAGCACAACCACGATACCATTTCCCTCCAGCAACTGCAGGAATAAATAGTTTGATTCCATAAGAAGATAACAAACCCTGCTCTTCAAAATTCTGAATTCGCAGAAATATTTCATCACGCGTTATATGGAATTTATTGATGATTTCCATTATTGGCACATGGCCCTGTGCTTCAAGACTCCTCAGTATCTTCAAATCTATGGGGTCAATAATCATATGCGATTATAATTATTTTTTTCACTTAGTCAATACAAAGTTTGGCAGGACTATATGCGCCTGCACTCAGCGAGCAATGCGGTGCTATCTACTCCTGGCAATGCAGTATCTCCTGCCCTCATATCTCGGCATGGAAGAATAATCGTTTATGACATCAATTATCTTCCCACCACAGGAGATTATAGAATTGTTCAATACCCTCTCATCAATGATATACATATCCTTGATTGCCCATGTTTTAAATCGCAACGCCTTATACCAACGCCGCAATCCCGATGGCAGAATGTAATTAAGAAATCTTCTGAACCTATTTTTTAGACCGATGATATTGGTCGTGACCTGGAAAATAGCAATGCCATCAAGACTTAGAATCCTTATGAATTCCTTTATGTATGCAAGCGTTAGTTTCGGAGGTAAATGCTGAAACACGATGTTTGAATAGATAAAGTCAAAGGAACTGTCTTTAAAAATAGCAAGGTCGGAAGCACAATTCAAGATGTAGTTACACTGACTTCTGTGTTGATTATATTGCTGTGCAAGCAGAAGCATTTGGAGGGAAATATCCACGCCAATGCACTGCTCAAAATAACTACACAATGCCTGAGTAAGGCGACCAACACCACAGCCGAAATCAAGGGCACGATTGCATCTCAGTTTGAGATTAAGATTTTCAACATACTTCATAACCGCAGATATTTCTCTTTCACCGGTTTCAAATAACTCAGCCACATTCCAGCGGTTATCCTTCTTGTCGGGTAATGGAAGAATTGACCACAGGGGATCTTTCTTTGCAAACTCTTCCCAGTTCTTCTTCACTTCAAATATGATTTTTTCCATCGGCTATATGGTAATAATGAATTATCTACTTAATCTGGAATTTTCCGAAATCTTCAGGCTTTGTTGTGCGCAACTTATTCTTAAGTTCCTCCTCCACACTATCACCCTTAAAGATAAGGCCGTTCTTTTCCATAATGTTATCTTCCACAAATATTGCTGCACCATAGCGTAATGCCAGGGCAATTGAATCAGAGGGTCTGGCATCAACTGAGAATATTTCACTATCAGATTCAAGGTATATGCGTGCATAATAGGTCTCATTCTGCAAATCATTTATCACTATTTTTGTTACTCTACTTTTGAATGCATCCAGCAAAATCTTAATTAAATCATGGGTCAAAGGTCGTGGTGGTTTTATGCCTTCAAGCGACATGGCAATTGCCATTGCTTCATTATCTCCAATCCAGATAGGAAGTGTACGCTCGCCGAATTTTTCTTTAAGCAATACTACATAGTTATGAAATTGCTGGTCTTCTATAACACCACTGACAAAAACTTCTAAGATTTCTATTCCTCCTCAGTAACGACCAATTTAAATACCGCAACAACCTGCTGCGGAAGTCGCACTGTGATATCATAAACTCCTGGATGTTTGATGGGACCATCAAGAACAATCTGTTTTTTGTCGATTTCAATCTTCTCTTTCTTTAACAACTCAACAATATTCTGTGGATTAATACTACCAAATGATTTACCATCAATACCAACCTTAATATTTGTCTTAATACTCAGATTGTTCAGTTTCTCTGCCACCTCTTCACTCATCTTCCTGATCCGTTCAATACCCTGGGAAAAATGCTTCCTGGTCTTTTCCAATCCCCTGATGTTTGCTGGTGTACCGGGTAATGCCATTTTGTTAGGAAAGAGATAATTTCGTGCGTACCCGTCCCTCACTTCAACAACATCACCTCTTTTCCCGAGTTTTTCAACATCCTTTATTAATATTACCTTCATGGTCATTTAAGTTCATATGGCAACAAAGCAATCTCGCGTGCCCGCTTGATTGCTTGAGCAAGTTTTCTCTGGTGCAATGCGCATAAACCAGTAAGTCTTGCCGGCAGTATCTTACCTCGCTCATTGATAAAACCCTTCAGCAGGGCAGTATCTTTGTAGTCAACAACTCTTGTCTTGCTTTCACATAACCGACATTTCTTCGCCACTTATCTCTCCTTTCTCATTAAAAAGGTGTATCAATAGTATCTTCGTCTTTCAGTTCACTTTCCACTTCAGCGGGAACATTACCACCCGAGTCAATGCTCTGTTCAGGTGCATCAAGAAACTGAATTCTATGCGCAACAACCTCAATCATAGAACGCTTCTCCTTATTCTCGGTTTCCCACTGCCTTGACCTTAACCTGCCTTCTATCAGTATGGCACTACCTTTCTTGAGGAATTCATTCACAAGTTCTGCCTGTCTTCTCCAGGCAACAACGGTAACAAATAGAGTCTCCTCCTGGGTCTCTCCGGATTCACGATTTTTAAAACGTCTTGTCGTGGCAATTCTAAACGAACATACCGGGGCCCCTTTCTGAGTATAACGCAGTTCTGGATCGGCAACAAGACGTCCAATAAGGTAAACAGAATTAAGATAGCCCAATCGCAACTGACTCATCTTCTCTTCTCCTTTGAGATAATCATAAACCTCAGTATGTTATCCCTGTGTTTCAATTGATTCTTAATTTCTGTAATTTTTGCCGGATGAATTGTGAATTCGTAGTTCACATAAAAACCTTCTTTCTGTTTAGCGATAGAATAAGCAAGAACTTTCTTACCAATATTTTCGTACCTCACACTTTCTGCACCGCTTGTTTTGATAATTTTTTCAACACCAGCGGTTTCCTTCTCAAGTTGTTCCTCTTTCAGGTTGGGATTAAAAATAAACATTGCTTCGTAATTTCTCATATCAATTTATGTTCCTTCAATAAATTTTCTGGCGAAACCTTGTTATATTCAAGACCCCAGGTTTTTACAGGCAGGTCAAAGGCGATCGCCATTATTTGACTGAAATAAAATACGGGTACTGGTTTGTGTTCAGGATGCATTGCCATTATCTTGGTCTGGAAGTTATCAAGGTTATAGTGGCAGACTGGACATGAAGTAATTATGGCCTCAGCTCCGGCTTCGGTTGCATTTCTCAAAATCCTGTAAGACGCTTCCAATGCTGCCTCTGGTGAATTAACAATCAAATAGGAACCACAGCATTCAACTTTCAACGGAAAATTCACCGGGGTTGCACCCACCAGACTTACGAACTCCTCCATAACTGTGGGTGACTCTGGATCATCAAACTCAATTTCTCCCCTGGGACGTAATAGATAACAACCATAATAACAGGCAAGTTTCATACCATTAATCGTCCTCTTCACACTCTTCTTGAACTCATCTTTGTTATCCCTGATAAATTCAAAAGGATGTACAATCTTTGTGCTGCCATCGTATGATTCACCGAGGTGCTCATTGATAATCTTAAGGGTCTCTGGCTCATTTTTGAGGATATAGTTCGCCCTTTTCAGGGTATTGTAACATATTGAACACGGAACCAGAACCTTACCATTCTCTTTTTGCGCCTTCGCGAGAATGCGCAATGGTGCAATCAACGACATTTTGTTGTCCCGTGCCAGGGTAAAAGTCGTACCACAACAATACCAGTTTGCAAGTTCCCTTAACTCAATGCCTGCAGAACTGAATGATGCCTTGATTGATTCATTCAAAACCTTAGCCTTGGTGTAAAGGTCGCATCCAGGATAGTATGATATTACCATGGTCAGTATGAATATTTATACAACGCACTCATTATCACAAGAGGATGGGCGTCGCGCAGAATCTCTTTATCAATCCTGTCAATATCAATAACCTGTTCTTTGGCACGAAGATGGACCGTGCGAACAGCCTCCATTATGCGGGGGATATCAACACCTCGTGGGCAACGTGTCTCACAGACAAGGCAGGTTGCGCAAAACCATGGACCTTGTGCTTTGAGCACCTCATTCTTTAGACCGAGTTGCATATAGCGAATAATACGATTGGGTGGTTCATCCATGAATTCCGCAAAAGGACAACCCGCTGTGCAACGTCCGCATTGATAGCACTCAGTAATATTTTGCCCACTGATTTCACGAATCCGACTCACAAAATCAGAATCCTTTATCAATTTTTTCATAGTATATGATTATATGAAAAAAAACGGTAATGTCAAGTGTTTTTGAGTAGAATTGAAAATCCCTTCAAACAATAATAAAAAAGGTCAGAGTGAAAATCAAAATTAATCCTGGGAATAAGCAAACTTACCCAGAAATGGTTGTATTTAACAAAAGAAAACAACCGTTCAATCGCCCTATCATCCAATCTTGATGCAAGTTGCCGCACCCTTCTACCAACCTCCAGTTCTCCTGATAATACACTGCGCCACGTTATCTCATAATCATTGATACTCCTGCCTTTTTTCAGATTTTCTATAAGTCGTTCCACAGCAATATCAGAACACAAAAGACCCATAAAAATTCCACCCCCGGTCGTTGTTTTTACCTGACCCGCTGCTTCACCAACAACAAGTATCCTGTCAAGAACACTTTTCTTGATCGTGCCGTAAGCAATGGGTTTGACAGCAATCTCGTTATAGTATTCTACTGCACCATGATACTTCAACCTTTGATTAATGAACCTTCTCAGGAATTCCTTGCCTTTTTTTTCAATGATCATTCCAACACGCGTCCTGCCTCTTGCCACAGGCACAACCCAGGCAAAAGAATTTGGGACATAGCGTTGACCGACATGCACCTCTATACTGTCTTTTGCGATCCTGAGCGGTAACTCAACCTGCGAACCGTAGAGAAATTGCGCTGGACTTCCAAAACCAAGTTTCCTCTGTAGATTGTAATTAACACCCGTCGCCAGAATCACAGCCCTTGACTGCCAATATTTACCATTGGCTGTGAGCCTATAGATTTTCTTTTCCGGTTCAATACTGGTTATTGACGAACCCAGGTAGTATTCTGCTCCAGAACGCCGGGCTCGCTCTGCCAATCTTCGGTCAAACACACTACGATCAAGCACATAAGCAAATGTTTCAGGATGGTTGTAGTGTAATCGCTGACCTGATGGTGAAACAAAAACAAAGGACTTAATCTGATTCATTATTGAATCTTCAGGTAAATCGTAGCGTCTGAAGGAGTCTTTACTGACAATACCGGTGCACAAAATATTACTTCCAATCACCCTTTTCTTCTCAATAACACAAACAGAAAAACCATGTTCAGCAAGTCGCCTTGCAGTATAAGAACCTATTGGGCCTCCTCCTACCACAGCAATATCGTAGTATTTTCTCATAACCATCCGATTATACAGATAATATTTGATATGTCAAGAGAAAAACCATTGATAATATATTATGCATGGATATTTTAAAGTCTCGCTGAATGTAAAAGGCGGTTGAGACTACAAGTAGTTATTGACAATGGGTAACTGTTCACTATACTATCAAATATGGCTGGTAGGATTGATGAACTTGTAACAGAACTCACAAAGAGTATAAAAGCTGCCCAGATTTATCAATCAACACACCCGACATTCAAAAATTTTTTCAATCAATTTTACCAGGATTTGGTTGTATATCTAAGAAATTGTTATCAATTGACACTCCAGGTGGAAAAATTTTCTATCCGTTACGAGAATATGGTGGTTTATGAGGAAACTGAAAAAGATATCAGTATTGCCTTCAGATTGTTCAGAGACGGAATTAGAGAAATCAGATTTCTTGATGGTGTAACTGCTGATGAAATCCTGATATTTCTGGAAATTGTCAGCAAAACAGATAAAGACCAGGATATTGCACTCAACCTCTGGGAGTGCGATTTCACCCACATTGATTTCTATGTAGTTGAAGAAGAGGAAGACGAAAAACTCACCTATGCCCTGCCTCAAATGCCCAAGCTTGAGGCTGACTATGAACAGGCTGTCAGGGGAATTCTTGAAAAGGAAAAAATTGAATTCTCTCAGAGTATCTCAGTTGACATTACACCAGAAGAAATGAACAGACTGAAAACAGCCATTGCTGAGAGTGAAAATCAGACACCGCTCCATGTTATCGTATCTACGCTGGTTGATGTCCTGAAAAAAATTAAATCCTCAGAGATCACAGAATCGCTTGCAGAGATTCTTGAACTCTGTATTAATAACAGTGACTTTACTAACGCATGTATGATTGTTAATCAATTATGGAACTATGCAGATGTTAATCTAATTTCAAGAATTGAGAATGAAGCCCTGATTGCAAGCTTTGAAGGTTTACCCGACATCCTTGATGAGCAGGCTTTCAGCGACTTCGTCGCACTCATTGGATTCTTCTCAAAAAAATCAGTGCCATACTTTCTTCGCATTTTGCGCAATGTAAAAAATCAAGAACGGCTGAAAAAACTCCTTGACCGTCTGGCATATATCTGCCAGGGTGACCCAGTACCGCTGTATGAATTCCTGAAAGTGCGGGATCTGACTATCCTCAACAGCGCCATAAGAATTATTGGTCTGATAGGAAACCGCAATGCAATTACCAATCTAAAGAATCTAATGTTACACCCATCAGCAGCAGTCAGAATCGCACTGATTGACGCTTTTGGTGAAATGCAAGAACCATTTCTAATTTCTAACTTCCTTGATGACCGGGAAATCGAAGTGCGTATCAAAGCCCTTCGCACCCTGGAAAAAATCAATTATCCTCAGATATACCAGAGGTTGTTGAAAACAATACGGAATAGTAGTTTCTTGCGATTGACTTATGATGAACAAAAAGCTTACTTTGACTGTCTGGTTGCAAATCATAATGACAAAACACCTCAACACCTGGAAAGAATTTTATACAAATGGATATTATGGGGCAAAAAAAGATATTTAAAAAAAAGACAACTATCAGCACAGGCACTGGCAAAACTGGGAACACAGAAAGCGATTGATATCCTACAGAAGGGACTCCGAAAAAAAGATGTGGACATACGTGCTGTCTGCGAGAACGCCCTCAGACACATCAGTATGGTTCAAAACAGGAGTTGATGTATGAAAACCCAGAGCAAAGATATTATCACCGGCCTCTATGCGCTGATCAAGGCAATATTTGTGTATGATATAAGGAACGATGTTGTTCAAAACCTTGTGAATAAGTTTCTCAATAATCTTAGTGATTTCTTTCAATCAGCGAATCAGATTGAAATTCTGCGTTATCGTGATTATATATTTTTTAACAAGGTGCGGATGCGCTTTGAGATTGAAGGGTATGCCGGACTCCAATTTATTGAGGACAGTATGAAGCGATTCTGGATAAAATCTATTACCATTATGCCGGGGCTAAAGCCTCCAGAACTTCTCCAGTTCTGTCTGCTCTTTAAACACGACCGGGAAACATTCATGAAAGAATTCAATAAAAGTAAGTTTGCTACAATCCAGATCGACTTTTTGACCGAACAGGAAGAGATAGAACCAGAGTTTCTCAAGGATGGTGAGCAGGTAAAGAAAACCTATTTTAAAGCACTAAAAATTACTAAGAATTTGATCCATAACCTTTGGAACCGACAGCCAGTTGATACCCGCAGTTTCAGAAGAGTAATCTACACCCTGATTGATAGTTTGTCACAGGACGAATTCGGTCTAATTGCACTGACCAATATCAAGAATTTTGATGAATATACATACAATCACTCCCTTAATGTCGGCGTTCTTTCACTGGCAATGGGACAAAGGCTCAATCTTGAAAGAAAAAGTCTCGTGAAACTGGGGACAGCAGGATTGTTACACGATATTGGCAAGGTTGCAATCTCAAAAGAAATCATTAATAAGAAAGACAAATTGACACAGGAAGAATGGGAATTGATGAAACAGCATTCTGTGCTCGGTGTGGCAGAAATAATAAAGACCCGCGGGCTGGATGAGATTTCATTTGCTTCACTACTTACCGCGTATCAACACCACTGGAACTATGATGGTTCGGGATATCCCGAAAAAATGGATATGAAACATCAACCAACCCTGTATGCGCGGATAGTGCGAATCTGTGATGCCTTTGATGCAATGACTACATCAAGACCCTATCAGAAATTACCATATCTGCCCTCAGTTGCGATTCGTGTGCTACTATCCAATGTCAATACTTATTTTGATCCGATATTAACCAAATTGTTTGTGCAGATGCTCGGGTTCTATCCTGTAACCAGTTGTTTGGAACTGAATACAGGAGAAATTGGACTGGTAATAAGACAAAATCCAGCACACATAGACCGTCCTATAATCAAGATTGTTGTAAATAACAATAAAGAAAAGATTAACGGCTCAGTGATTGACCTGAGTATGAATGATAAAATTAGTATTGTAAAAGCAGTTTACCCTCAGAAATATGATATTGAACCGGCAGAATATCTGCTGAATTTGTAGCGCTTGACTTTTCCGCTGCTATGAATAGAATTAGTTATGAACAATAAAATTGCTGTGCTTGCCTCTGGTCGCGGTTCAAACCTTGAGGCGATCATAAAAAATATTGAAAATGGAACATGCCTTGCACGACTTGCAATTGTCATAAGTGACAACCCGCAAGCCCGTGCGCTTGAAATTGCTAAGGAGCACAATATCAAGTCACTCTGGCTTGATCCCGGGCCAAAGAAAACATGGCTATTACCTGAATATGAGGAAAATTATGTAAGGGTCTTGAAGGAACATGAGGTAGCGCTTGTTTGCCTCGCAGGTTTCATGCGGATAATAAAACAGCCACTGCTCACTGCTTTTGCGGGAAGAATTCTGAATATTCATCCTTCTCTGCTCCCGGCTTTTCCGGGTCTTGATGTTCAGAAAAAAGCCATCGAATACGGAGTAAAATTTTCTGGATGCACGGTTCATTTTGTGGATGACACTGTTGATGGTGGTCCAATAATTGCCCAGGCAGTTGTTCCGATATATGACGATGATACACCAGAAACACTTGCAGAAAGAATCCTGAAAGAAGAGCACCGGATTTATACTGAAGCAATCAATCTTGTCCTGTCAGGTGATTACCAGATTATAGGCAGAAGAGTTCTTCGGGTACGGCATTGATAAAACGATTTGAAATACGTAACCACAAAATCGTTGAAACAGAAAACGCAACCGCCCCAATTATCTACTATATAAACCCTGCTGAAGAAGATAGAAAGCTGCTCGTCGAAAAATTTAAAATTGATGAGCATACCCTCCAGTCGTCACTTGACCCGAACGAACTTGCCCGTCTTGAATTTGAACCTGAACATGTTGCAATTATTCTCAAGAGACCCAAGAAATATGAGGCAAGAGATCAATTGCTCTTCAAGGTCCCGACAGTCGGAATATTTCTCTTCAAAGATTTGATGATTATTGTTGCCTCAGAAGAGATCACCCTGTTTGACGGCAAACTTTTCATGCATGTTTCGTCATTAAGTGAACTGTTATTGAAAATCATCTATCGGTCAATCCATCATTTTGTTGATCATTTGAAGGTCATCAATATGATCACTGATGAACTGGAGCAAAAAATAAATCGGTCTATGGAAAATCGTTATTTGATCAGCATGTTTTCACTGGAAAAAAGTCTTGTCTATTATCTTGATGCAATTCACTCAAACAGTGTATTAATTGAAAAAATAAAACATAATGCTACAAAATTTGAATTAAACCAGGAGTTATTGGAATTACTTGATGATATTACTATTGAAAATAACCAGTGTTATGAACAGGCACAAAACTACTCGGAAATTCTTGCAAGTCTTATGGATGCGCGGGCTTCAATAGTCAGCAATAATTTGAACATTCTTATAAAAGTATTGAATATTATCACAATTCTGCTGATGGTTCCAACAATGGTTGTATCTATTTTTTCCATGAATGTTCCTCTTCCAATTCAGCACCATCCTCATGCGTTCTGGATAATTCTGGGTATTTCAGGCTTCTGTGTAGTCGTTGTAATTGGTATCTGGCGGGCACTGAAATTGTAAGAACAGGTTAACGAGGGGGTTTCGAGGTCTCCATGAGGTTTTCGGCTCTGCTTAGAAAACCGAATGGAGAAAAGTCCCTCTCTACATCGGGATGCTCGTTTTTTCAACCAAATCAAAGATTTGGGAAAAAACGGCAGGGGAA
>FWPV01001510.1_pt1 | contig 63897 bp, 55 predicted proteins | sample 2228371 | NCBI WGS metagenome assembly FWPV01 (sample SAMEA103939776, study PRJEB20133) | metagenome
CAGGGCCTTAGTCGATATCCTAGGATTGCTCATACGGACAGGCGACAAGAAATCCGTATCGCCACGCCCACCTATTCAAGATCTCGATAGCCTTCCTTTCCCTGCGAGGGATCTGCTGGACATGACAAAGTATAGGGGCCAGGTCTTCCGAGGGTTCTCCAGGGATTATCTCAAGATAGGGGAATTGATCACCTCCAGGGGCTGTCCTAATGCCTGCGTGTTCTGTGCTTCCAAAATTACTATGGGCCGCAAAGTACGATTTAGAAGCCCTGAAAATGTCCTCCAAGAAATAGTCCAATGCATGACCAGATTCCAGATGCGCCATTTTTCGTTATTGGACGATACATTCAACTTGTATCCTTCGCGCCTCGAGGAACTCTGCAAGGGATTTAAGCGCCTAAACATCACCTGGAATTGTCTGGCCACTGTCTCCAACATGAGGCCCGATATGCTCGAACACATGGCTGCCAGCGGATGCATTGGCATAACCTTTGGCATCGAATCAGGAAGCCCGAGGATTCTCAACCTCAATGGAAAACATATCACAAGGGAACAGGCTATCGATGTTGTCGGATGGGCGCGCAAGGCAGGTATTAAAACCATCGAAGTCGACTTCATGGTTGGATCTCACCCCAGTGAAACTAGAGAAGACCTCGAGCAGACTGCGGCACTCATTAGAGAGCTCAAAGCAGATATCCTTTCGGTTCAACCACTTATTCCCTACCCAGGCACCGAGGCGTACAAGATCCTTCAACAGAAAGGTCTCCTCGGCTCGACCACATGGAAGGATTATCTCTTCTTCGGCGCTGTACCAACCTGGCGTCTTGAACACCTCGACTCTAAGGACTTGCTCTTCTACCAAAAAAAGATGCTTCGCAGCTTCTATTTCAGACCTTCGACCATCATGCGAAGACTTCGAAAGATTTCGAGTCCACGCGAGTTGCTCTATTACCTTGAGGTCGGCCTGAATATCATCAAAAGGATTTGATCTGCTCCCCCTACCGCAGCAGTCGCTTAGGGCCACCGCCGCAGGAGGGAATTTCTTGACAATCTGCGATCTTGCTTGCTATGTTTTGATTGTACGTGCTGTGAAAAAAAACAGGCTTATTATATGGTTGCACTATGGGCATAAGAGAGCAGCACACACCTGTGACTGAAGCCTTGCCAGTGCCTTTGAACAGGCGAGCCTGGAGGATCCTTGAGGCAGTTGTAAAAGACTACATTGAGACTGCACTGCCAGTGGGCTCGAGTCGGATTGCAAAGAAATATCGGTTGGATATGAGTCCGGCATCGGTCAGACACGTTATGGCTCACCTGGAGGAGGTGGGGCTACTCGAACAACCATATGCGTCCGCAGGTCGGGTCCCGACCGACCTGGGTCTTCGTTACTACGTGGATATGCTCGTAGAACCCAGGCCGATGACCAGGACCCAAAAAGAACTCATCAAGAAAAACTACCAAGCATCAGGACAAGACGTGGGAGGTATCATACGGGATACCTCACGGCTCCTCGCACGTCTTACTAAGTATACCAGTGTCGTTATGGCGCACAGCCTTGCACACATCACTTTCAAGCAGATTGCTTTTGTAAAATTGGACGACACTAGGGTCCTCCTCATCCTTATCTCGTCCACAGGCACTGTCCTCAACAAGATAATCGAGCAAGCCGAAGCTGTTTCCCAAGAAGATCTCAATAGGGCATCCACCTACTTGAATACGCACATGCATGGTCTGCCACTGGTCGTCGTGAAAAATAAACTTGCAGAGGAAAGGGAAGCCGAGCGGCTTCACTATGATCGGATAAAATCTCAGATCCTGGCCTGGAGCCATACTGCGCTCAAGGACGAACTGAAAGAAATCTACATCGATGGCCAAAGCAATATGCTGGATCATCCAGAGTTTGCAGAAGACGTCGATAAAATGAAGGCACTCCTGAGGGCCTTCGAAGAAAAGGGGTTTCTGATTCGTCTACTGGACAAGGCCATGGAGGCTGACGAAGTTCAGGTCTATATAGGGGCTGAAAACGAATTCGAAGAAATGGCACAATGCAGCCTCGTAGCCATGTGTTACGGCCGTTCTGGTGTGCCCGTAGGAACCTTAGCCATTGTCGGCCCCAAGAGAATGAACTATTCCCGGGTTATCCCGATCGTAAAGTATACTGCAAAAGTAGTCGAGCACGTTCTCGAAGGCATGTAGCTCGAGGCGCCTTTTTTTCGAGACCTCGGTGCCGTGCTCTTTTCCTTACGCAACAGAAGATTTCAAGGGGAAAAACCGTGAAGAAGGAACACCAGGAAGACAAAAAGAAGAAGGGATCTGCAAAAGGCGGATCTTCTACCGACCAGCCGACCACTACCGATGCCGCTCAACAGGAACGTGAGGCCGCTGCCGGCGGAACACGCGAACAAGTACTTTCGGATCCTTCAGTCTTTCAGGACGCTTCCAACGGACCCGAGGAAGCAAAGGACCATCAGGTCGACACACCTGTCCCTGAGCAGGAAGGGTCTACAGAGGAACTGCTCAAGACGATCGAACACACAAAAGCAGAGCTCGAGCAACTCCGCGACACCTACATCCGGCTCCTTGCCGATTTCGACAACTACAAAAAACGAATGTCAAGAGAAAAGGCCGATCTGATTCAATTTGGCAACGAGTCACTTCTGAGGGACGTGCTCCCCATCATCGACAACATAGAACGACTCAAGACGTACTGCACCTCTGAAAGCGATTGGGAAGCCCTTACCAAGGGAGTTGACCTTATCGTCCAGGAGATAAGAAAACTTCTTGCTCGTTACGACGTGCAGCTCATTGATGCAGTGGGAAAGCCGTTCGATCCCGCCAGGCACGAGGTCATAAAAAAGATCGAGACCACCGAGATAACCCCGAACACAGTAATTGAAGAATTTCAGAAAGGGTACACGTTCCGCGGCAGACTTCTGAGGCCTTCGGTGGTGAGTGTGGCTGTTCAGCCTCAGAGAAACGGATATGAAGTACCATCACCGGGGAACATAACAGGGAATCAGGCGGAAGGCGACGGAGGAAGCGAACCGATCATCAATTGAATGCAACATAGGTGTGTGTGAATCTCGCAGGTTGGACGTGCCACAGTTATGCTCAGGATGAGTTCGAAGGATTACTATGCAGTGCTCGGCATCCCGCATGATGCAGACAGCATTGCTGTCAAGAAAGCATATCGAAGTCTCGTAAAACGCTTTCATCCCGATTGTCGGCCTGAGGATGAGACTGCAGAAGAGCGCTTCAAGGAAATCCAGGAAGCGTACGAGGTTCTCAAGGATCCTCAACGACGGCTCGCCTATGACAAAGCCTGCGGCAGACGCAAAGCAAGTACCCACACGAGCAGGGCAGGAAATGGGAGCCCACGAAAAAAGGCCCGAGTGGCAGCTGAGGTCGTTGAAGATATATTTGAATTCCTCAAAAACAAGATTGATGGCCAGAGAAAACGCAGAGGTGAAGACCTTCGGTATCATATGGTACTGACCTTTGAAGAAGCTGCCAAAGGTGTCGAAAAAGAGATCCACATCCCTAAACGGGAAGTATGCCCCCGCTGTCTAGGTTATGGGTATGAAGCACCACTGAAGAATCCGGTGTGCAAAGTGTGCAGAGGAGAGGGCGAGATTACTGTTAGAGAGGGAGGGACCACGACAGTACGGACGTGCCCAGCGTGCGCAGGCACGGGGATGAAAGAACGGCAGACGTGTGCCAGATGCCACGGCAGGAAGGAGATCGAATACCGTGTCGATCGCACCATAAAGATTCCTGCAGGTGTGGACAATGGAGCCAGGTTGAGGGTTCGAGGAGAAGGTGGAGAAGGAGAACATGGAGGTGAACCGGGAGACCTTTACATTGTCATAGAGGTTGCTGATCATCCTTTTTTCAGACGAGAGCAGTTGGATGTCGTCTGCGACGTACCTATCCGCTTTGCCCTTGCAGCGCTGGGTGGCGAAGTGAAGGTCTCCACGTTGAGGGGAGAACGGACCCTTCACATACCACCTGGAACACAATCAGGGCACCAATTTGTTCTCAAAGGTTATGGGTTCCCCTGCCTCAACGGCTCAAAAAGAGGGGATCAGAAGGTTCGCGTGATCGTAGAGGTGCCCCGAGATCTCAGTCCCAAGGAACGAAAAATAATAGAAGCGTTCGACAGATCCTACCAGAAGCGAACAGCTGCAGCCAGATCCATGTCGGGCTGAGTCGCTGCCACTCGATCTAAGGTAAAGATTTTAGGACCTACATCCGAACAAGAAGACAAGATAGGTGGGGATATCGAACTGAAGGCGAGGTTCGAAGATCCCAGTCTCTACGCTCGAACGCTACCTTAGAAAGAGGCTGTCCATATGCACCCTGAAGCACTATCCGAACGGTTGGCAATCCCTGAGCTTCTTCCCCTGTTGCCTGTCCGAGATGCGGTAATCTTTCCGTACATGACCGTTCCTCTGCAAATCAGCAGAGAGATCTCGCTGAGATCGGTCGATGAGGCAATGAGTCAAAGCCGCCTCCTACTTATCGTAGCCCAAAGAGAAAGCAGGGTCGATCTGCCTGGACCTCACGATCTGTATTCGATTGGTACCGTTGGTATGATCATGCGCCTTGTGAAACAGCCAGACGGGAAAATGAAAATACTCGTACAGGGATTGACCAGAGCTCGCCTCGTGCAGATAATGATTGAGGATCCGTTCCTCATGAGCAAGGTCGAACCACTCTACGAAACCGCCTATACAGAGCTGCCTCTCGAGGTTGAGGCATTGGAACGTACGGTACGCGACAGTCTTGAAGAACTTCTTGCAGTCAAAAACCTTCCCCCTGAAATCACGATGGTTACGAACAACATTACAGATCCTGGTGTGCTTGCTGACCTCATTGCGTCCAATCTCAACCTGAGGGTCGAGCAGGCCCAGCAGATACTGGAGACCATCGAACCCGTCCGTCGGCTTGAATTGGTCGAAGAATATCTTCAGAGGGAAATTCAGCTCACACGGATGCAGGTAAAAATTCAGTCCCAGGCAAAAGAGGAGATCAGCAAGAGTCAACGGGAATATTTCTTACGAGAGCAATTGCGCGCCATACAGGACGAACTCGGTGACGTGGACGAAAAGAGTTCGGAGATCAAAGAATTCCAGGTAAGGATCCAAGAAGCAGGCATGCCTCCTGAGGCTGAAAAGGAGGCATCTAAGCAGCTCAAACGCCTCGAGGCCATTCAATCCGATTCCACAGAAGCATCTATGGTGCGGACTTACCTTGAATGGCTCGTAGAATTGCCATGGAACAAGACAAGCATCGACAACCTTGATATCGGCCTGGTAAAGAAGGTCTTGGATGAAGATCACTATGATTTAGCCGATGTGAAAGAACGAATCCTCGAGTACCTCTCCGTAAGAAAGCTCAAGCAAAAGATGCGAGGCCCGATCCTGTGTTTTGTGGGGCCACCAGGTGTGGGAAAGACCTCCCTCGGCCGCTCTATTGCACGAGCCATGGGACGCAAGTTCGTGCGGATCTCTTTGGGAGGTATGCACGATGAGGCGGAAATCCGGGGACACAGGAGAACCTACGTAGGAGCAATGCCAGGAAGGATTCTCCAGGGAATACGGCAGGCTGAGACGAACAACCCCGTGTTCATGATGGATGAAGTAGACAAGATAGGCATGGATTTCCGGGGTGACCCTTCCTCTGCCCTTCTCGAGGTTCTGGATCCTGAACAAAATGCAACCTTCAGCGATCACTATGTGAATATCCCTTTTGACCTTTCAAACGTCATGTTCATCACCACAGCGAATAGACTCGATCTTATACCCCCAGCACTTAGGGATCGTATGGAAGTAATTACCATTCCAGGGTATACAGAAGACGAGAAGATCAATATTGCACGCTCCCACCTCATCCCAAAGCAAGTGGAAGAAAACGGTCTGAACAAAAGCTCTCTCTACATTTCACGACAGGCGTTGCGCAAGATCATCTACGAGTACACAAGGGAAGCTGGGGTGAGAAACTTAGAGCGGGAGATTGCCCGTATATGCAGAAAAATCGCTCGAATGATCGCAGAAGGCGCGCAAAGGGTGCGCTTCAAGGTCCACGCAGGTAACCTTGAATTGTATCTTGGCCCACCACGCTTCCCTTCTCAGCAAGAAGAGGTCTCCCCCCAGGTGGGACAGGCCACGGGCCTGGCATGGACCCAGAGCGGGGGAGAAGTGCTCTACGTAGAGGTCTCGGTGGTTGATGGCAATGGCGAGCTCACGTTGACAGGCCATCTTGGCGAGGTCATGAAGGAGTCTGCGCAAGCTGCCTTGAGCTATGCACGGGCAACGGCCCTCCAGTGGGGGATACCAAAGAATTTCTATAAAGAAAAAGATATCCATATCCACATCCCTGGTGGAGCCATTCCCAAGGACGGACCTTCTGCGGGCATTACAATGCTGGCTGCCATTGTATCTGCGCTCACCCAAAGACCGGTCCGAAACGATGTGGCACTCACAGGAGAGATAAGCCTACGCGGCAAGGTCCTTCCTGTGGGCGGAGTCAAAGAGAAGGTCCTAGGCGCTCATCGGTATGACATCCGCGAGGTATTCCTCCCAGACCGAAACAGAAAGGATCTCTTAGAACTTCCTGCATCACTTAGAAGGCGAATGCAATTCCATTTTATCAAGAGCGCCGATGAGGCGCTCCAGAAGGTGCTTCTGGAAAAACATCCTGCCTGAGGAAGTGGTCTTTAGCGTGTACGATGTAACTGTTTGGACGCAGGTCCTTGTCAAAACACTTGGACTGTGCCTCCTTTTGTTTCTGGCTGCATGTTTCTCCTGCTCAGAGGCTGCGCTTTTTTCCCTCGGCAAAGTGAGACTCGCTCGCATGCAGCAAGAAGGCCGCCACCGTTCCTACCAGTACATTAGCCACCTGCTGCGCGATCCCGGCCGCTTGCTCGTTACCATCATCATAGGCAACGAGATCGTCAATGTTGTTTGCTCTACGCTGACAGCCTCTCTTGCAGATACCATCTTCGCACGGCTTGTGCCGCACCTGTCGGGCCGCCAGGTACTTACAGAAACAATTATTGCAACAGCGTTCCTTGTGCCGCTTATCGTACTTTTCGGGGACTATCTGCCAAAAACAGTCGGTGTAAAGGATCCTGAGCGACTCGCACAGCTTCTTGCACTACCACTGGCCTGGTTTTCTCGCATCGTTGCACCGCTGCGCTGGGTATTGGAAACCCTTGCAGGGACTGTCATCAAAACGACGTTGGGGTCTTCGAGCGCCGAACAAGGTGTTCTGTCGCAAAGCTACCTTCGCACACTGGTGGATGTGGGAAGCCAGGAGGGAGAAATCGCTGAAGCAGAGCGTCGGTTTATACATAATATCTTTGACTTTGGTGACACAAAGGTCTCAGAGCTGATGACACCCCGCACTGATATGCTCTGCCTCGACGTTGCACAGTCCTGGGAATCGGTACGTTCAACGATCGCTGACCATCGATTTTCACGCCTACCTGTCTACGAAGGCGACAAAGACAATATCGTCGGTGTGCTGTATGTTAAGGACCTGCTCGCTATAGCCCCTGAGCAGATCAAAGAAAAAGGGTTCGCCTTGCGATCTATACTGCGCAAACCGTATTTCATCCCCCACTCCAAGAAGGCTGACGACCTCTTCCGTGAATTTCAGTTCCATAGGGTGCATATGGCGATTGTCGTCGATGAATATGGTGGTGTCGCAGGACTCGTCACTATGGAAGATCTCCTTGAAGAACTATTCGGCGAGGTATTGGAGGACTACGAGCCTGAGCAGTCTATCCTGAGAAGAATCGACGAACGCACGGTGGTCGTGCATGCACGAATGAGCCTGGAAGAGTTCAATGAGCGACTCGAAGCCAATCTTCCATTAGAAGAATACAATACTATCGGTGGACTGGTGTTTGGCCTGTTCGGCCGACTGCCAGCAGTCGGGGCCCAGGTATCATATGCAGGGTTTACATTCACCATAGAAAAAATGCGCGGCACCAAGCTACTCGAGATTCGTGTCTGCAAGGAAATACCTGCATCTCCGGATACAGCTCCTGATGAATGAACATCGCTCACGAAAAATACCGAACGACTCATGACACCTTTTCTTTTGGTCTGGACCATTTTCTTCCTCGCCCTTGAATCCTTCTTCTCTGGATCTGAGATCGCTCTTATCTCGTGCGATCGGGTCAAGGTGAGGAGTCAGGCAGCCTCAGGGGCACCGTCTGCCCGTCTCCTCGAACGCATGCTCAACAAGCCGGAATGGCTCCTAGGGACAACGGTCATCGGCACCACCCTCGCCGTGGCAGCAAACACTATCATGTTTTCGCTGACAGTACATCAGCTTTGGCCACGGTACAGTGAAATCCTCACCGTTTTGATTATGTCGCCTCTTATTCTCTTTTTCGGTGAAATCCTTCCCAAGAGCTTTTTCCAACGAAAAGCTGACATGCTCGCCACCAAGGTAATTTATCCTATCTGGCTGGCCTCGCGTCTCTTCTTTCCGTTTCTTTTTGTCGTCACCAAGGCAGCCCACCTTTTCACGAGAAAAGACGCTACTCAAGGGCACAGACATCCTTTGCTGAGACGCGAAGACCTCAAGGCGCTCGTAGGTCGCAATTCGCGAGAAGGCAGCCTGCTCATAGAAAAGCGCCGAATGCTCGACCGCCTGTTCGAGCTCTCAGATACCACAGTAGAAGAGGCCATGATACCGCTTATCAATGTAGCAGCACTTCCTGAGACAGCGAGCTGGCAAGAGGCCGCCAACCTCATCCTCGAAACAGGGCACTCACGAATCCCGGTATACCGGGAGCGCATAGACCACATCATCGGCATTGTAACGCATTTTGATCTCCTGCTGGCAAAGGACAGGGCTTGCTCCATAGCTACGCTTGTGAGGCCCTGCATGTTCGTACCAGAGACAAAACCGGTGCAGGAGCTACTCCTACAGATGAAGAAGAGTGGGCATTGGATGGGTGTTGTTGTGGATGAATATGGCGGTGCGGTCGGCATAATTACAGTAGAGGACATCGTAGAGGAAATCGTCGGAGAGATCGAGGACGAATACGATGCTCGCAGGTCTCTTTACCGAAAACTGGATTCCCGTACCTATATCATCAATGCCCGGATTGAGATAGACTACATAAACGAAAAGCTGCCCTTTGAAATCCCTAAGGGAGACTACGAAACGCTGGGCGGGTTTTTGCTAGCAATGATGGGTCGCGTACCTGAAGAGGGCGAGACATTTAGATATGGGAGTCTGCTCTTCACCATAGAAAAGGCAACCCCACGTTCCATTGAAGAGATCCGGCTCTCGCTGCAATCCCCTATCTCCCGGAGCCAGCGGACGGAATGATGTATGGATAAGGAACACTTGAAAGACATACTGTCCCAAGTCAAGGAAGGCACACTCACGGTTGCAGAAGCCATGGAACGGCTCAAGTCCTTTCCTTTCCATGATATGGGGTTTACCAAAATCGATACCCACAGACATCTGAGAAAGGGATTCCCTGAGGTAATACTCGGCCAGGATAAGACTGCACGTCAGATCATCGAGATCCTCACCCAAGTGCGAACACAAGAAACGAACGCCCTTGTCACACGGGTCGATCTCAAGAAAGCCAGGCAGGTGTTGCGTGTACATCCTGACTTGTTCCATCATCCGACATCAAGAACGCTGTATCTCAAGTGCAGGGAGGTACAGGACAAAGGCAAAGGATTGATACTCGTCGTAACCGCTGGCACCTCGGACATCCCTGTGGCTGAGGAAGCCGCTGTAACTGCTGAGGTCATGGGTAACAAGGTCGATAGGATTTTCGATGTAGGTGTTGCTGGGCTTCACCGACTCCTTGCGTACTATCAGAGACTGCGAGAGGCGAGGGTTCTGATCGTGGTAGCTGGCATGGAGGGTGCCCTGCCGAGCGTAGTGAGCGGCTTGGTAGACAGACCGGTTATTGCCGTGCCTACCAGTGTGGGCTATGGGACCAGCTTTGGAGGGCTTGCCGCACTGTTGGCCATGCTCAACACTTGTGCCTCGGGCGTAACAGTAGTCAATATCGACAATGGCTTTGGCGCAGGATACGCGGCAAGTCTCATGAATCGGCTCTAGAAAGACGATAGAAAAGAGATGGGAATCATTGCGTATTTTGACTGCTTTTCTGGCATAAGCGGAGACATGACCCTAGGAGCATTCCTGGACCTCGGCGTCCCTGAAGCCTATGTCCGAGAGGGGTTACATGCCCTTTCTCTCACAGGCTACACCTTGCGCATCTCACGAGAAAAGAGAGGCGCACTTCAAGGAACCAGGGTAGAGGTCATAACCGAGCACGCACACCAGCCTCACAGGACATTCGGAGGCATCCGCGATATGCTCCAACAGTCACCGCTCCCTCAGAAGGTGCTCCAAAACGCCCTTGCTATCTTTACGTGCCTGGCAGAGGCAGAGGGTCGGGTACACGGTGTTCACGCAGACCAGGTTCATTTTCACGAGGTCGGGGCAGTGGATTCAATAGTCGACATTGTGGGCACAGCCCTGGCTGTCGACTATCTCAACATTGAACGTGTCTACGTATCTACCCTGCCCCTCGGGTCAGGATTTGTGCACTGCGATCATGGCATGCTCCCTATTCCAGCCCCAGCCACCATGGAGCTCCTGCGGGACTTACGAACGGTCCCAAGCCACACCGAGGGTGAATTGGTGACACCAACAGGGGCAGCGATCGTGCGTGTACTTGCCGGATCCGGTCGTCATGACGCACCACCATTTAGGGTGAAAGGCGTAGGGTATGGTGTTGGCAGTGCTGAGTACGCACATCCAAATCTGTTGCGGATAATCCTTGGCGAGGTCGACCCTGACTATGAGGCAGACCATGTCATAGAACTGGAGTGCACCATAGACGACATGAACCCCCAATGGTACGAACATCTCATGGAGAAGTTGCTCGCCAAAGGAGCACTCGATGTGTATCTCATCCCGCTCCAGATGAAGAAGGGCCGTCCAGGGATCTTGCTCCAGGTGCTTGCTGAACCATGGTCGCAGAAGGCACTGTGCGATACTCTTTTTGAGGAAACGACAACCATTGGCATTCGAATGCACCCATTTCAAAGAGTCAAGCTGGCCAGAGAGGTCCACACAATAGACACACCGTTAGGCCCGGTCCGCGTCAAAGTCATCAAGACTGCAAGCCCACCGGCCCTGGAATATCGACCCGAATACGACGACTGCCGAAAGATCGCCTTAAAGACCGGAATGCCCTTACGCAAGGTGTATGAGCAATTGAATGTCTTTCTTGCCACCTATAGGAAAGATGCTTCTTCCTGACCAACGACACGGAGGCCGCCGCATGGACGCCCAAACGAACCAACATGCAGAGCGAATCCTTGTGGTTGACGATGAACTCTATATACGAGAGATCCTCTCTGAGCTTCTTTCCTCTGAAGGGTATGTCGTTCATACAGTGGAAAACGGTCAGGTAGCCTTTGAACAACTGTGCACACAACCGTATGACTTGGTGATAACCGATATCAAGATGCCCGTCATGGGAGGAATGGAGCTTCTCAGCAAGATACATGAACATAATATCAAGGTCATGATCATCATGATGACTGCTCATGGCACGATAGAAACCGCCCGCGACAGCATCAAGAAAGGTGCCTATGACTACATCCTCAAGCCCTGGAAGATCGACGAATTGATCATGACGATCCAGAGGGCACTGGAAAAGGGAAGGCTCGAGCGAGAAAACATACAGTTAAAGGAGGCCCTTGGCCACTACAAAATCAGCGAGGCCATGAGTTCGACCCTTTCGCTGAATGCAATTCTCAAGATGATTGTCGACTTTGCAAAACGGGAGGTCGAAGCAGACTGCGTAAATCTTGTGCTGTGCAACCCTGAGGACGAGACCTTCACCTCTGAGATTGTGGATGCCGATGGTTCGCACATCGATGCCTCGGTGCTCAATGGGATCCTTGATTACCCAGCCCTCCTCAAAGAACTGAGAAACGGTGGTCGCGTGCTTCTTTCCAAAAGTGAGCTGGGAAGGTTCCTAAGAACCAGTGAACCTGCAGCAGCAAGGCTCTATGCATTGATTTCGGTTCCCCTCGCCTTACAGGGAACCATCAACGGTATGCTCAATGTATTCTCATTTACTGAAGGAAGAGCCTTCCAAGAAGGCCAAAGGAAGGCGCTCTATATCTTGGCGAGTCGTGCAGCACAAGCCATAGAGAACGCCAAGCTGCACCAATCCTTAAAGCAGGCCTTTCACGAGACGATAGAGGGTCTCGCGTATGCCATTGAAGCAAAGGATCCCTACACACTAGGCCATTCACGCCGCGTTACTCACTATTGCGAACAGATTGCACGTCAGATGCAACTCCCTGAAGAAGAGGTGGAAAAACTTACCTGGGCAGCCATTCTCCATGACATCGGTAAGATCGGCCTCAGGATCGAAGCGCTCAACAAGAAGGGCCCGCTCACCGAAGAAGAATGGCGCGTCTTCAAATCCCACCCTAGCAAAGGCCGAACTATTCTCGAACCCATACGGTTCCTCAAAGAAATTATTCCCATAGTCTATCATCACCATGAGCGCTACGACGGCAAAGGCTACCCTGAAGGAAAAAAGGGGGACGAGATCCCAATCTCTGCCCGCATCCTCGCTGTAGCCGATTCCTTCGATGCAATGACCTCAACACGGGCCTACAGAGAAGCTTTGAGCAAGGAGGCGGCTGTCAAGGAACTCAAAGTCAATGCAGGCACGCAGTTCGATCCTGGTGTGGTAGAGGCCTTCCTCAAAGTTCTCGCTACTACCGAAGCAAACGTACCCAGCTGATGTCGCCGAACGGTCGCCATGTACAGCACCAGGGAACCTTCTTGGTGCCGCATGTGCAGACCGGCTACACCTAGTAGTGCACCAAAGATGGTGTCATCAGGGACCCCTGTTCGGACTCCCAGACGGTATGGCGGTGTGTACGGGTGGGTGGGTGAACGCAAGAAATCCATTGCATCCTGAGCAGTCCGTTCCGGGATCTCCTCCATGGGGATGTGGCCTACACCTTCGTAAGAGATGATCCTTGCAGACGGCAGATCCTTTTTCCAGTTCTCTATATAGCGGTATGGTATCCACTCGTCTTTGGTACCCCACATGATCATGACAGGGACCTTTATCTCTGAGATGCCGTTTGAAAGCCCTGGAATCTTGTTCTGGGTACGCATTTCCACAAAGACATCAACGTAAGAGGACTTGTTACCCTTTCTCATGGCGAGATCGAAATAGCGTTGCCGTATTGACGGCGTAACCTTGGACTTGTCGCCGTACACCTGCCGCACCGCAATATCCAGAAGGAAGCGAGGCATCATGCGTCTCGTCAGAGGGGTTATGAGCGGATTGCTAGCCAGGCTAATAAGGAAGGGCATATCCTGATTGTATCCAACAGGATCGATCAGAATCATGTTCCTGATCCGCTCAGGGTGCTTGAGCGCGTAGTTCCAGGCGATATATCCTCCAAGGGAGCTTCCCACGATACTGAATTCATCGATGCCCAGATGATCGACAAAGACGTGGAGAAGGTCTACTGCCACTTCCTTTTTGTAGTAGCTTCTATCTGGTGCTGGACCTGTCAAGCCGAAGCCAGGTATATCGAGTCGAACAATACGATACGAGTCCCTCATCCTCTGTACCCATCCGTCCCATGTCTCAAGCGACGAGCAGACCCCATGAAGCAGTACCACCACATCACCCTGGCCCTGGTCCCTGTAGCGCACGGTGATCGTGATCCCTTGATTCCTCAATCTCGCGTCTACTGATGCGCCGTATCTTTTCTCAACCTCCTCAGGGGCCATCGAGATACATAGATATGCATCTTCCTTTGTCCCGTATTTCTGTTGTAATGCTTCAGGCGGAAGCGAAAGGGCACCTAGCGTTGCACAGCCGGAAACCACAACAACTGCGACAACAGCAAGGGCTGCACGTTGCCCACGTGTTACGATGTGGTATAGATGCATGGCAGCCAACCTCCTGTAGGATGTGGGTTACATTTTTCATGATTCAATGCGTTTTCTTCTCCATAGCGTTGTATGTAGTGTATAATTATCTTGTGGTCGGAAGCCACCAGAGTCAGAGGTGCGATATAATTTCTTCAAAATACATTATTGCCATATTCACATTCGGCTTTTTTTAAAAAGGAGAGCGACCATGAAATCAGCAAAGCTACTTATTTCGATCGCTACAATGTCTCTGTTCGCCGTATGGGTGGCAGGCTGTACGTGCCCTTCTCAATGCCAAAAGGCACCTGAGTGCGAACCATCGAGCGGCTGGGCCACACAAGTGCAATGTACGTACCTCACTGGCACCTCGCCTTACTGCCGAGACGATTCAGACCCCATCAACCAGGAAAACATGAACAAGGAGGTCATTGTATTCGGGGACAGCATCGCGGCAGGATACAATTGTCTGGAGCAGAACGGAACCAAAAAGTGCGGCTTCGTCTCTGAGCTCGAAACCCTTTTGGGTCAAGAGATTGCCAACTTTGGACTTACTACCTTTATGGCAAAGCAAGAGGTCGAGGGCGGGTGGTCGCTCCCGGTAGAGATGGGAGGAGGCACCTGCACGGTCTCAGGTCCCACCCCCTTCTGGCGGAGTCACGAGGCGCTTGAAAAAAATCCTGATGCATCCTTGGTATTCGTCCATATTGGTACGAATGACGTGTTCAACTACGCCTTTTCTCATCTGTCGGATTTCCCCAAACCACCTGCCTGTACGTTGAGCAGCGCCTTTTTGAGTGCACTGGATACGATCGTCTCGCACGTAAGAGCAATAGTTGAAGAATTTCAGGTCTTGGGCATCCCCAAGATCGTCGTAGGTTCGTTCCCACCTGTCGAAGAGAACAGTTACGATTGGTGCACCTTTGCTAGTCCGCTTTGTGGCAATTGCTACCTCTGTGTGAACGAAGTGTTCGAGATATTCTCCAACAAATTGGCACTCATGGTGCAATCAATGGGAGGCCCAGGGGCAGGTGTCTCCTTTGCTGATCACTTCCATGGCATTGTCGTGCCGAGCCCGTATAACGGCTGCAATCTTCATTGCACCACTGTTCACCTGAACTGTCTTGGTTATGAACAAATGGCTCAGATTTGGGCCTCAGCAGTTCCCTGAGCCGCATCGTACAGCGGATCTAAGGTCGTTTCTTCTTGCTATCAACCACTGTGGCGAGTCTTTTCAAGGCGGCGTGTTCTGCCTACCGGACTTGCCTTTTTCCCGCTGCTGCTCAATAACAGCCTCTGCACGTTCATAGGCTGGCATCTTGCCAAAATAGTGACTGTCCATAGAGCCCGTACCAGAGGTGAGCCTTATGGGATGGTCTGCGATATTGAGATAGGCCTTTTCGTCTCCCACCTTGTAGGTGTGCTCAGGTCCTGTGAACAGGAAACGAGGCGGCCAGTACCACTCCAGATAGGAGTAGTAACGTGCCCGCTTGATACCTTCCACTCTATTGGTCTGAAGAATCATTCCCAGCATGCCGGGATGTTCCTCTGGGGGGTCAGGCCGATTCAGGTCGTCAATGTACTCCACGGTAATGGACTTCATCTGCTTGAGGTAGTTCTCATCCCAGAAACTCCGGTTCATGATCGTACCCTGAGGTCCTGTCATGAGCCTCCACTGGTCTCTTGCAGGATTCCAGTTAATTTCAGCTGGCTCGTCCATCTTGCCGTCAATAGTACAGCCCAATGGATTGTTCGAATTGTACACCTTCATTCCTATGGCCCCTGGACCGTGATCCTCACCTACCTGGAGCACCACGTAGGAGAGCACGTATTTGGGGTCGAACGGTAAATCAACCACAACAGGCACATCCACAATCGTGTCATACCAAAGAAGGTCGACGGCAATGCCAGGGGCCTTTATCCCCAAAGGCAGCCTGATGATAATCTGGAGGTTGCGTATGAGCCGAATCGGGCCGTCCTTGTACGCTGATTCATAAAAGGTAACAGAGCTCTCGTCAAAGTGGACCTTTAGCCCTCCGAAAAGGAAAGCCACGGTAATGCGACCTTTGAATCGATCTACATAGTTTACATTTGTTCCGCCTGCTTCAGGTGGATTTGACATGTATCTATGGGCAAACCCACTCTTGCGCTGATACTTGGAGACGTCAAAATAGGGTGCCAGGGGGTAAAAGTGATCTTCCATGTAGCGTGATTTCATGATCTGGCAATCCCCTTCTCCTTCACAGGTGGCCACAGGGATATAAATGATGTAGTCTTCCTGAGATGATGGAAGCGGTCTGGTCGAGCAGTAGAGGAGATATACCCATCCTTTCCCCTGGGTAAGTGGATCGCGCAGCTCGAGCTCTTCCCACTGTTCGACTCCTTCAGGTAGTGATTGCGGCGTTACACGATCACCGCAATCTCGGGCCATGAAGACCAATTCCTCTCCCTCGTCGATCACGCCATTTGCGTCCTTAATCGTAGGATTGTGCCCTGAAGGATAGATATAGTGACCTTTTGCATCTTTTTCATCGATCTGAAAAGGGATGGGGTGGAACAAGCCATCTGAGTACGCATACAGACGTACAAACTCTATTTTTTTGCCTACCAGTGAAGGGAAAAGGCCACAATCAGCAACGACAGGATCAGGCCATCTCGCAAACGTCTTGTGCTCGGCCACCTGCACTGCCATCTCAATGCCGTACGTGATCTCGATTAACGCCGCCACATTGAGGATTGCAATAACGCCCACGCTAATAAGCACGGTCCGTGATAGGTACGGCTGTTTCATGCCTACTGCCCCCTTGGTTTTTGAACAGGTATTATAAGTGGTCGTTTTCTTTTTTTAAATCATACATACTTCCAAGTCAGATCAAGGCATGTGTTTTTCCAGTTAGGCCACCATGAGCCGCTTGATCAGCTATACGTGTTCCTCTATACTTATTTGGATTTTCCTTTTGAAGCAGGTGCCTTGTAGGTAGGCCTCAATCCTGAGGCAAATATGCACCTTCACCCCACGGCACTCCAGCACGAGGAACTCCTTATGAAATTTTGGCGCATGCCACTCGATGCAGAGAAGCAGTCTATACCGGTTGGCGAACTCCATATCATAGCCGAGCGTTGTAAGGGGTGTGGCTTCTGTATAGAGTTCTGCCCCAACAGGGTGCTCGAAGAGTCAAAGGAGTTCAACTCCAAAGGCTACCATCCACCCGTGATGAAACAGGACTTTGAATGTAACAACTGCGGCATATGCGAGGTAATTTGCCCTGAATTTGCCATCTATACCAGTGTTGCTACCAAGCGACAGTTCAGCAAGAGCGACCTTGTAAGGTACGAGGAGATCTTGTTTGTCACAGGCAAAACCCATGAAAAAAGATAGGGATGTCCTCACCGGAGATCACTTCCTCAATGGCGATGAGGCATGTGCTGAAGGTGCCATCGCGGTAGGATGCCGGTTTTTTGCTGGCTATCCCATAACCCCTGCCACAGAAGTGGCAGAAAGGATGGCCAGAAGGCTGCCCGAGGTAGGTGGAATTTATATTCAAATGGAGGATGAAATTGCCTCCATGGCTGCAGTGCTAGGTGCGTCCTGGGGAGGTATGAAGTCAATGACCGCCACCTCAGGTCCTGGTTTCTCCCTCATGATGGAAAACATAGGCCTTGGCATGATGACCGAAACCCCTTGTGTAGTGATCAACATTATGCGGGGTGGTCCATCGACTGGACTTCCAACCTTGGTGGGCCAGGCAGATGTGATGCAGGCTCGTTGGGGATCGCACGGCGACTATGGTGTAATAGCACTCACCCCTGCCTCCTCCCAGGAAATGTTCGACCTTACCATAAGGGCCTTCAACCTCTCGGAAACATTTCGCGTACCGGTCATCGTCCTGGGCGACGAAGTAATCGGTCACATGTACGAAAAAGTCACCATTCCAAAAAAGGAAGCAATCCCACGGGTCAACCGTAAGAGTCCGCAACAGAAGCCCGATGACTATTACCCATTTCTTGCAGGAAAAGATCTTGTGCCAGCCATGGCATGCGCAGGAGAGGGCTACCGAATACATGTAAGTGGCCTCACCCACGATGAACGAGGCTATCCAGCGATCTCTGCAGAGGCCCAAGAGGCCCTTGTCCGCCGGCTGTGCGACAAGATCAGGCTCCATGCTGACGACATCATTGATTACAAGGAAGTGGCGACCCATGATGCAGAAATAGTGGTTGTCGCCTACGGGTGCGCAGCAAGGAGTGCTGAAGAAGCCATTGGCATAGCTCGGCACCACGGCATCAAGGCCGGACTGCTGCGGCTCAGGACAGTGTGGCCGTTTGCAGAAAAAAAGATCCGCGAACTTGCACCACGGGTTAAAGGCTTTGTGGTGCCTGAGATCAATTATGGCCAGATTGCATACGAGGTGGAGCGGTGTGCTGGCGGTAAGGACACCCTTCTGGTAGGCCTTATGGGAGGCATGATCCACACTCCTGAGATGATCGTAGAGGCCATCGAGGAGCTGCGGTGATGCGTTACAAGCTCTTGAACGTAAAGCCGTTTTCACCTGAGGAGCACACCAAAAAGGCGAACCATTCGCACGGCCTCCATCCTGACGACCGATACCTGAAACCTGGCCGGATACCGCACATCTGGTGTCAAGGCTGTGGGCTAGGGATCGTCCTGACAGCGTTTATCAAGGCAATCGATCGGATCGGGCTTTCTGTAGATACCTGTGCAGTGGTTTCTGGCATAGGGTGTACAGGCAGGGTTGCAGGCTATCTCAATATGGATACGTACCACACAACCCACGGAAGGGCGATCCCATTTGCTACTGGCTTGAAACTCGCCAAACCATCTATGCAGGTCGTGGTATTTAGCGGGGATGGCGATCTGTTTGCCATAGGAGGAAACCATCTCATTCATGCAGCCAGAAGGAACCTGGACCTCACGGTCATTTGCGTGAACAACTTCAATTACGGAATGACAGGTGGCCAGTCAGGACCAACGACTCCTATGACGGCAAGGACTTCCACCACGCCGTATGGAAACTGCGAATATCCGTTCAATCTTCCCCATGTGGCCCATGCGAGTGGTGCTGTGTTTGTCGCACGTTGTACCACATTCCATGCGCGCTACCTTATTGAATCCATCGAGCGATGCTTCGCCAAGAAAGGATTCAAATTCATCGAGGTCATCAGCCCGTGTCCGACAGGGTATGGAAGGCCTAATAGGCTTGGGACAGGGCTCGATGAGATGAAGCTCTACAAAGAAAAAAGCATGATACGCACACGGATAAACCCCATGGATGCTACGCTGGACTTTAACAGTACCATAGTGGTCGGTGAATTCGTGGACCAGGAAAAACCAACCTTTATGGACCAGTACGAGCAAACGATCTTGCAAAAGTTAAAAGAGCCTGCACATGCTCCGTAATCACATCTCGACTCCTTGCGTAAAAAACAACGTACTTAAGGACCAGGTATCCCTATGAGCAGCGACCGTGCCGACACCGTACCCAGCCATTCACCAAAGGGAAAGAGAACAGAAGTACGACTGTCTGGTTTTGGGGGACAAGGCATCATACTTGCGGGCAACATCCTGGGTAAAGCAGTTGCCCTGTGGGAGGGAAAGAACGCAGTCTTTACCCAAAGCTACGGGCCTGAGGCCAGAGGTGGTGCCTGCAGCGCAGATGTGGTCATATCCACCGAGCCCATTTATTATCCCAAGGTCAGCACGCCAGATGTCCTGGTCTTTATGTCTGAAGAAGCCAAGAATACCTACTGCGATCTCCTCGGGCCTGACTGTACGGTGATCATCGATCAAGATCTTGTCACGGCCAAAGGACTGGATGGCCGAGCTTGTCGCTTGTTTTTGGTCCCGGCCACCCGTATGGCAGAAGCACTGGGCAAGAAAATGGTCGCCAACATCGTGATGTTGGGATTCCTGGCCGCGGTAACAGATCTGGTAGGGTATGAAGCCCTCAAAAAGGCAGTGCTTTCTTCTGTGCCAAAGGGAACAGAAGATCTAAATGCCACGGCATATGACAACGGATATCGATATGGAAAAGCAGCTAAAGGTGGAACGCCGGAAGACCATTAAGCGAGGACCACGGACCGCTGAGCCAGCTCGAATCGGCGTGTACGTTTGCCACTGCGGCCTCAATCTCGATGGGTAACTGGACTGCGAAGAAGTGGCGACATTCGCTGCTGGCCTCGAAGGTGTCGTACTCGCTAAGGACATCTTGTACACGTGTTCTGATCCTGGCCAGGAGACGATAAGGGCGGACATTCGAGAGCACCATCTCAATCGAGTGGTTGTCGCCTCCTGTACCCCACGGCTTCACGAACCGACCTTTCGCGCAACCTGTGCAGCAGCAGGGCTCAATCCGTACCTGTTGGAGATGGCCAACATAAGAGAACACTGTAGCTGGGTCCACCTTCACGACCGCAAGGGCGCAACTGAGAAGGCAAAAGACCTCGTCAAAATGGCTGTGGCAAGGGCGCGGCTTCTTGAACCTCAAATCGAAACCGAAGTGCCCATCATTAGGAAGGCACTTGTCGTAGGCGGTGGGGTTGCAGGCATCCAAGCCTCCTTGGATCTTGCCGACAGTGGATACAAGGTTTACCTGGTGGAGAAGGAAGCTAGTATCGGTGGCAGGATGGCCCAAATCGACAAGACCTTTCCCACCATGGATTGTTCCATCTGCATCCTGGCACCAAAGATGTCCGAAGTAGGAAGACATCCGAACATTGAACTTCTCACCTTGAGCGAGGTTGAATCAGTTGATGGGTACATTGGAAACTTTCGAGTCAGGGTGAGGAGAGAACCACGATATGTACGCAACGAATGTACAGCGTGTGGAGACTGCACCAAGGATTGCCCCCAACATATACCGAACGAGTTCGACCTGGGCCTTTCCACAAGAAAAGCGATCTATTCTCCGTTTGCGCAGGCAGTTCCAGCAACCTATGTCATCGACATGAACGCATGCTTGAACAAGTACGGTATTGTGGCCTGCGATCGATGCTATCAGGCATGCCAGCACAAGTGCATCGATTTCTCCCAAAAGCAGGAACTGCTGGATCTCGAGGTAGGTACTATCATTGTCTGTACCGGTGCGGATGTGTACGATCCCACATCCCTTACCGAACTCGGATACGGAAGGTTCGAAAACGTTATCACGAGCCTCGAATTCGAACGCCTCATCAATGCCGGAGGCCCGACAGGAGGTCACCTCATACGACCTTCTGATAAAAAAATCCCACGGAGTGTGGCCTTTCTTCAGTGCATTGGATCCCGCTCGAAACGAGCCAATCCTTATTGCAGCAATATCTGTTGCATGAACACGATAAAGGATGCCCTCCTCATACGAGAACATTGGCCAGACACGAAGATATACATTTTCTACATAGACATTCGCGCCTTTGGCAAGGGATTCGAGGATTTGCTGCAACGGGCCCGACGTGAAGGTGCAATATTCATCAGAGGAATCCCAGGAGAGATCATTCAGGATGATCGAACAGGGAACCTCAAGCTTATAGGAGAAAACACGCTGCTCAGTCAGCTGTATCAGTATGAAGTAGACCTCGTGGTCCTATCTGTGGGCATCGAGCCTCGCAAAGACTCGGCAGTGCTCAAGCGGCTTCTCTCCATCCCTGCTGTTGCAGACGGATTCTTCATGGAGGCCCACCCAAAGCTGAGACCGGTGGATACGCCAAGCGGAGGAATATTCCTCGCAGGGTGTGCCGAAGGCCCCAAGGATATAAAAGACAGCGTCACACAGGCGAGTGCTGCAGCCTCACGGGCCAATATTCTCATGTCCAAGGGAAAGGTCACTGTGGAGGCCATTACTGCCCAGATCGATCCTGAACGCTGCGCTGGGTGTGGTGCATGCGCAAAGGTCTGCCCCTATGGTGCCATCCTTGTGGACAAGGAGACAAAGGTAGCACACGTCATCGAGGCAGCCTGTGCAGGATGCGGCACGTGCAGTCCTGAGTGCACGTTCGGCGCCATCTCAATGCGACATTTCAATGATACCCATATCCTTGCCCAAATCGATGCAGTTGCAGAACACCACCCTGAAAAAAAGATTCTGGCCTTCTGCTGTAACTGGTGTTCGTACGCTGGCGCTGATTTTGCCGGCGTGAGCCGGATGCAGTACCCCACTGAGGTGCGCATCATCCGAACCATGTGCTCGGGAAGGGTCAATCCTCGATTTGTCGAATATGCGTTCTCCAAGGGTATTGCCGCAGTGCTTGTATCCGGATGCCATCCTGGTGACTGCCACTACATCAATGCAAATTTGCAGGCTGAAAAACGAGTCCAACGGCTATGGAAAAAGATGTCCAGGCTCGGCGTGAACAAAGATCGACTCAGACTCGCATGGATAAGCGCTGCTGAAGGCATGAGGTTTTCCCAGGAGATCATGGCATTGAAACAGGTGGTAGATCGTCTGAGCGCAGATGAAATCAAGAAAGGGATAGAGGTCTTCTCCAGGAAGACCGACGATCAGGAACTGAGACAGGAGTTCGCATGAAGACGCCTGCTCTTTTTGACGAAGAACTGCTCTACGAGTGCTACCAATGCGCGCGATGCACAGGGAGCTGTCCCGCAGCATTCGCTGTAGAGGGGTTCAACCCACGAAACATACTTCTCAAGTGCCTGCGCCTGGGTCTTCAGGCAGCCATCACAGACGAAAAACTCTGGTGCTGCTGCACGTGTCATGTGTGCGAGGACCGCTGCCCTCAGATCATCGATGTAACCGACCTGCTGGTCTCTATCATGAACGAAGCAGCAAAACGAGGCTACATGCCTGAAAAGGTACGGGCATCCACAAACATGATTCTTCATACAGGAAGAGTAGTGCTGGTATCGAAAAGGACTTCACAGGTGAGGAAACGGCTCGGTCTAAAGGCCCTCAAGCAGGTCCCTGTCGAAGAGGTCGAGGGCATACTGGAAAAGACTGGGCTTGCTGCCATGATGGGATGACGCAATGGAGTATGCGTTCTTTTTGGGATGCCTCATCCCGGTCAAGTATCCAGGGTTCGAAAGTGCGACGAGAGAAGTCGCAGCGACGCTGGGAATAGAACTCGTAGATCTTGAGTTCAGCTGCTGTCCCTCGCCCACCGTAATAAAGCTTGTGCACTACGACAGCTGGCTCGCCTTGGCTGCGCGGAATCTTTGCATAGCAGAGGAGGTAGGCCTCAACATACTCACCTTGTGCAATGGCTGCACCAATACCCTTAAGGAAGCAAACCTCGTGCTCAAGCATGAGCCGGCCCTGCGCAAGAAGGTCAACGAAATCCTCAAACCATGGAACAGAGAATTCAAGGGTGAGATCGAGGTAAAACATTGGCTCGACGTACTGTGCGACGATGTGGGCCTTGCTGCCATCTCGAAAAAGGTGAAACGACATATACCGTTTGGGATCGCATGCCACTATGGCTGTCATTTTCACCGACCTCCGAGGATCATGTATCCTGATCGTCTTTCACCTAGCAAGAGTCTTGTGCCTACCCAAATGGACGATGTCCTTACGGCCATCGGCGTACGAATAGTGCCCTACATGAGGAGATTCCTCTGCTGCGGGGCTGCACTAGGAACCAAGGTAGACATCGATGCAGCAAGTCTCATCACGATGGAGAAGTTGCGCCATATATCGGACAGGAAGGCCCAGGCTATATCAGTTGCATGCCCGTCCTGTTTTGAACAGCTTGACCGAACCCAGGTCCTTGTGAAGCCCACAGATGGTATCATGGCGAAAATGCCTGTGTTCTATATTTCGCAGCTGCTAGGACTTGCCTTTGACATAGACCAGGAAAAGCTTGGCTTTACCGAACATAGGGTAAAGGTCGAACCCCTGCTGCAGATGGTAACTTCCTGAGAAGAACGGCCTCTGCCCGCTCGGACAGGGATTTCACCAGCCAACCCAACACACTCTGACACGACGTTCTGGATCGAGCCGCAGAAAACCGTGCAGCAGGCAGTGCGGCCCAAGCAGCAAGCAGAATGACCTCGTGATCTCGTACATTGTCCAGCGAGTACCTCTCCCCGGAAATGTGTGAGGCTGCCCGACTCCCGTCAATCTGTCCTCCTTGCGATAGACCTTTCATAGTCTCCTGCAATAGATCGTTTTGAACCCACAAGGATTGATTGACGTTAACAAGTTCGCTTTGGTAAAAATGCTTGCTGCCAAAGGCCGTTAGCCTCATTCGGCCGTCGAATTAATAGGTTAGATCCTTGTTGGAATACAGATATGGCAATGAGTACTTGGCCCGAGCGAGACTCGGCCAAGGGATGTTCCGGCTCCTTGTCGAAGATGCGTATCAGAAGCGATGCGCAATGACGGGTGAGAAGACTCGTCCAGTGCTCCAAGCAGCGCACATTAAGCCTTTCACTGAATCCGGACCTAACCGCGTGGACAATGGGCTTTTGCTTCGCTCGGATCTCCACATCCTTTTTGATCGAGGGCACATCACGATCACGCGCGATCACCACATAGAGGTAAGCCCTCGTATCAAGGAAGAGTTCAAGAACGGTCGCGACTACAATTCGCTGCACAGCCGTCGGTTGGTGATTCTGCCGGCAAATAGTTCAGACCGACCAAGAACCGAGTTCATCGAGTATCACAATCAGAACGTTTTCCTTAGCACTAGCAGGTAAGCCTGCATCTAATATCTTCCTGCAACAGGTCTTGCAGGCAGGCGACTACCAGCTGTGAGCGCACACACCTCAATGCGCCACTGCTGAACCAGAGCTTTAGTAGAAAAGCATCGTCAATGAAGTTGAGGTAATTTCATGGGACTGGAAAATGGAGATAAAGTGCACTACTGACCTAGGCTTCGAGTCGTGATAGATGTTACACTAGAACCAAATGTAGCTATAAGGTTGTTTCGTAACAGGTTATATTCGTTGGAATCAAAGAGGGCATACCAAAAAAGAAACTGTCATCGTTGCGGTTACAAACGGGATACAGTCTTCGAGCCTCCCAACTATCCCCTTCACCCATCGACGGCTTCCAAGGCCAGGACGCGATCATTGTCACCTCCTGCCCCAAGTCACCGGCCTATTGGGTGCATGACGTCATTTTAGTCAGACTCAGATAAAGGGCTAGTTTTGATATGCACATTGGGAAGCAGCGCCAACGAATAATCGATGTATTGGGCCTGAAAAAAAACATCGTGGCTCTGCTAGCGATGGTGATTCTGGTAGGGCTCGGGGAAAAAATGGCAGAGCGGTTTCTGCCACTTTACCTAATGGCTTTAGGTGGCGGTGCGTTCTCTGTTGGCTTGCTGAACGGTTTAGACAATCTCCTCAGCGCCCTGTACTCTTTCCCAGGCGGATACGCCAGCGATAGGTTGGGCTATAAACGCGCCCTGGTGCTGTTCAATTTGATTGCAATGGCGGGCTATGTGGTGGTGATTGCAATCCCTTACTGGCAAGCCGTCATCCTGGGCGCGATCTTGTTTGTGTCGTGGACGGCGATCTCATTGCCTGCGACAATGGATATGGTGGCAACGGTTTTGCCCAAGAACAAGCGGACAATGGGCGTGTCGTTGCACTCTCTTGTTCGGCGTATCCCAATGGCGTTGGGTCCAGTGATTGGCGGCACACTGATTGGAGCCTTTGGCGAAACGCAAGGCGTACGCCTCGCCTTCATCGTTGCCTTTGTCTTAGCTGGTGTATCGCTACTACTCCAGCAGCTGATGATTGCCGATGAAAAAGCAACTGCCGCAGTGGACGGTGTAGCTACGTCATACGGTTTGACCTTGCTCAACGCACCACTGAGAAAGTTGCTGGTATCGGATATTTTGGTGCGCTTCTGCGAGCAAATCCCCTATGCCTTTGTCGTCATCTGGTGTGTCAGCATCAACAAGATTACACCGCTACAATTTGGCTTGTTGACAACTGTCGAGATGATAACAGCAATGCTGGTGTACATTCCTGTAGCGTATCTGGCAGATACGCGTACCAAGAAACCGTTTGTGGTGGCAACCTTTGTCTTTTTTACAGCGTTTCCGCTGGCTTTACTCTTCGCGCACTCATTGTGGATGATGATGCTCGCCTTTGTTATTCGGGGACTGAAAGAGTTTGGCGAGCCCACACGTAAGGCACTGATAATGGATCTAGCCCCAGATGGCAGAAAAGCGGCGACATTTGGCCTATACTACCTCATACGAGACAGTGTCGTATCCATCGCTGCTTTCGGTGGGGCGCTGTTGTGGGACGCATCAACGGCAAAACTCATCATAGATACTTTGGGGATAGGACAGATGCTATTGCCTTTCTTTGAAGCGATTACATCTCCTGCAACCAACTTCATTGTGGCCTTCGCCTTTGGACTGGCAGGAACGCTCTACTTTGGCCTGTTCGGACAGGATCTAGGCCGTACTGCAACTCTTGCCACACAAACGCAATAAGTAAAGGAGTAACCGAGATCATGGAACAGATAAAAGCCACGCTCAAGGGTCAGTCCTTGCTTTTTTCTTTTCAAAATGCCCTTGTGTTCGGGTTTGGTTTGATTACTGGTACTGCCGCAGGCTTAATTGGCGTTGGCGGTGGCGAATTTCGTCTTCCTATACTACTCCGCCTCTTCAATCAACGGCCGCAGACAGCTTCAGCAATTAACCTGTCGGTAGGTGTGTTCACGGTAACACTTTCACTACTCAGGCGCTGGACACTACACGAGTGGACCGTAAGTGACGTACTTTTTGTAGGTATTCTTGCGACAGCTTCAGTGTTTGGCTCGATTGCTGGTGCAAAATACGCTACTAAGCTCTCAAACCTATTTATCAGACGAACCATGTATGGCTACCTGCTCATTGTCGGAGTATGGATGTTGTTTGAAAGCATTACACATACCGAGCACTTCCTATGTGCGCCGCAAGGGGTATGGAAACTCCTTTTGGCCGCAGGTGCTGGTAGTGCAATTGCATGTGTCAGCGCACTCTTTGGGGTAGCAGGCGGCGAAATGCGTATTCCAATCTTGATGTACTTGTTTGCTATCCCAATAAAAGAAGCGGGAACGATTAGCTTAGCAGCTTCTATTCCAACAGTAGCTGCAGGGGCTACAACCTACGGAGTATCAGGTCATCTTTCAAAAGAATCTTTACTAATTGCCCTTGTCATGGGTATTGGCTCATTAGGCGGAGTATTAATCGGAACTTCGTTGGTGCCATTTATAGATAAGCATGTCATGAAAGGTATGTTGGGTGTCGTTTTGTTGTTGGCTACCGTATCCTTGGCCTGGTCAGATGTATCGAAAGGCACATCTCCAAAAGAGACGACGGCCTAGCAAAACGTACGCCTGACGGCCGGAGTCGATACGGTTTGCAATCATGTTCCTCGTTTTGCGCTTTTCCTAGCACCTCACAAACAGAAAAAGCCGATTTGCGCTATAAGGACCAATTGTGGTATACAATAAGGTGCCAAGGCTTTTTGCCCTCTGTCAGCCGATTTGATAGAAGTATCATTCTTTTGAACCGCCGAGACTGAGAGCAGGTCGAGGCGGTTTTTTTATTGAGCATCTTTTTTACGAAAGGAGTCAGGTATGGACACAGTTCAGGATGGAAGCCTGGTGACAATGGAGTTCACCTTGAGCTTACTGGACGGCACCCCAATTGAAACCAACAGAGGCAAAGAGCCCATGGTATTTCAGCAAGGAAAGCACGAAATACTGCCTGGCTTGGAACGTCAACTGGTGGGAATGGCTGTCGGTGAATCGAGAAGAATAACAGTAACCCCTGAGGAGGGATTCGGCCTCATAGACCCTGACGCGTTCTTGGAAGTGCCTAAAGAGGATTTTCCTGCAGAAGCACTCGTTGTCGGTATGCCGCTCAAGGCAGAGGATAAGGACGGAAACGTAATATTCATGCGGGTCAATGAGATCAAAGACAGCTCTGTAGTCCTTGACCTCAATCACCCCCTTGCAGGTGAGACGCTTCTCTTTGATGTCAGGATCATTGCGATTACACCATAAGTAAAGTAAAGCGCCTCAACCTTTGTGACGCGCGAGTCGGCACCAGGGGTTGGTCAATCCCCTGACCGCAGGAGAAGACTTCCAAACAACGTAGGAAGGAGGAGTATACCTATGGCACGAAATCTCTATGTGGGCAATCTAGGCCAGGCTGTGAAGGAGGGTGACTTGGAAAAACTCTTTCAGCAAGCAGGCACAGTTACCTCGGTCACCATTATCAAGGACCGCTACACAGGACTGTCACGAGGGTTCGGGTTTGTGGAGATGTCAAGCCACAACGAAGCTCAGGAGGCCATTCGACAGTTCGAAGGATTTCTCCTCGATGGCCAGAAGATAAAGGTAAACGAGGCTCGGCCCAGAACCGACGATCGACGGGGTTCAGGCCGCGGCCGTGGCGGCGGAGGTAGATCCCGCTGGTAACAAAGGGATCTATCTTGAAACTACTTCTACCGTCATGCACCCGGGCTTGTTGTGAGTCTCTACAAAAAAGAGCATCTGACACAAGGAGGGGCACGCGATCATGAGAAGAGGGTCATCACGACGGCCTCCAAGAAAAAGCCATAGACACAAGCCAACTCAATACCAGGTGGTATGCTGTGTGTGCGGTGCTGAATGTCTGGTTCCAGTCCTTCCAGCCCCAGGCACGAAACTTACTTGCCTGTCCTGTCTAAGTGCGCTAGGAAAAGGTATAGGAAAGTAGTTCGGTTTTCTATGGCACTCTTGGACGACTACCTGCTGCCTACAACCGGCCTTGTACGATTGGTCCCTCAAGGATAGATCCTGGGAGGCCTTTTCCCTCAAGGAGGAAGCCACCCATGAGACGATCCCAGTGGTATGAACAGCTCAAGGAAAGGGTCAACACTGCGCCACTGAGCCTCTGGATGGGACAGCGCCTCGTACGTGTCGCCAGAGGATATGCTGAGGTGAGCCTCGCATGCGAAGCCCATCACCTTCAGCGACGTGGTCAGCTCCACGGCGGGTGGTACGGGTTCATTTCAGATACAGCAGGATTCTTCGCAGTAATGAGTCTGTGTCAACCAGAAGACAGCGCAACAACCGTTGAGTACAAGATAAATCTCATGGCGCCTGCAACCCTCGCAGATGCTCCTGTCACTGCAAAGGCACGGGTGGTCAACCGTAGTGGTTCGCTCGCAGTAACGATCATGACCGTAGTGGACAACAAGGGTTCTTTGCTCTCCACTGGCATGGGCACCTATCGCATCTTTGCCGGAACGTTACAACACCTCACACACACACGTGCGAAAAGCCGATAGTGCGACCCGGCTAGATCCCCAACCACCACCAGCTCACTTCAAAGCTACAATGCATTCCTTCTTGCTGTGGATCGACTCGATTGCTGCCATAAGCACATCGAGCCTGTGGATGGACGAGCCAACAGCTGAGCGCGGCATGGTCTTCTTGAGCAAGGAGCACACAAAATTGCTGGCAGAGGCATCCCATGCATCGGCAAAATCTGAGGCAATCCCAGACTCGACCCCAATCTGGTAATAGCTTCTGGCTCGACGCACCATAATAGGCGGCTCCTGGGTCATCTTTCCGATGCAGTGGTTCACCCATATGATACCATCAGAACCAGCGATCTCTACCACCTCGTGTATCGGGTAATAGTCAGACCTGATGTGCATCTCGGGCGCATAGGTGAGGTCCAATGCTCCGAACCTACCAGGCTTGCTGAATTTAAGTATGATCAGCCCCTGCCCACCTCTTTGGAGGTCACCTGAATTGAGGTAGGCAGCAACTCGCTCGACTGTCCCAAAAAGATACACCGCCAGCGAACAACGATCGAGGCATGGGTGCGAGAAAAATGCTTCAGGCCCTGAAGCATGACCAACATCAGGTAGTGGCCAGGCACCACCTTTGCCAATGGTCACCTTGATGCGCAAGGAGCAAGGTTCCCCTATTTCCTGCTTATCGAGCAAGCCTTTGACAACAACATAGGGAGGATAAAAAAGGAAAGGGTCATTCACCCTCGCTCGAACGCCTACACGGTTGGCTTGGCGGGCGAGGTCCATCAGGTAGGCACGCCCTGTAGGCGATGGCATGGGAATGGATACATGCTTCGCCGACTCGATCGCCCGGATGCTGAGGTCATAATGGCCTCCAGGGATCTCACCAAACTCGACAAGCTCCACGTCGGAAAGAAACGTATCATACTCATTGTAGAACGCCGTGCACCCCCACCGACGTGCCTGGTCTCGAGCCCTATCAAGATCTGGATGGTAGACAGCTTGCATAATCGCTCTTGGATGTTTCTTATAGCTTCGTGCAATAAGCTCCATGAGCCTTCCTTCTCCAGCCAGGCCGACCCGCACTCGCCTTTTTCTCTTCTGAACGAAGTCCCGTAGCCTTTCCATTAGGTCCATGTTCACTCGTTTCCTCACATGAGATGCAAGCACGACACCGTGGTTTCTTGCTCGCACGAGCACGTTCAATCCGGTCTCAATCCCTCACACGTCTCAGACACCAATCACATGATGGAGCACCATACCTCTGATAGCAGCCTTGAACTGCTCAGGCCGTGCCTCTAGCACGATCCTCCGTACTGCCTGGGCATACTCAGGGAGCTCAGAAAACACCTTGATCATTTCATCGCACTGGTAGAGGTCCTCTGGGTGTGCCACAAAAGGATAGGCAAGGGCCTTGTAAGCCCTGAAGATGTATTCAAGTGCCCGGTCAGGCAGACGAACTGCCATGCGGACTGTGTAGAAGATAAAAGCGACACTGACATCGAGGATAACACGATCAAGAAGACACAGGCTCCTTTGCTGTCTTATGGGCATCTTTATCGGCATGTTCCACTTTCCTCTCTCTTTATTATGGCTCACAACTGTTTCACCGCACCGACAGGATCTTCATGTGATCTCTTCGGGGCGTATCTCAGTCCGTTCTTTACTCGCCTTGATGCAGGCAAAGGCAAATTGAAGCACCTCCTTACCGCGTCTCCCAGTAAGAACAGGTTCTTTGTTTTCAAGGATACAGTCCACAAAGTGGTGGCTCGAATCTATAAAGCTGTCGAGCCAATCGGTCCTGAGGTCATCGAAAAGGTAGCGTTTGCCGTCTCGGTACATGATCACTGCTGGGACATCGAGGAGCTTTGCTGTACAGCGCGATATCGATATCCATCCCTTTGAACCAGTAATGTCGACCCGTTCATCAGCAGAGAAATACTTTGACGCGATGTACATGCTCGGCGACAGGGCCGTATCGAAATATCCAAGGCATTCTGAATCCTTGTAGTGCCACATCAGCATCGCTGGCATATCTGCAAAGACAAACGATCGATCTATCCACCCCCTGACCCGATCGATTGGCCCTATGAAATGGATGGCCAATGAGAGCTTATGATATCCATCGTCAAAGACCGCCTGTCCCATCCCCTTTTCCACCTCTAGCAGATGCCAAAGCTCGACAGTAACCGGATACTGGCGGGTCATGCCGAAAAGGCCTGTGCCAAGCTTGAACCTAATGGACAAGGGCTCGCCGATCTCTCCGGCATCGAGTAATTCCTTTGCCAGCACGTAGGGTGGGTAGAACACGAAGTTCTCGAATACCTTGAACTTGACCCCTGCCTTCTCGGTTGCCTCGATCATCTCGTCTGCCTCACGAATAGTGATGCTCATGGGCTTTTGCACCGAGATGTGTTTCCCAGCTTTTGCTGCATCGAGCACCATGGGCTTGTGCAGGTGATGCGGGGTAATAATCTCTACAAAATCGATTTCAGGATCAGCAAGCAGGTCCCTATAATCTGTGTAGCACCGGCGAGGGGCCCACTCCCGTTTCCGACGCTCGAGCAACTGGTCATTGATATCTGCAATCGCGTAAAGCTCTGCCCGATCATAATCACAATAGGCAGGGGCATGCATCATGCTGATATCGCCGACACCGATAATGCCGGCCTTAAGCTTCTTCACCGGAGTCTGTGTCATACGTCCCTCACTCCAACCGCAGGCATTCAACCCCGCCTGTACGTAATCTGCAGTGGGTCTGTCCTAGCGTTGGTCCCCTTCTCCGAAACAAATGAAACAAATGCCCTGTCATTGAACGAAATACGCAAGCGCTTCCTCGAGGGCGTCTTTGAGCCTTCTATAGTCCATCTGCTGGAGCTCAGGGGCAAAAGGCTCAAAAGAAAACGGCCCTTCATACCCGTGTGCGAGCAGCCAATCACATTGTTTCTTAGTCTGGAGTCTATCCGAATCAGACACAAGGACCCGGTGATGATCACGCAAGAAGGAGACAGGTAAATGGGTCGTAGTAGGCAGAGGCACACAGCTCAAATGGACAAGACCTGTCAGGGCCACATCATAAGGCCGGCCACCAGCCACTTCATCGTCGTCCGGTCCTATCACATGGTGAAATGTGTCATGTACAATACGGTAGTTCTTCCCTTCTGAAGCTACGATGGCCTCTATCGCTTGATATTTGCTTCTTAGAGAACTTTCAGCAAACCCGAGCGGCTCAATAAGCCCCAGGATGCCATTATCCTCGAAAAAGCACCTAAAGTAAGTGAGCGCGGCTACTGTCTCTTCAAACCTTTGCTCAGGAGTTCTTGCGTCCTCGTTGTCATTCATGGGACACAGCACCAGTCCCTTACAGTCGATTTCCAGCGCCAATCTGACAAGATGATCAAGTTCGCGCTCGACCTGAGGCCGAAACGACCTCACATTGAACCTCTGGAGGGCGTTAATCGAATGGATCGTCATGCCAAGATCTTTTGAGATCGTCCTTACTTCGTGGCTAGGGAGGGAATCGATGACCCCTTTGCCAACAAGGTCATTCCGCAATTCGATCCCTGAAAGTCCCAGTTCATGTGCCAGCCTGAAGAAGTCTCTGAGTTCGAGGCCAGGACATACTATCCTGTTCAACGCATAACGTTGGTACTTAGCCATACATCCTCGCTAGGGGTCGCTTAGGGGATCTTTTGGCTTCGCATCTTCATCACACGGGCACCTTCATAGCACAGGCTCGATCCACCATGCAATGGTCTCATGTGCCACTGCAGGTTGAAATATTGCGCCCCGGCGTCTATCCTCGCTTCTACCACATACTACAGGGGCGAGCATGCGAGCACTGCTGCGCTTCTTCAAGACAGGACCAGAGAAACCTCTTATCGAGGATCCTGGCGAAGTCGACCGCCTCTACCGAAAGGCCCGCATAGCCTCTGTGACTGCTGTTACCTTGGGATACGGGTGTGCGTACACCTGCCGTCTTAGCTTTGCAGTTGCAAAGAAACCCCTTGCCGATGCAGGCCTGTTCAGCGCAGATCAACTCGGGCTGATAGGGTCGGTCTTTTTCTACACGTACGCGATTGCCAAGCTTACCAATGGCTTTCTCGCCGACCATGCCAATCTCAAGCGCTTTTTTTCATTGGGCATATTGGTTTCCGCACTTGTCAATCTGGTCATCGGCTCTTCACACATCCTCTTTGTATGGATGGTGCTATGGGGCCTCAATGGCTGGTTTCAGGGGTTTGGCGCACCCACTGGAGCTGTGGTGCTGTCGCGCTGGTTCGGCAATAAGGAGCGAGGCCAATACTACGGTATCTTCAGCACGTGCCACTCAATAGGAGAGGGTCTCACGTTCCTGGTATTGCCTATGGTTATTAGTATGTATGGATGGCACGTCGGGTTTGGCGCTCCTGCTGCCTTATGTATTCTGGTTGCTGTTGCCGCATATGTGGCAATGCACGACCGTCCTCAGGCATATGGACTGCCGCCGGTCACTGTTTGGCGTAGGGAGGTGCAACCTGGAGCGTTCGATTCAGAGCGACGATCGAAAGCACCTGCTTCTACCTTCACCTCTCAGCTCAGCATCTTTCGAATGAAAAGCATTTGGATCTTAGGGCTCGCAAGTGCCTGTCTCTACGTGACCCGTTACGCTATAAACAGCTGGGGGATCTTCTATCTCCAAAGTGCAAAAGGCTTTAGCATCATCGAGGCAGGAGGTATGCTCTGGATCAATACAATGGCCGGCATTGCAGGCTCGGTCTCCTTTGGGTTCGTATCAGACAGGGTTTTCGGAGCACGACGGCCGCCTGTCAATCTGATATTTGGCCTGTTACAAATAGGGGCGCTGGCTTATATCTTGTTCGGGCCTCAGGGCCATACCATCCTTCTGGTCGCTGCACTTGTGGTCTATGGCTTTTCCATTAGCGGACTGCTCGCCTCGCTGGGCGGCCTGTTTGCCATCGATGTAGCACCAAAACAAGCTGCAGGCGCTGCCATGGGTTTTGTCGGCATTTTCAGTTACCTGGGTGCAGCCCTCCAGGAGATGGCAAGCGGCTATATGATCGAGCGTGGAAGCACCTTGATCGACGGAGTACGTCATTATGATTTTAGCGGGGTTGTGCTTGTGTGGTTCGGTGCATCTGTCGTATCCATGCTGCTTGCCCTCTCTTTGTGGCGCGCCAAGATAAGCCGTTAGGCACCCGAGGGCTACTTGGTCCCACCAACCGGTCACGATGCACGCGGCCTGGCCTATCCCTGAGGGATTATAGGCCGCTGCCCGGTCTGCTGCTTACTACAGCTCAGCTTTGCTAGGAGGGATGCCTGCGAGTACATATCCCTACGTTACAAAAAAACTCCTTGACCCTGAAAGTTCCCTTACAGTATATATGCCGTTAGCTGCCTATCTTGTTCAGTCCCCCCGAGGGGTACACCGAGGGGTACATATGGTGCACTTACCATTTGACGGAGAACAGGTCATGGACCATGAGATAGTGATCGGCCCCTATAGCAGAAATAGAGTTGTGTTGTGTTCAGGCGATGCGAGCCCGAATTCGCAGCGGAAAGTTCCATCGCACGCACGCTATTTTTACCCGGGTGCCAAATGGGTGGGGACTGTCGGAAACGCCGCCGAGCGACTTCGGTGTAGGTTTGTCATTTTGGCTGGACCTTATGGCCTTGTCGATCCATGGGAGGTCATTGAACCGTACGATGTTCCTGGCTACAGTGAAGAAGAAAGAAAGATGCTAAGAGAGAAAATACTTTTAACTTTGCCTCGGTTAATCGGGGGCAACAGATATGACCTTCTTGTATTGTACGGCGGTGCAAATAAGCGGGAAATTCTTATTGATGTGATGGGACGGGCTCTTAGAAGCAACGGCTTAGACCTCATCACTTTTGGAAAACCTAATATGGGTGATATAGGCAAACTCGAGCCGTTTGTAAATCTCGTGATCACCGGAACAACATTAAATGGATTGCGGAGTCTTCTTTCCTTTCCTGATAGACTGCTGTTTCTGCCAAAATAGGCTTCATCTATTACCCTTCCTATCGACCGGGTAGCTAACGGGCGGCTGAAGAAGGCGCCTGGCACTGCGTGACCCACCACATGCCCCAGCTCGTGCATGACACGACGAAAGCGTAGTGCTTGATGGCACGAAATAAAAAGACCGATAGCAACCATTCGATCGAATCCTACGAGCATCACAACAAGCGGCACATCAACAAACCCACCCGTTATGTTGGTGGTGCCGGAGACCGATCCCGCAACAGGCACGAAACAACGATGCTCTCACAAGTCCCACCTGGACCCGCTGCTCATCTGGACTTATAAGACGGAGCAAACATCCTTTAAGCAGCCGACAGTATGTATCCCTCCACGTATACGACCGCATTGAGCCGCGCACCATCATTGAGGCTGTGCGCAAGCATAACGGGGTACGCATCCAGCAACTTTGGCTCTTCGAAGTCGAGCGCAAGGCGCCTCTGCTACGCGCCATTGAGTTCTACCAGCACAAGCACGGCTCGTCGAACCGCCTGATCGACGGCGACGCGCTGCTGGTGATGAACTCGCTCATGGGGGAAAAAGCATGGCCGGCAAGGTGAAGATGCTCTGCATCAGCCCGCCCTGCGCCATCAAGTACGACTCCAACTTTCAGCTCTTTGTCGATAAGCGCGAAGTGAAAGATGGCAAGAACGAGGACCTCACCGCCGCGCCGAAACAGATCAAGGCCTTCCGCGACACCCGAGGAACTTGGCATCCGCTCCTATCTCAAGTACCTGTGCTAGCGGCTGCTGGTGGCACGGGAATTTTTTGCTAAGAGCGCTAGCGTCTTTGTACAGATCGGCAATGAGATTGTAGGTCTAGTTCGTTGCTTGCTCCCGAGGCTGGCTGGCACGCTCCCCTGTGGTACCAGAACAACAAAAACGGTATGGTTTCGTAAGATGCTCCGTAGGCGTCCACAGTTAATGACCAATATAACATATACTTGGGTTGGATCGCCCGACGATTGTGTGCGCCGCCCAACCACTCCCGAGCTGTAAGGGGAAGCTCAGAATCTGATTGGCAGGTCCTTTCAGTCACCTCAATTGATGTCTCAGAGGGAAAACAAAGGAGGGGCTAAACTCGCGCGTAATCTTCAGGCCAAGATTAACGAGGAACTAATCTCAGTCTATCGCTGCCCTGGTGTCATCACCTATTGAGTCGGACGAACGTCACCACATCACGGCCAAGATCATGGACGACCAGGGCATCAAGAACCGAGAGTCAGAAAGTAATGGAGATCGGACAATGGACGCCAAACGTTCAGTCCTCCGCGAACGCCTGGAAATGTTTTGCCGTAAAAATAGGATACGGAGACTGGGTATTTTCGGTTCGGCACTGCGGGAAGATTTTGGACCGGATAGTGATGTGAACGTGCCGGTCGAATTTAGAGCTGATCGCATCGCCGGCGTGTTGGGTATGGCACGCATGGAGCGAGAATTGTCACTCCTCTTTGGTGGGCGCAAGGTAAACCTGCGGGCACCGGAGGATCTAAGCCGATATTTTCGGCAGAGCGTGATCGAAGAGGCTGAGGTACAGTATGTGGAAGAATGGCGCTATACGCTTGCGCCATATACTGGATGCGGCTGAGGAAGCCTTGTAATTCATCCGTGCGCGAAGCCGCAGAGCCCTCGACGTCGATCGCCAACTGGTCCTGTCGTTGGGAAAAGAGGTCGAAATCATCGCCGAGGCTGCGTATCACGTTCCTTAGGCAGGAAACGAGGCCAAGCATACCTGAGATGCCCTGCAAGAGATTATCGGAATGCGCCGTTGGCCGGTGCACACTTACTTTGACATCAATCTGGACATCTTGTGGCAGACCGCCCAGGAGGATCTGCCGGCCTTGGTGTCGTTGCTGGAATCCAGGGTTTTGCCGGAGGCATTTTGATCGCCCAGAGTACCATTGACCGCTTTATTATCAACTCGCCTTACGAGGACCCGCAGTGCCACTGGCGTTACGACCGCGAAAGGCGCACGTTCGATCTCGTGAAAACCCGCCGCCCGGCAGGTTACGTAGTAGCTACTCCGGGCTTGAGTCCTTCGACGACCCCGGCTTCTTTGTCAAAATCCCACTCGTCGACAAAAATCCGTCTGCGCGTCAAAGCCTGGCCGAAGGCTAACATGCCGAGGCCGTTACCCACATCATGGATCTGCGGGCCTCCTCCAGCCGGTTACTTTGCGAGCGAGAGGCGGCTCGGGGCTCGAGGCCCACGTTCTATTAAGTAAACCCTGAAACGGGACTGTTTGCATGCAAGGCGTAGAAGGTCAAGCGCGGGATTGACAACTGGTTACAGGGAGCGGGACACGCTGCGTGGCCTACCACTCAACAGGAGCGTTAGCTGCCCATGAAACTTCTCGATTCATTGCGTACCATTGCAGACAGGATTAAGCAGGATTCGGTAACGATTTATCTTGTGGCACAAGACACAAGGACACCTATGTATGTCCGCATCCTCGCCTTGGCGGTTGCAGCCTATGCGCTTAGTCCAATAGATCTGATTCCAGACGTTATTCCTGTTCTTGGCTATCTGGATGATGTGATTCTCTTGCCACTCGGAATTTACTTTGTCATCAAGCTCACACCTAGGAACGTGATTGAGGACTGTCGCACGAAGGCTAAGGCATTACCCCAAAGGCCAACGAGCGTGGCAGCAGCAGTAGTCATCGTGGCAATATGGATTGGATGTGCTGTTATTGCTGGCCTTTGGCTTCGTAGCCTGCTAGACAACTAGCTACTCGTTGCACCGCGCCGTGCGTATCGCAGGTGTGGGAGGTGTGGTATGTGTGAGGTCTCGTATCCATGGAAGAACCATCTGACGTTTAGAGAGGTTACGAGGCGATCGGAAGCCAACCGATGAGTCGGCTCGCAACATAATCCACACAGTACCTTTCCATCTATTCGCCTCTTAAAGGTACACGGGGTGCCATTGCAGTGATCCACTCTAGGGCACGACGGGTCTCTCGGTCTTTCACATGACCATGTGTTGGTTACCAAACTACCGGTCGAGAGACTTGTGTCAGCCCGGTGAGAATCCCTCCTCCCAATAATGCACCAGCGACTGCATATAAAGGATAAGTCCCTAGCAAGTCCAGGATCGAGGCAGACCATGCGGCTTGGAACGGATGGGTCGCTGCACACCACTGAACAGCGAATCCTGTCACTGTAAGGCCATAGAAAAGTACGCGTACGCCAGTTCTTTGTTGGCATGCACTCCACGATGAGGCAACTGGCAGAGCAATACCGGGCAGGACAGGCAGCAGCAATCGTGGACCGTAACAAGATCCCCCTTCCCACCCCAGCCATGAAGCAGTTACCACAAAGTAGAGTAGTAACGCTATCAGCGCATAGGCACTTGCATCAGGGTCGCCTACCCTGGAGTCGGGTTTTCTTGCCCACCCCATGATCGCAAAAACAAAGATCGGTGCAAAAAAGAGTAGACCATGGCGAAGATCGAATATGAGTCCGGCTGCTCCTCTTAGCGGATTCCCGAGTTGAAATGGCTGGAATGTGACCATCCACCTCCCGTATATCAGATGATTCTTGAGGCAGAACAGGACAAAGGACGCCACGGGAAACAATAGGAATTTGAAGCAGCGGCGCCACCCTGACCTTTTCCAGATATACAGACCTATTGGGACGATGATGAGTGCAGCAGTCTCTTTGAGTAGAAAGGTTGCTCCAAGCAGAATAGATCCAAGTAACCAGCGCTGTCGGGTAAGGCAGAAGATCGCAAGCACGGCAAACGACCAGATGTATGGTTCAGTATAGAATGTGCGGCTATAGAACCAGAGCGGTGTACTGAAGTACACACTGAAGCACACAATGCTGGCGTCACGGCGGTTACCAAGGAATTGGACAGCGAGACCGAATCCCGCCATCAGGCCAGCAAAGGTGATACATAGCCCCACGATGCCGAGGAGCAGATCAGGTGAAGCCCCTCGTGAGAGATAATTGAGCACCCAGAGAAACGGTGATGCCAGGAAGGGCAGACCCAGTGGATGACTGAAAAACTTTTTATCTGCGATCGTAACAACGTGCTGATCCAGGGTCTTTCCCACCCATTTCTTTCCTGCTGCCCTCGAGGCTCCCTCCTCGACCTGCCGATAATCATCCGAGAGATCCAGGTCGTGGTCCACAGCTATTGAGTGGGCCATAAGCGCGTAGTGCGGCTCGTCCCCTCCGATCAGGGCAGGCCTATTGGCAAAAGGCAAGGCGTGTAGCAGAAAAACTGCCAGCCACAGCAATGACCGGCAGCTTCGGATGTTCAGGGATACCATATGTGGGGATGCAGCCTCTCAGGTAGAAGCAGCTACGTTGAGAGAACACACAGGGCTAGTTCAGGATCGGCACATTGTTTCTGCGGGATACTAAATCCTGCATGTATGATACTAGGTTCAATAACGGCTTTTCAAAGCCCAAGGGTGGTTTTGAGTTAACGGCAAGGGGTCTACTTATTATTCATTTTTTCGACATAAAGGCCCCCTGGTTTACCCTACAGGCACTCAACCAGGGGGAGACCGGCAGGGCAAGCGCCTGAGATGGTACAACTAGTGTCATTACCAGGGCTAGGACGGACCATCTTGTAGGCTGTAATCGGCATAGTGCTCTCTGTGCCATCCAAATCAAAACTTCTAAAGGATCTTGAAGAGGCATGGGCTGCCTTACAATACCGAGCCATACGATGCGTTAGGTATCTGCCCACACCTTGACCCGCCACTCATGTTTTGTCTCGATGCGCGTCGGATAGATCTCCTCTATGATCTCATCAGGATCGAACCACAGTTTTATCTCCTTTTCTGCCGATGCTTCAGAGTCAGAGCAATGAATGACATTTTCCATTACCCCTTTTTTGCTGATCCTTCCATACGCACCTCGCACCGTGGTGGGATCTGCCTCCAGCGGATTGGTAGCGCCTGCGATTCTACGAACTCGGTCGATAGCGTCCTCACCCTCATAGACAAAGGCCAGTACCCGCTCGTACTCAGGGCCGTAGACCCTTCCTGAGAAATATTCATAAAGATCCTCGAAGAAGGGCCTGTCTTTGAGGTGAGCATAGTGCGCCTCTGCCAGCTCCCTGGTTACCTTAACAACCTTGGCCCCGATGATCCGAAGCCTGGCTTCTGAAAGGCGAGTGAGAATGTTCCCTGTCAGGGACTTGAGCAGTGCGTCAGGCTTCAAAATGATCAGTGTGTATTGATGCGTGCTTGCTTGTCCCATCGTTTCTCCTCTACGTCTTGTACGTACTCCTACTGTTTCCCTTACTTCATGTCTCTGCGATCCGGTCGTTTCTTTCGCTCATACGAGGACCCGTTGCTGCCTCAAGCGCTACAAAGGCGACCTCGAGTTGCGAAGCATCAGGTTCTCTCGTGGTAATCCGCTGCAACCATAGTCCTGGCCTTCGCAGGGCAGCAATGATCCAATGATTGCTTTTCTCGGATAGACGCAGGATCTCATACGCACACCCAGACACAACTGGGATGAGGCAGACATGGACAAGGAACCTCGCTGCCACATTGGGATATGGACCGTACACAACTGCAACGAGGCCGTCCACCAATGCGAACAGTCCTATGCACACAAAGGCAACTATGAGAAGAAAACTCGTTCCGCAGCGAGGGTGCAGTGTCGTGTACTGCTGGGAGTTCTGAATCGTCAATGGCTTGCCTGCCTCAAAGAGAAAGACCGCTTTGTGCTCGGCTCCATGATATTCAAAGACCCTCCTGATTTCTTTCCAAAGCGAGATGAACCAGAGATAGGCGAGAAACATCGCGATCCGTACTGCTCCTGCAATTGTATTGAAAAGAAGAGGATTCTGGTCTCGCTTGATCCATTGTGTGATAAGCAACGGCAGATACAAAAATAAAAGCAAGGCAAGTGCACATGCCGTTAGCACGGCAACCACCGAAACAACACGATCCGTCCATTTCTCCTTCGGAGCGTTTTCAGAAGGTCCGGCCTCGTCCTGGGCAGCAATATCAGCCGAGAACGTGAGGGCCTTGAGCCCTAGGGCAAGGGATTCAGCGACGTGCACAAAGCCGCGAATACAGGGCCAACCGAAGATCGTTCTTCGTTGCGCGAGCGGAACATAACGCCGCTGTTCACATAGGATATCTTTGTTTTTGCGCCTCACTGCCATGGCGACAACGTCATTCGCCCGCATCATGACGCCCTCTATAATTGCCTGTCCTGCCACCCTGGAAGGTGCGTCTCTCGTGCACTGGTCGCCGGCCACTATCTCCCCTCGTAAGCCATGCTAGCTCTGCCGATGTCCCTGCAAAATATACTCCCCGGACACAGCCAGGGTCGAACGCGCCATCTGTCAGCATGAAATGATCTCACTTCCACATCAAAAAGAGAACCCCTTCTGGCTGCTCGTTAACCATATATCGAAGAACCTCTCGTGAAAGCACCTGGCAGGAAAAAAAACGTTGTGTTGACACTGTACTGTCAGGGCCTCTAGAATGAATGAGAGGCAAGCACCGACCCCCCTTTGTTTCAGCCCTTGTCAGCATACACCACAAGTGTGCACCTTGAAAGAACCACAGAGATCTTAATTCCCTAGGAGGCTTGTATGGCGATAAAGGTGCTACTTATCATGCCCGATGCCCATATGCACAAGCTTATCATCGGCTCTTTTAAGCGCTCATTCAGGGAAGCCCCGTTGTCTCTTACCACCCTGGCGGCCTTAACAGGTGAGGACCCTGACATAGAGTATCAACTGATCGATGAGAGTGTCGATCCAGTTCCTCTTGATGCGAGACCAGACCTCGTAGGCATAAGCGTTATCACAGGCACTGCCAGGCGTGCATATGCCCTTGCTGATCACTTCCGAAGGAAAGGAATACCAGTAGTCCTTGGCGGCGTCCATGTCACAGCGATGCCAGAAGAAGCACGTCGATATGCCGATACGATAGTCCTCGGCATGGCAGAACGCACATGGCCTGCCCTGATCGCAGATTTCAAAAAGGGAATGCTCCACGCCGAATACCGGGAAGAAGACCCGACAGATGACTACGCCACTGGACTTCCTACGCCCCGGTGGTCTCTTCTGAGAAAAAGTGGCTATATGATGCCCTACACGATACAGTTCACCCGTGGATGCACTCATACGTGCGACTTCTGTATGGTACCTGTGGTGTGGAAGCGCTACCAGCGCAGACCAGTGGCAGACATTATCCGAGATATCAAGGCCCTGCCAGGCAAGAGATTTGCGGTGAGCGACGTAAGCCCGTTCGAAGATGAACAATGGACCAAGGAATTGCTGACTGCCATGATCCCATTGAAGAAGAAATGGGGCGCCCTTGCCACCACACGCATCGCTGACGATCCTGAATTGCTGGACCTTCTCGTAAAGGCTGGATGCTCCTTTTTGCTCATTGGGTTCGAGTCAGTGGAGCAAGAAGCGCTCACTGGCATTGCCAAAGGCTTTAACAGAGCAGATAGGTACGATGAACTTATGCGTAAACTGCACGATGCCCGAATCGTGGTGCAGGGGACCTTTGTATTTGGCTTTGATCACGACTCCAAGGATGTATTCGAGAAAACCGTGGATCGTGTCAACGAGCTTAAAATCGATATTCCGCGTTATTCTATTTACACGCCCTATCCCGGCACCCGACTCTTTCAGCGGCTGGAAGCAGAGGGCCGCATATTGAGCTATGACTGGGGTGAATACGACACTATGCATGTAGTCTTTGAACCACTCCAGATGAGTCCAGTCGAACTCTATGAAGGCTTCCGATGGGCTTATGCGCAAACCTTCGGCTACCGGAGCATTCTCAAGCGAACCCTCTCCAGTGGCAGAAATTTTCCTGTTGCCTTTGTCGGCAATCTTACGTACAGGATCTTTGTGCGTCGTCTTTACCGGGACAAGGCCTTTGAGATGCCGGTTACCGTCCGCGGCCCCCATCAGATCGCTGATCGCTTTGCGAAAACACCCTCAGGGAAACTCCATGAAGGTCGCTCATCCCCAGCGCAGATGAGCGTCGGGGCCTGAGCCAGCCGCCTGGCACCTCCTATGGTGCCAGAGAGAGCACGCGCTCCCTTTGCCGCTGTTATCCCTTCCACAGGCCATGGAGATTGCAGTACTCACGTGCTACGATTTTGTCAGACTTTACATCGAACGATGCCTCAGGTGCCTGCCCAGGATTGAGAAATTGCCTGTACACCTTACCGTCTACAATGACCTCGATCCACTCGATATAGTGTTTTTCTTCCATAGGATGAGGCACACTCCCTACCTTGACCGTGACCCCGCTCGGTGTGTTTTCCCGGACCGGGACGTGCTTTTCCTTGGCAGCATCGACCGTATTTTCTACAAAAAGTTTCATAGGCTTGTTGCAGCACACAAGCTGTCCCTTTCCGCCATGGAGCACCTCAACAATGTTGCCACAGATGTCGCACTTGTAGACTTCCAGTTTCTCAGCCATGTTTCATACCCTCCGTATACTCATTCATTATGTTGGTAAACCACCCGCAGTACTATAATCCTTCACACCACAGCTTGCAGTGCACGAAAGAGCTGTGCATAGTCAGGCTCGTGAGCAATCTCCTTGACCAATTCCATGTACCTAATAGTCCCTTCAGGATCGATCAAAAAGACCGCCCTTGCCAAAAGCCTAAGCTCTTTGATCAGCACACCGTAGGACCGTCCAAAGGAGGCGTCACGGTGATCTGAAAGCGTCAGGACACGATCAACACCAGCCGCACCGCACCATCGTTTTTGGGCAAATGGCAAGTCCATGCTGATCGTGAGGATCATCACACCAGGACCCAACGTAGCGGCCTCCTGGTTAAACCTTCTCGTCTGTGCATCACAGACCGGGGTATCCAGCGAAGGGACTGAAGAGATGATACGAACCTTTCCATACAACGATGCAAACCGTACCGGAGAAAGGCTGGTATCGAGTACCTCAAAATCAGGGGCCTTATCGCCCACTCGGACCTCTGTGCCGATGAGCGTCAGGGGACTCCCACGCATCGTTACGATGCCTTTTCTTTCAGTCATACCACACATCTCCCTTTGTGCCCGCACGACCGGGCAGCATATTGGCGATTATTCCAGGACCCTGTACGTCGCCGTAGCCAATAGTGAAGGCATCTTTGGTGTACTCACGATTAGTCAATACTACCAGTTTTCTGCTAAGAGTTCATAGTACGCTTGAGGATGGGCGCATGCTGGACAGGAGGCAGGGGCTTCGTTTCCTTCGTGGAGGTAACCGCAGTTGATGCACCGCCACACGACCGGTGTATCTTTCTTGAATACCTTACCGGATTGGACATTTGCCAAAAGTCCTAGATAACGTTTCTCGTGCTGCTTCTCTGCAACGCACACAGCCTCAAAGGTCTTGGCGATTGACTCGAAGCCTTCCTCGCGGGCAACCTTTGCAAATCCAGGATACATATCGGTCCACTCATAATGTTCGCCAGCAGCTGCAGCCTTTAAGTTATCTGCCGTTGTGCCGATTACTCCCGCCGGAAATGCAGCCTGAATTTCTACTTCGCCACCCTTGAGGTATTGAAAGAACCGTTTGGCGTGCTCCTTTTCTTGATTAGCGGTCTCCTCGAAGATAAGGGCAATCTGAATGAGCCCTTCGTTTCGTGCCTGGCTGGCAAAATAGGTGTACCGATTTCTTGCCTGTGATTCACCTGCAAATGCGGTAAGAAGATTCTTTTCTGTTCGCGAACCTTTGAGTTCCATGCCATACTCCTCCTTTCTCTGTGTACTATAGGGTTGTAGGGTCAGTAGAATAGACCATCACCAGGCCATTAATTAGATGCGCCGACATGCCGGTAGGATCCTTGAACATCCAAGAGCCCTTTCCCGTCTCTTGCCGTTGCACACTTGTTTCAAGAACAATGGAGGCACCATACGCCTCCATCGTGCTTCTTCCCATCATACGGGAGAGACTGGTAAGGCACAAAACAACTGAACAACTGGTTCAGTATCCATTCAACTCAGAAGGCTCATCAATGTGTGGCGTGTATGTACGTAGTCTCCTACAGCACGCATCCACTCCATCTCGTCCTCATCCATCGGGGAGGCATGGAGTACGCTTAAGGCCATATCCATTTCTGCATCGTTCTTCGGGCCGCACAAAGCCACGTGAACCCACGGGTTGCTCAGTACAAATCTATAGCAGTCAGCGGCTGTTGGTGTGCGAGCCCCTTCAGGCATGTGCTTTGGATCGAGCAATGTCCCCCAGCGGGTATTGGTAAAGGAGACAATCCCCGGGCCATTGCGATCAGGAAGAAAAGGTACTATATCCTTTTCTGCGCCGCGATGGGCTGCGTTGTACCGGATATGGAACACATCGTAGATATCATCAACCAGAAGTCTTCGAAACAGCGGTCTATTGTGCGATGAGATGCCAAGAAAACGGAACCTTCCTTGTTCTTTCATCCTGTGGACGCACGCAAGTGTCTTTTCTGAAGGAGGCTCATTGTACCAGCCAAGCAACAGGATGTCGGCCTGTTCTATCCCGAGGGTCTTCAAACCTCGCTCGACACTCCACTGTATGAATCTCGGAGAGCGTGCATAACATTGGAGTACAACCACGAGCCGCGCTCGTTCGGTGCGGCCTATGGATCGTATCGCACGGGCCATACCCGGTGTCCGGATAGACCCCCAAAAAAAGTAATTGACACCTGCCTCAAAGGCCTTGCAACACGCCCGCTCCGAGACGCCATAGGCAGAGCCTATCCCAAGACGTGACACCGCAAGTCCAGTACGACCAAGGATGACCTTTGAAGAAAAGCTGCTTGTCATCTTTGTTGTTTCGGGCAGGAGTCCTCTTGCTCCTTCCTCACAGGCGGAAGACCAAGAACTTCGAGCAGCGCGAAACATGAGGTTGCAACCTTGCGCACCAACCTCGCTACCTGCTGTCTAAGAATCTTTCGCATCTAAGCCCCTCCCTTCGCTGGGGCACCACGAGCAGTGTAACCCACGCCATATCCCAAACCATCTAGCTCACCCACTATATCACAAAACAGTAGGCATTTCAGGTCGAGTTTGGTGATGCATCAGATAAGCGGATATGGACAGCAGCTACAGAGATCATCAAGAATCGCTTCCTGACCACAGGCACGGGCCAGGCGCCGATCTTGGATCCGTACGTCTACAGTGGGATCAGGCATGCAGGGGTAGCTTCGTGGGGTAAAGGACCTCTCACCTATTGGAGTCGACGTGGGGATGACACAGACGTATGTGGACGTGCCTGTTCGTTAGGCCCCTACCGCTGGTTTAGTGTCCTTGTTCACAGGACTTCTTACGATCTCTCCTCTAATTCCAACAACTACTTCTTCGATAGGAATGTCAATGCCTGCTACTGCACATGCCTTTTTCACGATCATCAGGAGCCCTGAACAGCACGGCACTTCCATCATCACCGTGGTAACGGACTTGATGCGGGCAGTCTTGAATATCTCGACAAACTTCTGGACATACAACTCGGCATTGTCAAGCTTAGGGCACCCCATAAGAACCACCTTGCCTGGGAGCAGGTGCGTATGCACATGGGGATATGTCACACCGACACAGTCAGCAATGACCAAAAGATCGGCCTCTCGAAGAAACGGTGCAGTAGGCGGAACGAGCATAATCTGTATAGGCCAATTAGAGAGCGCAGAAGGAATCTCTTTGGGGAGATCCTGCCTGAGGTGATCTCTTTTCATGTTGCGGTCACCAGTAGAAAAACTCTGTACCTGTACCGAGGGGCACTGGCAGGGAGGGCTGAGTTCACTTGCCTCGGGGGGCCCAGCAGCATCCCTTCTGGCGAGATGCTCCTCCACAGCATGTTCATCGAAGTCCTCAGCCTCGCGTTCTACAATCCTCAATGCTCCTTGAGGACACTCCCCAAGGCATGCACCCAGCCCGTCGCAGTACTTTTCGGCAACAAGCCGCGCCTTGCCATCGATCACCTGGATGGCGCCCTCTGCGCACGAAGGGACGCAAAGGCCGCACCCGTCACAGAGTTCACTATCTATTTCTACTATCTTACGTCGTACCTTCATTGTTGACTCCCTTGCCTGCTCCCCTGAGGAAACGCTTTCTCGCCAGCTCCTTCCCATGGTGAGTGAGGAATACCTTGTCGATGATGCCAGACATGCGCTCCTCATTTTCTGGAGCCTCTGTGTGCTTGTCCTCGAGATTGACGATCATGTCAGCATCGTAGACGACCTTGAAATTGAGTGTCTCTTCAGATCGTGGATGATGGTGATGTCCAACGATGTCTTCGACCTCTTCGATTAGTTGGCGAGGCGCCCCAAGCCGTTCGAGGATTTCCCTGGCAATGGGACGCCCTTCTTCTTCCTGATACCGTCCTTCGGTGCTTCCATACTTTCGTTCAGCCTCATGAATGCCAATATCATGGAGATACGCTGCTGAGAGCACCACTGCTGCATCTCCACCGCCTTGGGCCTTGAGGATCTGTTCTGCGTAGTGGGCAACACGCCTGGCATGGTTGATCCGCCTGAAATCCTTTCCAAAGTAACGTTTCATCTCGATGGCCACTCGATCCTTGAGCAGATCCTTTTTTTCTGCCAAAAGCTCAGGGGGCACATCTCCCAGACATTGTTCTGCGTACTTACAGTAGGCAGCACAACCAAAATCTATCTTTGGGTTCACTATCTTGTGTCCGCAGTGCTTGCATCGCCTCGTGGACTCGTCTTTGAAAAATTCGACACTATGGTTGCACCACGGGCAGGCGATCTCAAAGATCGCCTCTGGCTGCCAATACCGGGTATCTTGTCCTGGACACTTCATGCACACGCGCTCCCTTGATGATCCGGCCTTGCTACCCCAGGATCGCCTTGAGATCCTCATCAGGGGTAGTAATGGGTGTAATCGAAAAGTTCTTGACCAGTACCTCGAGCACGTTTGGAGATACGAATGCTGGCAAGCTCGGTCCCAGGCGGATGTTCTTGATGCCCAGATGAAGCAATGTGAGCAGTATAGAAACTGCCTTTTGCTCGTACCAAGACAGTATCATCGAAAGCGGCAGGTCATTGACTCCGCAGTTAAAGGCCTTTGCCAGGGCAATTGCTATCTGGATAGCTGAATAGGCGTCATTACACTGACCGATATCGAGCAACCTTGGGATGCCATCGATTGCACCGAGCTTCTTGTCGAAGAACCTGAACTTGCCACAGGCAAGCGTCAATACCACACAATCCGAGGGGACCTTTTCAACGAACTCGGTGTAGTAGTTCCGACCAGGTTTAGCACCATCGCATCCTGCCACAAGGAAAAAGTGTCTGATCGCCTTATTCTTGACAGCCTCGATAACTTTATCTGCTACACCCAGTACTGCGTTCCGTGCAAATCCCACAGTCACAGACCCTTTGTCCACATCGTTTTCAAAGCCTCTCATGGCGAGTGCTTTCTCGATTACAGGAGTAAAATTCCTATTAGCTATGTGCACAACACCTGGGAAGCCTACCTCACCACACGTAAATATGTTTTGTTGATACGATGGTTTGGGAGCCTGGATACAGTTTGTCGTCATCACAATGGCCCCAGGAAATTCGGCGAATTCCTTGACCTGATTTTGCCATGCAGTCCCGTAGTGGCCATAGAGATGAGGATATTTCTTTAGCTTTGGATACCCATGGCTAGGAAGCATCTCTCCGTGCGTGTACACGTAGATCCCTTTACCCTGGCTCTGTCGCAAGATTTCCTCCATGTCTCTGAGATCATGCCCTGAGACCAGGATTGCGTGGCCCTTTTTAGCACCAAGTGGGACTTCTGTAGGAACAGGGTGTCCGTACGTCGAGGTATGGGCTTCATCGAGGAGCTCCATTGTTCTTAGATTCACCTCGCCACACTTCAACACCAGAGCCAGCAATGCATCGACCCCACGATCCTTTCGCAGTGTCTCGGCCAATCCTTCGTGGATGAATCGATACACTGCCTCATCTTCTTTGCCGAGGATCTGTGCATGGTCAGCATAGGCAGCTATCCCCCTGATACCGTATAGCAATGTCTGCTTGAGCGACAGGATATCGGGATCTCCAGAAGGATCCGTGTGCAAGCCGTGAGCCTCCCCCTGAGCCACAAGTTCACGTAACGAGCCGGCAGGCTTGAACGCCACAGCTTCCTCTGAAAGATCAATCGTACCACCAGCGTCCTTGATCTTGCGTTTCAACCCCTCTCGAAGTTCTACACACTGGTGGATGAGTGGCACAAAACGATCAGGATCGAAATTTACATTTGTCAGGGTGGAAAAGAGGGCCTTGACCGTAAACACATTTACCTCTCGATCACTAACCCCCACCTTTCTGCCCTCAACGGCAACAACGGAAAGCCCTTTTAGGGCATACATGAGAAGATCGTGAAGCGCTGCAACATCTGGCTTTTTGCCGCACACACCCACGGTCGTACATCCCTGGCCTTTGGCTGTCTGCTCACACTGATTACAGTACATAGTGGAAACCTCCTCTCCTTTCTGCTTGAACCTGGTTGCTACAATCGGTTTCTTGCTCGAACCTCTCATGTAGTACCGATGCTCATTGTAGCAAGGGTGTCAACTGTATCCTTGACTTAGGTCAACTGGAGGGCTTTTTTCTGCTGAAAAGCTCTACCTGACGCTGAACACACACATACAAGCGTTTTTTGCGACCGTTGGACTGCTGGTACGGCTGCTCGTGGCCGGTGGTCGTAATCTTTCAACAACGATCACATCCGCTTTAATGCCTTGTCACAACGATCTCGTAGTCTCCCTCGACAACAGCACGGATCTGCCAGCCGCCAGGCACCCTACGGAAGGATGCTTCTTCGATGCCGATACCGTTCACTTCTGGTCTTGCATCTGAGGAGGATGGATACCATATCTCTGCAACCGACGCTTGGGGACAGCGACCGGATAGGTGCAATGACTTGTCTTGTCCGCAAGGGGTAGCTGATAGCGAGATAAGTGTGCCTGGCGTTGCACGAGGATACGCCCTCCAAAGACAGGCAGAGACACGCATACGTGCCTTTCCGCACCTCTGTCTCTGTTGTTCCAGCCATTCTTGACTGGCCGGGTACTGGACGTTGTGGGGATCACCGCACTCCTGTTCCCATTGCCACCACGCCCCACCAGAGAACAGGTAGTGGTCCTCACGTTCAGCAAAACGCGTGGTCCAGGCCTCATTTGTATCAGGGTTAGAAAACCGATTGTACTCGCCGGTCCATACCGGCATCCCATAGCTCTTGCCAAGCAGATCAAAATAGAGGAACGACAGATCCAAAAGTCCCTTGAACGCTGGTCCAATGGACTCAGCATAATTGTGCGGTGCAAAGACAATATTGTCGTCATCGACCTCCAGTGCTGGTGGAAGGCCGATCACAGTCGGTTCAAAGAAGATGAGGTGGCCTGGCACATTGGACGAGTCAGCCTCTGCTACCCGAATTGCAGTAATGGCAGCACGGTAAAACTCGGTAAGCCCTGAAATCGTCGAAAGTACATTACTGCCCATGCCTGGCTCGTTGAGCAGGTCGTATCCAGCCACACCGTCATTGTCAACAAACTCCCTGGCAATAAAGCCCCACAACGCTGCAAGTTCGTCTCGGATGCCATCAGTGTTGGCGTAGAAATGGTCCCATGCACGAATCACAGCAGGGCTGTCTTCTCGGCGGCCCGGATTGCAGGTCGGCTCGCTGTCGGTAATGGTCGCCCACAGCGGAGCACCATCCCAGCCTTTCTGGTGCCAGGTACCTTCGCTGCATGGCTGCTCAGCCGGTGTGAATATATATTTGGACCATGCATCCTGATGCATATCAATGACCACGTACAAGCCGCGTTCATTGGCCGCAGCCACAGCCTCTTTCACCCAGGCGAGGTATCGCAGGTCAATCTCGTTACGTTGCGGCTGCCAAAACGACCAGCTCGTGACCAGGCGCACTACGTTATGCCCCAAGGCTGCCACATCGTCCCAGTCGTCAGGTCCAAGGTTGGCCACCGTGGGTAGCAAGGGATGGACCTGCCAGTAGTCGCCAAGGTGATTGAAATTCACTCCACGTAAGAGGACCTGACGACCAAGGGCATCATAAATTGCTCTCTCAGGTCCGGCACGCACAGTAAGCCGGCTGAGCTGTTGTCCTTCGTGCCTGCAGGTTTCGCAACCATACTGCTCATCTGTGCAACTCACAACCGTCACCGTTATAGCAGTAAGGCAACCAACGATCCCCAGAAACGTTCGATCTGCCATGGCAAGATGCTTACCGTGAGTAGATCAGACCCTTTATCTCTATATGAAACAAGTGACGCACTGCCCAGCATAGCACATCCGTACCGACAATGGATCTGCCCGTATCGGACCAGTCGGTACAGGAACAAATGGTGGCCACTCGGGCTGGTAGGTTCACATGGTGCGTACACGGCTAGTCGGTCAATTTGCCAAGATCAGCGAACTTCACTATAAAATGAGAAGCGATTACAAGGCACCAACAAGAAGACAACATTCGCTCGATCACTACATGCATTGTGGACCACATGGTGCGTGTTCGAGCAGCAGCACCCTACAATGAGAAACGAGTTCGAAATCCTCAAGCTCCCAGAGGCAGTCCTGGCAGGCATTCGGAATGCTGGATTTATCCGCATGACACCGATTCAGCGTCTGGCGCTTCCAAGGCTTCTGGCTGGCGAAGACATCTGTGCCCAGGCCCAGACCGGTACCGGAAAGACTGCAACGTTTCTCATCACGATATTTACGCGACTTATCGAACAGGGACCTCCTGCACATCGCTCGCTACCCGCTGCACTTGTCATTGCTCCCACACGAGAGTTGGCCCTGCAAATCGGCCAGGAGGCTCGTGTACTCGGCGCACACACGGGATTCAAGGCTGCTACCATTTACGGAGGCGAAGGATATGCACGTCAAGCAGAACTCCTGAAGAAAGGCGTCGATATTGTCATAGGAACACCAGGCCGTCTGCTCGACTTTGTGAGAAAGCGCCTGCTGGACCTTTCTGGGATCCAGCTACTCGTTATCGACGAGGCTGATCGTCTGCTGGACATGGGGTTCTGGGACGAGCTTAGCGCCATCCTGAGCCACCTCCCCCATCCAAGGCATCGGCAGTCAATGCTCTTCTCAGCGACACTCGATCATCGAACAAAGAAGATTGCCTCCGCTTACATGCGCAAGCCCAAGGATGTTGCGGTCAGGCCGGAGCATATAACTGCTGAAGGCATCGACCAGGTGGTATACCATGTAGAGAAGAAAATGAAATTCAGGCTCCTCCTCGGCATCCTTTCCAAGGAGCACATAGAAAAAGGACTGATCTTTGCCAATCAGAAGGTCACGGTTGCATGGCTCACTCAGAAGCTCAAGGATCATGGTTTCGATGCAGCTATGCTCACTGGTGATCTCCCCCAGACCCAGCGCAATCGCATCCTCGAACGTTTTAGAAAAGGAAACACTCATCTTCTGGTATCTTCGGACGTTGCCTCTCGAGGCCTTCACATCGAAGATGTGACCCACATCATCAACTATGATCTCCCTGAAGACCCTGAAGATTATGTCCATCGCATCGGACGGACTGCACGCGCAGGAAGGCAGGGCAAGGCGTATTCGCTTGCCTGCGATGAGTACTGCTACTCCTTGCCGGATATTGAAAAACTGCTTGGTGCACCACTCCCGTATCGAGTTCCTTTTGCCGAGGACTATGCAGAAGATAGGATCCCAGAGTTTACCATAGAGGCTATGCTGAGAAGGCAACGAACTGCAGAGGCACAACGACAACGGCCACGACCGCCATCTTCGCCCAAGCACCGTGGTGGTCGTGCTCCTCGACAGACCCAGCCTTCCTTGACCCATCAGGGTGCACGGCGATCAAAAGCAGGGACTTCTGCCCACACATCAGGAAGGAGGAGACGACGCCGAAGGTCGACTGCACAAGCTCCTTTGCCCTGAAACACAACCTCGCCTCCTGACGGGATGCCTCTTGCTTTGCGTATCAATCGCAAATCGCTTCGTAAAAGATACCTGCGATTATTTCGTTACCAGAGGCGCTCGGGTGGTTACAGTTCAAAAAATTGGCTGGATCGCCATACAAGGCACCTGTTGTTGCGATATCGGCGATCTCAAGTCCTTGCTCTGCCGCTACCTCGTAGAACTTCTCATTGAGCAGGTCCACGTAGTCATTTATGTGATCAGCCATGTACGGCAGAAAAAATCCCAATGGCGATACGCTGCAAGGACTCACATACGGCAGGACGTGAAAATATGAGCCAATGATCACCACCCTTCCTGTACTGGTGACTGAACGAACTGCACCTGTAACATTGCCTTTGATGTGTTCCAAAAGATCCCTTAGTTCTTGTTTCTTTGGATACAACGGATCCTTGGGAGAGATCAGCAAGGCAGCATCATGCTCCTGAATCCAGTCGATAAGGCCATTTGCCCCTTCCAGATAAAGGACTGTATGGACATTGGGATACGTATCGCACCTCATCATCGTTTCAAGGCGCTCGCGTCCGTCACCTGCTGTCTCTCCGCTTTTTCCCTCGTTTGCCACTGTGCCCGAACCCTGGCCGAGCAACCACTCGAGGTACTGGGGATAACGAGGAAGTGAGTCACCCTTGGTGACACTATCACCAAAACAGAGATAGCGCGCGGTTGTATTTGGTTGGGGGCAACATGCGCCGAGCGTGAAGCAGACGACGAGTACCACGAAACACCCAACTACTTTGAATGTCCTGCTCATTGATTCTCCCTCCGTACTAGGACCACAACCCAGTCAGATATGAGGACCGGGATGCAGGTCAGGACAGCCGTTACGCACCACGGGTACACCATCATATGACAGTCCCATCCGGTATGATGGCATCTTTGGCAATAACCAAGATGCCGTCTCTAATAGCGTAATCTCCTTCGTCTCGATCCGGCTCGTGCTCATGTGTCCTGATAACAACACCCTGACCTATCCGTGCGTTTTTATCGATAATAGCGCGCTCGATGCTCGAGCCCTTTCCTATTCCCACATGGGGTCTACCGATGCGTCGGTTGTAAGCCTTTTCGTCCTCATCTTCGTAGAAGTCCGCACCCATCATTACGACTTGGTGCAAGGAAGCGCCTGGCTTCACCACACTTCGTAGTCCGATAACGCACTCTTCGAACGCAGCTTCATAGAGCAGGCATCCCTCTGCCACTACTGAGCGGCTCAAGGAACATCCGTCGATACGCGAAGGAGGGAGAAAGCGGGACCGGGTGTATATAGGATAGTGAGGGTTGTAAAAATCGAATGCCGGCGAAGGCCGTGTCAGCGCAAGATTCACCTCGTAGAACGAGGCAATGGTTCCGATATCCTCCCAGTATCCTTCAAACTGATATGCGAACACACGCTTCTTTAGTATGGTCTCAGGAATGATGTGGCTTCCAAAGTCCGTGCCGGTGTTCGTCTCGAGTAGTTCTCTCAGTACGTCCATGCGAAACACATAGATACCCATTGATGCCAGGTAAGGCCGCTCCCTCCATGGATCGCTTTTCATCTCTCGGAGCACTTCAGGATCCTTGGGTTTTTCTACAAACATGCTGATACGACCTTCATCGTCTGCCTTGAGTATTCCGAACCGGCCTGCCTGCTGTGCCGAAACAGGGAGGACAGCTATCGTAGCATCTGCACGCTTTGCCCTATGGAAAGAGATAAAGGCACTGTAGTCCATTCGATAGAGATGATCTCCGGCCAGGATGAGCACGTCCTCAGGATCCCGACTGACGAACCGCTGCATTTGTCTCCGTACTGCGTCAGCCGTTCCTTGGTACCATGAGCTACTGGTAAGTGTCTGCTCTGCTGGAAGTATTTCAACAAAGCCTTTGGAAAATACATCGAACTTGTACGTCTCGTACACATGCCGGTGCAATGACTGAGAGAGGAACTGGGTCAGGATGTAGATCTGGGATATGCCTGAATTGAGACAATTGCTTATCGGGATGTCGATCAACCGGTATTTGCCGGCAATCGGTACAGCAGGTTTTGCCCGAAGCTTGGTCAGAGGGTAGAGTCTGGTCCCTCGTCCGCCGCCAAGAACGATCGCCAGTACATTCTTTAGTGGCATGAACGACTCTCTCCTTTTCCTAGGGCTTTTATGTAAAATGTACCAAATAGAGGTAATGAAAAAAAGCATGGCGTCTGTTTTGCTCGCTGCGAATACCCCTGGTGGAACATCGCCCGAATAAGAAGGAGAACACACGTGACGAACGTGCGAATCCACATCGAGCCTATGAGCGTATGGAAGCACTTCTCTCGTATCACAGAAATCCCTCACTGCTCGGGCAACGAGGAAGCGCTGAGGGCCTACATCCTTGAATGTGCTCGACTTGCTGCTTGTGTCGGCAGGGTCGACAAGGCAGGCAATGTAATTGTTAAAAAGCCTGCCCACCCTTTACGCAAAGGATCTCCAGGCGTCATCCTTCAGTCGCACATGGATATGGTATGCGAAAAAGACGCGCACTCCTTGCACGACTTCAGCAAGGATCCCCTTCCTGTTATTGTCGAGGGAGATTGGATTATGGCACAAGGCACGACCCTTGGTGCTGACAATGGAATAGGCATCGCTGTTACGCTGGCCGTGCTCGAGGACTCATCTATTGTGCATGGGCCTCTGGAGGCACTTTTTACTGTGGATGAGGAAAGGGGTCTTGTAGGCGCTTCTGCACTTGAGCCTGGGTCGCTCAGCGGAAGGTATCTTTTCAATCTCGACAGCGAAGAAGAAGGTGTCTTGTGCGTCGGGTGTGCGGGTGGCGCTGATAGTGTCTTGACCATACCCGTACAAAGAAAACCTGTCCTCGAACACAATGGGTTTGAACTACGAGTCATTGGGCTCACGGGAGGCCACTCAGGCATCGATATTCATCTGGGCCGGGCAAATGCCATTAAGGTTCTTGGGAGAGTGCTCTTTTCGCTCGACGAACAGGTGGGAATTGAACTCGCGGCTATCGAGGGAGGAAGCGCGCGCAATGCCATCCCCAGAGAGGCGAGGGCCCATCTTGTTCTTAAGCAAGAGGAGGTACCACAAGTTCACGCCCTGGTCGAACGACTCGCAAGAGAAATCGCCTATGAATTCAGACACGCTGATCCTGGCATGCGGATAGAACTTTCTCCTTCACAGGACCCATTTACTCCCCTCACAGAGGTGTCCACGCAACTGCTGCTACGTGCACTGATGGTACTTCCTCACGGTGTGCTGGCCATGAGTCAGGATATTACCGGGCTCGTGGAGACATCGACCAACCTGGCCTCAGTGCGGACCTCGCCAACCCAGGTAGAGGTCGCTATCATGAGTAGAAGCGCTGCACAGTCTGCACTGGATCATCTGCAGGCCTCTTTCCGTGCCTTTGCACACCTCCTCAATGCTCGGATCGAGCAGCCAGAAGGGTATCCAGGCTCGTAACAAAGATGAAACAAATCTACGCAGACCTGTTCGGCCACGAGCCAGAACTCAAGGCTGCCCATGCAGGACTAGAGACGGCCATCATCGGAAAGAAGATAGAAGGACTCAAGATGGTATCGATAGGACCAGACGTCAGATACCCCCACTCGCCTCAGGAACGAGTCAGTATTTCCTCAGTGCAGAGATTTTGGAGATTCCTCTTAGAAGTGCTTAAAGACCTTGAGCAGTGAACGCGCACCCTTTCAGACTTATAGGCAGCCGAGGTCCCACACATAGATCTTCAGGCGTGCCAGAACCTTCAGGTGGTATGGGCATGCGGTACGGTTGATTGTCTATAGTGAGAGCAGGCCTATGTGATCTCGCGTATGACTGCATTGAACAGGCCTTATCACCTTGGTAGACTAACGTCTCCATCAGATCACACACACGTTCTCTAAAGGATAGGTCATTGGACGCACTACAGCCTATTGTACTGGGGATCGTTCAAGGATTGACGGAATTCCTGCCGATCAGCAGCTCAGCCCATCTCGTACTGGTGCCTTATGTACTCAAATGGACTGATCCTGGCCTTGCGTTCGATGTCGCCCTGCATGTGGGCACGTTATGCGCCATCCTCGTGTTCTTTTGGCGGGAATGGATCGAGATACTAGGAGACCTTGTCGGCCGCCGAAAAAAACTGGGCGTCACATGGAAATTGCTCGTCATCGCTACTATCCCTGGAATGATCGCTGGCCTGCTGGCAGAAGAGCAGGCAGAGCAGCATTTCAGAAATCCTTTGCTGATTGCAGGAACATTATCGATGTTCGGGATCTTGCTCTGGTATAGCGATAAGCAGGGGAAACAGCATCGGTCTATCTCAGAAACCCTGCCACGGGATGCACTCGTGGTCGGTCTGGCCCAGGCACTGGCGATTGTGCCAGGTGTCTCCCGTTCAGGTATCACGATCACTGCAGCACTGCTTTTGGGCCTGGAAAGGACTGCCGCTGTGCGTTTTTCGTTTCTATTATCTGCACCAATTATCGGAGGTGCAGGGATAGTCAAGGCGCCCTCTATATTCGCTGCTCTGAGCAGCGGCGGGGCCGATGCGCTAGCCGTCGTGTACGGATTTTTGTCTAGCCTTATTGCTGGACTTTTGGCCATAGGGTTTCTCACTTATGTCGCCCGAAGCAGAACCTTCAATGGTTTTGTCGTATACCGACTGCTCCTGGCGATTACGATCGTGATTGTAGTATGCTCCCGCAATTGAGCTGGCATCTGCCACCATACCTCACTGCGCTCTCAGGTAAGCCGGTACTCGTCGGCCACTATATTTTCGTGCCCCCTTACCTGGTGTATGTAGCTGTACTGCAACGGGTGTCCTCGTGAGGATCGGAACAATCGTGCACATCGTGCTTGCCATCCTGTTTCTCACTATGGCATGTCCATCTTGTGGCAAAGAAGGCAGCTCAGGGTTTCTACCCCCTTCAAGGAACCTCACGTGTCCTACTGAACTCCAAGATGCCTTCGAGCTCTTTGGTCAGGGAAAGACGCCTCCTCTTTGTCCTGAGGTCACTGGCGGAGGCGCCTTTGGCTCATGGATCATCGACAACTACGGATTGCGTGCCTATCTCTATACCATCGACCACGATAGAGATGATCGTGCCTTTTACTACACCAGCAAGGGCCCTTCGAACGATCACTGGCATCAATTGGGCAATGACTCGATTACAGTGACCGCACATAACAAAGGTTACCTCCAGTATTGGGATTGGACCAGAGGAGGAAAGTGTCTCAATCGGTATCGACCTGAGACACATAACTTTTCAGGAGGCTTCAAGTTCGTCAAATCCAATACCACCTGGTGGAACACCTTATATGATGCCTCTGGGTTCGATACCTACAGGCGGATCTTCGGTATAGGCTATGTTGAAAAGGAGACCCTGCGCCAGGGCATCTCGATGCGCGAGCGTTTGTATGTTCCTTATGGCAAAGACCCGGTGATCATCTCTGAGACGTTTCTGAAAAATGTAACTGACCGCTTCCAACGCATATCTCTCTATGAATACTGGGACGTACACCTGTACGAACTGCTGGCCGCTCCTATTATGACCGCTCCTTTTGGCAGCCTCTTTGAAGAGGCTCGTTGGTGGTTCAGCAAGACCTATTTTGAAGCAACCAGTGCGTATGACCCGCACGTGCATGTGCTCTATGTTGAGCCTCGATGTTCCCGCAAGGCACATGTCGTGCCATCAGATGCCATATCGATCGCTGACTATTATCCCAAGACCATCTTCCTTGCCTCTCTTACTGGCACACCTGAGGGGGTGTTCTGGAATCAGGATTCCTTTTTCGGCAAAGGCGGCATTGAGGAGCCTGATGCGGTCGCACACGACCTTGGGTCAGACCCTCTAGAAGGATCATCCCCTGACCTAGGCACGACATGTCTGATCATGAAGAAAACCATAGGGCTAATGCCTGGTGAGGAGGCCTTTGTTTCCTATGCGGTTGGGTATGCACAAAGAGATAGCATTCCTGGACTTGTCGAGTACTACCGGAAAGATCCAGCGATGACGTTCCAGGACACACTCGGAAAGTGGTCAACTACACGCATGGACTTTGTCACACCTCAGGCCCAGTGGCTGAGAAAAGAGCTCCTTTGGCATAGCTACTACCTGATCTCAGGCTCTTTCTTCGAGGAATATTTTGACTCGCACATTATCAACCAAGGATCTGCATATGCGTACATCCATGGTGCAAATGGTGCGCACAGGGATTTCGCCTTGTTCTGTCTGCCCCTTGTGTATCTGCGACCTGACCTCGCCAAGGAGGTTCTTCGCTACATGATGCGGTGTCAGGATGCTGCAACAGGAAAGCTCCCCTATGCACAGCAGGGTTACGGCTATACAACCGGCGCGCTTGTACATGAGCATTCCTCGGATCTGGATCTTTTCTTTCTCATGGCAGTAATGGAATATCTTGGCGCAACAAGAGACCTGGGCTTTCTCGATGAGGTTATCCCATTTTACCCTCGCTCCTCTGGGATCAACGGCCCGGTACGAGATCACCTCGTCAAGGCCCTTGACCATCTGGAATTCATGGTAGGAAAAGGCCCTCATGGACTCATCCGTGCAGGAAGTGGCGACTGGAACGATGTGCTCATCGCATTTTCTCCCTGTCCTCTGATCACCATGCAGTACGGTGAATCAACCCTGAATACGGCCATGGCAGCAGTAATACTTCCTCGGCTCGGCAGCGTGCTCAAGGATGTCATGCCTGAGTTCGCTCAACGACTCACCAAGATGGGTCGCGAGTTCTCCTCTGTCCTGCCTGCTGAATGGAGCGGACAATGGATGCGGCGAGGTTCTCTTGGAAACGGTGTGTACCTGGGAGAGGATCGGCTTTTTCTCGATGCCCAACCATGGGTGCTTCTTGCCGGTGTATTGACTCCTGATCGAACACACACGCTCCTGGAGAAGATCAAGACCATGCTCGTCGATCCTTCTCCTGCCGGCGCCCTTTCCCTTGAGCCACCGTACGGGCCGCCGTTCGTTCCGGGATCAGATACCAACGGCGGTACGTGGGCAGCAATTGATAGCTGGCTCGTGTGGGTCTGGGCACATACTGATCCAGCAGCAGCGTGGGAGTTCTATCTCAAGACTACCCTCGCCTGGCACGCACACGCATACCCTCTCGTCTGGTATGGAATATGGAGCGGTCCTGACTCGTTCAATGCCTTTTACGCAGAAAGACCAGGAGAAACGTTCAACTGGAGCGTGACTCCGATGACGGACTTCCCTGTCATGAACATGAATAGACATAGTGGACCATTACTCGATGCGATACGACTAGCTGGAATCGACCCGTGGGGCGAGCGCATTACCATCGCGCCGTTGCTACCGTTTTCATCGTTTATGCTTTCAATGCCACTGATGGGGATTGCATATGACAATAATCGCGCACGTGGCTACTATATTCCTCACACAGCCGGTCTGTTCCCCTTCAGCGTCAAGATTCCTGCCGTCGGCCAAGGTGATAGTATACGATTTGTATGCTGCGGCCAGCCCACCGAACCCAAAGTAGAGCATGGCTTTGTGCTATTCGAGGTTGCTGCAGAAAAGGGCCAAAGGATTACCTGGGAGATTGAAAGACCCTGACGGAAGATAGTCTTTGATGAGATCAGGGCCTGCTTCTTTTCAAGGAGCGAACGGCAAGACACTTCTTCAATACTGCGACACACCCGCCTGTACACAGGAACATGAATATAGCACCTGCCGCCTTGGAACGCTCATACACCTCACTCGGCATGGTCGAAGCAGCTGCCGCATCTGGCCCCCAAAATGGGGCTTCTGGGCCATAGTAAATCGGATTTGTCAGGGCAGACAGATAAGAACCGTTATGAAGTTCGAGCCTCAATCTGCCTGGAGCGAGCGGCCGAATATGACGAGTAATGACAAAAGGATCCTGATCGATCGACATCGCATAATGACCTACCCATGGAATCCCATCCTTCCAGAAGGTCAAGGTCCTTCCCTTGGCACCTGTAATCTCGATACGGAACTCTATGTCCTGCCCCTGTATAGTGTCGCCGATCATAGCCGTCTTGCTGCCACTTCTTGCCGTAAAATCTATCCTCGGCCCTGCAGGTCCCTCTGCGACTACATAGGCATGACCTGCCTTCAACCCCTGAAAGATTCCTTGCGGGCTAAGCTCCTCTGCATACACGATGGTTGCCGGCACCCCAATAGGTGCATAGAATGGATCCTCTGGAGAGCTATGACCAGCCTTGTGATCATCGCTGCCACCAATTGCCGTGATCCTGAAGCCTGCGGTAAGCAGGCCTTCCCACCACAATATCGCTGTTGCATTCAGTACATTCGGTATGGCTCCAAGAACGATGCTGGGTCCGTTGACCACTTCGAAAAAGTCTAAGAGTTCCCACCGGGTTTCAGGATATGCCCATCCCAACCCAATGTAGCTATCACCCACCTTGGCAAATGGATGTGCTGGATGGTTGACCGAGATGAACCCTCCATCGTCGTGAATACCTTCGATAACAGCATTGATATCATACCCTGCCTGGGTTCCGTGGTAGTCCACTGGCCGATACACATTGAACACGTTCGCATGACCCCGGTAGCTTGTCAGTTCTTGGCCGCGAAGAAGCAAAAGGGTTGGGTAGTTGGCCTGGAGGTCAGCCAGGTAAAGAAGATGGCTAAAGGAGTTGTGGTCGGTGAGTGCAACGAAGTCAAGACCGATAGCACTTGCATAGTCAAAAACATCCTCCATTGGATACTCGCCATCGCTATGTGTGGAGTGACAATGGAGATCTCCCACGTACCACCGAGGCTGCGTCGAAAGCACCACATCTCTCGGAGGGGATGGTTCAAATGGAGGGCCTACAGGATTGCTTCCAAGCTCGATGTCCACCGTATAATGAATGACCGTAGTGCGATAGACCATTGCCACACCCAATTCTACGTACCAAGAACCCGGTATGATCCGACCAGGGATATAGCTGTCTGTTGTTAGCTCCTTTGATGCTGCAACCACAAAAGATCCCTTGTTCGAACCACTCCAGCCACGAAACTTCTCAGGGTCGTAGATCCCTATGTCGACCACAGGATCAAGCAGTCCCTGGATATGTGCATCAGCCGTATCCCAACGATAGCTATACGAGACTGCTATGCTCGTCGTCCCTTCCGGTACGTCAAACGGAAGCCGTATGTAGTGGCCAAGTTCGCTGAACGTAATGTCTCCTTCGAACACAAGGTGCGAGCCAGCTGACGTAAGGCCTTGCGCTGCAAGGGTGGAAGCACCAATCAGGGAAGTAATCACACAGATACGACATACCAAGTGTGGGGCATACGGTATACGTCGCATGAGAGGGTCCCTCCTTTCTTCATGAAGGGAACGTGCTCGTCAGTTGAGCACCTCTTACGGTGTAAACAACGTGTAATCTTCTGTGTGGGCTAGTATATCCTCAAGCCAAAAATACAAATCATGATACCGATGATCGAGCCACAGCTGGGTAAGGTCCCCATAGTGAGGACTTTCAGGGTCCTCGGATTGTCCGCCTGGCTGCGCGTTGACTGCACGCATTACACCAGGCTCAAGCTCTACGACAAACCGTGTGTTGGGTCCATAGGTATTGGTATATGAAAATGGATCTGCACCTATATCGCTCGCATTGACAGTAAAATTGGCACCTGTGGTCGGAAAAGGACCCTGAACAGGGAACATGGGAAGCGCGATATCCTTATACCCGAGCACACAACTCGTCTGGTGGAGTTTGCCCCATTCCCATTGATTCATGTCCGATGTTCCATGATACTGCTCCAGAAAGGCAAGGGCGCTGCTGAGACTCTCCAGAATGATTTCATCAGGTGTTTCTCTCCGATCTGTTGTCCTGAGGTCGTCAAAGAGGGTATCTCCACGTGCGGCTTCTTCAGGATGCTCCAGCAGAAAAAGCAAACTCTTGGTCAACATCTCTACAGAAGGTGTGTCGAGTCCATAGTAGTCAAACTCATCCTTAAAAGTACGGGTGAGCAGATGATTCATCCATACATGAAAGATCGAAGCCGCCCTGCTCTGTATCTTTTCGTATTCATCCGGCCCGCTCATTCGGTAGCATGCATCAACACCTGTGGGCGACGTAAGATCCCATGTACGGAGCCGTTCCAATGCCTCTGCCATAGGAGCTGTCAGTTGCTCTCGATGGCTCTCGGCTATGTTGAACAAGAAAGGCAACAGCCTACGGGCAGCCAGCGACACGGTATCTGCCTGCCATTGCATCATATCCTCGAAGGAAGCTTTGCGCCTTGCATTGGTACACGATGCAATGAGTTCTCGCACTCGGTGAGCCCTAAAACCAATATCGCAGGTAAAGTAATAATAGACCGCATCATTCAATGGATCGTTGTCCAATGTAGTTCCAAACACGTCGTTGTTAGAAGTGTTGATAAACCCTTCTGCCGGATTTATGGATAAAGGCAGTGCTTCTTCTTCGACAAACCCCCTCCACTCAGCCTCACCAGTCCCTGGCAGTATCAGGAATGGTGGATACGCTCGAGCTCCTTCCACCACAGGAATGCGGGCAGGGCCTGCGTATCCTATGTTGCCATCTATGTCTGCATACACCCAGTTGAAAGCTGCCAGCTCCATGTGCTTTAAGGCATCAGTAAACTCGTAGACAGTGCGAGCCTTCTCGATTAGCAGGAGCCCTTCAGTGTCCTTGAACGGCTCCTGACCGACCCAACGCACGGACAGTGCCATGCTGTTTCTTGTGGAATAGGGCAGGATAGGACCGTGGTGCTGAGTGTATACA